>Ga0247713_1000896_pt1 | contig 16282 bp, 11 predicted proteins | sample 21E_NmetaG_FD_189936 | JGI IMG/M metagenome (GOLD analysis project Ga0247713, IMG submission 189936) | Soil microbial communities from hillslope of Landscape Evolution Observatory, University of Arizona, Oracle, AZ, United States - 2-1-E_N | ecosystem: Engineered > Artificial ecosystem >... | reverse complement strand
AGGTGTGGCGCCCGCTGGCGCCCGACGTCGGACCCGGGGCTGCGCCGCTGACCGTGTTCGACCCGGCGTTCCTGGCTGAGGCCGCCGCCTACCGCCGGCCGCTGTACGTGGCCGCCGCTGCGGCGGTCGCCGTCCGCCTGGGGATGCTCGCGGCGATTGCGCTCTCGCCGATCGGGCGGCGACTGGTCCGCCGTCTGGTCGACGCCGTCGGCGCGGACCGCCCGGCCACGGCGGGGGCTGCCGTGGCGACCGGCGCGGTGGTCGCCGCCGATCTGGCCGTCCTGCCGCTGGCGTTGTGGGCCGGTTACGTCCACGACGGGATCTTTGGGCTGCGCACCCAGGGGCTGGGTGGCTGGGCCTATGACTGGCTGGTGGCCCACGGACCGGTGTGGCTCGCGGTCGCCGTGGGCACCGCTGTTGGTTACCGCGTCGCACGGCGCATCCCGCGATCGTGGGCACCCGTCGGCGGGCTCGCCGTGGGGGTCCTGGGCGGTCTGGTCGTGTTCGTGTCGCCGGTAGTCCTCGAACCCTTGACCTACCGGTTCACGCCGCTGCCCGACGGACCGGTGCGCACGGAGGTCGAGCGCGTCCTGGCGACGGCCGACGCACGGGTGGAGGCGGTCGTGGTGGCTGACGCCAGCCGCCGCACGACCCGTCAGAACGCGTACATCTCCGGCCTGGCCACCTCCCGCCGGGTTGTGCTGTACGACACCCTGGTCGACCAACGCAGGCCGGACGAGGTGGGCGTCGTCGTGGCACACGAGCTCGCCCACGACCGCCACGGTGACCTCCCGCGGATGGTCGCGCTGACGGTCGCCGGCGCAGTGCTGACGGCCTACGTCCTGCGGTGGTCGCTGTCGCGCCGGATCGCCGCAGGCCGGCAAGCCACGGTCACCGATCCCAGGGGTGCTGCGATCGTGGTGCTGATCATCGTGGTGTTGACGACGGTCAGCGCCCCGGTGCAATCGGTCATCAGCCGGCGGGCCGAGGCCGCAGCCGATGTGGGATCACTGCAGCTGGGCGGGGACCCTGATGCCTTTCGCCGCATGCACGTGGCGCTGACCCGGGCCAACCTCAGCGAACCCCGGCCGCCCAGGCTGGTGACGTGGTGGTGGGGAAGCCACCCGCCGACGATGCAGCGCCTGGCGCTCGCAGACTGGTGGGACACCAGATGAGAGCCGATGCCAGGACCCTGTGGGTGACCAACGACTTCCCCCCGCGCAGCGGGGGGATCGAGCAGTTCGTCGCCAACCTGCTGACCCAGGCGGACCCCGACACGGTGCGCGTCATCACCGCCAACCATCCCGACGCCGGGCCGTACGACGACGCGCTGCCCTACGAGGTGCTGCGCGTCGGCCCTCGGCCGCTGCTGCCCATGCCGTGGCTGGCGGCCCGCGTGCGTGCCGAGGCCGCCGACCACGGGGCCGACGCCATCGTGTTCGGGGCGGCATGGCCGCTGTGCGAGCTGGCCAGCGCCGTGCCGCTGCCGTCGATCGCGCTGACGCACGGGCACGAGGCGGGGATGGTCAAGGTCGGCGCAGGTCTCGCCGTCCGGCACGCGCTGCGCGACGTGGACGCCATCGGTGTCATCAGCGACTACACCCGTGGGCTCCTTGCCTCGTGGATCCCCCGCTCCACGGCGGTGTACCGGCTCCCCCCCGGTGTCGACGTCCACCGGTTCACCCCTGACGTCGACGGGGCGGTCGTCCGTCGCCGCTACGGCATCGACCCCGCCACGCCGCTGGCGCTGTGCCTGTCCCGCCTCGTGCCCCGCAAGGGCCAGGACGTGCTGATCGAGGCGTGGCCGGCGGTCGTGGAACGGGTCGCGGACGCCCGCCTGCTCATCGCAGGGACCGGTCCGCAGGAGCCGGCGCTGCGCCGGCGCGTCACCAAGCTGGACCTCAATCGTCACGTCACCTTCACGGGTGATGTGCCCAGCAGCGAGCTGCCGGCCTTCCACACCGCCGCTGACGTGTTCGTCATGCCGTGCCGCACGCGGCTGCTGGGGCTGGACGTGGAGGGGCTCGGGATCGTGTACCTCGAGGCGCAGGCGTGCGGGCGTCCCGTCGTTGCGGGGACCTCGGGCGGGGCGCCCGAAGCGTTGGTCCACGACGAGACCGGGTTGGTCGTCGACGGGCGGGACGTCACCGCCGTTGCCGACGCGACCGCCGAACTGCTCGCTGATCCGGAGCGGCGCCTCAAGATGGGGCACGCCGGTCGCGAGTTCGTGACGCGCGAGTACGCCTGGGAAGTCGTCCACGACCGGTTCGCGAGCGTCATCCACGAGGTGGCCGTGGCGTCACGCGCGTGAGGGCGAGTCGGTGTCGTACCCTCGCCGTCGTATGACGGAGCTTTCTGAGCACGTCCGCGTCCTGATCGTGTCGCAGTCACCGGAGCATCACGTCGCGGTGGGCACGCTGCCGTCCTCCGAGCTGGGGGAGGGCGACGTCACCGTGCGGGTGCACTGGTCCTCGGTGAACTACAAGGACGGGCTCGCCACCATCCCGGACGGCAAGGTCGCCCGGATCGATCCGCTCGTGCCTGGCGTCGACCTGTCCGGCGAGGTGGTGGCGTCCGACAGCGAGCGGTTCTCCGTGGGCGACGCGGTCATCGTCCACGCGCACGACCTGGGCGTCTCCCACCACGGGGGGTTCGCCGAGTTCGCCCGTGTCCCGCACGAGTGGGTCGTCCCGCTGCCCCAGGGGTTGTCGCTACGCGACGCGATGGTGCTGGGCACCGCCGGGTTCACCTCGGCGCTCAGCGTCCACCTGCTCGAGCAGCGCGGGCTGGCACCCGGCGACGGTCCGGTCGTGGTCACCGGGGCGACGGGCGGGGTCGGCAGCACCGCCGTCGACATGCTGGCGGCTCGCGGCTACGAGGTGGTGGCCGCCACGGGGAAGCAGTCCGCACACGAGTTCCTGCGTCGACTCGGTGCCAGCGAGATCGTCACCCGTGACGAGGTCGTCGGCGACCCGTCCCGCCCACTGGCCAGACAGCGTTGGGCCGCCGCCGTGGACTGCGTCGGCGGGCCGATGCTCGACGGGATCATCCGCAGCTTGCGCGTCGGCGCCGCCGTCGCTGCCAGCGGGAACACCGCCGGCCCGGCCCTGAGCACAACGGTGCTCCCATTCATCCTCCGCGGCGTTGCGCTGCTCGGGGTCGACTCCGTGCACTGCCCGTACGACACCCGCGTCGCGGTGTGGCAGCGTCTCGCCGGTGATCTGCGCCCACAGCACCTCGACGACGCCATCGCCCACGAGGTCGACGGCCTCGGCGACGATCTGCTCAAGGCGCTGCGCACGGTTCTGGCCGGCGACATGACGGGGCGGACGGTCGTGCGGATCGGGGCGCCGACATGACGGTCGAAGCCCCTGAGCTGCAAGCCGGCCAGCCTGGACCCACGCAGAAGACCCGGGAGCTTCCGACGCTGGAGATCCTGGCGCTGCTGCTCGTGGCGGCGGTGCTCCTGCGCCCCGCGATGGCCGGGTTCTTCGACAACCCGGCGCTGCAGATGTGGTCGACGATCTTCGTGTCGATCACCGTCCAGGCGCTGCCGTTCCTGGTGCTCGGCGTCACCGTCAGCGGGGCGATCGCGGCGTTCGTGCCGCCGGGCTGGCTGGCGAAGCACCTGCCGAAGCGCTCGATCCTCGCCGTGCCGACCGCCGGCCTCGCTGGTGTGGCGCTGCCGGGCTGCGAATGCGGGTCCGTGCCAATCGCCGGCCGGCTGACCGCGCGTGGCGCATCGCCGGCCGCCGCCTTCGCCTTCATGCTGTCGGCGCCCGCCATCAACCCGGTCGTGCTGGTCGCCACCGCCGTGGCCTTTCCCGGGCGACCTGACGTTGTCGCCGCCCGCTTCGTCGCATCGCTGCTGACGGCGATCGTGGTCGGGTTGCTGTGGTCGAAGTTCGGCAGCGACCGCATCCTTGACCTGGCGCGGACCAGGATCATCGAGGGTCAGTCGCGCTGGGAGTCGTTCAGCTCTACCGCGCGCCACGACTTCCTGCACGCCGGCGGCTGGCTGGTCCTGGGCGGTATGACCGCCGCGACGCTGCAGGTCGTCGTTCCCCGCACGGTGCTGGACACCATCGGCGGCAACGAGGTGCTCGCCGTGGCCGCGATGGCCACCCTGGCCGTCGTGTTGGCCATCTGCTCGGAGGCCGACGCCTTCGTCGCGGTGGGTCTGACGCAGTTCTCGATGACCTCGCGCCTGGTGTTCCTCGTCGTCGGACCGGTGGTGGACATCAAGCTCGTGGCGCTGCAGGCAGGGGTGTTCGGCCGGGCCTTCGCGCTGCGGTTCGCGCCGGCGGCGCTGGTGGTCGCCGTGGCGGTCGCGGTCGTCACGGGGATGGTGATGCTGTAGTGGACGAACGAACGCAGGGGGCGCTGCTGCTGGCCGTCGGCGGCATCGCCGTGCGCCTGGGCGTGACTGACGCGGCGCTGGCCTACGTCAAGCCGGGGATGCAGCCGCTGCTGGCAGTGGCGGGGGTCTTCCTGGTCATCATCGGCGGGCTGACGGTCATCCGGGCGTTCCGAGGGCAACCCGACCCGGTCGACCTGCACGGACACACCAGCGACGAGGTCCTCGGCCACCATGCCGGCCACGGTCCGGGGGTGGCGTGGCTGCTGACGCTGCCGTTGCTGGCGCTGCTGCTGATCGCGCCACCACCGCTGGGCGCGTTCGCCGCCGACCGGCAGTCCGACCGCCCCCCGCCGGCGCGCGAGACGGCGTTCGGGCCGCTGCCGGCGGCCGAGAACGGTGCCGTCCCGCTGAAGGTCACCGAGTTCGTGTACCGGGCGCTGTACGACGAGAGCCGCTCCCTGGAGGGGCAGCGGGTGCGGCTGAGCGGTTTCGTGACGAACTCACAGGAAGACGGTGTGGCCTTCCAGCTGACGCGCTTCGTGCTCGCATGCTGCGCCGCGGACGGGCAGGCGGTCAACGTCGCCGTCCGCACCGACCAGCCGGCGCCGGCTCCGGACACGTGGCTGGAGATCGAAGGGACATGGGCGCCCCGGGAGGACCACGAACCGGGTGAGCTGTCGCTGGAGCCCCCGCTACTCGAGCTGGAGTCGATGCGCCCCATCGAGGCGCCCGCGCAGCCCTACGAGTAGTCCGCCCCCGAGTCATCGAGGACCACCAGCGCGTCGTCGGTGGCCACGGGGTCCCCAGCCCGGACCCGCACCTCGGCCACGACACCGTCGGCGGTGGCGGTGACACGGTGCTCCATCTTCATCGCCTCGAGCACGACCAGCAGCGCGCCGCGTTCGACCGACTGCCCGGCTTCGACGTGTACCGACACCACGGAACCCGGCATGGGAGCGAGCATCGCGCCGACAGCATCCTCGGCCTGCGGGTCGGCGAACGGCGAATGGCGGACGAGCGCGACGTGGCCGAGGACCGAGTCGACGTCGACGTCATCGCCGCTGCGCCGCACCGTCAGCCGGAGACGGCGCCCGTCCCACGACAGGTCGATCGTGTCGTCACCGCGCTCGTCGGGCCACGCGTGCACCACCACCGTCGCGGCGCCGCCTGCCGCCTCGACCGACCACCGCCGGGCGCCCGCGGGCGTGTACGCCACGTCGACGGTGTCCGCACCGTGCCGGTAGGCCCGGCGATGCGGCTGGGAGCGGCTGTTGCGCCAGCCGGCGGGCACGCTCGGCAGGGGCGCCGCCAGATGGTTGCCTCGCGCTTCAGCCAGCGCAGCCGCCGCGGCGGCGACCGCCACGCGCAGCGGGTCCGCAGGGGCGGCCTGCTCGGGTGACAGGTGCTGCGCCACCAGGCCGGTGTCGTAGTCGCCGGCGCGGAATGCGGGATGGGCCAGCGCGCGGGTCAGGAACTCCCGGTTCGTCGTGACACCGTGGATGGCGCTGTCCCGCAGCGCCCCGAGCAGCCGCTGCACGGCCAGGTCACGCCTGGGCGCAGCCGCGATGACCTTGGCAAGCAGCGGGTCGTAGTGCACCGTGACCTCGGTGCCCTCGATGACCCCGGCGTCGACGCGGATGCCGTCGCGCTGTGGGATGCGCCAGGTTCGCAGCCTGCCGGTGGCAGGCAGGAAGCCGGCGGGGACGTCCTCGGCATACACGCGGGCCTGCACCGCGTGGCCGACGCACACGACGTCGTCCTGGCGAAACGGCAGGCGCTGGTGGTCGGCCACGGCCAGCTGCAGGGCGACGAGGTCGAGCGGCGTGCCGTCGCGCAGGGCCCAGGCCAACTCGGTCACCGGGTGCTCGACCTGCAGGCGGGTGTTGACCTCAAGGAAGGCGAACTCACCGCCCGGCCCCAAGACGAACTCGACGGTGCCGGCGTTGCGGTAGCCCAGCGCCTGCGCGGCGGTGACGGCCGCGGATGTCATGCGGCCACGCAGGTCGTCGTCGAGCGCAGGCGACGGCGATTCCTCGATGATCTTCTGGTGGCGGCGCTGGACGCTGCACTCGCGCTCCCCGAGGTGGACCACGTTGCCGTGGGCGTCCCCCAGGATCTGCACCTCGACGTGCCTGGCGGGGGACAGGTAGCGCTCGAGGAACACGCGGTCGTCGCCGAAGGCCGCCGCAGCCTCGCGCCGGGCCGCGGCGACGGCGTCGGCCAGGTCAGCCGGATCGGTCACCAGCCGCATGCCCTTGCCGCCACCCCCCGCTGCCGCCTTGACCAACAGCGGATACCCGACGGCGGCGCCAGCCCGGTCGGGGTCGTCGGCAACCTCGGCGTCATCCAGGACGGGGACGCCCGCGGCGCGCATCGTGGCTTTGGCCGCGATCTTGTCGCCCATCGCCTCGATGACGTCGGGGGTGGGGCCGACGAAGATCAGGCCGGCGTCGTCGCATGCGGACGCGAACCCCGCGTTCTCGGACAGGAAGCCGTAGCCGGGGTGCACGGCGTCCGCGCCGGCGCGGGCCGCGGCATCGAGCAGCTTGTCGATCCGCAGGTAGGTGTCGGCGGCGGCGTCACCGACCAGCGCGATCGCCTCGTCTGACTCCTCGACATGGGGTGCCACCGCGTCGGCGTCGCTGTACACGGCGACGGTGCGGATCCCCATCGCGCGGGCGGACCGGACGATGCGGCACGCGATCTCGCCGCGGTTGGCGATGAGCAGTGTCTCGATCATGAGGCGCCCGTCACATCCGGAACACGCCGTAGCCGGTGGTGCCTTTGACCTCGGCCGAGTGCACCGCGGACAGCGCGATGCCCAGCACCGTGCGGGTGTCACGTGGGTCGATGATTCCGTCGTCCCACAGCCGGGCGGTGGCGTACAGCGCGGTGGACTGCGACTCGATCTCTGCCGCAAATGCGTCCTGCATCGCCTGGGCCGCGGCATGGTCGAAGTCGCGCCCAGCCTTCTCCGCGGCGCGCTCGGCGACGATCCGCATCACGCCGGCCAACTGCGCCGGCCCCATGACGGCGATGCGGTGGTTGGGCCAGGTGAACAGAAAGCGCGGGTCGTACGCGCGCCCGCACATGCCGTAGTTCCCCGCGCCGTAGGACGCGCCGATCATGACGGTGATGTGGGGGACCGCCGAGTTGGAGACGGCGTTGATGAGCTTGGCGCCGTCTTTGATGATCCCCCCCTGCTCGTAGGCGGTGCCGACCATGAAACCGGTGATGTTCTGCAGGAAGATCAGCGGAGTGTCCGTCTGGTTGCACAGCTGGATGAACTGGCTGCCCTTTTGCGACTCGGGGCTGAACAGCACGCCGTTGTTGCCCAGGATCCCGACCGGGAAGCCGTGCACCGACGCCCAGCCGCACACCAGATTCGGCCCGTAGCGCGGCTTGAACGCCTCGAAGCGGCTGCCGTCGGCGAAGCGCGCGATCACCTCCCGGACGTCGAACGGCACGCGGACGTCGACGGACCCGATGCCGAGCAGCTCCTCGGGGTCGTGGATCGGTTCGTCTGCTGGCAACGTCGGTCCCGGGCCGCGTTTGCGCCAGCGCAGGTGCTCGACGATTCCCCGACCGATGCGCAGCGCGTCCAGCTCGTCCTCGGCCAGGTAGTCGGCCACACCGGACGTCGTGGCGTGCATCTCCGCGCCACCGAGCGACTCCTCGTCAGCCTCCTCACCTGTCGCCATCTTCACCAGCGGGGGTCCGCCGAGGTACACGCGTGCCTGGTCCCGCACGAGCACGCTGTAGTCGCTCATGCCGGGCACGTACGCGCCGCCCGCGGTCGAGGGGCCGAAGACCAGGGTGATGGTCGGAACGCCCGCGGCCGACAGCTGCGTCAGGTTGCGGAAGGTCTGCCCGCCGGGGACGAAGATCTCGGCCTGCTTGGGCAGGTCTGCACCGGCCGACTCAGTGAGGTTGATCATGGGCAGCCGGTTGGCCTTCGCGATCTCCATCGCGCGCAGCGACCGGCGCAGGCTGAGCGGATTGGTGGCGCCGCCTTTCACGGTCGGGTCGCTGGCGGCGATCACGCACTCCACTCCGGACACCACCCCGACGGCGCTCAACCCACCACCGCCGACGTGGTACTCGGTGCCGTTGGCGGTCAGGGGCGACAGCTCGAGCAGGGGGGTATCGGGGTCGACCAGCAGCTCGACCCGCTCCCGGGGGAGCAGCCGGCCCCGGTCCCGGTGACGTTGGACCGACCGCTCGCTGCCGCCGGCGCGACTGGCGGCGAGCAGCTCGTCGATGTGGGCGAGCATCTCGAGCATCCCGTCCCGGTTGGTGCGGTAGTCCTCCGAGGACGGGTCGATGCGCGTCGCAAGCTGCTGCATGGTGCGTCAGGATAACGCATACTTCATTTCTATGGCGGTAGAAGTGAAGGATCTTTCAGCCCGGGCGGAGGCGACCCGGGATGCCCTGCTGGACGGGATGGAGCGCCTCCTGGCCGAGGGCGGCGTGGCGGCGTGCACCTCGACCGCCGTCGCCGGCGAGGCGGGCTACGCGGCCGGCACGTTCTACCGGTACTTCGATGACCGAGACGCGGCGCTGGCGGCGCTGTTCGCCGACCGCCTCGACGCCATCGTCGGAGCGGTCGACGGTGTCCTCACCGCCGACCGGCTGTTGGACGACGGTCTGCGAGGCGTCCTGGCGACGGCCGTGGACGTGACGGTCGACGGCTACCGACGCCACGCACAGGCGATCCGAGCGGCGCTTGCCTCGGTGCAGTCGGTCCCGGCAGTCCGTGCCGTCTACTGGGAGCGGCACGCCCGGTCCGTCGAGGTGGTGACGCGATTCCTCCGCCGGGGCGCGGCGGCCGGTCTGGTCAGGGGCGACCGGCACCGCGCCGCCGCGCACACCTTGCTTCTGGTGGTGCAGGGGCTGAACAACCCGATCGTGCTGTCGTCCACCGACCGGCGACTGGTCGCGGCGGTCAAGCGCGAGATGGTCGACCTCCTGGTCGCGCTGCTGAGCCCTCGAACGGCCGCAGGTGGTTGAAATCGCGGGCCGGAGCGCCGTGAAATCTCAACCGCGCCTGCCGATCAATCGCAGTGGACCGCGACGACCTGACGGAAACCGAGGCCTTGCACTTCTACGGGAACGGCGCTGACGCGTACGCCTTCCAGCGTGGTGTCCGACGGCGGGAGACACGCAGGCCGGCCTCCTTCGTGCCACGTTCCCTCGCGGTCGGTCCACCGCACGTCGAGCGGGACGTGATACGTCCAGTCATCCCCTTCGAGCCCAATCTGGGTGTCGGTGAAGTAGGCAGTGCCAACGACTTCGAACGCTGCATCCCGTGACGACCCAAGCACGTACCCCCCGACCGCAGCCACGACGACGACGCTGGCCGCTGCCACCATCATGGTGCGCCGGCTGACCGATGCGCCTGTACGCCCGCTGTCCACATCGCCCCCGAACTGCCGTCCATCCTCTGACCTGCCCCGTGATCTTGCCATTTCCGTGTGGGCAGTCGAGCACGCCTTCGATGGTGCTACACCGCCTCGATGATGTCCGGGGCGGAGTCCTCGAGCTCCATGCCGCGGGTCTCGGGCAGGCGCAGGTAGAGCACGGCGGTCACCATGATCGGCACGGCAACGGTCACCGCAGCAGCCGTGAACGCCCCCGTCGCGTCGGCGACGAATCCGAACACGAACAGTCCTGCGACCGCCCCGATCGCGCTGGACGCGGTCAACCAGCCGGCCGCCGTCGCTCGCTCGTTGGTGGGGAACACCTCGGCGGTCAGCGCCCCGATCGCCGGCGCGTAGGCCGACCCCGCGAGCAGACCGGCGAGGTAGCCGCCCACCGCGACGGGCAGCCCACCGCTGTATGTCACGATGCCGGCGATCCCGACGGCGACGTGCATCGCGAGACAGGTGGGTCGCCGGCCCCAGGCGTCTGCCGCCCACCGCCCGACGAGCAGCCCCACCAACCCCAGCGGTGCGGCCGACAGCACCACGAAGAAGGTGAAGGTGGGCGAGACGCCCAGGATGTTCTCCGAGTAGGCGAACACGTACCCGTTGACCGGGCCCGTCACGAACGTCCCGCACATCGCCAGCAGGCAGATCAGCGCCAGCCGCCCCTGATACTGCGGGTGGACGGCACCAAGCCCGAGCCGGTTGCGCTTGACCCGCCGCTGCAATCGCGTGAACCGGTCGGGCTCCTGGATGTGCTTGGCGAGCAGCGGGATCGCCAGCAGTGGCACCACGCACAGCGCGAACAGCCCGCGGAACCCGAGGACGTCACCGGCCACGGCCCGGACCAGTGCCGGCAGGCCGGCGCCGAGCCCGTAGGCGGCGGTGATGAGCGCCATGGCCTTCGCCCGGTCAGCGGCGCGCGTCTCCTCGGCGGCGATCACTCCCACGACCGCGTTGGTGGCCGACAACAGGGGCCGACCGAGGGCGAACAGGGCGATGAACAGCCAGTACGTCGGCGCGAGCGACGCCAGCGCCGTCACCCCGAGCCCCACCGCCGCGCTGGTCAGCAGGACCGCTTTGCGGCCGTAGCGGTCCGCCATCGCCGAAACGGGCAGGCCACCGAGCGCCGCGAGCCGGATCAGGCCCAGCCCCAGGCCCAGGGTCGTGGCGGACAGGCCCAGCTGCGCGCCGACGCCGTCGGTCAGGTCCTGGCCCTCGCCGAACGCCGTGGCGATGTCCCCCAAGGCCGTGAAGACGCCAAACTGGGCGAAGCCCGACGCCACCGATAGCGCAACGGCCGCCAGCACCGCCGGATGCAACCACCCGTACAGCCGGGGGCGTCCCGGTGGTCTCGGGTCGGTGTCGGCGGCGTACGTCACCGGCGGGACGTTAGTGGATGCTGCGGTAGGGCAGGCTAGAGCCCTGCGGCGGGCAATCGAGAGGTACAGGCACAAGGAGCGCCAGGTGGTCAACGTATGGCCGGGATCCCCCTATCCATTGGGGGCCCGTTGGGACGGTCGGGGCACGAACTTCGCGGTCTTCAGCGAGAACGCCGAGGCGGTCGAGCTGTGCCTTTTCGACCGTGAGGGGTTCGAGCTGCGCATCCCCATGGGCGAGCAGACGGCGTTCATCTGGCACTGCTACCTGCCCGGCGTTGGCCCCGGCCAGCGCTACGGGTACCGGGTCCACGGCCCCTACGAGCCGTCGACGGGCCACCGGTTCAACCCGAACAAGCTGCTGATCGACCCGTATGCAAAGGCCGTCGAAGGCGAGATCGACTGGAACCCGGCGGTCTTCGCCTATCAGCTGGGCGAGGACGACTTCACGTTCAACACCGACGACAGCGCCCCGTACATGCCGAAGTCGATCGTGGTGAACCCCTTCTTCGACTGGGGTGACGACCGCCCGCCGCGCAAGCCGTGGCACGAGACGGTGATCTACGAGACGCACATCCGCGGCATCTCGATGCTGCACCCGGAGGTCGAGCCGGAGCTGCGCGGCACGTACGCCGGGCTCGCGTCGCCGGCGATCATCGACTACCTGATGTCGCTGGGCGTGACCGCGGTGGAGCTGCTGCCGGTCCACCACTTCGTCCACGACCACCACCTGGTCGAGAAGGGGCTGCGCAACTACTGGGGCTACAACACCATCGGCTTCCTCGCGCCGCACAGCGACTACGCGGCGCGCGGCAGTGCGGGGGAGCAGGTCTACGAGTTCAAATCGATGGTCAAGGACCTGCACGCGGCCGGCCTCGAGGTCATCCTCGACGTGGTCTACAACCACACGGCCGAGGGCAACCACATGGGCCCCACGCTGTCGTTCCGCGGCGTCGACAACGCCTCGTACTACCGGCTGGTCGAAGACGACCCGCGGTACTACATGGACTACACGGGCACGGGCAACTCCCTCAACGCCCGCAGCCCCCACGTGCTGCAGCTGATCATGGACTCGCTGCGCTACTGGGTCACCGAGATGCACGTCGACGGCTTCCGGTTCGACCTCGCGTCGACCCTGGCGCGGGAGCTGCACGACGTCGACCGGCTGTCGGCGTTCTTCGACCTTGTCCAGCAGGACCCGGTCGTCAGCCAGGTCAAGCTCATCGCCGAGCCGTGGGACGTCGGTGAAGGCGGCTACCAGGTCGGCAACTTCCCGGTGCACTGGACGGAGTGGAACGGCAAGTACCGCGACACGGTCCGCGACTACTGGCGGGGGGAGGTCCCAGGCCTCGGCGAGGTCGCGTCGCGACTGTCCGGCTCGTCGGACCTGTATGCGCACAACGGCAGGCGGCCATACGCGTCGATCAACTTCGTGACCGCTCATGACGGGTTCACGATGCGCGACCTCGTCAGCTACAACGACAAGCACAACGAGGCCAACCTCGATGACAACTCGTCGGGTGAGGACCACAACCGGTCGTGGAACCACGGAGCGGAGGGCGAGACCGACGACCCCGAGGTGCTGCGGCTGCGCGCCCGGCAGCAGCGCAACCTGCTGACGACGCTGTTCTTGTCCCAAGGCGTACCCATGCTTCTGGGCGGCGACGAGTTCGGCCGCACGCAGCAGGGCAACAACAACGTGTACTGCCAGGACAACGAGCTGTCCTGGTACGACTGGGACCTGTCCGCCGAGCAGCGGGACCTCCTGGCGTTCACCCGCCGGCTGATTCGGCTCCGCCGGGAGCATCCCGTCTTCCGTCGCCAGAAGTTCTTCCACGGCGACGTCCGCGAAGGGATGCAGGACGTCGACTGGATGCGCCCCGACGGCAACCCGATGTCCGACGAGGACTGGAACCACGGCCTACTGCTCGCGCTGATGTTCTTCCTCAACGGTCAGGCGATCCCCACGCCCGACGAGCGCGGCCGTCGCGTGGTCGACGACAGCTTCCTGGTGCTGCTCAACGCCAGCGCGGACACGGTCTCGTTCACGATGCCCGGCGAGGAGTACGGCAAGTCGTGGCAGGTCGTCGTCGACACCGACAACCCGACGGCCTCGCGGCGCAACGCCGGTGCCGAGTACGTGACCGGTGACACCATCGACCTGCCCGAGCGCTCGCTGCTTGTGGTCCGGCGCCTGGACGACGCCCGCGATGACTGAACGGCCCATCCTTTCGACCTACCGACTCCAGCTCACCGCCGACTTCACCTTCGACGATGCGCGCGCACAGGTGGACTACCTGGCTCGTCTGGGAGTCACCCACCTGTACCTGTCGCCGGTCCTGCAGGCCCGGCCCGGCTCGACCCACGGCTACGACGTAGCGGACCCGTCCCAGGTCTCAGAGCAGCTGGGGGGTGAGGCTGCGCTGCGTCGGCTGGCGGAGGCCGCGCATGACGCGGGCCTGGGCCTGATCGTCGACATCGTCCCCAACCACCTCGGGACCGGCGCGGACAACCCGGACTGGCAGTACCTGCTCGCAGAGGGCCAGAGCGGTGAAGGCGGCCGCGTGTTCGACGTGGACTGGCACCCGCCCCTGCCCGCCGCCGAGGGCAAGGTCATCCTCCCCGTCCTGGGTGACCAATACGGCACCGTGCTGTTCAACGGCGAGCTGCAGCTGGTCGAGGAACCCGACGAGCACGGCCGCCGGTTCGCGATCCGATACCACGAGCACCGCTTTCCGCTGTCCCCCGAGTCCCTGGAGGCCCTCGACCGAGTCGGCCGCCTCGACACCCTCACCGGCACGCCGGGCGAGCCGGAGACATGGGGCCGCCTCCACAGCCTCCTGGAACGGCAGCACTACCGCCTGGTGCACTGGCGGGTAGGGGACCGGCTCGTCAACTACCGGCGCTTCTTCGCCATCACCGAGCTGGCCGGCGTTCGCGTGGAGGACGAGCACGTCTTCGACCGCACCCACGGCAAGATCCTCGAGCTGCTCGGGCGGGGTGTCTTCGACGGGCTGCGGATCGACCACCCCGACGGGCTGCGCGACCCGGCGCGATACCTCGAGCGGCTGGAGCGCAAGACCGCCGGGGCGTGGACGGTGGTCGAGAAGATCCTGCATCCCGGTGAGCCGCTGCCGGCGTGGGCGACGGCGGGCACGACGGGCTACGAGTTCTGCAACGACGTGCTCGGGCTGTTCGCCGACCCGCGTGCCGAGGAGCACTTCGACGCGCTCGATGCCAAGCTGCATGCCGATCGCCGCAGCTACGAGGAGCAGGTCGTGGCCGCGAAGTGGGAGGTCCTGGCCAACGACCTCGCCGCCGAGCATGCACGCCTGGCCCGCCGCTTCTGGGCGCTCGCGCAGGAGCACCTGGATCACCGCGACCTCGATGACCGGCACTGCTTGGCCGCTGTCGGCGAGACGGTGGTCGGGATGGATGTCTACCGCAGCTACGTCGACCCCGAGACCGGCCAGGCGTCGACCACTGACCGGGCCACGATCGAGACGGCGATCCAGCGGGCTTTCGAGGTCGACGCCGCCCCCACGCCGGTCCTCGAGCTGCTGCGTGACGTCCTGACCGGCGACGCGGGCACATCACCGTCCCACCTGGACTTCATCGCGCGATTCCAGCAGCTGTCCGGCGCGGTGATGGCCAAGGGCGTCGAAGACACCGTCTTCTACCGGTACCTGCGACTGGTCGCTCTCAACGAGGTCGGCGGGGACCCGTCCCGCTTCGGCTTGAGCCCGGACGAGTTCCACCGCCGCAATGAAGCCCGGGCCCGCCGGCACCCCCAGGGGATGCTCACCACGGCGACGCACGACACCAAGCGCGGCGAGGACGTCAGGCTGCGGATCGCCGCGCTGTCGGAGATGCCCGAGCGATGGGCGGAGACGGTCGTGTCGTTGACCGCCGACGCGTCGATCGACCGCCCCACCGCTGGACTGCTGGTGCAATCCGTCATCGGCGTCTGGCCGTCTCAGGGCCAGATCACGCCGGCCACACGCGACCGGCTGGTGGACTACGCCGTGAAGGCGGCACGCGAAGCGGGCACGCACACCAACTGGTACGACCCCGACGGTGACTACGAAAAGCGCCTCGCGTCGTTCATCGACCACGTGCTAGAGACCGGTGGCGAGCGCCTCAGCGAGGTCGCCGCGACCGCCGGCGAGATCGGGATGGTCTCGTCACTGGCGCAGGTCGTGCTGCGCACCCTGTCTCCCGGCGTGCCTGACACGTATCAGGGCAACGAGCTGTGGGACGACAGCCTCGTCGACCCGGACAACCGGCGCCCGGTCGACTTCAGCCACCGGTCCGAGCTGCTCTCGGCACTGCCCGAGGACTCCGCGGCGCTGTGGCGCGACCGGCATGACGGTCGCGTGAAGCTGGCGGTGCTCGCGGCATGCCTGCACGTCCGCCACGATCGGCCGGCGGTCTTCGGCGCTGACAGCGGATACGTGCCGCTTTCGACATCGGGGCGTTGGGCGGAGCACCTGGTGGCCTTCGCGCGGACCGACGGCCGCTCGCCGCAAGTCGTCGCCGTCGCGCCGCGTCTGCCCGGTCAGGTGATGGGAGACCACAGTCAGGGGCCGCTCGGTGACCGCTGGGAGGACACGTCGGTCGATCTGCCGGACGGCTCGTGGACCTCGCTGCTCGGTGGCGCGGTCTCGGGCCAGGTGGCCGAGCTGCTCGCCCAGCTCCCGGTGGCCGTCCTCGTTCGCGACTGATTGGGCATGGTTTGTTCCGCCGCAAGGGGGTACCGTTCTGGTCGCACGCCGGAGCCTCCCGCCCGAACCCCGTGGCCGCGCATCGGCTGAGCCGCTCTCCCTGACCCCGCGGCGGCGTCACTTGAGACGAAGGGGGAGGGCTATGCCGGAGATGTGGGCGCGGTGCGAGCCGTGCGACCGGTGGTTCTACGTGGCGTTTACGACCGGCGAGGAGATGGCCCGGCGGCGGTGCCCTGTGTGCGACTGCCCGCCGACGAAGTTCGAGGTTCGGCTGGCGAACTCTGCGTTCGACGTGCACCTCGACGCGGGCGGCGACCCGGCGCCCGTCTGAGCGTCGGTACCGCGGAGGTCCCTCACACGACGTCGGAGTAGATCGCCAAGGTCGCCGACGCGGCG
>Ga0247713_1000895_pt1 | contig 16284 bp, 15 predicted proteins | sample 21E_NmetaG_FD_189936 | JGI IMG/M metagenome (GOLD analysis project Ga0247713, IMG submission 189936) | Soil microbial communities from hillslope of Landscape Evolution Observatory, University of Arizona, Oracle, AZ, United States - 2-1-E_N | ecosystem: Engineered > Artificial ecosystem >... | reverse complement strand
GGGACCCATGTAGGACGAGCCGCCGGCGTTGTTGACGAGCACGTCGACGTGGCCGAGCGCAGCCACAGCGTCCGCGGCCAGGCTGCGGCAGGCCTCGGCGTCCGTGACGTCGGCGGGCAGCACGACGGCCTTGCGGCCGAGCGCCTCTACCTCGGCCGCCACCTCGGCCAACTGGTCCTCGTTGCGGGCGGAGACGGCGACGTCGGCGCCCGCGGCGGCAAGCCCGACCGCCACCGCCCGGCCGATGCCACGGGAGGCACCGGTGACGAGCGCGGCCCTGCCGGACAGGTCGAAGGAGGTCATGGCGTCTCCTGGACGAGGGAGTCGGGAACGGTGCGGGGCAGCGGGTGCGCGTCGGGCACGACCCGCTGGACGACCTCGTCGAGCACCGTCTCGGTGAAGCCGACGAACAGGTGCTTGGCGCCCTCCACGGCGACGATGTCGGCCTGCGGCACCGCGGCGAAGCGCTTCCGCGCCTCGGCCGGCCGCAGGAAGTCGTCGTGCTCGGGCACCAGCGCGGTGAGGGGCTTGCCGGAGTCGGCCCACTGCTGCAGGTGCTCGGGCTGGGAGAACCGCAGCGGTGGGCTGATCAGCACGGCGCCGACGACGGACGGGTCGCAGCCGTACATGAGGGCGAGGTCGGTGCCGAAGGACCAGCCGAGCAGCCAGATCGCCGGCAGGTCCTCGGCCTCGCACAGGTCCAGAGCCGCTGCCACGTCGAGCTTCTCGTCCTGCGCGTGGCCGAAGCTGCCCTGGCTCGTGCCGCGCGGGCTCGACGTCCCGCGGGTGTTGAAGCGCAGCACGGCCAGGTCGGCCAGGGCCGGGAGCCGGTAGGACGCCTTCTTGAGCAGGTGGCTGTCCATGAAGCCGCCCTGTGTGGGCAGCGGGTGCAGGCACAGCAGGGTCGCCACGGGCGGCCGGTCCACCGGGAGGGCGAGCTCGCCGACGAGCTCGAGCCCGTCGGCGGTGTGCAGCACGACGTCGCGGCGGTCGGCGGTGAGCACGGTGTTCTGGCGGAGGTCGGGCATCGCCTGCGACCCTATCCGGACGGCACAGCGCGGACGGCACGGCAGGGCCTGCGCCCTGGGCGTCGAAGGGGGACGGCGTGTGGACCTACCCGTTCGCGGTGCTCGTCGGCGTCCTGACCGGCCTCGTCAGCTGGGTCGCCCGCACGACCGGGACGGAGGCGACGGCGGACACCGCCGTGCGCGACGCCCTCGCGAGCGCGGCGTTCGTGGCGATCGTCTTGTCGATGGTGGTCGCCTACCGCAACGGCGGCCCGCCGCAGCAGTGACGGTCCGGCCGGAAGCGGTGGCTGGGCACACCGTTGAACGAGGCGCAGAGAACGCTCGCGCCGCCGGCAGTCAACGCTGCGGAGTCCCTCGCTGTAGCGCCAACCCGCTGGCCGAAGCGGGCCACGAGGGGCGGGCAACTCCTGACCCCCACGCGACCACGAGGCGGCGCCTTGTCGCCAGACAGCTGGCGGCGGACATCCGCTGCGATGGAATCTTCCGGCTCGCGCCGTCCACCGTGCCCCACGGGAACCTCGGCAGTGTCCCAGCGCGGGCAGAGCAGGGCTTATGGGTGGCTCGGCGGCCTCGGCCGAACGGTGTGCCTATGCACACGCTTGCCCGGGAGGGGGCGTCCATTCCAGCGCATTTTCGATCAATCACTCCCTCTGCGCCGCTTGATTAGCCATTCCCAGAGAAACAATATGATTAGTGCGAGCACCACGACGGACAGCGCCTTGGTCAGCAAGCTATCGAAGGCCGGGTCGTCCCTTGCGGCATGTATGACCGCGACGATTGCGACCATCGTTGCGACGAACCGGATGACTTCTACGTTCCATCGGACGTTCTTCATGGCGCCTCCGGGCCGTCCCGTCATGGCCGAGGCGTCCTTCTGACAGCGTTGATGCCGGGCTCGATGACGCCGGCGGCCATGCAGCCACCTACTCCGAAGCGCAACCGCTTCGCCTTCTTGAGCAGTCTCCCCCGCCCTCCAGTATTCCCCGTGGCAGCCTCACCGGCTACGCCGAGAGTCGCGCCGTACAGGCACGCTCGGCTGAACGAGAATCGGCCAGACATGCGGGTTGAGTGTGCCTGCCTCGACTTCGTCACCTTCCTGGTGCAGCTGTTGTTATGGGCGGAGCCAGTGCTGGGGTTGACGTACATAGTCCCGTTCTTGCACTGAGGCGCACGGCCGTCCAGATCGAGGTCGTTGCCGGGGTCAGCATTGACATAGTCGTATTCGTTTGCGCTGCCCCCCTCGATCGGATCGGTGCTCAGGAATCGCCCAAGAGACGCCACGTATTGCCGAGCGCCCATCTCGATCGTCGCGATCGACGAGACGTGCTCATAGGGCCGTTGGTGCTGGCCGAGCCAGCCGTAGTAGAGCTGTCCGTTGCTGGTGTCCGGGACGTGGTCGTCGGCGGCGGGTGTGCCGACCTTGCCGATGGCTCCGGTGACCGGGTCGATGGGCTGGCCGTAGGGGTCATAAGTGGCGATCTGCCGTCTGAGAAGACAAGGCGATCGGAGGAGTCCCTGAAAGCTCGGCGACTAGTCCCTCGACAGCCACTCGACATCGAGATTCTCGTGATCTATCCACTCAAGCACTTGGTCCCATGTGTCTGCCCAGATGTCCCACCCGTCCGACGGCCCCAGCCGAGGGTGGTTCGCCGTGAGCCAAATGTGCCAGCCGTACTTCGTCTCGTCTTGCTCCACCTGCACATACATCTCACTGTGTGGGCCGCGGCGGACTCTGCCAACGCGACCCGTGAACATGGCCGGCTCATCCATCAGCGGATGTCCACGTGGTAGTTGTTGAGCCATCTTCCCTTGGGGGAAGACCGCGACTCGAAGTTGCTCTGAACCTTGCCTTGCTTGGGCTTGAACTTCGGCGTTCTGTACTGGCGGAGGCCGTCGCTACTAATTCGCCCCACGGGAGTCGACCTTGAGCCCACGCCTGTCCACATCCTCCCTGCGAGCCAAGACGTGGCTCGTGTTGCTCTTATACCTCCAGCCATCCCCTGTGTGGCCCTGGCTGCTTGAACGATCCGGTAGGCGCGGTACGCGAAGACTGCACCACCGACAACTCCGCCGCCGACGGCGAACGACGCCACGGTCGCGTACTTCTTCCAGTGCTTCTTGAAATGACCCCGGACGGAGAACGTGCCGTCAAGATCAAGTGCGTTGACGGGGTCGCCATCGGTGTAGTCGTAGTCGTTTGCGCTGCCGCCCTCCACAGGGTCGACGGACAGGAAGCGCCCGAGCGCTGGGACGTACTGCCGGGCGCCCATCTCGACGGTGGCGATCGTTGAGGCGTGCTCGTAGGGGCGCTGGTGCTGGCCGAGCCAGCCGTAGTCGAGCTGTCCGTTGCTGGTGTCCGGGACGTGGTCGTCGGCGGCGGGTGTGCCGACCTTGCCGATGGCTCCGGTGACCGGGTCGATGGGCTGGCCGTAGGGGTCATAAGTGGCGATCTGGCTGGCGAGTGTGCCTGACGGTCCGGCGGTGGCGATGAGGTCGCCGTGGATATTGGGGTAGGCCCAGGTGCGGTCGGTGCTGGTGGGTCGGTGGGTGTAGAGGACGCCGCCGGGCAGGCTGATGTGCTGCTCGATGACGGTGGTGGCGTCGGCGGTGAGGGTGATGTCGGCGGTGTCGCCGCTGCCGGTGTAGGCGTAGCGACGGGTGCCGGGGTCGCTGGCGATGGTGCTGCTGCGGGCGATGATCCGGTCGGTGGCGTCACGGGTGTAGGTGACGGTGCCGGGGTCGGCGCCGGTGACGGTGGTGCTCAGGTGCCGGTTGACGCTGTCGTAGCCCAGGGTCTGCTCGCCGAGCTTGCTGGTGTTGCCGTGGCTGTCGTAGTCCAGGGTGTTGGGCAGGCTGAGGTCTGGGCCGCCGGCGCTGGTGGCGCCGCCGGTGACGGCGGTGAGCCGGTCGGCCTTGTCGTAGCAGTAGGTGGTGGTCATCGCTGGTCCGGTCGCGGTGCCGGCGGTGTCCAGGGGCTGGTCGATCAGGCTGGTGCGGTTGGTGTTCTTGCCTGCGGCGGGGTTCGCGCCGCAGCCGCCGGCGGCGGCGAAGGCGTAGGTGAGTCGGTGTCGGTGCACGTCGGCGGAGGTGAGCCGGCCGGCTGCGTCGTAGCGGTAGCTGGCGGGCATCGGGACCGCCGCACCGTTGATGGTGGAGGTGACGGTGTCGGTCAGGACGTTGCCGGCTTGGGAGCGGCTGACGGTGTCGGTGAGGGTGCCACCGGCCAGGTTCCAGGTCAGCGTCTGTAGGCGGCCGGTCGGGTCGCGTTGCAGGGTGACGCCGGTTCCGTTGCCGCCGTTGCCGGTGCCGGAGGGGTAGCTGACGCCGGACATCTGCCCGGCCGGGTCGTAGGACGGGACAGCCACGGCCGCTTCGTTGAGCTTGTGTGCGGCCAGGCGTCCGGCGGTGTCGTAGTCGAAGGATTGGGTGGAGATCGCGGCGCCGCCGCTGTGCGCGGTCTCGGTTCTGGTGACCCGGCCAGCCTGGTCGTAGTCGGTTGTGGTCGTGACGCCGTGCGCGTCGGTGTAGGAGATGGCCCGGCCGAGCAGGTCGACGCGGGTGGTGACCGTCCCGTGCCTGTCGCTGACCGAGGTGACCAGCGGGTTCCCGCCGACGGCGTAATTGGAGGTGACGACGCGCTCTTCGGCTGACCCCTTGGCGTAGGCGGTCGTGAGAGTCCGGCCGCGGTTGTCGTAGCTGGTGCAGGTCCACGGCTCGGTGCTGGGCAGCGTCGCGGTGCGGGTCCGGGAAGCGAGGACGCGGCCGGTGAGGTCGTACACGTTCTCGCGGACGAGTTGCTGCCCGTTGGAGGACTGCGGGGCGGTGTTGGTCAGGAGCCGCCCGGCCTGGTTGAGCACGGGGCTACCGGCCTGACAGGGGTTGGCCAGTGTGGCGGTGTTGCCGTAGTAGGCGTCGGTGTATCTGGCGGTGGCGTCGCCGACGTCGCCGCCGGGCAGTGCCCGGTGGGTGCGTCGGTGTTCGCTGTCGTAGCGGACCTGGGTGGTCAGGTTGAGCCCGCCGGGATCGACGGTGGTGGACTGCGCCAGGCCCTCCCACGGCTTGCTGCCGTAGTCGGTGACGGTGCGCTGCGTGCTGACCGCGCCGGGCCGGTCCGGACTGGCGTCGCTGGTGGTGGTGCTGGTGATCAGGTTGTAGCCCGGCGACAAGGCCGATGCCGGGACGGTGGCGCTGCTCTGCCCGGGTGGTGTCCAGGACAGCCGGAGTCGGGCGCCGCCGCCGGTGTCGTTGTGCTCGATCCGGATCGGCAGCAGCGCGCCGGCGACCGCGTTGTGGAAGGTGGCGGACTTCGCGCCGTTCCAGGCGCCGTCGGGCCAGTGGTCGACGACGAGCTTGTTGTCGATCCACAGCCGGGCCCGGTCGTCGGCGTCCAGGGTGAAGGTGTAGGTGCCGGCCTGGTCGAGCCGGATCAGGCCGGTGGCCCGCAGTGAGAAGTTGTCCTCCGGCACGATGCCAGGAACCGGCGAGAGGGTGCCCCAGTCCTTGTTGAAGCTGCCGTCGGTGCTGGGCAGTCCCAGGCTTTGGTGGACCGGGGCGCGGCTGAAGGTCTTGTTGCCGAACCAGGCGACGTGCAGCGAGGCGAGGTTCTCGTCGTAGCCGGTGCGGGTCTCGGGGACCAGGGTGCCGCAGCCCGCGGCGGTCTGCGGGTTGGCCACCGGCGTCAGGCCGGTGAAGCACGCCGCCGGCGCCGGGCCGTACTGGGCGACCGGGCGGCTGGCGGCGTCGTGGACGGTCGTGGAGACCCGGCCGTCGCCGTCGGTGACCTTCTCCAGCAGGTCGTCGGTGCGGTAGGCGGTCGTGCTGCTGACCGAGGCGGCGTCGGTGTCCTTGAGCGCCTGCAGCCGATCGTTGAACTCCACCCGCCGGGCCCAGCCCTGCGGTGGCGCCGGGTTCAGCCCGTCGATGCGGACCTCGGTCGCGCCGGTGATCCCAGGCCCGAACCCGACCGGGTAGGTGTAGGTCCGCTTGCCGCGGGCCTGCAGGACACCGGCGGCGTTCTTGGTCTCGGGCAGCGTCACCGTCGACAGGCGGGGACCGAGCCCGCCGGTGCCGCCGCTGTCGTAGTTGAGCAGCGTCGCGCTCGCGCCGCTTTCCGGCACGATGCCGGCGGCCATCGCATCGGAGGCCAGCGGGTCGCGGACGGCGTTGAGTCGGCCGTTGCTGTCATAACCGAACGAGGTGCGCTCACCGCCGGGGTCCAAGATGGTGACCAGCCGGCCGTCGGTGGCGTGGGAGTACCACAGGGTGCTCTGCGTGCCGTCGGGGAAGACGATCCGGCACAGCTTGCCGCCCGGGGCGTCACCCACCGCACCGCTGGGCACGGCCGTGCTGCCATAGCAGTCCTCGGGGCCCTCGGCGGTGCCGTAGGACAACCGGACCTTCAACCCGGACAGGCTGTCGGTGATCTCAGTCAGCCGTGGCCCGTTGTAGCCGTAGGCCAGCGGGGCGGGCTTGCCCGAGACGTCCATCGGTGTGTACGACAGCAGCTTGCCGGTGCCGTCGAACACCGTGCGGGCGCCGTCGTCCTCCAGCAGCGTCAGCTGGCCTTGCTCGGGTGAGCCGGAGGTGTTGTTGGCGGTCAGGGTTCCGGTCTCACCGGACGGCGGCTTGAAGGTGCCGGGCGCGGCAGGATCGCGCGTCCACACATGCGTGGCGCCGCTGTCGTCGTGCAACGTCACCGACAGGTCGCTGCTGACCGCCCTGGTGTACGGCGAGGTGCCGTCGATGTCGGTGCTCAGCGTCCAGCCGGCCGGCAGCGCCGACGGCTCCTGCGGCGAGAGCCACTCCGCCGGCAGCAGCCGCTCAGCAACGCCGGGGCCCTTGACCCACACCTGGGCGTAGGCGGACAGGTGGTACTCGATGTAGTCAGCGCTGATCGGCACCGACTGCCCGGCGGTCAGCGAGATCGGCGGCCCCCAGATCACCTGGTCGGAGCAGCACGCCGCCTTGGCGGCCTCCTGGCCGTTGACGGTGACGGTGATGCTGTCGTCCCGGGTCACTCCGAAGTTGTAGGTGCCCGAGGCCGGGGCGATCAGCCGACCGCGCCAGTTGGCGAAGAAGAAGTCGGCCGGAACCACACCGGCGTGCGGCGAGCCCATCTGCCAGTTGCCGTTGATCTGCGGCTCGATCCGCTGCATCAGCTGCCGTCCGGCCTCCTCCGGATCGAGCACGGCGTCGCGGTCGGCGTCCTCGTAGTAGGTCGCGGTCAGCCCGCGCGGGGCGACGGCGGCCTGGGAGTTGTAGGTGAAGGCGAACCCAGCGCTGTTCTTGGCGAACTGCGCCGTCGGGGACTCCGCCCGCACGATCGCGTTGCCGTTGGCCAGGTTCGCCGTCACCGGACCGGCGCTGTCGGTCGGGGAGCTCTTCGGGTCACCGGTCCGCAAGTCGATCGTGATCTTGTTGTGCCACCAGCCCTGGTCCCGATCGATGCCGTCCCCGGCCCACGCCGTCCAGGTGTAGGCCGTCCCGTCCCGCAGATACCCCGACGGAACCGTCCACGTCCTCACCCCGGCCGGCAGCCAACCCGAGGAGATCACCGTGCCGGCCGTGCCGTCCCCGCCGGTCGCGACGTTGAAGAAGTACCGCAGCTGATCGGCCGGGGTGTTCGGGTCGGTGGCCGCCGGCACGCTCAACGTCGGGTCAACGTCGCCAACGTCCCCGACGGAGTCGTGTTCTGCCCGCTGAGCGCATCCGGCGGCTGGTTCGTGGTGAACGATCGCACCGGCGACTCGTTGTGGAAGGTCCGCCCGTAGCCGCACGGGTTCTCCACCAGATGGCAGGCGTCCCGGGTGTAGACCTTCCAGTAGTAGGTCGTGCCGCCCTTGAGCACCCGGGGCGGAATCCGCAGCGACCCCCCGCCGTAGGTGCCGAACTGGTTCACCACCGGCGCCACGTCCGGGTTCGGGTTCTCCGACACCCGGAAGTAGTAGTAGATCTGATCGTCGCCGTCCGGGTCGGTCGCCGAGGCCCGCAGCAGCGGCTCCACCCGCTGCCCGGTCGCGCCGTTGGCGGGCTCGTGCAGCGTCGCGGAATTCGCGGTGTAGTTCAGCCCCAGCCACAGCGAGGCATCGATCCGCTTGTAGGTATAGGTAGTGGATGACTCCGTGCCGGACACCATGTAGCCGGCGTTGTGCTCGTTGTTGTTGAACAGCGTCCGGAACTCGTTGGTGATCCGCGAGTCGGTCAGCTTCAAGGTCCCCGCACCCAACGGACCGGAGCCCAGCCCGTACAGGTAGTGCGAGTACGACCACGAGCCGGCCCGGGCAAGGTACGCCGTGCGGGAGGTGGTGTCACCGGCCAGGTACTGATAGTCGACCTCTGCGCTGGCGATGTTCACCTTCGCCGGCAGGTACTGCTCGTACTTCCAGTGCATCACCGTGCGCCAGCTGTGCCCGTCCGGGGAACCGATCCGGATCTGTCCGTCGGCGTTGGACGTGCCGTCGCTCTTGTACGCCACGACCTTGTCGTAGCCCGGAGCCACCCAGGTCGGGTCGACCAGCACCGGATACACGCGCTGCGGGGCGTCCAGCCACCCGGTCGCGACATGCACCTGCACCAGCCAGCGACCGCTGACCCGGCTGATCGTGTAGCGGCCGTTGACGTCCGCCGGGCCGCGGACACCCGGCACCGACGAGGAGTCCTCGATGTAGGGGATCGGCATCCGCATCGCCGTCTCACCCGAGGCGTTCACCGCCGACACCCCGCCGTCGGCATCCAACCGCAGCGAGCCGTTACGCACATCGACCCAGAACGACCACACGCCGTCCCCGGCCGCCGCCCGGTCCTGAACGAAGATCGTCTCCTTGACCGACCCGGCCGTCATCTCGTACTGCACGTCCGAGGCCTCCGACGCGTCCTCGAATCGCACACCCGGCGTCCCGGGCACCTTCGTCGGAGCCTTCCGAGGGCCACCCTCTGCCGCCTCCATCCGGACGCTGACCTCGGCCCGTCGCAGTGCCACCAACCCCCCGGTCCCGTCGGCGCTGAACACCGGAGCCAGCGCATGCCGCACCGGGCGCAGACCTGGCTTGAGCGCCTCTCCGGACCGGCCAGCCTCCGGCACGTCCGCCTCAGCAGCCTGCACCAACGACAGGTCCGCCGGCTCGAACCGTCCCGGTGAGACCTCGACGTTCCGCGGCGAGGCATCGATGCGGACCGCGTGCGAGCCGTCCGGGTTGGCGTAGGTGTCCGAGTTCAGGTCACGCGCCACCAGGCGCGACTTACCCGGCTCATAACCCTGCGGCACACGGGCCTGCGGCGGCACAGGCGGCGCGACCGGCAGGTTGTTCGGCAAGTTCGTGAACTCACCCCACACCGCCTCAGGCGGCACCGACACGCCACCATCAGAACCCGGCGCAGGCCGAGGCCCGGACGGTAACGGCGATCCCGTAGGCGCCGCGGAAACCGGTGTTGCCTGCGCGGGCTCAGCCGCCGACGCAGGCACGACCAGGCCTCCGAGCAGCACCGCGCCGCCGGTCATCCCGACCAGCCAGACAGACGACGACAGGCGACGACGACGCACCAGGAACCCCCATCTCGACCGCCCCGAGCAGCCGCAGCGGACAGGACACAAGCACACGTAGCGTGATCACGTAGGCACAAATGCAGAAAGTCGCCACAACGCAAGTGGCGAACATGGACAGGTCCAGACGAGTCGGGCGTCGCAGTACCGGGATCAACGACCGGGTCACCGCTAGGCGAGCTCTGATCCCGCGCGGAACGCCACTTATGACCCGTACGGGCAGCCCATCGATGTGGCCACCGGAGCCATCGGACGGGCCGGCACCCCGGCCGCGGACGACCGTGTTCCGGACACCAGCGCCGGGCAGCTCGACTACGGCTGGCTCGGCCAGCACCAGAGGCCGTACGAGCACGCCTCGACCATCGCGACCATCGAAATGGGCGCCCGGCAGTACGTGCCTGCCTTAGGCCGCTTCCTGTCCGTTGACCCCGTCGAAGGCGGCAGTGCCAACGACTACGACTACGTGGCAGGCAACCCCGTCGGCCTGCTTGACCTGGACGGCGAGGCGACCTTCGTTCCCCTGCTCGTCATGGGCGCCAACATCGGGGCTCGGTGGCTTGGACAGCGTGCGGCGCAGTATCTTGCGAGGCAAGCTGTCCGGGCAGCAGCTCGGCGCGCTCTTCGCGACCTGAAGCGCGAGGGCTACCAGCGCATAACGGATAAGCAGCGGGTGCGCTCCTTCGCCTACGGCTTGGAGATGCATAGGCGAACCGCGGACCTGCTCGGAAGGGGGGTTCGGTACGGTAAGGCTTCTGGTCCCAAGGGAGCTCCGCGACGGTTCTCCCCGGATTTTCGTTTCGGACGTGGCGGATACGGTGGCTTTGGTCGTATTGGCGTCGAGTTGAAGTTCCCAGGCGGCAAGCTCGTGACCTACAGCGGCATCGTGCGGTGAATGAATCAATACGGACCTTGCCGGATCTGTCTGGAACCGCGGGTGAGCACCTTGAAATTCGGGGGGGCGGCCGCCTGGGCGGGGCAACGGTTGGCCCACTTCGGTATAGCGAGCTGTGGGTGGTCCCCGGTTGGTTTACAAGGCGCACCCTCTTCGACCGCTGCAGGCTCCAGGACTGGACAGTCGGCAGAGCCAATCTCCGCTCGTGTGTGCTGCGCGATTGTGTCTTGACGGGCATGCGGCTTCCCTGGGTTGTAGGCCTCCAAGGCATGACGAACTGCACGATCTCGGGAACCTTCGCGGTCACCCTGTCCGGCAAGTACGACGTGTCGGGGAACGACTTCTCGAAGGCCGTCGGCGTGCGCTTCCTCGACGGGGTCGAGTTGGCGGAAAACAAATTCGCGACGGATGGCTCTCAGATTGTCGTGCGCCGGGACCACCGAGGTTGGCCTAGTGTGCTCGCTCGAGCGGACGCTGGCAACGTCCTGGCTGACGATCTGAGGCGGAAGTTGTCTGGGCCACAGTCGTGGGCTGTCCTGTATGAGTCGCAAACCGACAGGCAGGACTGGCTTTTCTACGCCGGCATCTTCGGGCCTGCCGCCTCGCGGGCGCGGACTATGACTCCCGGACCTGAGGAGTCGATGGGGCGCGGCGTGGTGTACTTCCTTGCCGCGACGAACGACGCAGAGGCGTGGGAACACGCGCTGCACCGAGGAAGCCCGCAAACGTTCGATGCACACCTTACAATCTCAGGTCTGGAGGCCTTGGGGGCGGCCGTCGGCTTAGACCGTGAAGCCACCGCGACCCGGCTGCAAGAGACAGATGAAAAGATGCTCGTAGGTCTAAGCCCCGACCTCGTGCAAGCGCTACGGGACGCTTCCCGGCCCGAGCCGCTCTTGCGAGCTTGGAATGCACAGACGGCTTTACTGCCCGAAGGTGAGTGGGCAGACGATCCCGGCGCCGTATTGCAGGTGCTCCTGGAAGTCGCATCGTCGGCATCGGTCGATCAGCGGCTTTACGCGGTCATCACTGCCTAAGCCGGTGACGTTGCTCGCCCTGATGCGTCGAGTGCGGCGCGAGCAATTGTCAAGACCTGTGGATCGGCGTGTCAGGCGGCTTGCTCCTCACCTTCTGAGGTGTCGGGTCGTTCAACGAGCTTGCCCTTGTCGAAGCGGGCGCCGGCTCGGACGAGGGCGACCAGGTGCGGGGCGTTGACGGCCCGCCAGCGGCCCGGGGCGGATTCGTGAGCTTGAACGCCATCGCGACGCCGGCGGCGCGCGAGCCTGGTCCCTTGGTGACGCGCTGGCGCAGCCGGACGGTGGCGAAGGTCGACTCGATCGGGTTCGTGGTGCGCAGATGGATCCAGTGCTCGGCCGGGTAGTCGGAGAACGCCAGCAGCACGTCGACATCGTCGGTGATCTTCGCGACGGCCTTGGGCCACTTGGCGCCGTAGTCGGCGGCGAAGGCCTTGACGGCGGCCAGCGCGTGCTCGCGGTCCTCGGCGTTGTAGATCTCGGCCAGCGCCGCCTTGGCGCCCGGCTGGGCCGACTTGGGCAGCGCGTTGAGTACGTTGCCGATCTTGTGCACGTTATGCCGACGTCGGCATAAGGTGCATTATGCCGACCTCTGGATTATGCCGACGTCGAGGCGGGACCTGCTGCGGTGCAGTGGTTCGGCGTTGGTGAGGTCGGCATAATCAGAGGCTCTCGAGCCAGCTGAGCAGGCTGTCGGGTGGCTGGTATCGGCCTGCTTGACCGTGCGGTGGGCGGGTTCTGTCGAGCGCCTTCTCCTTGAGGTCGAGGTCGGCGTGCAGGTAGATCTGGGTGGTGTCGACGCTGACGTGTCCGAGCCAGAGCGCGATGACGCTGGTGTCGACGCCGGCGTGCAGGAGCCGCATGGCTGTGGTGTGCCGCAGGACGTGCGCGGTGACGGTCTTGCCCTGCAGCGACGGGCAGAGGACTGCGGCGTTGGTGGCGTAGTGCCTGATGCGATGCTCGACCGCGTCGCGGCTCAGCGGGGTGCCGCTGCGGGTGGCGAACAGCGGTGCGCCGGGCGCGGCGGGTTGCTCGGCCAACCACGCCTTCAGGACTGCCACGGTGGACGTGCTGAGCGGGGTGATCCGCTGCTTGCGGCCCTTGCCGCGGCAGGAGACGTGCGCGCCGGCGCCCAGGTGCAGGTCGGCGGGGGTCAGTCCGGTGAGCTCGGAGATCCGCAGCCCGGTCTGGACGGCGAGCAGCAGCAGCGCGTGATCACGCCGGCCGGTCCAGCTGTGCTGGTCGCAGGCGCCGAGCAGCGCGTCGACCTCAGGCTCGCTGAGGTAGGTGATCAGCGTCCGGTCGAAACGTTTGGGTGGGATGGCCAGCACCCGGGCGATGCTGTCGGCGTGTTCGGGATGGGCCAGCGCGGCGAACCGGAACAGCGAGTGGATCGCCGCCAGCCGGGCGTTGCGGGTGCGGACACTGTTGCCGCGCTCGCGTTCCAGGTGGTCCAGGAAGCCGGCGATGAGCGGAGCGTCGAGGTCGGCCAGGTCCAGCTGCGCTGGCGCCCGGCCCGTGTCGACGGCTGCGTAGTTCAGCAGCAGCCGCAGGGTGTCGCGGTAGGCGGCGATGGTGTGCCCGCTGGCGCGGCGCTGGGCGATGAGCCGGTCGGTGAAGAACGCCTGCAGCGTCGGAGCCAGGGCACTCACGGCTGGCCTGCTGACTGGCCGGTGAGGTGGGCCTCGAGCCGCTGCCCGGCGATCGCCATCAGCTCCGGCGAGGCCGACAGGTACCAGTAGGTGCTGCCCGGGTGGACGTGCCCCAGCCAGGTCGACAGCAGGGTCAGCCGGAACTGCCCGTCCTGGCCGGTGGCGTAGGCGTCGAGCATCGCGTGAACGGCAAAGCTGTGGCGCAGGTCGTGGAGGCGCGGACGGCACGACGCGGACCGGGGCGTGAGCCCAGCGAGCTTCACCAGCCGGTGGAAGGTGTGCTGAACGTTGCAGTAGAGCAGCCTGGTGCCGGCCAGCGAGACGAACCAGGCCCTTGTCCCGGTCGGGGAGCAAGCCGGTCACGCAGCCGCTGGTAGTCCCGCAGCGCCTGGACCGTGCTCGGGTGCAAGGCGAGCTGGCGGGCCTTGTCGAACTTGCCGTGCCGCACGGTGAGCCGCCTCGCGCGCAGGTCGACGTCGTCGCGGTTGAAGGCGATCGCTTCCCCGACCCGCAGGCCGGTGACCGCGAGCAGCCCGATCAGCGTCGCGAAGGTGGCCTGTCGCAGCGGATCACGCAGCGTGGTGCAGGCCGCGATCAGCGCGGTGATGTCGGCGTCGGAGTACACGTACGGGCTGGCGCGCAACGACCGCTGCGGCAGCAGGTCGGCCGCTGGCACCTCGTGCGCCGGGTCGATCGCGTGCAGGTAGATGGCGAAGCCACGCACTGCCGACAGCCGGTAGCCCCACCAGCTCGGCGTGGCGTTGGCCGGCAGCCGCGCCCAGCTCAGCGCGGTCGTGACGGTGATCCGCGACTGGCCGACGCTGTCGAGGTGGTCCAGGAACTGATCAAGCAGCTTCTCCGGGCGGGCCATCCGGTAGCCCAGCGCGCGACGCAGCGCCAGGTAGTCGTTCACCGCCTCCCGTAGCGGGCGGGTCATGACACACCGCCCGTCGCCTGCACCGGCCAGGGCCGGGCCAGCACGGTCAGCGCGTCCCAGTCGACCTTGGCGTAGATCGCGGTGGACAGCGGCGAGCGGTGCCGCAGCACCTGCCCGACCTCGGCCAGCGGGCTGCCGGCGCGCAGCATCGCCGTGGCGGCGGTGTGCCGCAGCCGGTGGGCGTGCATCGGGGGCAGCCCGGCGCGTTGGGCAGCATCGAACACCACTTGCGTTACCCCGCCCGCCGTCAGGACGTGGTGCGGGGCGTGCACCCGCACGAACACGCTGCGTCCCTGCGCGGTCGGCGGGCGACCGCGGCGCAGATAGGCGGTGATCGCCGTCCCGACGTCGGCCGGCAGGGGTAGCCGTTCACCCCGGTTGCCCTTGCCCACGACGGTGAGTTCTCCGTGCCGCCAGTCGATCTCGTCCAGGCCGAGCCGGGCGACCTCGCCGGCGCGGAGCCCGAGCCGAGCCAGCAGCAGCAAGATCGCGTAGTCGCGGCGGCCGGTGCCGGTGCGCCGGTCGCACGCGCCGAGCAGCCGGCGTAGCTCAGCAGGTTCCAGAGCCTTCGGCAGGCCAGACAGTCGCCGACCCGCCACCGAGGGAACCGCCGGTGCCAGTGCCGTCGGGATCTGCCCGGTCAGGTGCAGCCAGCGCAGCAGCGACCGCAAGGCGCACACGATCAGCTTCGCCGACCCGATCGCCCGGCCCGGACAGGCCGACAGCACGAACTCGGTCACGTCGGCGGCGGTGATCCCGGCGAGCTCGAGTGCGTCGTTGCGCAGCCGAGTCGCGACGAACGGCCGCAGGCAGTCCACGTAGCAGCGTGCCGTGCCCGGGGTCAGAGCTCGCTCGTCGATCAGGTAGTTGCGGTAGCGGGCCAGCAGTTCCTCCACCGGCGTCGGTGGCTGCTCCGGCTCGGTCGGCAGCACATCCGCCGGTGCCAGGAACGCCAGCAGCGGCTGCAGCGCCTTCATCGAGCGGTACTCGACGTAGCCAGCTGCCCGCCGCTGGGCGAGGTAGCGCGCCAGCACCGGGCCGCTCAGGCCCTCCAGCTCGATGCCCTGCGCGAGCATCCAGCGGTCCAGATGCGCGATGAAGCACAGGTGCTGCGACGCCGACGTGCGCGTGTAGCCCAGCCGCAGCAACTCCTCGGCGAACCCCGTCACGTACGGCTCGAGCGGCCCCCGCACGAACGAGCTCAGGACCTTGACCACGACGCTCTCCTCTCTCCCGGATGTGAGAGGGCAAGCGTCGATCACCTCACCGGATTATGCCGACCTCACGAGAGCGAAGCCCCTGCACCGCAGCAGCTCTCGCCTCGACCTCGGCATAACCCGGACGTCGGCATAATGCCACCAGCAGCGCTGCTCGCGGGTCTGGGTAAACACGTCCCGCACGGCGGCCCAGAACCCCAGCGCGCCGTCCCCGATCGCCAGCACCGGCGCGCTCATGCCCCGTCGCTTGCACGAGCGCAGCAGGTCGGCCCAGGACTCGGTGGACTCGCGGAACCCGTCGGCCAACGCGATCAGCTCCTTGCGGCCGTCGCTGCGCACGTCGATCATCACCAGCAGGCAGACCTTGTCCTGCTCGAGCCGGACCTTGAGGTGGATGCCGTCGACCCACACGTAGACGTAGTCGGTGTCGGCCAAGGACCGCGAGTTGAACGCGGCCGCCTCCTGCTGCCACTGAGCGGTCAGCCGGGTGATTGTCGTCGCGGACAGCCCGGCGCTCGAGCCCAGGAACTGCTCCAGCGCCGGCACGAAGTCGCTGCTGGACAGCCCGTGCAGGTACAGCAGCGGCAGCACCTTGGCGACCTGCGGTGACTTGCGCGACCAGGCCGGCAGGATCGCCGAGCTGAACCGCTGCCGCTCACCGGTCGCCTCATCGACGCGCTTGTCGTTGACCCGCGGCGCCCGCACCGGCACCGCCCCCCGCCGCGGTCATCACCTCCCGGCTCTGGTGGTATCCGGCCACACGACGACGTGCGCCGCCGCCGCGGTCAGCTCCTGGTCGCAGCCGGGGCAGCGGTAGGAGCGGCCCGACGCCGATGCCGAGAGCGACCGCACGACCCAGCCGTCCTCGGCGCGCTCGACACCGGGCGGCCGACGCCCGGCGCCGTCGCCCCGCTTCAGGGCCTCGAGCGCGGCGGCCTCGCGGGCGCCGCGGCGCGAGCCCCGCGCCACTACTTCTTCGCGTAGT
>Ga0247713_1000894_pt1 | contig 16288 bp, 16 predicted proteins | sample 21E_NmetaG_FD_189936 | JGI IMG/M metagenome (GOLD analysis project Ga0247713, IMG submission 189936) | Soil microbial communities from hillslope of Landscape Evolution Observatory, University of Arizona, Oracle, AZ, United States - 2-1-E_N | ecosystem: Engineered > Artificial ecosystem >... | reverse complement strand
CTTCGACGCGAGGATCCGGCCGGGCGGGCCGCCGCGGAAGTGCGTCAGCTGCGCGAGCGCGGCGGAGTGGAAGGTGCACGCGCGGACGCCCCTGACGCCGAGCGTCTCGAGGCGCGCGCGCATCTCGCCGGCGGCCTTGTCGGTGAAGGTGACGGCGAGCACCTGCTGCGCCGCGAACGCGCCCGTGGCGACCTGGTTCGCGATCCGCCGCGTGATCGTCGTCGTCTTCCCGGAACCGGCGCCCGCGAGGATGCAGACGGGCCCGCGCACGGCCTCCACCGCCCGCAGCTGCTCCGGGTTCAGCCCCTCCAGGATCGCGCGCGAGTCCACCCTGCCACCCTAGAGGCGCAGATGGACGGACGCGTGCCGACTTCGTGACGGAACCGTGAGCCGCGGGCTTGACATAGCACGTGTGCTATGACATACCGCGGTCATGGAACCCGCGATCTGGGCGGAGCTGCTCGAGGACGCGCGCTGGGCGCCGTCGCCCCACAACGTCCAGCCCTGGCGGCTGCGGCCGCAGTCCGAGACACGCGCGGAGCTCCTCTACGACCCCGCGCGGCTGCTCCCGTACACCGACCCCGAGAGCGCGTTCATGACGCTGACGCTCGGGCTCTTCGTCGAGTGCCTGGCGGTCGCCGCGGCGGCGCGCGGGCTCGCGCTCGACGCGTCGTTTTCGGCCGCGCCCGCGGAGCCCGGGAGTGGGGCGCCGCGCGCGTACGCGACCGTCGCCCTGGAGCCGGGCGGCCGCGACGAGCTCGACCGGGAGCTGCTGCTGCGGCGCCGCACGTCGCGCCTCCCGTTCGACGGCAGGCGCCTCGACGCGGTCGTGCTCGCGGAGCTGCGCGCGCTCGCGGCGGCGTGGGGGCACGCGCTCGAGGCGACGAGCGAGCCGCGGCTCGTGGAGGAGACGCTCGTGCTCAACCGCGAGACGCTCTTCGACGACATGCGCGACGAGCGCGCGCGCGCGGAGGTGGGCGCGTGGCTGCGGTTCAGCGCGGCGGAGGCGGCCCGGCGGCGGGACGGGTTCTCACCCGCGGCACTCGGCTTCCCCGGCTGGCTGCTCCGGCTCTTCTTCGAGCGCCACCGCCTGCTGGAGGCGCCGCTCGTGCGCGGGGCGGTGCGGCGGCTCTACGCGCGGACGACCCGCGGCACGCGCACCGTCGCGTGGCTCACCGGGCCGTTCGAGACGCCGGAGGACTGGGTCGCCGCGGGGCGAATGCTCGCTCGCCTGTGGCTGACCGTGACACGCGCGGGGGCGCACCTCCACCCCTTCGGCTCGATCGTGACGAACGAGCGGGCGAACGCGCGCCTGCACGAGCTCGTCGGCCTCGATCGCTCGCGCGGGACGCTGTGGCTGGTGATGCGGATCGGCTACGGCGCGGAGCCGGCGCGGAGCCACCGCCTGGAGACGGGTGAGCTCCTCGTCGGCTGACCAGGCGCTGCGCCGGTGGACGGCGTTCTCGCTCCTCGCCGCGGGCGGTGCGCTCCGCCGCGTGCTCACGTCCTCCCACACGACGTACCGGCTCCTCTTCGTGCCCGGGTTCGAGGCCGCGCGCTGGCGGTTCGGCAAGTGGCGCGCGTGGCACGCGTTCGAGCGCGCCCGCCGCGACGTGCCCGCCTACCGCGACTTCCTGGCGGAGCGCGGCGGCGGCCGCGTGCGCGCGCACGGCCTCGACCCCGACTTCACGGGCGTCCCGCCCACCGACAAGGAGACCTACGTGCGCCGCTACTCGATCGAGGCTCGCTGCCTCGGCGGGCGCATCCCGCCGGCGGGCGTCGTCGTCGACGAGTCGTCCGGGACGAGCGGCACGCCGAACAACTGGGTGCGCGGGCCGCGCGAGCGCGCGGAGGTGCGCCAGGCGCTGCAGGTGGCGATGCACCACCAGCTCGGGAAGGAGCCGATCTTCGTGATCAACGCGTTCGCGCTCGGGCCGTGGGCGACGGGCATGAACGTCTCGATGTCCGTCGTCGACATCGCGATCCTCAAGTCCACCGGGCCGGACATCGCGAAGATCGCCGCCACGCTCGAGCTCTTCGGCCCGAGCTACCGGTACCTGATCGCGGGGTACCCGCCGTTCCTGAAGAGCCTCGTCGACACGATCGAGCTCGACTGGAGCCGCTACGACGTCACCGCCGTCTACGGCGGCGAGGGGATGAGCGAGCCGCTCCGCGACTACCTGCTGCGCTCCTTCCGGCGCGTGTACGGCTCGTACGGCGCGTCCGACCTCGAGATCAACCTCGCCGCCGAGACGGACATGACGATCGCGCTGCGGCGGCTCCTCGCCGAGCGCGCCGACCTGCGCGAGCGGCTCGTCCGCCAGCAGGGCGCCGGGCTCCCGCTCGTCTTCCAGTACAACCCGATCGACTACCACGTCGAGACGAACGAGGAGGGGGAGCTCGTCGTCACCCTCTGCCGCGCGCGGACCACGTCGCCGAAGATCCGGTACAACATCCGCGACCTCGGGCACGTGGTCCGCTTCCCGGAGCTGCGGCGCGCGCTCGCGGAGTGCGGCGTGCGGCTCGCCGACCTCGCGCCGCGCACGTCGGACCTGCCGCTCCTCTTCCTCTACGGCCGCTCCGACGCCGCCGTCGCGTACTACGGCTCGAAGGTGACGCCGGGGGACGTGGAGGCCGTCGTCTTCTCGCTGCCGGAGCTCGCGGCGTCGGTGTCGTCGTTCGCGCTCCTCGTCTCCGAGGACGAGCGCGCGGACAAGCACCTCGCGATCGCGCTCGAGCTACGGCCGCAGGCGGAGCCGCCGGCCGACGTGGAGGCGCTCCGCGCGCGCGTGCTGGAGCGGCTCCGCGAGGTGAACCAGGACTTCCGGGAGGCGTCGCGGTTCATGCCGGAGGGCGCGACGCCGACGCTCGAGCTGCATCCGCACGGGACGGGGCCGTTCGCCGGCCACGATGTCCGGCTGAAGCGGCACTACGTGCAGCGGCGCTAGCGCGGGTCGGCGACGCGCGGCGTCGCGCCCGCCGCGCGGCGCTCGCGCAGCACGGCGCCGAGCCGCGAGACGAGCTCGAGCGTCTCACCCGCCTCGACGAGCCGCTCCAGCTCCGCGAGCTCCTCGTCGAGCCAGTCGGGGTCGACGGGCGGCCGCGTCGCGCAGCGGATCTTCGGGTGCGCGGTCTCCGCGACGCGCTCGCCGTCGCTCCACAGCTCCTCGTGGAGCTTCTCGCCGGGGCGGACGCCGACGAACTCGATCGGGATCTGCCCCGGCGCGTCGCCCGGCTCCTTCCCAGAGAGCCGGATCATGTTCCGGGCGAGGTCGACGATCTTCACCGGCTCGCCCATGTCGAGCACGTACACGTGGCCGTCCTCGCCGAGCGCGCCCGCCTGGACGATCAGCGACACCGCCTCGGGGATCGTCATGAAGAACCGCGTCATCTCCGGGTGCGTCACGGTCACGGGGCCGCCGCGCTCGATCTGCCGGCGGAAGATCGGGACGACGCTGCCGGACGAGCCGAGGACGTTCCCGAAGCGCACGGCGACGAAGACGGTCTCGCAGTCGCGGCGCGCGGCGTACGCCTCGACGATCCACTCGCTCAGCGCCTTCGACTGCCCGAGCAGGTTCTTCGGGTTCGCGGCCTTGTCGGAGGAGACGAGGACGAAGCGCTTCGCGGAGAACGCTGCCGCCGTCTCGGCGACGACGCGCGTCGCGAGGACGTTGTTCCGCACCGCCTCGACCGGGTTCGCCTCGAGGAGCGGCACGTGCTTGTAGGCGGCGGCGTGGAAGACGACGCCGGGGCGGTAGCGCTCGAACACCTGGCGCAGCTTCGCGGCGTCCTTGACGTCTGCCAGGACCGGAACGCTCGCGGCGAACCCGCGCTCGCCGACGAGCTCGCGCTCGATCTCGTACAGCGCCACCTCCGACTGGTCGACGAGCAGCAGCCGGGACGCGCCGAGGCGCGCGATCTGGCGGCAGAGCTCGGCGCCGATCGAGCCGCCGGCGCCGGTGACGAGCACCGTCTCCCCCGAGAGGTACGAGGCGACCGCGGCGAGATCGACCTCGACCGGCTCACGCCCGAGCACGTCCTCCACCTGCACCGGCCGGATCTGCCCGGCGAGGTCGAGGTCGCCGGCGATCAGCTCCGGGAGCCCCGGCAGCGTCTTCACCGGCACCTTGTGCTCGCGGCCGATGTCCACGATCCGCTGCCGCGTCTCGCCCGCGGCCGACGGGATCGCGATCAGGAGCTCGTCGGGCCGGTTCTCCCGGACGATCCGCGGCAGCTCCGCCGTCGAGCCGAGCACCTTCACGCCGTGGAGCCGCATGTCCCGCTTCCGCGGATCGTCGTCGACGAGCCCGATCGGCGTGTACCCGAGCTTCCGGTTCCGCAGCATCTCGCGGACGATCAGCTGGCCGGCGTCGCCGGCGCCGACGATCACGACCTCCTTGCCGCTGGCGACGAGGCGGCCCGGCGACGGCCGCTCGATCGCCGTCCGCGCCAGCACGCGCGCGCCCGCGACGAGCGCGAGCGTGAGGAAGAAGTCCATGAACAGCACCGACCGCGGGAGGCGGATGCCCGTCACCGGCGAGACGAGGTAGACGGCGAGGCCGGCGAGGAGCGAGGCGAGCGCGACGCCCATGCCGACGCGCCACATGTCCCGCATCGACACGTAGCGCCACCAGCGGTTGTAGAAGCCGAAGCCGACGAAGACCGCGAGCTTCACGGCGACGACGAGGAGGATCGTCTCCTCGAGGAGCGTCCGGTAGTAGATCGGGACGCCGTGGTCGAAGCGGAGCTGGAAAGCCAGCCACCACGCGGCCGCGACGAGCAGGCCGTCGACCGCGACCTGCCACAGCCGGTGGCGGCTCACGATCACCGCCGGATCACCTCACCGCGGCGCCGACGGCATCGCGCACGACGGCGACGACGCGCTCCTGCTGCTCCGGGGCGATCCCTGCCCACAGCGGCACCGAGAAGTTCTCCTCGGCGGCGCGCTCGGTCTCCGGCAGCGCCCCGGGCTCGAGGCCGAGGTACGCGAGCGCCGGCTGGAGGTGCAGCGGCGGCTGGTAGTAGACGGCGGTGCCGACGCCCTCGGCCCGCAGCGCCTCGACGATCCGGTCGCGCTCCGGGGAGCGGCAGACGAAGAGGTGGTAGACGTGGCCGGGGTCGTCCTCCGGCAGCTCGCACAGCTCGCCGAGACCGAGCTCGCGGTACCGCTGCGCCGCCTCGCGCCGCGCGGCGGTCCAGCCGTCGAGCTCGCGCAGGAAGATCCGCAGCGCCGCCGCCTGCACCTCGTCGAGGCGCGAGTTGTAGCCGACGTACTCGAACGTCTTCTTCGCCTTCGAGCCGTGGAACCGGAGCATCCGGATGCGCTCGGCGAGCTCCGCGTCGCGGACGGCGACGAGACCGCCGTCGCCGAGCCCGAAGAGGTTCTTCGTCGGGTAGAAGCTGAAGGTGGACGCGATCCCGGTCCCGGCGATCGCAGGGGAGCCGAACGCCTGCGCGGCGTCCTCGACGATCGGCACGCCGAGCCCGGCGAGCTCGTCGAGCGGCGCGGGCCGGCCGAACAGGTGCACCGGGATGATCGCCTTCGTGCGCGGCGTGATCCGCGCGGCGACGTCCTCCGGGTCGAGGTTCAGCGTCGCGGGGTCGACGTCGGCGAAGACGGGCGTGGCGCCGCGGCGAGCGATCGACTCGGCCGTGGCGAAGAACGTGAACGCCGGGCAGATCACCTCGTCGCCGGGGCCGATCCCGAGCGCGTCGAGCACGAGCACGAGCGCGTCGGTGCCGTTGGCGACGCCGACGGTCTCGGGCACGCCGAGGTACTCCGCGGCCTCCGCCTCGAAGGCCGTCACGTTCGGCCCGAAGACGAACCGACCGTCCTCGAGCACCTCCGCGAAGGCGCGCTGCAGCTCCGGGATCAGCGGCGCGTACTGCGCCTTCACGTCGACGAGCGGGATCCGTTCCACGGCGGCGAAGTCTAGACGGCGGCTGCGGCGGGCCGTCAGCCAGCGAGGCGGCGGACCGCGAACGGCGCCGCCAGCTCGGCGCGCCCGAGCTCGTTGACGGCGACGACGCGGAAGACGTAGCTGCCGGAGTGCACGAGGCGCCCGTCGGTGCGGCCGTTCCAGGTCAGCACGTGGCCCGCCGGGCGGAGCTGCCGCGTCGGGAGGACGGCGACGACGGCGCCCGCGCGCGTCTCGACGCGCCCGGTGACGCGCGCGGGCCGCGTCAGGCGGAATCGCGCGGCGAGGCCGGGGCCGCCGGCGCGGAGGCGCAGCGTCGCGGGGCTCACCGAGAGCGACCCGAGCGTCCGGTTCAGCTCCACCACCCGCTCCGCGGTCGACGAGCGGCCGAGGTCGTCGACGGCGGAGACGGACAGGCGCCACCGCCCCTCCCGCTCCGCCGACCCGTCGGGGGCCGCGCCGTTCCACGAGAACCGGTAGACGCCGGCGTCCTTCGCGCCCGCGTCGAGGCGGCGGACCACGCCGCCGGGGCCGACCAGGTCGACGGCGACCGTCGACGGGCGCGGGAGCTTGTACGCGAGCGCGGTCGCGTCGGCGACGCCGTCGCCGTTCGGCGAGAGCACGGGCTCCGACGGCGGTGCGGCGTAGACGCCGGCGTACGTCACGAGGAGGGCGTTCGCGATCGCCCGCTCGCCGCTGGGGTCGGACGGTCGGCTCAGCAGCGTCCCGTCGAAGGCCATCGCCGACGAGTCGTCCGCGTCGAGCGCGGCCGCCGTGACGGCGCCGAGCCGGACGAGCGCCTGCGCGAGGTCGAAGTTCGTCATCCCGACGCTGTACCCGCGGCGCTTCCCGTCGACGACGACGAGCAGGATGCGTCCGTCCCGGAGCTGCGCGACCGCCGAGCGCGGCCCGCGCTGGAGGAGCGTCGTCGGGAAGACCTCGCCGTGCCGGAAGATCGCGCGCCCGCCGCGGACGAGCAGGGGGCCGCCGCCGATCGCCTCCGGGACGTCGCCCCAGCTCGGGCTGAGCAGCAGGCGCACCGTGACGCCGCCGCCGGGCGGCGCCTCCTCGGCGAGGCGGGGGACCGACGACCCGCGCGCGACGAGCACGGCGCCGTCGGGCGGGATCGCGACGGGGCCGTTCTGGCCGACGGCGACGACGGTCCCGCGCAGCTCCGCGTTCGGGACGGCGGTCGGGAACGGGTGGACGACGGCGACGAGCGCGCCGGCGACCGGCGGCGTCGTCGGCCCCCACGACGGGGTGAACAGCCCGACGCCGTTGGGGCCGGGGACGCCGTTGAGCGTCAGCGGGCGCCGCTGGCCCGTCCCCTGCCAGGTGCCGAAGAACTGGACGCGCTCGACGCGCAGCGACCCGTCCGCGCCGAAGCCGATGCTGGAGCGGTCGCCCGTCGGGGGCGTCAGCAGGCGCCCGCCGGTGAGCGTGATCCCGTGCGGCCGCCCGTCCGCGACGGAGAACACGTCGCCGTTGATCCCGGCGACGGTCGACTCGCGCGAGAGCCGCTCCTGGATCGACGTCAGCCGCTCCCGCCCCTGCGCCGCGTCCTTCGCCGCGTGCGCGCGTACGGTCCAGAGGCCGCCGGGACGCGGCGCGCTGACGACGTGGATGGCGACGGGGCCGTACGTCGTGAACTGCACCTGGCGCTCGTAGGTCACGCCGGGCATCAGCAGCACGCGGTGCGACTCCGCCCGTGCGGGCGCAGCGGCGAGCGCGGCGACGACGGCCACGGCGATGAGGACTCTCCCGAGCACGACCCGGCGTGACGCTAGCGGACGCGACGGCGCGTTCGCCCTGCGGTTAACACGATCCGAACAGCGGGTCCGCGAGTTGACGGCGGCGCAGCGCGGGCGTAGAGATTCGCGCATGCCGGCGGCGGTGGAGGTCGAGGGGATCACGCGGGTCTTCGAGCCGCGCCGGAAGCGCGACGCTCGGGTGGTCGCGCTCGACGACGTCTCGCTGGCGATCCCCGAGGGCGAGATCCACGGCCTCCTCGGCCCGAACGGCGCCGGCAAGACCACGCTCGTGAAGATCCTCTCGACGGTGCTGCTCCCCACGTCGGGGCGCGCGCTCGTGTGCGGGCACGACGTCGTCGCCGAGACGAGCGCCGTGCGGCCGCTGATCGGAATCGTCTTCGGCGGCGAGCGCGGCGTCTACACGCGGCTGACGGCGCGGCAGAACCTCGAGTACTGGGGCGCGCTCTACAAGCTGCCGCCGCGCACGGTCAAGGAGCGGACGGCGGCGCTGCTCGACCGCGTCGGGCTCGCCGACCGGGCCGACCAGCGGGTGGAGCAGTACTCGCGCGGGATGAAGCAGCGGCTCCACCTCGCGCGCGGGCTGATCGCCGACGCGAAGGTGCTCTTCCTCGACGAGCCGACGACGGGGATGGACCCGCTCGCGGCACGCGAGTTCCGCCGCCTGATCGGCGAGCTCAAGCGGGAGGGACGCACGATCCTCCTGACGACGCACGACATGGTCGAGGCCGAGACCGTCTGCGACCGCGTGACCCTGATCGACCGCGGCAAGATCCTCGCGACGGAGAGCCCGCGCTCGCTCGGACGCTTGATCTCGCGCTTCCAGCGGATCGACGTCGAGGGAGCGGACGCACGCCTGCTGGCCACCGTCGGCGCACTCCCGGGCGTCGGCGCGGTGACCGCGCGCGAGGACGGCGGCGCCCGGATCGAGGTCAACGAGGAGGGCGCGACGCGCGAGGTCCTGCGCCACCTCGTCGAGGCCGGCGTCACCTCGGTGAAGACGTCGCTGCCCGGCCTGGAGGAGGTCTACGTCCAGGTGATCGGCGAGCGCGGCCTGGAGATCTAGTGCGCGCGTTCGGCGCCGGCTTCCGGCTCCAGTTGCGGTCGATCGGTGCGTACCCGGACACGGTCATCCCGTTCTTCACCGCGCCGGTGTTCGCGATCATCTTCCTGCTGATCTTCAGCCACGCGGGGCGCGAGGACCTGCACGCGTACGCGGTGGTCGCGCCGGTCTTCATCGCGCTCTGGTGGCTCGCGCTCTTCCAGGCCGGCTGGGTGATCTCGATCGACCGCTGGAACGAGGTGCTGGAGCTACTCGTCGCGGCGCCCGGCGGGTTCGGTGCGGCGGTGCTCGGGCGGATCGCCGCCGTCACCATCGCCGGCGTCGTGTCGTTCGCCGAGGTCTGGCTCGTCGCCAGGCTCCTCTTCGGCACCTCCGTCTCCCTGCACCACCCGTGGATCTTCGCGGCCGCCGTCGCGGCGACGCTCGCGGCGATGGCGGGCACGGCCGTCGCGTTCGCTGCGCTGTTCGTCCTCACCCGCAACGCCGCGACGCTCGGGAACTCCGCGAGCTTCCCGTTCTACGTTCTCGGCGGGATCCTCGTGCCCGTCTCGTTCCTGCCGGAGTGGATCCAGCCGCTGAGCCGGCTCGTGTTCCTCTCCTGGAGCGCCGACCTCCTGCGCGCGTCGCTCCTGCCGGTACCGGTGGAGCGGCCGGTGTTCGGCGTCGCGATGATCCTGCTGCTCGGAGCCGCGGGATTCGTCGGAGGGCACCTGCTGATTGCGCGCGTCCTCGCGCGCGTCCGCGCGACCGGGGACCTGGCGCGGCTGTGACGGCCGCGGTCGCGACGGCGCGCATCGTCCGCCACGCGGTGGTGAGCGGCGCGCGCGACTACTTCGAGATCTGGACGTGGAAGAGCTGGACGTTCGGCTGGCTCGTCCGCGTCTTCTCGCAGGTGACGTTCTTCGCGCTGATCGGACAGATGCTCGAGTCACCCGAGCGGACGCAGTTCCTGCTGATCGGGAACGCGGTCGTCGTCGCCGGCTCCAGCGCCGTGTTCGCGATCAACATGACGACGGCGGAGCGCGCGTACGGCACGCTGACGCTGCTCGTCGCGAGCCCCTCTCGGCCGGCGGTGGTCTTCGCGGCGCGCGGGCTGTACGTCGCCGCCGACGGGATCGCGACGGCGCTGCTCGCGCTCGCCGTGATGGGGCCGCTGTTCGGCCTGTCGTACCCGTGGCCCCAGGCGCTGCTGGTCGTTCCGCTGACGGCTCTCGTCGGACTCGCCGCGTACGCGTTCAGCACCTTCCTCGCGGGCGTGATCATCCGCAAGCGGGAGGCGAACGGCCTCGTCGTCAACGCCACGATCGTCTCGCTGATGGCGCTCTGCGGCGTGAACGTGCCCGTCCAGTTCTTCCCGGCACCGCTCGAGGTGCTCTCGCGCTCCCTACCGGTGACGCACGGGCTGATCGCGATCCGCGAGACGATCGGCGGCGGGGGCGCCGGCGAGATCCTCCTCAACGCCGGGCTCGAGGCGGGCGTCGGGATCGCCTGGCTCGCGCTCGCGCTCGCGACCTTCGGCCGCTTCGTCGGGCACGGCCGCAGGGACGGCTCGCTCGACTTCGCCAGCTGATGCGGGCGTTCGCGGCGGGGATGCGGCTGCAGGTGCGGATGATCCGTGCGGATCCCGACTACCTCATGCCCCTGGCGACGATCCCGCTCTTCGCGATCGCGTTCCTGGCGATCGTCCGCGAGGCCGGGCGAGACGACCTCACCGCGTACGCGCTGCTCGCGCCGGTGCTGATCGCGCTCTGGTCGCTCTCGCTGCTCGTGTCGGGCGAGATCGTCGAGACGGACCGCTGGGCGGGGACGCTCGAGCCGGCGGTCGCCTCGCCCTCGTCGTTCCCGGTCGTCGTCCTCGGGCGTGTCGCAGGCGTGACCGCCGTGTCCCTGCTCGCGTTCGCGGAGGTGTGGCTCGTCGCGCGCCTGCTCTTCGCGACGAGCTTCGAGCTCCACCATCCGCTCGTCTTCGCGGCGACGCTCGCGGCGACGGTGGCGGCGACCGCGGCCACCGCGCTCCTGATGGCGGCGCTCTTCGTGCTCGCGCGCTCCGCGCGGACGTTCCAGAACTCGCTCAGCTACCCGTTCTACGTCCTCGGCGGCGTGATCGTCCCCGTCGCGTTCCTGCCCGACTGGCTGGAGCCCCTCTCGCGGGCCGTCTTCCTCTCGTGGAGCGCCGATCTCCTCCGCGACAGCCTCACGCCGGGCCCCGTCGAGAACGCCGCGAAGCGGCTCGCCGCCGTCCTCCTCCTCGGCGGCGTCGGGTTCCTCGCGGGGCGGCTCGCGCTCGAGCGCATCCTCCGCCGCGTGCGCGCAGCGGGCGCGCTGGGAGAGGTGTGAGCGGGGCCGCGCACCTCGTCCACGTGGGCCGCTACGCGGTGCAGACCGGGTTCGAGCAGTACCGCGTCATGTTCACCTGGCGCTCGTGGCTCGCCGGCTGGTACCTGCGCGTACTGGCGCAGGTGACGTTCTTCGCGCTGATCGGCGAGCTGCTCGGGTCGCGCGAGCGGACGCACTTCCTCCTCGTCGGCGCCGCGGTGTTCCTCGCGGCGATGGGGACGTTCACCGCGATCGCGAGCAGCGCGTGGGAGCGCTGGGCGGGCACGCTTCCCCTGCTCGTCGCCAGCCCGACGAGCCCCGTGCTCGTGTTCTCGACGCGGAGCCTCTACTTCGTCGTCGACGCGACGCTGACGTCGCTGGGCGCCTTCTTCGTCGCGGCGCCGCTCTTCGGCGTGCCGCTGCCGTGGCCGCGCGTGCTCCTCGTCGTCCCGCTCGTCCTGCTCGTCGCGCTCTCGACCTACGCCTCCGCGGTCGCCCTCGGCGGGATCTCGGCGCGCTGGCCGAGCACGCGGAACCTCGTGTCGAACGTCTCCTCGACGACGCTGCTGACGATCTGCGGCGTCGTCGTCCCCGTCGCGTTCTATCCGGCGCCGGTGCAGTGGCTCGCGCAGGCGCTGCCGCTGACGCACGGCCTCGCAGCGGTGCGCGCAGTGCTCGCCGGCGAGCCGCTCGCGGCGATGCTGCCGGACGTCGCGCTCGCTGTGGCGGCGGGACTCGGCTGGCTCGCGGTCGCGCTCCTGACGTTCGACCGCCTGGCTGCGAGCGGCAGGCGCGACGGATCGATCGAGTTCGGCGCGTGACACCTAGTGGTGTATAGTGGCGGCGTGGGTCGGACGCAGCTCTACCTCGGAGCCGAGGAGCTGGCGCTTCTCGATCGCGTCGCCGCCGCGACGGGCGCGTCGCGCTCGGAACTCGTTCGCCGTGCGATCCGCAGCGCCTACGGCGAGAAGAGCAAGGCGGAGAAGCTCCGCGCGCTCGAGGCGAGCGCCGGGTCGTGGGACGGCCGCGGCTTCACCGGCGCGGAGTACGTCGACGCGGTCCGCGGCGACCTGAACGAGCGGCTCCGCCGCCTCGGTCTCGAGTGAACGTCCTCGACACGACCGTCGCCGTGGACCACCTACGAGGCTCGAAGGAGGCCGTCGCGCTCGTCCGAGGCCTCGTCGAAGCGGACGTGCCGCTCGTCGCCAGCGAGGTGGCCCGCTTGGAGCTGCTGGCGGGCGTTCGGACGGGCGAGCTGGAGGCGCTCGAGGCGTTCTTCACGGCCGTCTCGTGGGTGCCCGTGAACGAGGACGTCGCGCGCACCGCCGGCTCGCTGGCGCGGACGTATCGGAGCGCCCACGGCGGGATCGGCGACGCCGACTACCTGATCGCGGCGACGGCCCTCGTCCTCGACGCGGAGCTGCTCACGACGAACGTGCGGCACTTCCCGATGTTCGAGAGGCTCGAGCCGCCGTACTAGTTCCAGACCTTGACGTCGCGGTACAGCGTGTCGCGCTGCACCGGCGTCTTCCCCAGCGAGCGGATCAGGTGCGCGAGCTCCTCCGCCGAGGTGCGGTACGTCGTCCCCGCGGCCGAGACGACGTTCTCCTCGATCATCACCGAGCCCATGTCGTCGGCGCCGAAGCCGAGCGCGACCTGGCCGACCTTCATCCCCTGCGTCACCCACGACGACTGGATGTGCGGGACGTTGTCGAGGTAGATCCGGCTGACGGCCTGCGTGAGGAGGTAGTCGAAGGAGGTCGGCATCGTCTCCGGCGGGACGAGCGCGCCGAGGCGGTTGCCGTCGTCCTGGAACGTCCACGAGATGAAGGCGCGGAAGCCGCGGGTCTCGTCCTGGAGCTCGCGGATCAGGCGCATGTGCTCGACCCGCTCCTCGAGCGTCTCGACGTGGCCGTACATCATCGTCGCCGTCGTCGACATCCCGAGCCGCTGGGCCTCGCGCATGATCCCGAGCCACTCCGCCGACTTCGTCTTCTTCGGCGCGATGATCTCCCGCACCCGGTCGACGAGGATCTCGGCGCCGCCGCCGGGGATCGAGTCGAGGCCGGCGTCGCGCAGCCGCGAGAGCGTCTCCCACGTGGTCAGCTTCGAGCGGCGCGCGACGTGCTGCACCTCCGACGGCGAGAGCGCGTGCAGGTGCACCGGGTAGCGCGCCTTGATCGAGGAAAACAGGTCCTCGTAGTAGTCGATGCCGAGATCCGGGTGGTGCCCGCCCTGCATCAGCAGCCCGGTGCCGCCGAGCGCGAGCGTCTCCTCGATCTTCTTGAAGATGACCGGCTTCGGGAGGAGGTAGCCCTCGCGGCGGTCGCCGGGGCGCCGGTAGAAGGCGCAGAAGTCGCAGTCGGTGTAGCAGACGTTCGTGTAGTTGAGGTTCCGGTCGATGATGAAGGTGATGCGGCCCGGGTCCGCCTTGCGGTTGCGGATCTCGTTCGCGACCTTGCCGACGGCGACGAGGTCGCGCGAGCGGAGGAGCGCGAGCGCGTCGTCCTCGCCGATCCGCTCGCCGTCGAGCGCCCTGTCGAGCACCTCGCGGACGGGGGTGGCGACGGCACTCACGCCGGCACCGCCTCGGCGTGGACGAACCGGAGCTCCGGCACGCGCTCGAGCTCGCCCACCTCGCGCGCCAGCTCGAGGAACGTGAGCAGCCCGGCGCGCTCGCGCGGGCCGAACGAGTACCGGAGCTTCTCGAAGTAGCGGGCGAGGAAGCCGGCCGGGTAGCCGTAGCGCTCGCTCGCCTCGAACGCGAGCCGCTCCGGCTCGGCGCGCGCGAGGCGCACGGACGCCACGAGCTCCTCCTCCAGCTCGAGCAGGCCCTCGGCCACCGGCTCGGGGGCGGCCCAGACGGCGAACACCATCGGCAGGCCCGTCCGCTCGAGCCAGAGCCGCCCGAGGTCGTGGTGCGGCGTCGGGTCCTCGAACGCCGACTTCAGCGCGGCGTCCCCGATGAGGAGCGTCGCGTCGGCCTCGTCGCCGAGCGCGACGTGCTCGGCGTCGGGCAGGAGCACCTTCGTCAGGACGACGGAGGTCGCGCTTTCCGGGGTGACCGCGACGCGCCGGACGGCGTCGAGCGGGAGCCGCGAGACGAGCTGGATCGAGTCGACCGCGCCCTCCGAGGAGACGCAGAGCCGCGGCAGGATCCGCAGCCGGTCGGCGTTGCGCGCGTACTCGATCGACGAGATCGGCGCGAGGTCGAGCTCCCCGGCGACGAGCCGCGCGTTCAGCTCCGTCGGGACGCCGGACACCTCCTCGACCGCGGCGTCGAGCCCGAAGAAGACGGGCGCCATGTTCACGTACGAGATGCGGCCGAGACGGATCACGCGGTGACCTCCCGAAGGAGGAGCCGCCTCGCGTGCGCGAGCCACGCCCGCGCCTCCCAGGCGTCGAGCTCCGGCGCGTAGCCGGCGGTCAGCCGCTCGACGATCGCGTGCAGCTGCGAGTCGTCGAGGTCGCTCTCGAGCAACGAGTCGATCTCCCGGACGGCGTCGCCGACCTGCTCCGATCCCTGCCCCGCCGCAGCGGCGAGCAGCGCCTCGTCGGGCGACGCGAACTCGAGGTCGAAGTCCTGATGGAGGTAGCCGCCGAAGACCTGGAACAGGTTCGGGAACTGCCATGGCGTCAGCACGTTCACGCCTCCGCCGCCATGACGACTACGACTACTCGACGCGCGCGCGGGTGACGACGGGTCCCGACCCGCCCCCTGCTCGGCTTCAGCCTAACCCGGGACGTGTGACGTATCTGCAACGAGTTCGGAACGATCTGCGCCACGCTCAGTCGTCCCAGCGCCGCAGCTCGTTGTACAGCGTGTCCCGCTGCACCGGGATCCGCCCCGCCTCGCGGACGAAGCGGACGAGCTGCTCGATCTTCTGCTCGGTCTCGGTGCGCGCGCCGGCGGCGTGGAAGATCTGCTCGCGCACGACCGTCCCCTGCACGTCGTTCGCGCCGAAGTGGAGCGCGATCGCCGCCAGCGGCATCCCCATCATGATCCAGTAGGCCTTCACGTGGGCGATGTTGTCGAGGAGCAGCCTCGACACGGCGAGCATCTTCAGGTCGTCCGCGCCGGTCGTGTGGCGCCACCCGCGGCGCTCGAAGACCGTGTTCTCCGGGTGGAACGCGAGGGGGATGAAGGCGAGGAAGCCGCCGGTGCGATCCTGCTGCTCGCGCAGGCGGAGCAGGTGGTCGACCCGCTCCTCGTACGTCTCCACGTGCCCGTAGAGCATCGTGCAGTGGGTGGGGATGCCGAGCCGGTGCGCCGTGTCGTGCGTCAGGAACCAGTAGTCCGGGTGCTCCTTCCCGGGCGCGATCAGCTTCCGCACGCGGTCGGCGAACACCTCGGCGCCGCCACCCGGGAGCGAACCCAGCCCCGCCGCCTGCAGCTCCCGCAGCACCTCCTCGTGCGAGAGCCCCGAGAGCTTCGTCATGTGGTGGATCTCGCTCGCCGTGTAGCACTTCAGGTGCACGTCCGGCATCGCCTCGTGCAGCTTGCGGATCGTGTCGACGTAGAACTCGAAGCCGACGTGCGGGTTCTCCCCGTTCACCATGTGGATCTCGGTGAACCCGGTCAGCTCGCGCTGGCGGAGCGCGTCCTCGACGAGCTCGTCCGCAGTCGTCGTGTACGCGTGCTCCTGCTTCTGCGTGGCGGCGAAGGCGCAGAACTTGCACTTCACGCGGCAGACGTTCGTCTGGTTGAGGTACAGGTTCTGGACGAAGTAGACGCGGTCGTCGCCGCCGCGGACGCGCCGCGCGAAGTCGGCGAGCTCGCCGAGCGCGAGCAGGTCGTCCGACTCGAGGAGCGCGAGGCCGTCCTCGAAGTCGAGGCGCTCGTTCGCCTCCACCTTCTCGCGGATCGACTCGAGCGACGAGATCCGGTCGAGGACCGCCACTACTGCGTCCGGTTCACGACGGCGTCGGTCAAGGCTTGCAGCTCCTCTCGGTGCAGGTCCCCGGAGATCGCGCGCCGGGCCCTGAGAGCGTAGTCGAGGGCGACCTCCCTGGAGCGCTCCAGCGCGCCGGTCGCCGCGACGCGCACGAGCGCGCCCTCCACCGGCCCGCCCGCGAGCGCAGCGCGGACGACCTCGTCCTCGCGCGCCGCGAGGAGGAGCGGCAGGGTCGGCGTCCCCTCGCGCAGGTCGGTCCCGGCGATCTTCCCCGTCTCGATCGTCAGGCCGGAGCAGTCGAGGATGTCGTCGGCGATCTGGAACGCG
>Ga0247713_1000893_pt1 | contig 16288 bp, 18 predicted proteins | sample 21E_NmetaG_FD_189936 | JGI IMG/M metagenome (GOLD analysis project Ga0247713, IMG submission 189936) | Soil microbial communities from hillslope of Landscape Evolution Observatory, University of Arizona, Oracle, AZ, United States - 2-1-E_N | ecosystem: Engineered > Artificial ecosystem >... | reverse complement strand
ACCTTCACCTCACCACCCGCCCATACCTGCGCTCGCTGACCGGGTCACGCGGAGCGTTCCAGCGTCTGGGCGCGCTCGGGTCCGACCGACACCCAGCGGATCGGCACGCCGGCGAGCTCCTCCAGCCGGTCGACGTACGCCTGCGCCGCCTTGGGCAGGTCGTGGTAGTCGGTGATCTCCGTGATGTCGTCCTGCCAGCCGGGAAGCTCTTCGTACACGGGCTCGGCGTGATGGAAGATCGACTGGTGCGGCGGGAAGTGGTCGTACTCGTCGCCCTGGTAGCGGTACGCCCGGCACACCTTGAGGGTGTCGAACGCCGACAGCACGTCGAGCTTGGTCAAGAAGTGCTCGGTCAGCCCGTTGATGCGTGCGGCGTAGCGGGCCAGCACCGCGTCGAACCAGCCGACGCGCCGGCGGCGCCCCGTCGTCGTGCCGTACTCCTGACCGACGTCGGTCATGCGCTCGCCTACGGCGTCGTGCAGCTCGGTCGGGAACGGGCCCGACCCCACGCGCGTGACGTAGGCCTTGGTGATGCCGATGACCCGCTCGACATCCCGGGGCCCGACGCCGGCACCGGTGAGCGCCCCGCCGGCGACGGGGTTCGACGACGTCACGAACGGATACGTCCCGTGGTCGAGGTCGAGCAGGGTCCCCTGCGCGCCCTCGAGCAGGATGTTGCGGCCGTCCTCGAGCGCGTCGTGCAGCAGCGCCATCGTGTCGGCGATGTAGGGCCGCAGCCGCTCGGCGTAGACGGCGTACTCCGTCTCGATGTCGGGTGCCTTCATCGGCAGGCGGTTGTAGACGCGCGACAGGATCGCGTTCTTCTCCTTCAGCACGACGTCGAGCTTCTGGCGGAAGATCTTCATGTCGTACAGGTCCTGCACGCGAAGACCGACGCGGGCCGCCTTGTCCGCATAGGTCGGCCCGATGCCGCGCTTGGTGGTCCCCAGCTTCTGCCGGCCCAGGTAGCGCTCGATCATCCGGTCGAGCTCCTTGTGGTACGGCATGATCAGGTGCGCGTTGCCGCTGATCTTCAGCTTCGAGACGTCCAGCCCCTGCTCCACCAGCGCGTCGAGCTCCTCGAGCAGCACCCCCGGGTCGAGCACGACGCCGTCGCCGATCACGGGCGTCACGTCGGGATACATCACGCCCGACGGCACCAGGTGCAGCTTCAACGTGGTGTCGCCGACGATGATCGTGTGGCCGGCGTTGTTGCCGCCCTGGTACCGCACGACGTAGTCGACGTCGTCGGCGAGCAGGTCGGTGGCCTTGCCCTTGCCCTCGTCACCCCATTGGGTGCCGACGACGATCCATGCAGGCATCGGCGCCCGCCCTACCGCTCGATGCGGAACCGGATCCGGATGTGCGTGTGGTACTCGGAGATCTGGTTGTCGGTCACCGTGGCCGACGTCTCCAGCACGTCGAAGCCCTCGATGCCCCGCAGCGTCTTGCCGGCCTCCTCGAGGGCCTTGTTCGCGGCATCGCGCCACGATGTCTCCGAGACCCCTACAAGGTCGATCGTCTTGATGACCGCCATCTGATTGCATCGCTTTCTGCCGGCTGAACCGCGAGGCGATGCTACGCGGTGGCCCAACCGCGGGCCAACCGGACAGGCACAGGGTGTCTATTTCATATCCACGCCGGGTAATGGACGGGACAGACCGAAGCAATCACCACGAAAAAGGGGCCCACGCAACATGCTGACTCTTCTCGGATTTCTGATCCTCGGCATCATCGCCGGTGCGCTCGCCCGGCTGCTCGTCCCCGGTCGCGACCCGATGGGACTGCTCGGCACGATGCTCCTGGGTATCGTCGGTTCGTTCGTCGGTGGGTTCCTGGCCAACTTGCTGCTGGGCCGTGGCGAGGGCCTGCTGCAACCGACGGGGCTCATCGGCTCGATCATCGGGGCGGTCGTCGCGCTGCTCATCTACCGTGCGATGGCCAGCCGCGGGACCGCCACGTCACGCCGCTGACGCCTCCCTGCACTGCGGAACGGCACGGCCAGGGGCCGTGCCGTTTCGCTGTTCGAGCGCCATTCGGCGTTGGGTAGAGTGCAAATCCCGGATCTCACGACGATTGAGGAACACCCCATGGCTCTCGGCTACTCCGACACCGACAAGCTGTACATCCTCGCCTTTGACCACCGCGGCTCGTTCATGAAAGCCGTCGTCGGCAAGAGCGGGGACCTCACACCGGAGGAGACCGAGAAGATCAAGGACGCCAAGAGCCTGATCTTTGACGGCATGGTCGTCGCGGCGGAGGCGGGCGAGGAGTCCGACCAGCTGGGTGTGCTCGTCGACGAGCAGTTCGGCGGGTCCATCCCCGAGATGGCCAAGAAGCACGGTCTGAAGCTGGCCATGCCGGTCGAGAAGTCCGGTCAGGACCTGTTCGACTTCGAGTACGGCGACCAGTTCGGCGAGCACATCGAGAAGTTCGACCCCGACTTCTCCAAGGTGCTGGTCCGCTACAACCCGGACTCGGCGGACACCGAGGCCAACGTGCTGCAGCTGCAGCGGCTGAAGACGCTGTCGGACTGGCTGCACGAGCACGACCGCAAGTTCCTGTTCGAGCTGCTGGTACCCGGCACCGACGAGCAGCTGGCGTCGGTCGATGGTGACACCGCGCGCTACGACGCCGAGCTCCGCCCCGAGCTGATGGTCCGGGCCATCAAGGAGATCCAGGACGCCGGCGTGGAGCCGGACATCTGGAAGATCGAAGGGCTTGACGCGCACGCCGACTGCGTTCGGGTCGCCGAGCAGACCCGCGCCGGCGGCCGCGACGGCGTGGTCTGCGTCCTGCTGGGGCGCGGCGCCGACAACGACAAGGTCGACCACTGGCTGTACCAGGCCGGCGAGGCCGAGGGCTTCATCGGCTTCGCGATCGGTCGCAGCATCTGGTCGGACCCGCTGAAGGGCTACCTCGACGGGTCACTGGACCGCGAGATCGCCGCGGCCAAGATCGCCGAGAACTACACCCGCTTCATCGAGGTCTGGCGCCAGGCCGAGTAGCCACCCCGCGAACATGATCCCTCGCGAGCAGCTGCGGATGTCGAGCGGGGAGCTCGACGAGTACCTCGACCGACAGCGGACGCTGCGGCTGGCCACGGTGGACGAGCGAGGGGTCCCCCACGTCGTGCCGCTGTGGTTCGTCTGGCACGACGGGGCTGTCTGGTTGAACTCTCTGACCAGGTCACGCCGGCACCGCCACCTGCGCTCGGGCCGTCCGGTGGGCATGGTCGTCGATGACGGGGACCGCTACGGCGAGCTGCGGGGCGTGCGCATGTCCGGGCGGCCGGAGACCGTCCCCGACGACGACGCCGTCCGCATCCGGGCGTACCGCCGGTTCGCCCGCAAGTACTTCGACGTCGACGACCTGCCCAACCAGCGGTCCTACGAGACGGTGCGCATCATCCCCGATGACATCGCGTCGTGGGACTTCGCGAAGATCCCTGGCGGGCGAGACGCGAAGGTCGACCTCGACCGGTCCTGAAAGACGAGCAGGAGGCAGCCATGGCGGTCGCGATCCAGGTCACGTTCGACTGTGCCGATCCCGCCGCGCAGGCGTCCTTCTGGGCGCAGGCGCTGGGCTACGTGGTCCAGCCGCCGCCCGAGGGGTACGAGTCGTGGGAGAAGTTCCTCGGGGCGATCGGTGTGCCCGAGAACCAGTGGAACAGCGCCAACGCCATCGTCGACCCCAAGGGGCTGGGTCCGCGGATCTACTTCCAGCGGGTCCCGGAGGCCAAGACCGCCAAGAACCGTGTGCACCTCGACGTCAACGCCGGCGGCGGGCACGACGTCGATGACCAAGAGCGCCGGCAGCGCGTCGACGACGCCGCGCAGCGGCTGGCCGGGCTCGGCGCGACCTTTGTCGAAGAGCGCACCGAGCGGGGGGAACGCTGGATCGTCATGCAGGATCCCGAGGGCAACGAGTTCTGCCTGCAGTAGTCACGGCAGGGCGCTGACGACGGCCGGCGCGAGGGCGTCGGCCCAGAACCCGTAGCCCACGGGCGCTGGGTGGAAGCCGTCGGACGACATCGCGTCGGGAACACCACGAAACCGCGGGCTGGCTTCCACTGCGATGTTGACGAACGTCACGCCGTCGACCTGGGCGGCGGCGTCACGCTGCGCGCGTCGCAGGGGGCGCGCGTACGCGTCGACGATGTCGCGCAGCGGTCGGCCCAGCGCCGTGGCGCTGCCGAACAGCGGGATGCCGCCGAGCACGACCGGTGCGCCCACCTGGTCCCGGACCGACGCGAGCATCGAGCGGGTCTCGTCGTCGAACCGCCACCAGGGGGTCGCGTGGGTGGTGTCGTTGGAGCCGATGACCACGACCACCACGTCGAAGGCGCCGGCCTCGAGCTGGGGCGCCTGCTCGTGGCGCACGTCGGCGGTCCGGGCGCCGGAGACGCCGAACCCCCAGGCCTGCACCGGCCGGCCGGTGCGGTCGGCCACGCGCTGCGCGGTCTGGACGACCAGTGAACCGTCGACGGTCGGTGAGCCGACCCCTGCGACGGTGGAGTCGCCGAGCATCGCCATGCGGATCGGTGTGGCGCCGGCGTCCGCGTCGCCTGCCGCCGGCGCCACCCGCGCCTGGACGTCGTAGCCGACGTCCGCAGGCAGGTACTCGCCGCGGGTGGCCACGAGCGCCTGTACCGCGACGACGCCGACGAAGGCGAGGGGCACGCCCACCGCCACGCCGGCGACCACCCTGCGATCGGCCACGTCCGGGTCAGGTCCCCGACAGAAACGACGCCACGGCGTTGACCATCTCGGCGCCGACGACGGCGGTCGTGTCGTCCCCGGGAGCGGTCACGAGGTGCCCGTCGTGGAACAGCGCGGCGAGGCGCGGTGCGCGCTGGCGGCGCGGGTCGTCCTGGCCGATGGCCAGCAGCACCGGTGTGCGCAGCGCCCCGAGCCTGGGGGCGGCCGGCCAGGCGGCCGACTCGGCCCACTGGGCGAGCGTCGGCAGGTGATGGCGCCGGTCGTTGCGGGCCCGGGACACCGCCGCCGAGGCGTCGGCGTTCCACAGCGCCGCGCTGGGATCGCGCAAGGCAGCGGCGACGTCGCTGCCGCGCTCCAGCACCGCCCCGTCGTCGCATCCGACGATCACCAGGCGGCGCACCTGGTCCGGGGCGCGGACGGCGAGGTGGCCGGCGACCAGGGCGCCCATGCGGTAACCGACCGCCGCCAGGGAGTCGACGCGCAGCCGGCTGAGGTCGGCCAGGATGGCGTTCGCCGTCCACGCCGACGGCTCGGTGTCGGGTGGGACCAGCACGTCGGCCGACTCGCCGTGACCGGGAAGGTCAGGGACGAACACAGCGAGGCCGGCGGCCTCCAAGCCCTCGACCCATCCAGTGTCCTGCCACCACGAGGCGTCGGCGGCCCAGTCGTGTGCCAGCACCACCGCCGGCCCGGTCGGCGCTCCCCCCCGCTGCCAGGCCAGGATCGTCATGCGCGACCGAGCGCCTGCTCGAGGTCCGCCCAGAGGTCGTCAGGGTGCTCGCATCCGACGCTGACCCGGATCAGACCATCCGGTGTCAGGTCCTCGTTGGGGTGTCGCCGGCGGCGCTCCATGGTCGTCTCGATGCCGCCCAGGCTGGTGGTGTGCGTGATGACCCGGGTGGCGGCGCAGATCCGCTCGGCGGCCTCGGCGTCAGCGACCTCGTACGACAGCATGGCGCCGAACGACGACATCTGCCGGCTCGCCCGCGCGTGGCCGGGGTCCGACGCCAGCCCCGGATAGCGGACGCGCGTGACGGCGGGATGGTCCGTGAGCCGCTCGGCGAGCATGGCGGCGGTCGACCGGGCGCGCTCGAGACGGACCGGCAGGCTCCGCAGCCCTCTCAGGGCCAGGAACACTTCCATCGGCCCCGCCGCCGCGCCGAGCAGGGTGCGCCGCTGCCGCAGCCGGTCACGGAGGGACAGGTCACGGACGGCGACCGCGCCCATCAGCACGTCGGAGTGGCCCGCGATGAACTTCGTCGCGGAGTGCACGACCACGTCCGCGCCAAGAGCCAGTGGTTGCTGGGCCAGGGGTGTGGCGAAGGTGTTGTCGACCACGGCGACGCAGCCACGCTGTGTCGCCCCCTCGCACAGTGCCGGCAGGTCCGCCACGCCCATCAGCGGGTTGGTCGGGCTCTCGACCCACAGCAGCGCCGCCCCGTCGCAGGCAGCCAGGGTGGCGTCGGTGTCGGTGACGTCGACCAGGCGCACGTCCAGACGGTCGCGGCGCGCGCAGTCGTCGAGGTAGCCGCGGGTACCGGTGTAGGCGTCGGCCGGCGCCACGACCGTCGCCCCAGCCGGCAGCTCCTCGAGCACCGCGCTGACGGCCGCCATCCCGGACGCGAAGACCAGCGCATGGCCCCGCTCAAGCAGGCCGAGCGTCTCCTCGAAGGCGTACCAGGTGGGGTTCCCCTCCCTCGCGTACGTCACGTCGCCGCCCGGGTGGTACGTGGAGGAGAAGTGGACCGGGACGTTCAGCGGGCCGCCCGGGTCATGCGGGCCGCGCCCCGCCACCACCGCGAGGGTGTCGGGGTGCAGCGGAGACGGACCGGGCGGCGTCACTGCCGCCGATGCTAGTGCTGCGATCCGCGCCAGCCGGTCAAGCGCGCAAGCTGCCGGGACTGCGCGACCAACGTGCCGGTGGCGTCCCAGATCTCGGCGTCTTCCTCCAGGTAACCCCCCTGGAGGAAGCGGGTGGCGGCGGTCACCCGCAGCCATCCGGGCGCCGGGACCGCGCGGACGTGTGCAGTCAGCTCGATGGTGGGCACCCAGCCGGCGGCGCCGAGGTCGAACACCGGCGGCGGCAGCGCGTCCACCATCAGCGTCAGCGCGAGGGGGTCTGGCTGGCGGCCGTCGGCCAAGCGCATCCACGCGCTCATACGGCCGGCGCCCGACGGCTTGCCCAAGAACCACCCGACGGAGGCCGGGTCGAACGCGACGTCGAAGCGCTCCACGATGGCGACGTGGGAGCCGTCGGGCATCCGCGCCGCGGCCGGCACGCACTGCTCGATGGGCGGCAGGGGTGGCGGCTGGGCGGTCACCTGGCTGGGGCCGTCAAGCCCTGCCAGGTCGCCGAAGGTGGTCAGGACGCGCAGCACCTCCGCGTCGCCCTGGTGCAGCCGCACCTGGGCGGTGGCATGGGTGCGACCCGTCTTGACGACCTCAACGTCCAGGTGGGCGGACCCCGGATCTGCGACGCGCAGGTAGTGCGCGGTGGCCGTGAACGGATGCGGCATCGGCAGCTCAACCGCCGCCGCCCGCAGGGCGACCGCCAGCAGGTAGCCGCCGTTGGGCTTGTCGCCGATGTTCCAGCGCGGCGTGATCTGGGCGCGGTAGGCACCGGCGCCCAGGGGCTCGACGGCCGTGTCCTGGTCGAACTCTGATGTCATCGCGCGGATCCTACGGTGCGTCTGGTTGGCCACGGCCGCGCCCGGGTACCCCGCGATCATGCGGATCGAAAAGCAACAGCTGATCGAGCAGTTCATCGCCGCCGGCGACCTCGAACGTGCCGAACGCGCCGACCGCGAGCTGCCCGATCACATCGACCCCGCCGAGCACGAGGCCGTCCTCGCCGACCTCGGACTCAACGCGGGCCTGCTGATGACCCAGTCGGACAACCTCGAGGACCAGTACCCCGACCAGGCCTGACCTCAAGGGTGAAGGAATCTCCAGATTCCACCACCTGACGGGGAATCTAGAGATTCCTTCACCGGGAGTGTCAGGACTTCCTGGCGGTCGCCTTCTTCGCGGCGGCCTTCTTGGCGGTCGCCTTCTTCGTGGCGGCCTTCTTGGCCGGGGCCTTCTTCGCCACCGGCGCGGCTTGCTGGCCCTGCTCCTCGCCGACCGGGTCGGCGTGGTAGTGGTCGTGGGCCTCGCCGCGATGCTCGGACTCGAAGTCCTGATGCGGGAAGTGCGCGTGCTCCAGCGCGGCGTGGTCGTGCTCGTGTGTGTGCTGTGAGGCCAAATGCACGAAGGTCTGCGCCTGTGCGTTGAAGTTGTGCGTCACATGCCAGTGCTCGTGCGAGTGCACCACCGCGTCGTGGGTGTGGGACTCGAAACCGTGCTCGTCAGCCATGGATCTCCCCTGTTCGTTCAGCCGTCCTCCGCCCCGGGGTCTGGGTGGCTGGAGCGCGCGAAGCCTACGAGATCACAAGCCCGTCGTCGCCGGCGTCGATCTTCAGCGTGTCACCCTCGTCGATGCGACCGTCGAGCAGCGCCAGCGCCACCTTGTCCTCCAGCTCCCGGCGCAGCACACGCTTGAGCGGCCGGGCCCCGTAGATCGGGTCGAAGCCCCGCTCGGCGAGCCAGTCGCGCGCGGCGTCGGTCAGCTCGAGCGTCAGCTCGCGCTGGTCGAAGCGCTCCTGCACGCGCTGCAGCTGCACGTCGACGATCTGTCGCAGCTGGCCCTTGTCGAGGCGGTGGAAGATCAGGATCTCGTCGAGGCGGTTGAGGAACTCCGGGCGGAAGTGCTCTTGCACGGCGCCCATCACTCGCCCGCGGATGACCTCCTCGGACTCGGTGGGGTCAAGGATCCACTGGCTGCCCAGGTTCGACGTCATGATCACGACGGCGTTGCGGAAGTCGACGGTGTGGCCCTGCCCGTCGGTCAGCCGCCCGTCGTCGAGCACCTGCAGCAGCGCGTTGAACACGTCCGGGTGGGCCTTTTCCACCTCGTCAAGCAGCACGACCGAGTACGGGCGCCGGCGGACCGGCTCGGTGAGCTGGCCACCCTCTTCGTAGCCGACGTAGCCGGGGGGTGCCCCGATCAGCCGCGAGACGGTGTGCTTCTCCCCGTACTCGCCCATGTCGAGGCGGATCATGGCCCGCTCGTCGTCGAACAGGAACTCCGCCAGCGCGCGCGCCAGCTCGGTCTTACCGACCCCGGTCGGGCCGAGGAACAGAAACGAGCCGAGCGGCCGGTCGGGGTCTGCCAAGCCGGCGCGAGAGCGGCGCACGGCGTCGGAGACCGCCTTCACCGCTTCGTCCTGGCCGATGACCCGCGCTGACAGCAGCTGTTCGAGGCGCACGAGCTTGTCGCGCTCACCCTCCAGCAGCCGCGAGACGGGGATCCCGGTCCAGCTGCCGACCACCTCGGCGACGTCCTCTGCGTCTACGGCGTCTTTGACCATCCGTGTCTCGGCCTGCACGGCCTGCTCTGCGTCGGCCTGCTCGCGCTCGAGCTGCGGGATGACGCCGTAGCGCAGCTCGGCGGCGCGCTGCAGGTCTCCGTCACGCTCGGCGCGCTCGGCCTCGGTGCGGGCCTCCTCGTGGCGGCGGCGGAGGTCGTTGAGGCGGTCGACCGCGGTGTTCTCGGCCTCCCACTGACGGTCGAGCTCGGCCTTCTCGGCACGCAGCTGCTCGAGCTCGCCTCCGATCTCGTCGAGGCGCCCCGCGGCGGATTCGTCACCCTCGAGGGCTGCCCGTTCGATCTCGAGCTGGTTGATGCGTCGCTCGAGCACGTCGATCTCGGTGGGCTTGGACTCGCGCTCGATGTGCAACCGCGAGGTGGCCTCGTCGATGAGGTCGATCGCCTTGTCCGGCAGGAAGCGCTCCGTGAGGTAGCGGTCGGACAGCTTGGCCGCCGCGACCAGCGCGGCGTCGGTGATCCGCACCCCGTGGTGGACCTCGTAGCGCTCCTTCAGCCCGCGCAGGATCGCGACCGTGTCGTCGATGCTCGGCTCCCCGACGGTGATCGGCTGGAACCGACGTTCGAGCGCCTTGTCCTTCTCGATCTCGCGGTACTCCTCCAGCGTGGTCGCGCCGATCATGCGCAGCTGGCCGCGGGCGAGCATGGGCTTGAGCATGTTGCCGGCGTCCATGGCCCCTTCGGCCTTGCCGGCGCCGACGATGGTGTGCAGCTCGTCGATGAAGCTGATGATCTGCCCGTCGGATCCCTCGATCTCCCCCAGCACCGCCTTAAGACGCTCTTCGAACTCCCCGCGGTACTTCGCGCCGGCGATCATCGCGCCGAGGTCCAGCGCCACCAGCCGCTTGTCCTTCAGGCTCTCGGGGACGTCGCCGGCGACGATGCGCTGCGCGAGGCCCTCGACGATCGCGGTCTTGCCGACGCCAGGGTCGCCGATGAGCACCGGGTTGTTCTTGGTGCGCCGCGACAGCACCTGGATGACGCGGCGGATCTCCGAGTCGCGGCCGATGACCGGGTCGAGCGTGCCCTCGCGGGCGAGCACGGTCAGGTCGGTGGCGTACTTCTCCAGCGCCTGGAAGGTGCCCTCGGGGTCCTGGCTGGTCACGCGCTGGCTGCCGCGCAGGTCCCGCAGCGCGGTCAGCAGCGGTTCGCCGGTGACGCCGGCGCCCTTCAGCACGGCGCCGGCCGGCCCGTCGTCGCCGGAGAGTGCGAGCAGCAGGTGCTCGGTGGAGGTGTAGTCGTCCCCGAGGGTCTGCGCGGTGGTCTGCGCCTCGTCCAGCACTGTGGTCAGCGCGCGCGACAGCCCCGGTTGCGCGGTGGCGCCGCGGGCCGACGGCAGGGCGGCCAGCGCGTCGGTCGTCGCCTTGCGCACGGCGGTCGGGGTGGACCCGAGCCGCTCGATGACCGGATGCACCAGGCCCTCGGAATCGCCGAGCAGCGCCAGCAGCAGGTGCAGCGGGACGACCTCGGGGTTGGCGCGCTGCGACGCGAACTGGACGGCATTCGTGACCGCCTGCTGCGCCTTGCGGGTGAAGCGTTCAACGTCCATGGCTGGCAGTGTACCGCTTTGCCAGTAGAAAATCTAAGCGTATCGATATCAACTTGGAGCCGATCAATCCCCGGCGAGTCACCACCTGAGGCAGGAGGCCGCGGGGCCGCCGCCGAAGACCTCTCTGCCCCGCCGACCGCCGTTGGAGGATTCATGCGCCGCCCCATCCGTGCCCTTGCCGCTGCCCTCGCCGTCGTCGCGCTGGCGGCCACCACCGCCGTCGCCTCGACCGGAGACGCGACCGCGAAGCTGACGGTCTCGCCCTACCGGCTGCCGGACGCGACCATCGAACAGCTGCGGGGCGAGTTCATCGACCAGGTCCTGGACCGCCACGAGCCCGGGACATGGGCACCGCTGCGCTTTGACCTCGGCGACCAGCACCTGGCCAAGATGGGACTGCCCCCCGCCCACGTGCTGCGGGGGATGGACTTCAGCGCGCCGACGATGGTCGACCGCCACGGCAACGCCGAGCGGGTCGAGCTGCCGGCGCTGGCGACGGTGGCCGGCGCCGGCTGGTTCGGCATCCGCCCGGGTGGGCTGCTGCTGCTGATCGACGACCAGGGCATCGGGTGGTGCAGTCTCGCCCACGTGTTCGGTTCGCCCGGCTCGTACAAGATCTCCACGGCCGGCCACTGCGGGAAGACGGGAACGAAGGCGACGATGATCGCCGCGTTCGGCAACCGCGCCGGCGTGACGAACCCGATCCTTCTGGACTTCGGCAAGTTCTCCACCTCCAAGGACGCCGGACCCGGCGCCGACTGGGCGCTGATCGACGTCGAGGCGCGCTACCAGCACCTGGTCACGCCGACGATGGCGTTTTGGGGTGGCCCGCGTGGCACGTTCACCAAGACGGGCGCGGTCGCGGGGCTGAGCTTCCCGGGCAACAGCCTGATCCCCTCGGTCAGCGTCAACCCGGACCCGTTCCTGGCCCAGCAGATCGTCCACTACGGCCACGGCACCGCCGTCGGCACCGGCGGGACGCCCCGCTCCGGCACGGCGCTGCACTGGGGCAAGTCGCACTACATGTTCTTCGGGGCGATCTCACCGGGTGACTCGGGCTCGGGTGCGAACACGCTGCTGGGCGACGCGCCCGGCGACACCATGGAGGCCGCCGGGATCATGACCCACCTGTGGGTCGACCCGCTGATGCGCAACGGCCTCGGCGTGATGGCGGGCACCCGCACCACGGTCATCCGCAGCGCCCTGGCCAACGGGCAGCTCGTCTCCTACCCGGTGCCCGCGCCGATCCTGCCGTAGCTCAGGCGGCCGGCGCCGCCCGCGCTCGCCCCCAACCGGGGTGTGTGGGTCTGCGTGCATCCTCGGCTGGCTGTGTGGCCGACAGTGCACAGATGTGCACTCAGACCCACGCACCCTATGGCCCATCAACCCAGACCCACACACCACAGGTGGGGGGTTGGGGGCCCTGGGAAGCGGCGTCAGGCCGAGGCGGCTGTGGCCGGCGCCTTCTTGGACCGGCGGCTCACGGCGCCGGCGGCGAGCCGGCGCTCCAGCCAGCGGCCCATGCGGTCGACGGCCGGTACCAGCGCGGCGCAGATGAGCGCCGCAACGACCAGGAAGACGGCCACGTCCCCGAAGCCGGCGCCCTCGACGGCGGCCGAGTAGACGGGGCGCATCACGTAGTACGTGGGGCTGAAGAAACCGACCCACTGCGGCAGGCCCGGCCACAGGAAGACAACCACCGGGTACAGCAGCAGCAGCGCCCCGGCCTTCCACGCAGCGAACAGCGTGTTGGTGTCCGGCGCCCACGCGCCCAGCAGCAAGCCGATCTGGCACATCATCAGCGCGCCGAGCGCGACGGCGGTCAGCGTCGTTGCCGCCCCATCGGCCAGCGCGCCGTTGAGCAGCAGGGTCATCACGCCGGCGACCATGGCCAGCAGCCAGCCCAGCGCCCCCTTGGCCAGCAGCACCTCACGGGTCGAGGCGGGGCTGACCAGCACCGCGAGCAGGGTGCGGCGCTCCTTCTCCTCCACCAGGCTCGAGGCGGGGACCATCGCGCCGGCGATCGCGACGGCCAGGATCACGACCATCGGGATCAGTCGGACGTCCAGCGGCAGGCCGGCGTCGCCGAGCTGCACGACCTCGACGTCCACCGGCGGCGCGTCGCCGGTCAGCTCCCTGGCCATGCCCAGGATCGCGCCGATGAGGATCGCGCGGTTGGCGGCGAGGCTCTCGCCGGCGATCCACAGCTGCAGCTGCGGTCGTGCGCCGGCCGCCACGGCCTCGTCGAACCCCTCGGGCAGCACCAGCCCGGCGTCGTAGCGGCCGAGCTCGACGTCGCGGCGAAGGGCAGCCGGGTCGTCGAGGCTCGTCACCGCCAGCTCGTCGGCGGCCCGCGCCTGCGTGGTCATCGCCGAGTCGCCCTGGTCGACGATGGCCAGCCTCGGCTGGGGCGACAACAGCCCGCCGAACACGCCGCGCAGCAGCAGGGTCACCAGCACCGGCAGCAGCAGCGCCCACAGGAACAGCGGGGATCGTGGGCCGAGGCGGAGGTCTTTGGCCAGGATCTGCCACACGCGGGTGAGGTCCACGGCTACACCCGCTCCACGCGGCGGCTGAGCACGGCCAGGCCCATGACGAACGCCACCACACACCAGACCGCCACCAACCCCAGGCTTCGCCACGCCTGCGCCCAGCCCTCGCCGTACGCGGTGACACCCACGATCGTCTCGACCAGGCCGTAGGTGGGCAGGCCGCGGACCCAGTCGGCGGCGGCGCCCGGGAACAGCACGGCGACGGCCGGGATGGTCAATGGAATGGCGAACAGCAGACTCCAGAAGACGATGCTGATGAAGTCGCGGCCGCTGGCGCCGGCGATGAGCCCGAACCCGGTCACCAGGATCGCGCCGAGCAGCAAGGCGACGGTCAGCAGCAGCGGGGCCTGCAGCAGCGCGCCGGTGGCCAGCGCGATCGCCATCGCCTGGACGAACGCAAGGCCCGTCCCCAGGGTCGCCTTCGCGGCGAGCAGGTCGCGGACGCGCGTCGGCGTTGCCAGCACCGCGGTCACCGTCTTCTGCGCGATCTCGGCGGCGACCAGCGATGCCAGCGCGAACATCTCGACGATCAGGACCAGGAAGACGAGCAACGGCTGCATCCGCTCGCGCATGGACAGCTGCTGGCCGGTCCGGTCGGGGCCCAAGACGACGTCGCTCATCGTCGGCAGCGCCACCGGGGGCTCGCCACCACCGATCGCGGCGACGATCTCTCGGACGCCACCGACCAGGGCTGGGCGGAGCTCCTCGGGGGCGCCGCCGGACAGCACGACGCGGACGGTCGTCTCCTCGCCGGTGGCGGCTTGCTCGAGGAACCCCTCGGGAAAGTCGAGGCCGGCGGCGACCTCGGACCCGTCGGTGACGGCGGCCTCCAGCGCCTCGCGCGACTCGAACGGCACGATCTGGAACCCGCCCCCCGCGCCGGCCTGCTGCGCGATCAGCTGCTCCCCGCCCGGGATGTGCACCCCCAGGCCGATGCTCTCGTCCACGGTGTCGGGCAGCAGCCAGAAGACCAGGACGTAGAAGACCAGCCCCATCACCGTGACCAGCACGTAGAACCGGTCGCGCAGGAACACGCGAAGGTCCTTGGCGACGATCGCCTTGACCAGGTCCACGCGCACCGGCACGCCTACTCCAGCCGGCGGCCGGCGAACTCGACGAACACGTCCTCGAGCGTCGCTTCCTCGGTGTGGATCGTGATGAGGTCGGGCCGGGCCACCAGCTCTGCAAGACGCGCGCCGGCGGCCTCGTCGAGGGGCACGACCTCCTCCTGGACCACGCCGTCGGCCGCGAACCGCACCTTCACCGCACGACGGCCGTGCTGCAGCTTGAGCGCCTCGGGCGTGTCCAAGGCCAGGATTGTGCCGTCGTTGATGAACGCCACACGGTCCGATAGCTCGTCAGCTTCGTGCATGTCGTGTGTGGTGAGCAGCACGGCGGCGCCGCGGTCGGCCTCCTCGCGGATGAGCTGGCGGACCGAGCGCGCGGAGACGGGATCCAGCCCGTCGGTCGGCTCGTCGAGGAACAGCACCTCCGGGTTGTTGACCAGCGCGCGGGCGACCATCAGGCGCTGCTGCATGCCCTTGGAGAAGCGGGAGACGCGCTCGTCGCCACGGCCGGCGAGCCCGACCCGCTCGAGCAACCCGTCGGCGTCGACGTCGCTGATGCCGAACAGCTTTCCGAAGAACCGCAGGTTCTCGTGGGCCGACAGGGTCGGGTACAGGTTCTTCTCCTCGAACACCACCCCGATGCGCGTTTGGATCTCCTCGCGCTTGTCAGGCATCGGCAGGCCGAGGATCTCGATGCTGCCCTCACGGGGCGGCAGCTGGCCGGTGAGCATCTTGATCGTCGTGGACTTGCCCGCCCCGTTGGGGCCGAGGAAGCCGAGGACCTCTCCTTTGGCCACCGCGAACGACACGTCGCGCGCTGCGACCAGGTCGCCGTAGGCGTAGCCGATCCCGACCGCGCGCAGCGCGACGCCGTCGTCTCCTGGCGGCGGGGCGTCGGTCGGACGCTCGGCGGTGGGCGGGTCGGCGGGAGGCGGGTCGGCCGCCGGCTCGCCGATGTCGTCGGCGGTCACCGCAGGAGCGTACGCGGTGCGGGAGGCCGGTTCGCATAGCCCGAAGTGACCATCGTGAAGGGGGCGAAACGGCGTTACCGTCGTTCGTTCGAGCATCCGAGGGGGCTGAGATGGAACCGCTGCTGCCCTGGTACGTCGGGGGGCCGATCTTCGGGTTGTGCGTCGCAGCGCTGTACGCGATCGGCAACCGCCGGCTGGGTGTTTCCGGGTCCTACCTCGCCGTGGGCAAGGTGCTGCTGCGCCGGCCCGGGGTGGAGACCTGGCGGTTGTGGTTCTTGGGCGGGCTGGTCGTGGGGGCGGCCGGCGCCGCCATGGCGGGCGGCCGGTTCGCCGAGGGCGGCTACGGGTCGCTGTCCACCACGGTGCCGGCGCACGTCCTCGTCGCGATGCTGCTCGGCGGTGGGGTGCTGATCGGCTACGGGGCGCGGTACGCCGGCGGCTGCACCTCGGGTCACGGGATCTCGGGCTGCTCGTCGCTGTCGGGCGGCAGCTATGTCACGACGGCGGTGTTCTTCTCGACGGCCGTGGCAGTGACGTGGGTGCTGCATCTGGTCTCGGGCGGGGCGCTGTGAACGCGGCTGCCGCGGGCGTGGGGGTCGTGTTCGGCGCGGCGCTGTTCGCCACGGGCATGGCCGACTACGACGTGATCCACGACGGGCTGCTGTTCCGCCACGCGCACCTGTACCTGATGATGCTCGCGACGCTGGCGACGGGGGTGCCGCTGGTGGAGCTGCTGCGGCGCCGGCGGGTCCGGTCGCTGTTCGGTGGCGTCGTCGAGGTCAGCCGCGACGCGGTCGAGCGCAAGCACCTCGCCGGCGGCCTGGTGTTCGGCACCGGCTGGGCGATCGCGGGGACCTGCCCCGGCGCCGTCGCGGCCATGGCAGCCTCGGGCAAGCCGTTGGCGCTGGTGGTCATCGCCGGGGTGGCGGTCGGCGTGACCCTGCGGGATGTCCAAGAAGCGCGGGCGGCGGCAGCCACGCCGGCGGCACCGGTGCCCCCTCC
>Ga0247713_1000892_pt1 | contig 16300 bp, 16 predicted proteins | sample 21E_NmetaG_FD_189936 | JGI IMG/M metagenome (GOLD analysis project Ga0247713, IMG submission 189936) | Soil microbial communities from hillslope of Landscape Evolution Observatory, University of Arizona, Oracle, AZ, United States - 2-1-E_N | ecosystem: Engineered > Artificial ecosystem >... | reverse complement strand
CGCATCTACGAGGTGCTCGAGGACGCCAACCTCACGTGGGAGGTGCGCGACGGGATCCGTGCGCACTCGTGGAAGATCGACCCGCCGCCCGCCACACCCGAGGGTGCCTGCGTGCGCTTCGCCGACCGCATCGCCTACCTGTCCCACGACACCCTGGACGCCCTGCGGGCGGGTGTGCTATCCGAGGGCGATCTCCCCCCCGCCGTGTCCGCCCACCTCGGCCGGCCCGGCAGCCAGTGGGTGAGCACGATGGTCCGCGCGGTGATCGAGCACACCGCAGCGGGCGGCGAGCTCGCCATGGCGCCCGAGACGGCGGGAATAATGGGCGAGCTGCGCACGTTCCTGTTCGACCGGGTGTACCAGTCCCGGCGGACCGAGGAGCAGCGGCAGGCGGTGATGAGGGTCATCGGCGACCTCGTCGAGCATCACCTCGCCCATCCCGACGCGATCCCTGAGACCTACCGGGACGCCGCGTCGGACCCGAGGACCCAGACGGTGGACTACGTGGCCGGCATGACCGACCGGTACGCCCTCGCGCTGCACGCCCGGCTCACCAACCGCTAGGGTCGGGGGGCCTCGGGGGCGCAGCGGGTACGGTGTGATCAGGGGACGGCTCGTTCGGCCCCCCGAACTCGACCCCTGAAGGGGACGGCAGGACCCATGGCAAACAACCTCGTCATCGTCGAGTCGCCCACCAAGGCGAAGACCATAGAGAAGTACCTGGGCAGCGACTACAAGGTCCTGGCCTCCTATGGCCATGTCCGTGACCTGCCGCGCAGCAACTTCGCCGTGGAGGTCGACAACGGCGACGTCCAGCTGGTGTACGAGGTGCCGGCCTCCTCCAGCAAGCACGTCAACGCGATCAAGAAGGCCGCCAAGTCCGCCAAGCGGGTGTTCCTCGCCACGGACCTCGACCGCGAGGGCGAGGCGATCGCCTGGCACGTCGCCGAGGTCGCCGGAATCGACACCACCGAGGAGAACCGGGTGGTGTTCGCCGAGATCACCCGCGACGCCATCCTGTCGTCGTTCGGCAACCCCCGCCGCATCGACGACCACCTCGTCGACGCCCAGCAGGCCCGCCGCGCCGTGGACCGCATCGTCGGCTACCGGCTGTCCCCGACCCTGTGGCGCAACGTCGCCAGCGGCATCTCCGCGGGTCGCGTCCAGTCCGTCGCCCTGCGCATGATCTGCGACCGTGAGGACGAGATCCGTGCCTTCGTCCCGACGGAGTACTGGTCCATCCACGGCGACTTCGCCAGGGACACCCAGCGGTTCGAGGCGACCCTGCACGTGGTGGACGACCAGCGGGTCACCACGCCGAAGAAGATGGCCGAGCGCGAGGAGAAGGGCACCGACGACCGCTACCTGCTGATCGGCGACCAGGAGGCGGCGGACCGCCTGCTCGCGCGGACGCGGGAGTCCGAGCTCTGGACGGTCGCCGACGTCACCCGCAAGGAGGTCACGCGCAACCCCGCGCCGCCGTTCACCACCTCCACGCTGCAGCAGGAGGCCGCCCGCAAGCTCGGCTTCACCTCGGCGAGGACGATGCGTGTCGCCCAGCAGCTCTACGAGGGCATGAACGTCGGCGACGAGACGGTCGGGCTCATCACCTACCACCGCACCGACTCGCTGAACGTGTCGGCCACCGCCCTGGCCGAGATCACCGAGCACGTGCGATCCGAGTACGGCGAGCGCTACGCCCTGGCGGAGCCCCGGCGCTACAAGGGCAAGGCCAAGGGCGCGCAGGAGGCCCACGAGGCGATCCGCCCGACCGGCGTCTCACGCCGCCCCGCGCAGCTCGCCGGCCGCCTCGACCGCGACCAGCTGGCCCTGTACGAGCTGATCTGGAAGCGCACCGTCGCCACGCAGATGGCGCCGGCCGTGTTCGACTCGCTGCGGGCTGACCTCGTCAGCGCCGACCAGCGTCTGCGTTTCCGGGCCACGGGGCAGGTGCTCAAGTTCGACGGGTTCATCAAGCTGTACCAGGAGAGCCACGACGACGGGGAGGGCGAGACGGCGGCCCCCTCCGACCGACTGCCCGACCTCGCCGACGGCCAGACGCTGACCCTCGCCGACGTGCGCGGGGACCAGCACTTCACCGAGCCGCCCCCGCGCTTCACCGAGGCGAGCCTGGTCAAGACCCTCGAGGCCGAGGGGATCGGCCGCCCGTCCACCTACGCCTCGATCATCGGCGTGCTGGTGAACCGCGAGTATGTGCGCCTCGAGTCCCGCCGCTTCTTCCCCACGCCGCTCGGCGAGGTCGTCGTCGCATACCTGAAGCAGCACTTCGCCGAGGTGGTGGACACGGGGTTCACCGCGCGGATGGAGTCCGAGCTCGACGACATCGCCCGCGGCGAGGAGCGCTGGGAGCCGATGGTGTCGGACTTCCTGGCCGAGGTGGACGACTGGATCGCCGAGCGCAAGCCGGAGCGACCGCGCATCCCCATCGAGGGCGCCGAGTGCCCCGACTGCGGGCAGTCCATGGAGAAGGTGTTCAGCGGCAAGTCGCGGCAGTGGTTCGCCTCCTGCCACCGCTGGCCGGACTGCAAGGGGACCCTGCCGCTCGACACCTACGGCAACGTCACCACGGTCGAGGAGCTGCAGCCCGACGACGACATCCCCTGCCCGGAGTGCGGCAAGGGCACGATCCGCCGCGAGGGCCGCTACGGCCCCTTCTACGGCTGCCAGGACTACCCCAGCTGCAAGGGCATCGTGAACGTGGAGCAGCGCATCGGCTTCGCCTGTCCGAAGTGCGGCAAGGGTCACCTCACCGAGCGCAAGTCGCGCTACGGCAAGCCGTTCTACGGCTGCAACCGCTACCCCGACTGCGACTTCGCCCTGTGGACGACGCCGCTGGCCCAGCCGTGTCCCAGCTGCGGCGGCCCGCTGAAGCCCCCCCGCAAGAACGCGAAGAATCCCGTGGCGATCTGCGCTCACTGCGACGAGCGCGTCGAGGTGGAGCCCGACCCACCCCGGGTCGCGACCGAGGAGTTCGTCCCCGGCCGCCGCCCCGCCGCCGTCCCCGGCTAGCAGCTGGCGGCTAGCGCGGCGGCGCCTGCACCACACCCAGCAGTCCCGTGCCCTCCCCATGGAGGGGGGACACCGCCCGCACGTCGTCGGGCACCGGCGCCTCGTGGTGCGTCCGGGCGGCGCCCGCCACCCGCGCGGCGCCCCCGCCCAGGCGCACCGCCAGACCGGGAAGATGGCTGGTCATCCAACCCCACACCCGGTTGACGGCCGGTTCACCGACGCGTCGGACGGCGTTCAGGCGGAAGGGCTCCCCGCACAGACGCCACACGGTGGCGTCCTGGCCCGTGCAGTCGGCCAGCAGGCGCCGCAGGCCGCCGGGGTCCAGGCAGCCGACGTGGGGAGCGTAGCCCGACCAACCGCCGAGGTAGCCGGTCTCGTCGGGGGTGGACACGACCAGCAGCCCCCCTGGCGCCACCCGGCGATACAGCGCCTGCACGAAGCCGCCGTGCTCGCTCGGGCGGAGGTGCTCGACGACCTCCATGGCGGTCACGAGACGAAAGGCGCCGGTCGCCACGTCGTCGAGGTCGGCGTACACCGCGGCATCGGGGAACGCCTCGACCGCCACGGCGAGCAGCCGGGGGTCGTGGTCGGCCAGGTGCAGCTTCGCCCCGAGGTGCTCGGCCATCCAGGCGGCAAGGGCCCCCACGCCGCTGCCGACGTCCAGGACCGGGCCGTCCAGGCCGGTCGAGCGGTCCAGCTCCGCCGCCGCGAGATAGTGCACGACGTGGCGCACCACCGAGCGGTGGCTGCCGTGCATGCCCACGTCACCGCCCTCGGCGTTCAGGTAGGCGGCGCCGCGCGCCTTCGCCGCGCGCTCGAGGTAGGGGTACGCCGCCCGCACGGCCGCGGCGAGGTCGCGCAGCGGCGGGCGCAGGGCGGAGTGAGGGGTCGCGGTCACGCTGGGGCAGACTACCGGGACGCTACGCTCGGTGTGGCGCCGAGAAGATGCCGGGGATGCCAGGGAGCTCACCATAGCCGTCGACGCGCAGGGCGGACAGGACCGTGACGACAGCCTGGGCCAGGAGCTGGTGCCGGGCCGCGCCCGTCTGGCCGGCTACAAGGAGCTGCTGCTCGAGAACCGCAACTACCGGCTGTGGTTCATGTCCAGCCTGGGGTCGAGCCTCGGCGACTGGATAGGGCTGTTCGCCCTGCAGGTCCTGGTGGTCAGCCTGGCCGAGCCCGGCTCGCGTCTGGCGCTGTTCGGCCTCGGCGCGATCATGATGGCGCGCTTGCTGCCGAGCGTCATCTTCGGCCCGATCTCCGGCGTGGTGGCCGACCGCTACGACCGCAAGCGGCTGATGCTGGTCGCCGACGTCACCCGCGGCGTGCTGTTCGTGGCGGTGGCGTTCTCCCGTGACCTCGTGACGCTTCTCCTGCTGACGTTCGCCATCGAGTGCCTGTCGTTGCTGTACATCGCCGCCAAGGACGCCTCCCTGCCGACGATCGTGGAACGCCGCCACCTCACGCAGGCCAACCAGATGAACCTGTTCGTGGTGTACGGGCCGCTGCCGTTCGGCGCTCTGACGGCCACACTGCTGGTCAGCATCGCCGGGTTCCTGGCCGCCATCGGGCTCACCGAGATCACCCCGATCACCTTCGCGCTGCTGGTCAACGCCGCCACCTTCTTCGTCGCCGCGCTGATCATCGTGGGGCTCCGGCTGCCGGCCCACGGGCGGCGGGGCGACGACGAGGAGTCGCCGCGCTTCCTCGACGAGCTGCGCGAGGGGCTGCAGTTCATCCGCGACCTGCCGCTCATCCGGGCGCTCATCACCGGGGTCGTCGGGGTGTTCTTCGGCGCCGGCGTCGTCGTGGCCCTCGGTCCCGAGCTGGTACGGACCGACCTGGGTCGCCCGGAGGCCGACTGGTTCGGCCTCGTCGCGGCCGCCGGCAGCGGCCTGCTGCTCGGCATCCTGCTCGTGCCCGCGGTCACGAACCGCATCCGCAAGGAGCGCGTGTTCCCGCCGTGCCTGGCGGGCGCGGCCGCGATGGCGATGGTCACGGCGATGCTCCCCTCCTTCCGGTTGGCCACGGTCTTCGGGTTCCTCCTCGGCGGGCTCGCCGGCATGAGCTTCGTCACCGGCTACACCCTGCTGCACGAGCACACCCGCGACGACATGCGCGCACGCACGTTCGCCGCCTTCTACACCAGCACCCGGGTGTCGATGTTCGCCGCCCTCGCGCTCGGCCCTCTCCTCGCCGGTGTGATCGGGCGCTTCTCCATAGGTGCGGGGGGGCGCGTGGTGACGATGTCGGGTGTGCGCATCACCATCCTCGCCGGGGGAGTGGTGGCCTTGCTGTCGGCTGTCTCGGCGTGGAAGGCGATGTACCGGGCGGTACGCCAGCAGGACACCGCCAACAGCCCGACGATGCGGCTGCCGCACCACAACAGGGACTCCCCGGGCGGGCTGTTCATCGCCTTCGAAGGTGGTGAGGGCTCAGGCAAGTCCACGCAGCTGCGTGCGCTGGTCGCCGCGCTGCAGGCCGAGGGACGCGACGTCGTCGCCACCCGCGAACCCGGGGGGCCGCCGGTCTCCGAGCGCATCCGCGAGGTGCTGCTCGACCCCGGCGGGCCGATGGACGCGCGCACCGAGATGCTGCTGTACGCCGCCGCCCGGGCAGAGCACGTCCGGCGGGTCATCCGGCCCGCGCTGGACGCCGGCAGGACGGTCGTCTGCGACCGCTTCCTCGACTCCTCGGTGGCCTACCAGGGAGCCGCTCGCGGGCTCGGAGAGGACGTCGTCCGCCAGATCAACGCGTGGGCGGTCGACGGGGTCGAGCCCGACATCGTCGTCCTTCTGGACCTCGACGTGGAGGAGGGCCTGCGGCGTGCCGGCGAGCGCGCCCGGCGCGAGGGCGGTGACCACGGGGGTGGGGATCGCATCGAGCAGGAGGACGCCGGCTTCCACGCCCGGGTGGCCGACGGCTTCCGGGCGCTGGCGCAGCGCCAACCTGACCGGGTGGTGGTCGTGGACGCCCGCGGGGACCCTAAGGCCGTCGCTCGGCGGGTGCGCGACGCGCTGCGACCATGGCTACCGGTCCGCGGCGAGGCCTCCGGCCGCGACGGCGCGCTGGAGGCCGGCGGCCGCGACGGTGCGCGGGACGCCGCCGGCGGGCCGGAGGCCGACCGCGAACGGCCGCAGGCACGGCGTTGAGCGACCTGTGGGCGGGCTCCGGTCAGCCGCGGGCAGCCGGGATGCTGCGCGCCGCCGTGGAGCGCGGCGAGGTGCCGCACGCCTGGGCGTTCACCGGGCCGTTCGGCGTCGGCCAGGAAGCCGCCGCCCGAGCACTGGCGGCGGCGCTGAACTGTCCGCGAACGGTGTCGGGACGGCCGTGCGGGTCTTGTGACGTGTGCGCGCGCTGCGCCCGGGGGGCGTATCCGGCCCTGTGGGAGTTCGCGCCCGCCGGCCGGGAGCACCGGGTCGACGACGTGCGCACGCAGTGGCTGCACGCCGCGTCGCGCTCGCCGGTCGAGGGCACCTGGAAGGTCCTGCGCATCGCGGAGGCCGACCGCATGAACGAGGCCGCCGCAAACGCCTTCCTGAAGGGGTTGGAGGAGCCCCCGGCGCGCACGGTGTGGGTGCTCGACATCGCCGACCCCGACGAGCTGCCCGACACGATCCTGTCGCGGTGCCGGACGGTGCGCTTCGTGCCGTGGGGACCCGAGCAGCTCGAGGACGAGGCGGGGCGGCTCGGCTTGGCCGACGAGACGGAGCGGGCTCTGGTGGTCCGGGCGGCACTCGGGCTGCCGGCGCGGCTTCGGCGCCTGGCCGCCGCCGGGGGGCTGGAGGACCTGCGGGCGCACCGCAGCATCCTCGCGCGGCTGCGGGCCGAGGGCCCCGGGCACTCGCTGCCGGCCGCCCGCGCGATCGACGAGGAGGTCAAGCGACGCACCGCGGACCTGAAGGCGCAGGGCAAGGCCGAGCGTGCCGAGCTGGCCGGGCTGTACGGCGACGAGCTGCCCCGCGGCGTGGCCCGCCAGCTCGACGACCGTCTGGCGCGCCAGGAGCGCGAGGTGCGCACCGCGGTCGTCCAGGCCGCGCTGGACGACCTGCTGTCCTGGTTGCGTGACGCGCTCTTCGTGGCAGCGGGGGGTGACCCGGCCCATGCGGTCCACCTCGACGCCCCCGCCGCTCTGCGCGAGGACGCCGACGCGCTGGGCCCGTCTGCGTTGCTGCGTGCCTGTGACCTCGTGATGGCCGTCCGCGCGGACATGGAGCTCAACGTCCAGCAGAGCTTGGCGCTGGAAGCGCTGTTCCTCGATCTGTCGGCCCTCACGCTGATGCGCACCGGACGGTAGCGGTCGGCAGCTCTTGGGCAGGTACGCTGTTGCAAGGCGCTTGCAACAGGAGGAGATCGCGGTGCCAGGTCCGCCCGCAGTCCGGCTCGACCAGGTGACGGCCGGGTATGCCGGGTCGGCCGTGCTGCGCGACCTGTCCGTCGAGGTGGCCCAGGGTGAGCTGCTCGGTGCGGTCGGGCCGAGCGGGTCGGGCAAGACCACGCTGCTGCGCCTGCTGACCGGCCAGGCCGAGGCCTACGCCGGCAGCGTGCGGGTGTTCGGCCGACCGGTTCGTCCCGGCCGCCCGAGCCGGCGCGTCGGCTATGTGCCCCAGCTCGACCGCGTCGACTGGGACTTCCCCGTCACCGTCGAGCAGGTGGTGCTGCTCGGGCTCACCGCGGACAGCCGGCGCCTGCCGTGGTTCACCCGCGCGGAGCGCGCCCGTGCGGCCGCCACGCTCGAGCGTCTCAGCCTGGACGGCCTCGGGGACCGGCACATCCGCGAGCTGTCCGGCGGTCAGCAGCAGCGCATGTTCCTGGCACGGGCGATGGCTCGCCAGGCCGATCTCATCCTGCTCGACGAGCCGACCAGCGGGGTGGATCTGGCCACCCGCCATGACGTGCTGCACCTGCTCGGGGAGCTGAACGCCGAAGGCGTGACGATCCTCCTCACCACCCACGACCTCAACTGGGTCGCGGCGCACCTGCCACGGGTGATCTGCCTGAACCGCACGGTGGTCGGGGACGGTCACCCCGTGGAGGTCTTCACCCCCGACGTGCTGCGGGCCACCTACGGCGCCGAGGTGCAGGTGATCCACCAGGGCGACCTGGTGTTCGTCGCCGACCAGACCCACGTGCTGAGCCCCAGGCTCAGCGGGTCGCCCAAGCGTCCCGTGCGGACCGACCTGCGCCGGTGACAAGCCCGCGATGAGCTGGCTCGTCGAGCCGCTCGGCTACGGGTTCTTCGTCCGCGCCCTGGCGGCCGGGACGCTGATCGGGGCGATGTGCGGGGCCGTCAGCGTCTTCGTGGTCCTGCGCCGCATGAGCTACATCGGCCACGGCCTGGCCCACAGCGTGCTCGGCGGCGTGGCCGTCGGTGCGGCGCTCGGCTACCACCTGTACGTGGGAGCGGTCGTGGCCACCCTCGTGGCGGCACTGCTGATCGACCGGGTTGCCCGCCAGCAGGGCCTGCACGCCGACGCGGCGATCGGCATCGTCACCACGGCCATGTTCGCCGCGGGCGTCGCGGTCGTGTCGATGACGACCGGCTCAGGCGCCGGCATCGAGGCCCTGCTGTTCGGCAGCATCCTCAGCGTCACCGGCGTCGACCTCGCGGTGGCCGCCGGCGTCGCGGCCGTCTTCGCCGCGGTGCTCTTCGCGTACTACAAGCCGCTCGTGTTCGTCACCTTCGACCCGGACGTGGCCGCCGTGCAGGGTGTGCGCGCCGGCGTCGTCGATGTGGCCTTCAACCTGCTCACCGCCGGGGTGATCATCGCGTCGGTGCGCGTCCTCGGGGTGCTGCTCGTCGCCGCGGCCGTGGTCATCCCCGCGGCGCTGGCGCGCCTGGTCACCCGGTCGTTCGCGCTGATGCTGCTGATCGCCACGGGTGTGGGGGTGTCATCGAGCGTGGTGGGGCTGTACGCGTCGTTTCACGCCGGCATACCGAGCGGCCCCGCCATCGTGCTCACGGGCGCCGGGCTGTTCGCGGTCGTGGCGGTCGGGGCCGGTGTCGCGGCGCGGCGAACCGGCGCCCGCGCCCGCCGCGACGCCGAGGCGCTACCTGCCGAAGCGGCGCAGTCGTAGCGCGTTGGCGACGACGCTCACGCTGGAGAACGCCATCGCCGCCCCGGCGATCACCGGGTTCAGCAGACCCGCGGCGGCCAGCGGGATGGCCGCGACGTTGTAGCCGAACGCCCAGCCCAGGTTCTGCAGGATGGTGCGGTACGTGCGCCGCGACAGCTCGATGGCGGTCACCACGCCGGGCAGGTCGCCGCGCAGGAGCGTGAGGTCACTCGATTCGATCGCCACGTCGGTGCCCGTGCCGATGGCGATGCCGAGGTCGGCCTGGACCAGAGCGGCGGCGTCGTTCACGCCGTCGCCGACCATGGCCACGACCTGACCACGTGCCTGCAGCCGCTCGATCTCATTCTTCTTGTCCGTCGGGAGGACCTGCGCCAACACCCGGTCCCCGCGGGCGGGATCGAAGCCGGCCGCCTGTGCGACCGCCTCGGCCGTGCGGGCGTTGTCGCCGGTGATCATCGCCACGCCGAGGCCCATGGCGTGCAGCTGCCCGACGACGTCGGCGGCGGCCTCCTTCAGCGTGTCGGCCACCGCCAGCACGCCGCGGGCCTCACCGTCCCAGCCGGCGAAGACCGCGGTCTTGCCCTCGACCTCGAACCGTTCCCCGGCCTCGTCGAGGGCGTGGGGCAGCAGCAGGCCCGCCTCGGCGAGCAGCTTGCGCCGCCCCACCCACACGGGGGTGCCCTCGACCTCGGCGCGCACGCCATGGCCGGCCAGCGCTGCGAAGCCCACGGCCTCGGGCAGCTGCAGGCCGCGGTCGTGGGCGCCGACGGCGATGGCCTGCCCGATGGGGTGCTCGCTGTCGGACTCGACCGCGCCCGCACGGCGCAGAAGCTCCTCCTTGCCGACGCCGGTGCCGGCGACGATGTCCGTGAGCGCCATCTCGCCCTTGGTCAGCGTGCCGGTCTTGTCGAACACGACCGTGGTGATCTTGCGGGTGCGCTCGAGCACCTCGACGCTCTTGATGAGGATCCCGAGGTCCGCGCCGCGGCCGACGCCGACCATGATCGCGGTGGGCGTCGCCAGGCCGAGGGCGCAAGGGCAGGCGATGATGAGCACCGCCACGCCCGCGACCAGGCCGCGCAGCGGCTCGCCGGCGAGCAGTGTCCACCCCGCGGCGGAGAGCAGCGCGATGCCCATCACGACGGGCACGAACACCGCGGCGATGCGGTCGGCCAGGCGTTCGGCGGGAGCTTTGCCGGTCTGCGCCTCCTGCACCAGCCGGACGATCTGCGCCAGGGCGGTGTCGCTCCCGACCGCGGTGGCCCGCACGGTCAGGACCCCGGAGGTGTTCACGGTGGCGCCGGCGACGCTATCCCCGACCGCTTTCTCGACGGGCACGGACTCGCCGGTCAGCATCGACTCGTCGACAGCCGACGCGCCGGCGACGACTTCCCCGTCGGTGGGGACCTTCTCGCCCGGACGCACCCGCAGCAGGTCTCCGACCGCGACCTGCTCGACGGGGACGAGGATCTCCTCGCCGTCGCGGACGACCCGAGCCTGCTTGGCGCCGAGCTCGAGCAGCGCGCGGATGGCGTGGCCGGCGCGGCCCTTGGCGCGCGCCTCGAAGTACCGCCCGAGGACGAGGAAGGCGATGATCATCGCCACGACCTCGAAGTACAGGAAGCCGCCGGTCACGAGCGCCACGACCGAGTAGCCGTAGGCGGCCAGCGTGCCCATCCCGATGAGCGTGTCCATGTTGGCCGTGAGGCGCCGGGCACGCCGGGCCATCTCGGCCAGGAACGGCCACCCGACGAAGAACTGCACCGGCGTGGCGATGGCGAACTGCGCCCAGCGCGCCCACTCCGCGTGCATGAGGTGCATCGGGGCGAGGCCAAGGTCGGGCCCCATGGCCAGGTAGAGCACGACCAGGCTGGGCGGCCAGGCCAGCACCACCCGCCGGAACCATGCGCGCCGGACCCGCTCCTCGGCGTCCTCGTCCCCCGCGGCCGGGTCGGGTGTGTCGCCGACGGGGTGCAGGCCGTAGCCGATGCGGTCGACGGCTGCGCGCAGCTCCTCGACGGTCGCGACCTCGGGTTCGATCTCGACGTGGGCCTTGCCGGTGGCGAAGTTCACCTCGGCGTTGGAAACCCCCTCCTGACGGCCAAGGATGCGCTGTACCCGGGCCGCGCAGGACCCGCAGGTCATCCCCTCGACGTCGAAGTCGAGGGTCTGCCGGTCCGACCCGGTGAGCGCGGTCTCTGCCATGGTGACGCCTTCGGTCAGGCGGGCACCTCGTAGCCCTGCTCCTCGATGGTGGCCACGAGCTCCTCGCGGGTGACCGCATCGGGGTCGAAGGTGACCGCGACGGTGGCCTGCGGCACGTCGACGCTGGCTGATTGCACGCCGTCGAGGGGCTGCAAGGCTCCCTCGATGGCGTTCTTGCAGTGGTCGCAGTGGATCTCGGGCACGCTGATGACCTCGGTGTTCACGGTTGGGCTCCTTCGGTGGGCGTGGGACGCAGGACGTGCTTGTCGTACTTCAGGGTCTCCATCAGCTCGTCGACGATCTCCTCGGTGCGGCCCGCGCGGATGGCGTCGGCGACGCACGTCTCGAGGTGGTTGCGGAACACCGTGCGGCTGGCGGCCTCGAGGATGCCCTGCACCGCCGCGAGCTGCTTCATGACGTCGGGGCAGTACGCGTCGGCCTCGACCATGCGGACCACGCCGTCGAGATGGCCACGGGCGGTTTTCAGCCGGTTGAGCACCTGCTGCCGATGCTTGGACATGCGCCCAGCCTACCCCACCCCAGGTGGGGTGCAACCACCCCCGCGGGTGCCGGTCCTGTCCACACGAGCTCGTTGCCCGCACGGATCGCACGGCGCATGATGAGCCGCATGGGAACGACGCGGCACGTGGACGGCCTTGAGCTGCGGCCGTTGTACCGCTGGGAATACGAAGCTCTGGGGGTTCAGGGCGCCTTCGACGACGAGAAGGTCGAGCTGCTCGACGGCAACCTCGTCTACGCCGCCGAGGAGGGCCCTCCGCACGCCGCCCTCTGTGCGCGGCTCACCCGTCTGCTCATCGAGGCCATCCCGGCAAGCGAGGGCGAGGTCCGCGTGGGCAACCCCTTCGCGTTGAGCGACCTGTCCGAGCCCCAGCCCGACTTCCTCGTCGCTGCGCCGCAGCCGCAGAACTACCGGACCGGGCACCCGGGGGCGGCGTCGCTTGTCATAGAGGTCAGCCAGACCAGCCGCCGACGCGATCTCGGCTTGAAGGCGAGCCTGTACGCCGCCGGCGGTGTCCCCGACTACTGGGTCGTGGATGTGGCCCGCGACGAGGTCGTCGTGCACCGCGATCCCGCCGGCCTCACGTTCGCCTCCGTCACGGGGTATCGCGACGGCGTCATCCGGGCGCTCCACCACCCGGGTGTTGCGCTCGACGTCCGCCGGCTCCTGCGGTAGCGCACTTTTGGCGAAGCAGACTGCGGTTCGCTGGCGCCGGCGCTGCTGTATGGGCAGGTGCTTCGTATGCCGTCCGACGCGGGCCGACGGAGACCTCGCCCACGCTTCGCACGGCGCGGCGCTGCGGGCTACCCTTGCACCGCGCCGGGATAGCTCAGTCGGCAGAGCGATTCACTCGTAATGAATAGGTCCGGGGTTCGATTCCCCGTCCCGGCTCCAAGCGTCTCACCAGCAAGGTTTTCCACTCCTCGACGGCGCCATGTCGACCAGCGCCAGCCACCCTGAACGCCTCGCAGCATGCGAACGGTGCGACGTCATCGACGGCCCGACAGCCAGCGTCTACGCGCTCCGCGACCGACCTCTGGCCGCAGTGACGAGCGAGGACGGCCGCAAGATCGTCTTGATCACCGAGCAGGGCCACCTCCGTCTGGCCACCAGAGGCGGTGGCCGCCGGTCGAAGGTCGTAAGTCTGGGGCGTTTTCCGACCCGAGGCCGAGCCCGTGGGCCAGCGCAAGGTGTTTCGCTTCCCGGTCGTGATGACTGACCACGTCTTCGACAAGGTGCGCGCCGTCGACTTGACGCTGGCGGAGTTCGAGGAGTTGCTCGAGGCTGGCGAGACCATCGAGAACGTCGCGTCCGGGATGAGCAGGTGAAGGAGCTCGTGCTGCTCTTGGAGTGGACACGTCCTCTCCACATCGTGTTGATCGTTGACGAACGCCGGCGTGAGGAACGTATCCTGACTGTGTACGAACCTGATCCGGCTCGCTGGAGCCCGGACTTTCGGAGCAGGCGCTGATGCGGTGCGGCCAGTGCGACAACGGAGAACGGAGACGCGAGCGGCGCGCTCGGATGGCCGAGCGTGACGCTCGCACCGCCGTCGTGCTCGACGTACCTGTGGAGGTCTGCCCGGCATGCGAGCAGGTATGGCTGACCATGGAGGTCGCCAAGCGGCTCGACGCAGTGTTCAACCAACTGCTCGACAGCGGCGCCGAATCTTCGCAGATCCACTGGGATCAGGCCCAGGCTGCCTGACCCACCGCGTGGGGTGGCATTGTCTGGTTCATCGGGTCTTGCTGGCCTTCGTCAGGGGCCGAAAGACAGCGGATAACTGTGGGCGGGTCGCTCAGGAGTGACCAGGGCTCCCCTCCGGGATCCCTGGCCGACGAAGCTTCCCCACCGACTGCGCGCCGAACAGCGTCCCGAGTTGCCCTGCCCGGAGGCGGTGCACCAGCCTGAGGGGGTAGCAGCGCTGCCCCAACTCGTTGAAGAAGGCGGTTCACACCCCTGCCAGCGGGGCGCCGGGCGGAGGCTTGGTGCGCCCGGCAGGACCGGAGGCGCTCGCGCGGGGCTGCAGCGCCCGGCCAAGCGGTTGGGTGGATCTGCGCGTACCGGCAAGCCAACGAAAATCTGCCCAGAGTCGTGCCCACGGCACATCAGCCGATCCGGCTCACAGGTGCTGTACACTGCGCTGTATGTCTGCAACGAGGACCCAGGTTTACCTCACCGAGGAACAGCGCCGAGGGGTCGACGCCCTGGCCGAAGCCGAGGGCGTGAGCCTCGCCGAGATCGTGCGGCGGGCCCTGGACGCCTACCTCGCCGATGTGTACGTGGACCCAAGAGAGGCGATCGCGGCGACGTTCGGGGCGGATCCCCACGCCCGGCCTCCCGACCGAGACGAATGGGCCCATGCCTGACGTCCTCGTCGACACGGACCTGTTCATCGACCACCTGCGCGGCGCCGCTGAGCTCAAGCCGGGCATGCACCGGCTGCACTACTCGGTCATCACCCGCGCGGAACTGTTCGCCGGCAGCTCCGCCACGGCGCAGGTCTCCCAGCTGCTCGCCCCGTTCCGCGAGTTCCCCGTCGACCGCGCTGTCGCCGAGCGCGCTGGTCACATCAAGCGTGAGAGCGGGCTGCGCATGCCCGACGCGCTGATCGCCGCGACGGCGCTGGAGCACGGATTGAGCCTGGCGACCAGGAACCGCCGCGACTTCCAGCCCGTCCAGGGGCTGCGCCTACGCGGGTTACGTTAGGTTAGGGCCGAGGTCTGGCCATCGGCGGTTGATATGGTCCTGTCTCTGGCCGCTTCCGGGTCGCTCGGAGGGTGAAAAGACAGCGGATGACTATGGGCGGTTCGCTCGGCGATGACCAGCGAACAGCTGGTCAGCACAGCGTCCAGTCCCTGATCCTCGTAATGAATAGGTCTGGGGTTCGATTCCCCCGTCCCGGCTCCAAGCGCGGGACAACCGCTGCAAGCGTCCGTGTCATGACGGTTCGCCCCTTCGCTCGAGTGTCGTGATCGGTCGCGACTGCAGGACGTGAAAACGTCCCTGGCCGTAGCTCCACTCGACGTCCTGTGGCTCACCTTCGAAGTGGGCCTCGATCGCACGGACCAGCGCGGCGAGCTCCCGCACCGCGTCGTCGGGCAGGCATGACCCTGTTGGCCGCCGGCGAGGTTGTCGACGGTGTCGCCGCGCACCGTCCACCGGTCCGGGACGACCTCGCCGCCGACGACCTGCTCGCCGAGTCCTGCCGCTGCCTCGACTACGACGCTGTCACGATCACCGCTGATCGGGTCGGCGCCGAAGGCGACGCCGGATGCCTCGTTTGGCGCCATGGCCTGGACGAGAACTGCCATTCGCGCGTCATCCGTCCCGCCGCTGTACGCCCTGGCACGTTCGCCCGACGCGGATTCGACCACGTCGGCGAACTCGGCCATCGACGAGACGACCCGCACGATTCCGTGTGCGACACCCGGCGAGCCCGGGATGCCATGGACTTCGGCACCGGGCGGCGCCTACATCCGGGCCGCTACCGCTGCACAGGCCGTCTGCTGCAGCTCCGCGGCTTCGCGGCGTGCCCGTTCACGGCAGCAGCTGCAATGCGTGAACGTGGCTGGGCCGAACGACGGTGAAGTGCCGCCGGTCCAACGTGGCGAGCTGCCGGGCGTCGAGGCGCTCGCACAGCGCGATGACCGACGCGTCCACGGTCCCAAGTGGCAGGTCGCGGTACGCGCCGACGAGCTCGGCGATGCGCAGCCAGTCCCGGGCCACGACGGGCTCGGCGATGAAGTTGCCTGCGGCCAAGTCACCCAGGAAGCGCACCTCGGCCTCGGCACCCAGCCTGGTTGCGATCAGGTAGGCGACCTCCGTGAGCACCAGGGTCGGCACCAGCAGCGGACCCCCGTGCTGCTGGAGCAGCGCAAGGCTGGCGCCGTGGTGACGGTCGTCGGCGTCGACGTAGGCGTACAGCGGCCCCGCGTCGATGATCAGCGCGGCGACAGCTCCGCCGCCAGGATCTCCTCGATGCGCTCGGAGATGTCGTGGCGTCCGCTGCGGCCGGCTGCAGCGGCCAGCAGGCGACGGCCGCCTGGCGTTGCCCCGAGGTGCTCCTCGATGGCCGCGCGGGTGAGTTGTGAGACGGTCATGCCCCTTCTGGCGGCCTCATGTCGCAGGAGGGCGTCCAGCTCATCGGGCAGCTTCACCGTGGTCCGCTTCATGTATGCCAGCATACCGGCATGGATCGGTGCCACGCAGGGCCCGTGGCGCCCGCCCGGCACGCCGGGGCCCCCGGTGCCTCCTGACGGGTCGTCACGGCATCCGGCGGTTCCAGGGCGGTTTTCAGCAGCGCCGCCACTGGCCGGCTCGATCAGTTGCTCGAGTGGCCAGGTGCGGGACTTGCCGCGCGAAGCGGGAGGGCGTGTGCGGCCCCAACGGGAGCATGATGGTGGGGTGTTGCAGGTGATGGGTCGGGAGCGTGAGCTGGCGTTGCTCGAGGGGGCCCTTGAACGG
>Ga0247713_1000891_pt1 | contig 16301 bp, 15 predicted proteins | sample 21E_NmetaG_FD_189936 | JGI IMG/M metagenome (GOLD analysis project Ga0247713, IMG submission 189936) | Soil microbial communities from hillslope of Landscape Evolution Observatory, University of Arizona, Oracle, AZ, United States - 2-1-E_N | ecosystem: Engineered > Artificial ecosystem >... | reverse complement strand
CTGTCCACCTCCTCCCGTGGCCGGGCTCGCCGTACTGCTCGTCGTCGCGGTGGTCCTCGGCATCGTCGAGCAGGCCCGCGGCCACCACTGGCGCCGCGTCGCCGCCGAGCGGCGCACCCGCTGGGAGGCCCGCCACCGGGAGTTCGCCGATCTCGACTGAGCGCCCGCCGGCCGCCGCTACAGGACGCGGCGGCCGGCCAGCGCGCGGCCGAGCGTGAGCTCGTCGGCGAACTCGAGGTCCCCGCCCATGGGCAGACCCGACGCCAACCGGGTGACCGACAATCCCGGGAAGTCCCGCAGCAACCGCAGCAGGTACGTGGCGGTGGCCTCGCCCTCGGTGTTGGGGTCGGTCGCGATGATCACTTCCGCGACGTCGGTCTCGTCGGCGGCCGGCCCCGTGCCGCCGAGGCGGGCGAGCAGCTCCCGGACCCGCAGGGCGTCCGGGCCGATCCCCGCCAGCGGGTCGAGCGCCCCGCCGAGCACGTGGTAGCGGCCGCGGAACTCGCGGGTGCGCTCCACGGCGAGCACGTCCTTGGGCTCCTCGACCACGCACACGATCGTCGGGTCGCGGCGTGCGTCGGCGCAGAACCGGCACCGCTCCCGTTCCGAGACGTTGCCGCAGACCTCGCAGAACCGGACTCCGTGGCGGACCTTCTCCAGCACGTCCTGCAGCCGCTGCACGTCCGCGGGCTCGGCGGCGAGCAGGTGGAACGCGATCCGCTGAGCGCTCTTGGGCCCGATGCCGGGCAGCCGCCCCAGCTCGTCGATCAGGTCCTGGACCGGCCCCTCGAACACGGCCGGTGGATCACAGTCCGGGCAGGCCGAGGCCGCCCGCCCCGCCCGCGAGCGGGCCCATCTTCTCCGCCTGCAACGCCTGCGCCGCGCGAGCCGCGTCCTGCATCGCGCCGACGACGAGGTCCTGCAGCGTCTCGACGTCGTCCGGGTCGACCACCTTCGGGTCGATCCGCGCCGAACGCACCTCGCCCGCCGCGGTCATCGTGACCTGCACCAGCCCGTTGCCGGCCTGGCCGGTGACCTCGGCGTCGGCCAGCTCGCCCTGCGCGGCCAGAAGCTGCTCCTGCATCTGCTGGGCCTGCTGCATCAGCGCCTGCATGTCGAACTGATCACCACCGGGTTGCATGTGGCCAGCGTAGCCACCCCGCGCCGCTCAGGCCGTGGCCGCCGCGGCCGTCACCGGGGCGACCCGGTCCACCACGCGGTACGCGATCTCGATCAACACCGCGCCCACCGCGGCGATCCCGAGGCCGACGAGCAGGGTCGGCGCGTGCCCGGGGTCGAGCTGCCAGAACCGCTGCCCGAACGGCCACAGGACCGCCAGCGCGAACGAGCCGACCATCGAGGCCACCAGCAGCACCTTCCACCACACGTAGGGGCGGGCGACGACGACGAGCACCCAGGTCGCGATCAGGTACAGCGTCACGACGGCGGCGGTGCTCTGCTGGATCGCCGTGGCGGACGGGTCGGCCCGCACGAGCAGGTAGGTCACCACCGTCGCGGCGCCGGCCACCAGCCCGGACGGCACGGCGAGCCGCAGCACCCGCCGCACGAACCCCGGCCGGGCCCGCTCGGCGTTCGGCGCCAGCGCGAGGAAGAACGCCGGGATGCCGATGGTCAGCGAGCCGATCAGCGTCAGGTGCCGCGGCAGGAACGGGAACTGCACGCCGATCGCCCCGATGGCGATCGCGAGGAACACCGCGTACACGGTCTTGGTCAGGAACAGGTTCGCGACCCGCTCGATGTTGCCGATCACGCGGCGGCCCTCGGCGACGACGTGCGGCAGCGTCGCGAAGGAGTCGTCGAGCAGCACGATCTGGGCGACGGCACGCGTGGCCGGGCTGCCCGAGCCCATCGCGACGCCGATGTCGGCGTCCTTGAGCGCGAGGACGTCGTTCACGCCGTCACCGGTCATCGCGACGGTGTGGCCGCGCGACTGCAGCGCGGCCACCATGTCGCGCTTCTGCGCCGGGGCGACCCGGCCGAACACCGTCGTCCGCTCCAGTTGCGCGGCCAGGGCGTCCCGGTCGGCGGGCAGCTCCCGGGCGTCGACGGGATCCTGCGCCCCCGGCAGCGCCAGCGACGCCGCGACGGCGCCGACGGAGCGCGCGTTGTCCCCTGAGATGACCTTGACCTCGACGCCCTGGGCGGCGAAGTAGCGCAGGGTGTCCGCGGCCTCGGGCCGCACCCGCTGCTCGAGCACGACGAGTGCCGCGGGCTCGATCGGCCCGGGCGCGTCCGGCCCGTCCACCGGACACCCCGCCCGGCCGAGCAGCAGCACCCGCAGGCCGCCGGCGCCGACCCGCTCGGCCCGCGTTCGGACCGGGTCCCCGTCGGGCAGCAGGACGTCCGGTGCGCCGAGCACCCACTGCCCGCGGCCGTCGAAGCCGGCGCCGCTCCACTTGCGTGCGGACGAGAACGGTGCGATCGCCGTGGCCGTCCAGGCGGGATCGTCGGGAAACGCCTCGAGGACGGCGGCGAGGCTGGCGTTCGGGCGCGGGTCGGTGCGGGCGAGGGCGGCGAGGACGTCGGCGACGGGCGTGCCGCCGGTGAGCGGTTCGGTGCGGGTGAGCCGCATCCCGTCCTCGGTGAGCGTGCCCGTCTTGTCCGCGCACACGACGTCCACCCGGGCCAGGCCCTCGATCGCGGGCAGTTCCTGCACCAGGCACCGGCGCCGGCCGAGCCGGATCACCCCGACCGCGAAGGCCATGCTGGTGAGCAGCACCAGCCCCTCGGGCACCATCGGCACGAGCGCGGCGACCATCCCGCGGATCGCGTCGTCGACGTCGGTGCCCGCCGTCCGGAACTGGCTGTACACGATCAGGGCACCGGCGGGGACCAGCAGGTAGGTGATGATCCGCAGGATGGCGTCGACGCCCGAGCGCAGCTCGGAACGCACCAGGCCGAACCGGCTCGCCTCCTCGGTGAGCTTGGCCGCGTAGGCGTCGCGGCCCACCCGCGTGGCGCGGTAGCAGCCGGAGCCGGCCACCACGAAGCTGCCGGAGAGGATCTCGTCGCCGGGCTCCTTGTGCACGGGATCCGACTCGCCGGTGAGCAGCGCCTCGTCGACCTCCAGCGCGGTGGCCGCCAACACCGCGCCGTCCACCGCGGCCTGGTCGCCGGGGCCCAGCTCGATGACGTCGTCCAGCACGACCTGCCGCGGTGCCAGCTCGGCGACCGCACCGTCGCGCAGCACCCGGGGACGGGCCTCACCGACGATCGCGAGCTGCTCCAGGGTTCGCTTCGCCCGCAGCTCCTGCACGATGCCGATCGCGGTGTTGATGATGATGACGAACCCGAACAGACCGTCCTGGATCGGGCCGATCACGAGGATGATCGCGAACAGGACGCCGACCACGGCGTTGAAGCGGGTGAGGACGTTGGACCGGACGATGTCGGCTACCGAGCGGCTCGTTCGGGCCGGCACGTCGTTGGTCTGCCCGGCGGCGACCCGCTCCGCCACGTCGGCGGCGGTGAGGCCGGACAGGAGGGGCCGCTGCCCCTCGATGCTCGTCACCCGGTGTCACGTCCCCTCGTCCCGATCCCCCGAGCGATCCTCCGGCCCGTGACGGTAGCCGTACCGGCGGTGCGACGGGCCGGCGGACCCGCAGCGTCCTCACCCTCGCCCGTCAGGTCGAGCAGCCGAGGCCACGACGACGCGACGGCCGGTCGGCTCGTCCCGGGTGTGGAACTCCGCCGCGAGGTCCGCGGGCTCGTCCCGCTGCGTCCCGCCGGCCCGCGCGGCCGTCAGCCGGACGGACCCGGGTCGATCGCGCGCGCGCCGAGCTCGGCGGTCAGCAGCTCCATGGCGACCTCCTCCGGGTCGCGGCGCCGCGCCCGCCCGGCTGCCGTGTCCGCGGCGGCCTGGGCGAGCATCGTCTCCTCGTCCTCCGGCGGCTCGTCGTCGTCGGGCGGCTCGGGCGGCAGGGGCTCGGCGCCCGCCGGCGCCGACCGGCGGACCGGGGCGGGCCGGGGTGCAGCGGCGGGCGGTGCCGGGCGCTCGGGCGCCGGGCGGTCGCCGGACTCGCACCGGACGCGCCAGCGCACGCCCAGCACGCTGTGCAGGGCGGCGGCGACCACGTCGGTGTTGCGGGTCTCGGCGAGGCGCTTGGCCAGCGACGGCGCCGGGATGTGCAGCACGAGCGTGTCGTCCTCGACGGCCCGCACCGTGGCGTTGACGAGCATCGCCTCGACGCTGCGGCTCAGCGGCCGCGCCGCCGCCAGGATCTCCGACCAGACGCTGCGTACGGCCGCGGCGTCCAGGGCCCGGACGGCGGGCGTCGAGCGGCTCGCCGCGCCTGCGTCGGAAGCGGTCTCGCCGCCGCCGCGGCCGTCCCCGGCGGCCGCTGCATCCGCGGCGGCGGGCCGCGCCGGCGGTTCCGGCGCAGCACCGGCCCGCGCCGGCCGAGCCTCCCGGCCAGGTGACCCCGGGGGCGGTTCGGCCGACCCGTCGGACGGGCGGCGGGTGCCCGTCGGCTCATCCCCGGACGACCGCCGCCGCGGTTCCGCGGAACCGTCGCCCGCTGCCCGCCGAGCAGCGGGTGGGGCCTCCCCGGCAGCCGTCCCGTCCCCGGAGCCGTCCGCCGGCGCGCTCCGCCCGGGCCCGGGCGCGGCCTGCCGTTGCGCGGGACCGTCGCCCGGCGCCGGCCCGGCAGCGGGCGGGGGCACGCCGCGTCCGCGTTCGGCGGACCGCCGGTCCGTCGGCTGACCGCTGCCCGCGTCGGACATTGGGCGGGTCGCGCCGGTCGCGGTGGCGACACGTTCGGCGGGGGATCCGGACGGGGTGGCCGCGTCGCGTTCCGCGGCACGCGGCTCGGCGCCGCCGCCCGTCGCGCCGGGGCGGGCGACGCTGCGCCGGCCGTCCCCGCCGACCTCCGCGGCGTCCGGCCCCGGCGCGATCGCGACCCGCCGCTCCATCCGCTCGAGGCGTTCCAGCAGGCCGGGCTCGGCGGTGGTGGCCGCAGGCAGCAGCATCCGGGCGCACAGCAGCTCCAGCAGCAGCCGCGGCGCGGTGGCGCCGCGCATCTCCGCGAGCCCGGTGTGCACGATCTCGCCGTAGCGGGCCAGCGTGGCCGGGCCCAGGCGCCCGGCCTGCTCGACCATCCGGGTCAGCTCGTCGTCGGCCGCCTCCACCAGGCCGCGGTCGACGGCTTCGGGCACGGCCTGCAGCAGGGTCAGGTCGCGCAGGCGCTGCAGCAGGTCCGCGGCGAAACGGCGCGGATCGTGGCCGGCCTCCACCAGGCGGTCGACGGCCTCGAACACGGCCGCCCGGTCCGCGGCGGCGAGCGCGTCGACGACGTCGTCGATGATCGCGACGTCGGTGACGCCGAGCAGCGCGACGGCCCGGTCGTAGGTGACGCCCTCGGGGCCCGCGCCGGCGAGGAGCTGGTCGAGCAACGACAGCGAGTCGCGCGCCGAGCCCCCGCCGGCCCGGATCACCAGCGGGAACACCGCCGGCGCGACGACCGCGCCCTGGTCGGCGCAGATGCGTTCCAGCAGGGCGCGCAAGGTGCCGGGAGGGATGAGCCGGAACGGGTAGTGGTGGGTGCGGGAGCGGATCGTGACGAGCACCTTGTCCGGTTCGGTGGTGGCGAAGACGAAGACGAGGTGCTCCGGCGGCTCCTCGACGATCTTGAGCAGGGCGTTGAACCCCTGCGTCGTGATCATGTGGGCCTCATCGACGATGAACACGCGGTAGCGCGACTCGGCGGGCGCGAAGAACGCGCGGTCGCGCAGCTCGCGGGTGTCGTCCACGCCGCCGTGCGAAGCGGCGTCGAGCTCGGTGACGTCGATGTTGCCGGGGCCGCCGGGCGCGAGCGCGATGCAGGACGGACAGCTCCCGCAGGGCTCGGGCGTCGGGCCGAGCTCGCAGTTCAGCGACCGGGCGAGGATGCGCGCCGACGACGTCTTCCCGCAGCCGCGCGGGCCGGAGAACAGGTAGGCGTGGTTGATCCGGCCCGCTGCCAGCGCGGTGCGCAGCGGCTCGGTGACGTGCTCCTGCCCGACCACCTCGGCGAACGTCGCGGGGCGGTACTTGCGATAGAGGGCCAGGGCCACGCCGCGAGGCTACCGACCGGGACCGATGCCGAGCCGGGCGCGCCCTCGCCGATCGTCGCGCCTACCCGACAGCCCGCCCGTCCTCGACGGCCGCGCGTGTTCAGCTGCGCGAGGTCCGCGGCGGGCCGCCCGGCACCCCGTGTCCGCCGCGCCGCCCACCTGGTAGGAGCGGTGTACCAGGCGCGCCCACCGAGTTCCCGGACGAGCGCGAAGTCGCTGCTCGTCACGGCGGTGGCCACGGCGAACCGGCACCTCCCCGGACGCGGCCGGCAGCCGGACGTGAGGGGACCCCGCGCACCCGCCAGAGCCCGTTGACCCTTGCTGCCTTCCGGCCCTGGGGGAGTTCACAGGATGGACGCCGCGCGGGGTCCGCGGGCCAGTGTAGTCCGGTCTGCGGAGGCGCCCGCGCGCCCGGTAGGCTCCCGGGCGGAGGATTCGCCTAGTGGCCTATGGCGCACGCTTGGAAAGCGTGTTGGGTTCACGCCCTCGCGGGTTCGAATCCCGCATCCTCCGCCACTGCGAGCAGGCAACGCCGGGCCGCCGCCACGGAGGTGGGTCCGGCGTCTCCGTCCGGTCTCGGTCTGGCTTCCGCGTCGCCGGGCTCCGGGAACGAGGCCGGTGATCACCGCGACGCGGTAGCCCGGGGGCGTGCTCTCCCGGCCTCGACCAGAACGCGGCGAAGCCCGGCTCGCCGCGGCGAGGATGGCTGACCGGCGCCCCTTCTCGACGTGCCACACGCAAGGGGATGCGTTGCCAGGACTTGCATCGACGGTTACACTATCCCTGTACCAACGGACGAGAGATGAGAGCGCCAGAGGGACGGCGGTCGAGTCGAGGTGTACCGGAGGTGATCGTCTGGAAAGCCCCCGAGTATCGCGATCATCAAAGGATCTGTCGTGACGGCGGGGCCCGGCCACAGGCCGGGCCCCGCCTCGTTCGTGTCGGAGCCGCGCAGTCCCGATCGTCGAGCCGATCCACCCCACGCCGACCCTGACCGCCGGCCGAGCCCCACCCGCCCTCGGCGGTGGCGATGGGCCAGGCCGCGGAGTTGCTCGGGTGCAGCCGGCGTTCCTGCGCAGCCTGGACGCGGCCGGCGTGCTGCGTCCGCACCGTCCCGGTGGTGCTGTCGCAGCCGGGTGCGGAACGCCGGTGTGGGACGCAGCCGTTCCCCCCGACGGATGCAGGCCCCGCCGGCGGGGGTACCGGCGGGGCCTGTGCTCGAAGGACACTTCTGTGCTCGGCCGTGGGCGCGATCGTGCGGGCCCTCGCCGACCGGGTGGGGGGTGCCGGAGGGCGGGCCGGTGCGGTCACCTCGGTGTGTGCGCCTGATGGCGCGGAGCGCGCCCGGGGACCGATGGGGCGGACACCACGGGTCGCGGCCGGATCTCGGGTAGGGCGTGGGTGACGGACACCGGTCGCACGATCGCGAGCGTGGCCGGTCCTTTCTCGTCGATCACCCCCTTCGCGGTCGACGGGTCGGGGCATGGTGCTCGGCTGTGCCAGGCGGTGCGCGTCGGGTCGCCCGCGTCGGCGCCGCGAGCACCTGCGGGCCGAGGCGGGCTTCGCTCCCGTGCCCGGTCCGGACGACGGGCGTACGGGACCGGTGCCGGGTCAGGTCGGGCCGCGTGGTGACCCGCCGAGTGACCCGGCCGTGGCAGATCGGTCGTCGGTGCACGGGAGTGCCGCGGTGGGCGCCGGTCGTGCTGCTCGTCCGCGGGAGGGAAGTTCGCAGCGATGATCGCCTCGAACTCGATCCGCAGCAGGTCGGAGTCCGCGCAGACGACATCGGCCAAGGTCGCGGTGGACGCCGCGCCGGGGGCCGTCTCGTCCGCCGCGACATGGACGGCCGACGTCACCGGACTCGGCGCCGTGGTCCGCCGCGACGCCGATCCGGATGCCTGGTGATCGAGAGTGGAGTGATCGGTCATGCCGCTGACTCCCGGTCCCGTGGTGCGAGGCAGGGTGGTTCAGACGTTGATCTGCTTGTGCCCGCTGTCGGTGTTCGTGATGGAGATCTTGCGGGGCTTGGCCTTCTCGGCGATCGGGATGCGCAAGGTGAGCACACCGGCGTCGTAGGCGGCGTCGATGTGCTCGGTGTCGAGCGTGTCGCCGAGGAACAGCTGGCGGGAGAACACCCCGAGCGGCCGCTCGGCCACCTGCATCTCCACGTGCTCACCGGTGGCCACCGGGCGTCGCTCGGCCTTCACGGTCAGCACGTTGCGTTCTACGTCCAGCTCGATCGCGTCCGGGCTGACGCCGGGCAGGTCGAACGCCACCACGAACTGGTCGCCGGCACGGTAGGCGTCCATCGGCATGGCGGTCGGGCGGGACCAGGTTCCGGGGGTGTTGGCGAACACCTGCTGGGTCAACCGGTCCAGCTCACGGAACGGGTCGGTGCGCATCAGCATCGCGGGGCCACTCCTCTCACGGATCGACGACAGGGCGGCGATGTTCCGGGGCGAGCCTCGAAGTGACACGGGACCGCTCCAGATAGCTGCAATCATAGGTGCAGTTTTCCGAGCAGGCAAGGGCTCTGTTCACTGTAGTCCGTAGATGAGTTCTTGCCCCGGCTGATGAGGCAGCCGCTCATCGAGGCACGCGAACGCGCCGGCGGTCACGATCCGGCACTCGTACCCGGCATGGGCCGCCGCCGTGGCGAGCACGGTGTCCGCGGAGTAGTCGCGCGGTTCACGGGATCCGTTCGACGCCGCCGCTCACTCGGGGCCCTGCTGGGCACGCATCGCGACCGGTGCGCCCGCCAGGTCCTCGTCGTTGCAGAGCAGCTTCACCTCGTAATAGGGCGAGCCGGCCTGGTCGTCGTAGTCGAGGTGGATGGCGATGACGTCGACCGGCTCACCCAGCCAGGCCTGGACACCCCGCAACCAGCTCGCTGATCGTTCCAGCGCAGTCGGCAGGTCGTCGTCGCGAAACTGGACCGGCCGGAAGGGCACCTCCTGGATCTGGTCGTGTGGGTGCTCGGGCCGCGGCAGGTCGGCTGCCAGCCCAGCGTCGTCGAGTCGTAGTTCGACCGGGTTCTCGCTCACCTGGACAGCTTTGCCCGCTCCGATGCCCGCGACAAGCGCAACGCCGTCGATCGATATGAGGACGCGTCCCGGGGCGCGAGGTGGACCGCCCCGCTCGAGCCGGTGAGCCTGTCCGCCGTCGTCGACGCCGGTGCCGGCGGCGCTGCTCGGGGTCATGATGGGCGACCATCTCCGCCGACGTCAGCGACAGCCACGTCCCGAAGTCGACGGAGCGGAGCCGGCCGGTCCGTCGGGACGGCCCTCGTGGTCGCTGCGCGCCGGCGCCGCCAGCGAGAACGGCGGGCAGCCCGTCGAGGGATCCCCGGCGACGTCGTCTCCGCCGTGGCGGGGTGGACCGGCTCGCGATCCGGCCGGCCCACCCCGCCCGCAGGCGCCGCCGCGCCTCCCCCCGGGGGCGGTGCGCGCCCGCACCTGACGATGTAGACCGTGCCGGCGGCCACCACAACCCCGAATCCTGCCGGTGTCGCGGATCGGACAACGCGGGGCGCGCGGATGGACAGCCGGCGGCCGAAGCTATCGTCGGAGCCGGGCCGCGACCGCGCCCCGACGAGCGCGTCGTACCCGGCACGACAAGACGGCGCACCGGTGGAGGTGTGCCCGTGGCCTGGGTGTTCCTGGTCCTGTCCGGAATGCTCGAGACGGTGTGGGCCGCCGCGCTCGCCCGATCCGCGGTGCTGACGCGGCTCGTCCCGTCGATCGTCTTCGGCGTCGCCCTGGTGCTGTCGATGTCCGGGTTGGCCCTCGCCCTGCGCACGCTGCCGGTGGGCACCGCCTACGCCGTGTGGGTCGGGATCGGCGCGGTCGGCACGGCGGGGTACGGGATGGTCGCCCTCGGCGAGCCCGCGACGGCGGGCAGGTTGCTCTGCCTGGTCGCGATCGTCGGCGGAGTGGTCGGGCTCAAGCTCCTGCACTGACGGCAGCTCGGGCATCTCGGCGAGGCGCTCGGGGCCGGTTCGTGAAGGTTCCCGGAGTAGAAACCGCCGATGAGAGCGGTAGCGTGACGGTCGTGACCGAGACCGTGCTGGGGCGCGGGATCTCGATGCCGTCGTCGCGCATCCCGGCCAGGTGCAGCTTCATCGCCTGGCGCATCTCGGCGACCGTCTCTTCCTCGGTGTCGCCGAGTGCGACACATCCGGGCAGTTCGGGGCACCACGCGCCGTAGCCGCCGTCGTCGGCGCGCTCGATGATGATGGCGTAGGTGATCACTGTGGCCTCCGGTTCAGCCCCGCTTGCCTCCGGATGCTTCGCTCGGTACCGACCGGCAAGTCCTTGCCCAGCTTGCCCGGGACCGTCACGCGCCCGAACTTCGTCGGGTGCTTGTACTGCCGGTGGCTGCCGCCGGTCGTCACGAGGTACCAGCAGTGTCCTCGAGCAGCCGCAACATCTCGCGGACCTTCATCGGCACGGGCGTCATGCTCGGCGTGAGTCGCGGCCTCTGGCCCGACCGGTCGCGGGCAACCTACCGGCCTGTGCGAGCAGGGGCGGCGGAGCACGGCCGGACCTCAACGGACCGACGCCGGACGGGTGGCCTCGTGGTCGACGAACAGCGCGATGGCGGCCCGATACGAGCACATCACCGCAGCGGTCCAGCGCGACGTCGCGAGGCGCGTCGGCGGGCTGTTGTGGCAGGCAGAGGAGGCAGCCACGATGGCAAATGAGACTAGAACTGAGACTGAGCCGGGAACGCCGGGCGCTCCCTCGGCGGGAGGCCCGGCGTTTGCCTGGTGAGAGCGGTAGCGGTGGGATTTGAACCCACGGAGGGTGTGAACCCTCACGCGCTTTCGAGGCGCGCTCCTTCGGCCGCTCGGACACGCTACCGCCGCCGAGCTTAACCCAGCCGCGACCGGCGCTCGGCGCGGGCACCGCCGGTGATGATCCTGCTCGGGCTCGCGAGCGGGGCTCGGCATGTGGAGGTCGACGGCGCGAGGAGCCCCTGTCCGCGTTCGGATTGGCCTACCTGCTGTTCGGCGCCGGCCTGGGGATCGGGGGTCACCGCTGCGCGGGCGGCTGCCGCTACGGCGGGGCTCGCCCCGGAACCCAGCCCACTCGCCCGGGAACGGCAGGCCTACCGCCGGTCCCGGGCCCGACGTTCCACCCTGCGCCGAGCTCGGATCCTCGTGCGCGGGCTGGCGATCGCGGCGCTGCGCACCCTGCGCGGTCCGGTCTTCTTCCCGGTGCGCGCTCGCCACCGGCTACGTCGACCTGTTCCGCGGGCTGCCGCTGATCATCGCGCTCTACCTCGTCGGGTTCGGCGTTCCGGCGCTGCGGCTGCAGGGCGTACCGACGAGGGCGGCCGTGCTCGGCACCGTCGCGCTGATCCTCGTGTACTCCGCGTACGTGGCCGGGGTGTTCCGGGCCGGCATCGAGTCCGTGCACCCGTCGCCGGTCTCGGCGGCGCGCTCGCTCGGGCTCACGAACCGGCAGTCGATGCGGCTGGTGATCCTCCCGCAGGCGGTGCGCCGGGTGCTGCCGCCGCTGCTCAACGACTTCGTCGCCCTGCTGAAGGACGTCGGGTTGATCTCCGTGCTCAGCATGGTCGACGCGGTCCGGGCGGCACAGATCGTCGTGGCCGACGCCCTCGACTTCACGCCGCACGTGGCGGCAGGGTTGCTGTTCGTCGGCCCGGGCGGCGGGCCGCGCTCGCCGTGCGCCCGCGGCTGCTACTGCTCGACGAGATCACCTCGGCCCTGGACCCGGAGCTGGTCGGAGGTGCTCGCCATCGTCCGCGAGCTGGCCCTGGGCGGGATCACGATCCAGGTCGCCGACCGCGTGGGCTTCCTCGACGGCGGGCGGCTGCTGGAGTCCGGGCCGCCGGCGCAGGTGCTGGGCGAGCCGCGGCACGAGCGGACGCGGCAGTTCCTGGCGCGGGTGATCGCGGCGGGCCGGTTGCCCTGATGCGATTGCGGGACGACGGCCTGCGTGATCCTGCTACGGTTGCTACATGGACCGGACGATCCCGCACCGCGAGCTGCGCAACAACAGCAGCGCGGTGCTCCGCGAGGTCGCCGACGGCGCCACCATCGAGGTGACGAACAACGGCGAGGTCGTCGCGGTGCTGGTACCGCCGCCGCGCGCGCGCAGCCGCCCCGCGCATCCACCGGGCGAGGATCCGCGGCGGGTTCGCCGAGCTGGCCCGGGTGCAGCTCGACCGTCCGGTCCAGGAGGTCCTCGACGACCTCCGTGGCGAGCGGTGACGGTCTACGTCGAGACGTCGGCCGCCGCGAAGCTCCTCGTCGACGAGGCCGAGTCCGCCCGGCTCGCCGCCCTTCTCGACGGGCAGGGCGCGACCCCGGTGTCCTGCCTCGTCCTCGAGACCGAGCTGCGTCGCCTCGCCGTGCGCGAGGACCTCCCCCAGACGGCGGTGACCGCGGTACTGGAGCGGTTCGACCTGCTCGAGCCGGACCGCGCTCTCTAGCGCGAAGCCGGGCTGCTCCCGGGCCGGCACCTGCGCAGCCTCGACGCCCTGCATGTCGCCGCGGCCCTGCGCCTGGACGCCGACGTCATGCTGTCCTACGACCAGCGCCAGCGGGCGGCGGCCGAGGCCGCCGGGCTCAGGACAATCGCGGTGTAGCCACCCCGCGGCCACGGCGCGGACGCTCCGTCACGCCCGGTGCGCCGCGAAGAACGCCGCGAGCAGCTCCGCGGACTCGCGCTCCAGCACGCCCCCGACGACTTCCGGGCGGTGCGCGAGCCGCCGGTCGCGCAGGACGTCCCACAGGGAGCCGGCCGCCCCCGTCCTGGGCTCCCACGCCCCGAACACCACCCGGGCCACCCGGGCGAGCCCGATCGCCCCGGCGCACATCGTGCACGGCTCGACGGTGACCGCCAGCGTGCAGCCCGCCAGCCGCCACGTCCCGGTCACCGCCGCGGCGGCGCGCAGGGCGAGCACCTCGGCGTGCGCGGTGGGGTCGCCGAGGGCCTCGCGAGCGTTGCAGGCGGCGGCCAGCTCCCGCCCCGCGGCGTCGACGACGACGGCGCCGACCGGCACGTCACCGGTGTGCAGCGCGCCGGCCGCGACGTCGAGGGCGCGCCGGAGGAGCCGCTCGTCGGCGGGGCGGGTCACCGGGGCGAGTGGCTCACCGGTCGTCGACGAGCTCGGCGAGCTCCTCGCCGAACCCGCAGCGGCGGCCGATCGCGGCGAGCTGCTCGTCCGGGTACAGCTCGACCTCCGCGGCGAGCACCTCGAGCTCGTCGGCGGGCAACCCGAGGTCGGCGAGGATGCCGAGATCTCCCTCCGGCCACGGGTCGTCGAGGGCGTCGTCGTCCGGCGGGAGCTCGACGCGCAGGAGGTCGAGCACGTCGGCGGCGACGTCGTAGTCCAGCGCCGCGACGGCGTCCGAGAGCATCAGCGCCACCCCGCCCGGAATCGGCCGCAGCAGCACGAAGAACTCGTCGTCGACGTCGAGCAGGCCGATCACCGCGCCGGTGGACCGGACCGCGCGCAGCTCGCTGATCGCGGCGTCGAGATCGACGAGGGCCTCGGGCGCCATCCGGCTGCAGCGCCACCGACCCTCCTCCCGGATCGCCGCCACGGCGTACCCGGGGAGGGCCTGTTCCCGCAGGTCCGCGGGGGCCTGGACGCTCTGCACCGCCATGAGACTACGGTAACCCCGGGTCGCGGTGTGGTCCAAACCACAGGGGCAGGTTCAGTCCCCGGGCTGCCAGGATCGGGGCATGTCGCGCGCCGATCCCCAGCTCGCCGGGCTCGGCGCCCGGGCCCGTGCCCTCCAGCACCGCACGGTCGGGCTGCGGCGTGCGCTGCACCGCCATCCCGAACTCGGCCTGCACCTGCCCCGCACCCGCGACGCCGTGCTGGCCGAGCTGGCCGACCTGCCGCTGCAGGTGCACCTCGGTCGGGTCGTCAGCTCCGTCGTCGCGGTCCTCGACGGCGCCCGGCCCGGCCCGACCGTCCTGCTCCGCGGCGACATGGACGCCCTGCCGATGGCCGAGGAGACCGGGCTGCCGTTCGCCTCGGCGGTGGACGGCGCGATGCACGCCTGCGGGCACGACACGCACGTCGCCATGCTCGCGTCGGCCGCCCGGCTGCTGGCGGGCCTGCGCGACCGGCTCGCCGGGCGGGTGCTGTTCATGTTCCAGCCGGGCGAGGAGGGCTACCACGGCGCCCGTCACATGATCGACGAGGGGCTGCTGGACGAGGGCGGGCCGGCCGGTACGCCGTCGTCGGCGCTCGCCCTGCACATCAGCGCGACACTCGCCGCAGGCCGGTTGCAGACCCGGCCCGGCCCGCTGATGGCCGCCGCCGACACACTGCGCGTCACCGTCACCGGGCGCGGCGGGCACGCGTCGGCCCCGCACGACGCGCTCGACCCGGTGCCCGCGGCGGCGGCGATGGTCGGGGCGCTGCAGACCGCGCTGACCCGGCGGGTGGACGCCCAGCAGGCGGCGGTGCTGACGATCGCGCGCATCGTCGCGGGCACGACGAACAACGTGATCCCCGAGACGGCGTTCCTGGAGGGCACCCTGCGCACGCTGTCCGAGCCGGTGCGGGGCCGGCTGCGCGAGGAGATCCGCCGCGTCTGCCACCACACGGCGCTGGCGCACGGCTGCACGGCGGAGATCGACCTCGAACCGGGCTACCCGGTGACCGTGAACGACGCCGAGGTCGCCGGGCGGGTCGGGCGGATCGGCGCCGCGGTGGGGGCGAGGTACGCCGAGATGCCCGGCCCGATCATGGGTGCCGAGGACTTCTCCTACGTCCTCGAACGCGTGCCGGGCGCGCTGGCGTTCCTCGGCGGCCGGCCCGCCCGCGTCGACCCCGCGACGGCGCCGCCGAACCACTCCAACCGCGTGGTGTTCGACGAGGGCGCGATGGCCGCGGGGGTGGCCGTGTACGCGGGGTTCGCCCTCGACACCTGCCGGGCGCGGTGACGGAGGATGCTGACCCTGCGCGAGCTCGGGATGGCGATCCGCTCCGGCGAGCTCTCCCCCGTCCACCACGTCGACGACGTGCTGAGCCGACTGCGCGACGACGAGCTGAACACCGTCGTCGCGCTCGACCCGGACCGGGCGCTGGCCGACGCCGCCGAGCGCGCGGCCGAGCTGGCCCGCGGGCAGTGGCGGGGCCCGCTGCACGGTGTCGCCATCGGGGTGAAGGACCTGATCGACGTGGCCGGCCTGCCGACGCGCGCCGGCTCCGCGGTGCTCGCGGACGCCCCGCCGGCTGCCGTCGACGCGCCGGTGGTCGCGCGGTTGCGGGAGGCGGGCGCCGTGGTGGTCGCGAAGCTGCACACCCACGAGTTCGCCTACGGCCCCACCGGCGACGTCGCCGCGGGCGGGCCGGCGCGCAACCCGCACGACCCGGCGCGGATCACCGGCGGCTCGTCCTCCGGCTCCGCGGCCGCGGTGGCCGCCGGGTACCTGCCGCTGGCGCTGGGCACCGACACCGGGTGCAGCGTGCGCACGCCGGCGGCGCTGTGCGGGGTGATCGGGCTCAAGCCGACCCGCGGGCGGCTGCCCACCGGCGGGGTGTTCCCGCTGTCGGAGACCTGCGACCACGTCGGGTTCCTGACCGCCGACGTGCACGGCGCGTCGGTGGTGTGGGACGTGCTGAGCCGCGCGGACGGCACGGGCGGCGGCATCCAGCCGCCGGGCGTCGACGGCGTGCGCGTCGGGGTGCCCGTCGACCCGTACTGGCGGACGGCTGACCCGGTGCTGGAGCAGGCCGCGACGGCCGCGGTGGCGCGGCTGGCGGCGCGTGGGGCACACGTCGTGGAGATCGCGACGCCGGGGATCGACGAGCTCGCGGCGACGTACGCGCCGATCGTCGGCGCCGAGGCGTACGCCACGCACGCGGCCTGGCTCCGGGATCGGCCGCAGGACTACCAGGCGGCGACGCGGGAGCGGATCGAGCGGTTCGCGAAACTGCCGGCGCGGGCGTACGTGGACGCGCAGCGGGCCCGGGTACGGCTGACCGGCGAGCTGCGGCGGGCGCTGGACGGCGTGGACGTGCTCGTGCTGCCGACCACCCGGCTGCGGGCGACGCCGATCGGGACCTCGACGGTGGAGGTCGACGGCGTGCCGGTGCCGGTGTGGTCGTCGCTGCTGGCGCTGACCCTGCCGTTCGACCTCACCGGCTGGCCCGCGGTCTCGGTGCCCGTGCCGGTGGCCGGCCTGCCCGCCGGGGTGCAGGTGGTGGGGGTGGGGCTGGAGGAGCGCGGGATGCTG
>Ga0247713_1000890_pt1 | contig 16310 bp, 15 predicted proteins | sample 21E_NmetaG_FD_189936 | JGI IMG/M metagenome (GOLD analysis project Ga0247713, IMG submission 189936) | Soil microbial communities from hillslope of Landscape Evolution Observatory, University of Arizona, Oracle, AZ, United States - 2-1-E_N | ecosystem: Engineered > Artificial ecosystem >... | reverse complement strand
CAAGTTGGCTCCTTCAGGCGTCGTTGAACGAGTCGAGGCTTCCCAGCTTGGCCTTCGAATGGCCGTTGCTGTGGACCTCAGCAGTTAAAACGCCCACCTCCTGTTGATTGTTCCGCCTTTTCGAGGAGAGGTAGTACCTGAGGGCTGCCACGGTAGCGAGACCGGCGACCACTCCGGGGATGATGCCGCCGGCGGCGGCTGCGGCCGCCCTGCGGCGATTGACCGGTGGTCGGTCGGGAACGATCCTGAGCTTCGTTCGCCTGCGACTCATGCGGTTACCTCCTGTCCGGCTGGTAGTTGGACCACAACCGATAGTAGTTCAGATGCTATTTCTCTACGCTTTCGCGGAATGCAGAGCCGCCTGACCGGGCGTATGGTTGATCGGCGGATGCTCGCGAAGTGCCGACCTAGCGAAAGGAGTTGCGCCATGTTGGACGATCCCGATTTCCTGGCCGCCGCGGCGCGCGCCCAGGCGGAGATAAACGCGCGGCTCGAGCACGAGCTGTGCCAGCACGGGGAGCGCAAGTTCGACGACAAAGGTTCGCCGTCTCCTTGTCCTGAGTGCAGGGCGGCCGCCGACGCCAGGGCGTCCGGCTTCTGGCACAACGCCAAGTCCTACATGGACGGCGTAAAACCGGTGGAGGAGGTCATCGGGGGGCCGAAGAACACAACCTTCACCGAGACCCCGGGGTTCGACACCGAACCTGCGTCTGCCGACAAGACACCTTCCGAAACGCCGGCAGCTTCCGAGACGCCGGCAGCTTCCTAGGCGCCGGCAACCCCCTCGGACGCCGGCCTGCCGCGCCGGTCCTCCGGCCGGGCCCGGAAAAAGCCCCAGGCCCACCAAACCAACAGTGGTTGCAGCAGCAGCCGAAGCCACAGCACCAAGGTCGAGCCGGCATACCATCCGCCACCCGGCCGTCCGCCGTCCAGCGCCATCTGGACGTTGGCGGGAAACACGCCCACCAGGATTCCGGCAACCAGCAAGGCTCCGAACCGCCTGGTTCGAGGCAGCAACAACAGGACGGCTGCGACCAGCTCCAGGATCCCGCTCCAAAAGACGAAGAACCCGGCATTGCCGAGGGCCCTGGGGACGATCGGTGTGTACAGCTCCGGCTTGCGTAGGTGCAGGGCCCCCGACCCGATCAGCAAAAGGGCCAGTCCCGCGACCGACATCCGGCGCCCCAGGCTCATTTCGAAGACGCCCCCAGGAAGTTCCTCAACCCCTGCTCACCGTGGCGCATCATCAGTGAGTGGTTCAGGCGGAACAGCGGCCTGGCCACCGGGGCCAGCGTCTTCAGCAGAGTCTTGGTCACCACCACCTCCTGGTCGTATTCCAGATGGCAGCCTTCGCCGGCGGCCTTTACCGTCCAGCTGGAGTAGCCCTCCAGGTCGCCGCTCAGGCCGGCCCGCAGAATTCCCGACTCGTGGTCGTCGACTTCCCTCGACATGAGGAACTCCAGAGCGTAGGGAAGCACTCCCATGATCAGCACCACCGCCCGATCCTCGGAAACCGGAAGCACACTTTTGACCTCCTTCCACCAAGCGGGGTAGGTGGTCAGGTCCTGCAGTATGCGATAGGTCTGGTCGTAGCCGGCGGGAACCATCCACTCGGAGTGAAATCGGTAGTGGTTGAGGCCGGCTATCGGGCGGAGCCTTTCCCGGAGAGGCTTCAGTCGGCGAGGCCGGCCAGGGCTTCGTTCAGCAACTTCTGCTGCTGACGTTCATGGGTGGAGGCGTTGCCGGTGGCGGGGCTCGGGCTTTCCCGGCGGGTTCGGCGCAACAGCGAGACCTTCAGCTCATCGGTGAACTTGTTCTGCATGTACCGCCAGGCCCCCATGTTCTCCGGTTCCTCCTGAACCCACATCACCTCGGCCCGGTCGTACCGGGCCAGTTCCTCGGCAATCTCATCCGCCGGGAATGGGTACAGCTGCTCAACCCTTACCAGCGCCAGACCCTCAATCCCCTGCGCCTCCCGCGCCGCCGCCAGATCGTAGTAGACCTTGCCCGAACACAAGATCACCCTGCGGACCGAGTCGGCGCTGGGCCGGGCCGGGTCGGGTAGAACCGGCATCCAGCCGCCGTTGATGAAGTCGATTACACCGGCGGCGGCCGCCGGGAGGCGCAGCAGCGACTTGGGGGTCAGCACCACCAGGGGCTTGCGGGCGGAGGCGAACCCCTGCCGGACCAGCAGGTGGAAGTACTGTGAGGAAGTCGACGGCATAACCACCCGGTAGTTGTCCCGGGCTCCGAGGACGAGGAAGCGCTCCAGACGGGCGCTGGAGTGCTCGGGCCCCTGGCCCTCGAAACCGTGCGGCAGCAGCATCACCAGGTTGCTGGTCTGCTCCCACTTGTCCTCCCCCGCGGCGACGAACTGATCGATGATCACCTGGGCGCCGTTGGCAAAGTCCCCGAACTGTGCCTCCCAGACGGTGAGGGTATTGTCGGCAACCGTGGAGTAGCCGTACTCGAAGCCCAGGGCGGCGAACTCGGAAAGCATGCTGTCGTAGATCAAGAACTTGGCGCCCTGCCGTCTGACTCGCAGCAGCGGGGTGAACTCGGCCCCCGTCTCCTGGTCGATCAGGACCGCATGCCGCTGGCTGAACGTTCCGCGCCGGGAGTCCTGCCCGGCCATCCGGATAGAAATGCCGTTGACCAAAAGTGCACCGAACGCCAAAGACTCGGCAACCGGCCAATCCACGTGGTCTTTGACCAAAGCCCGGCTGCGGCCCTCGATGAGCTTTACCAGCTTGGGATGCAGCGAGAAGGCCGGCGGCACGGTGCTGATAGCCTCGAGAACCTGGTTCAGGATTGCCAGGCCTACCTCTTGCGGACGTGGATCCATGACCGGCTCGGCCGGGGTTTCCATTGTCTGATCGCCCGGCTCATTCATCGCGTTGAAAGCGCCCTGCAGCTTTGTCCGGAAATCCTCCAAAGCCCCCTCGGCGGCCTCCAGGCTGAGGTGGTTACGGTACAGGAGCGACTCGGTGTAGAGCTTGCGGACCGACCGGCGGGAGGCGATGCGCTTGTACATAAGGGGCTGGGTGTACAAGGGCTCGTCTGCCTCGTTGTGGCCCCACTTGCGGTAGCACCACATGTCGATCACCACGTCCTTGTGGAATGCCTGCCGGTAGTCGAACGCCAGGCGCGCCACCCTGACGCAGGCTTCGGGGTCGTCGCCGTTCACGTGGAAGATGGGGGCCTGGATCATCTTCGCCACGTCGCTCGCATAGGTACTGGACCGGGTCTCTCCGGCGGTGGCAGTGAAGCCCACCTGGTTGTTGACGATTACGTGGACGGTGCCACCGGTACGGTAACCCCTGAGCTGGGACAGGTTCAGGGTCTCGGCCACCACCCCCTGGCCGGCGAAAGCGGCGTCGCCGTGGATCAAGATCGGCAGCACGGGGAAGTCGTCCGGCCGGTTCAGGGCGTCCTGCTTCGCCCGCACCACGCCCTGCACCACCGGATCCACCGACTCGAGGTGGCTGGGGTTGGAGACCACCGAGACCTCCATCGACACGCCCTGGGGATTCACGTAACGGCCGCTGGCACCGATGTGGTACTTCACGTCCCCTGAGCCGTGAACCGTTTCCGGGTCGATATCGCCCTGGAACTCCTTGAAGATCTGGGTGTAGCTCTTTCCGATGATGTTGGCCAGAACGTTGAGCCGTCCCCGGTGGGCCATACCGATCACCGCCTCCTCCATCGGCGCTCTGGTCGCAGAGTCCAGGACCGCGTCCAGCATGGGGATGAGACTGAGCGCTCCCTCCAGGCTGAAGCGTTTGTGCCCCAGGTACTTGGTGTGGAGGAATGTTTCGAACGCCTCCGCTGCGTTCAGCTTGGCGAGGATGCGGTCGTGGTCCTGCGGCCCCATCTGGATATCGACGCCCTCTACCCTCTGCTGAATCCACCGCTTCTCCTCCGGAGCGGAGATGTGCATGTACTCGATGCCCACCGTCCGGCAGTAAGCGTCGCGGAGCACGGTGAGGATGTTGCCCAGCGTCTCCGGCCGGCCGGCGTCGCTGGCCCGCCGGTTCAGCTCACTGACGTTGGCCAGGCTGCCGGTCGAGAACTTGCGGTCGAGGTCCCAAATGGTGAATCCGTAGGTGGCGGGATCCAGCTCGGAGGGCAGCTTGGGCGGTTCGGTGTCCAGGGGGTCGAGGTCGGCGATCAGATGGCCCCTTACCCGGTAGATATTGATCAGCTGAAGCACCCGGGCCTGCTTGGCGTAAGCCTCCTGGCTGTTGCGGGTGGGGTTGCGGTCCACCCGCCACTGCACCGGCACGTACGGGACACCCATGCTGGCGAAGATCTGCTCGTAGAACCCGTCTTCGCCCATCAAAAGACGCTGCACCTCGGCCAGGAACTCGCCGCTCAGGGCGCCCTGGATCACCCGGTGGTCGTAGGTGCTGGTGAGCGTCACCACCTTGCCGATCCCGATGTCGGCCAGCATGCTGGGATCGGACCCCTGGTACTCGGCCGGGAAGGCGATCGAGCCGACACCGATGATTGCCGCCTGGCCCTCCATGAGCCGGGGCACCGACTGTGCCGTCCCGAGCATCCCGGGGTTGGTCAGGGTCACCGTGGTCCCTTCCAGGTCGTCCGGCGTGATCCTGCGGGCCCGGACTTTGCGGATGACCTCCTCGTAGGCGGCGAAGAACTGGGCAAAGCTCAGCCGGTCGGCACCTTTGACGTTGGGAACCCACAGGCTGCGTCTGCCGTCGTCGTGCTTGATGTCCACCGCCAGCCCCAAATTGAGCTCGGGATGATGGATGGCGGCCGGCTTGCCCTCGCGCTCGCCGTACGAGGTGTTCATTCCGGGAAACTTCGATACCGCCCGGACCACCGCCCAGCCCAGCAGATGGGTGAAGCTGACCTTCTTGGAGCGGGAGCGGGTCTGGTGATTGTTCAGGATGTAGCGGTTTACCTCCAGCAGCTTCGCCGGAATCACCCGTACCGAGGTAGCAGTCGGAACGCTGAGGCTGTCCTCCATCCGCTCCGCCAGCACGGCGTCGGCTCGGGACAGCGGCCGGCCGGCCTGGCCGTTGGTCGACCCGTCGGGCGAGCGAGAAGTCGCAGCGGCCGGGATCGAGACCGGTCCGGGGGCAGATGGGGCGGCGGCTACCTCGTCCTCGGGTACCTGGGGCTCCGGCGGGCGGGCGCGGTGCTCGGTGGGGAAATAGTCCGCGAAGAATTCCTGCCAGGCCTCCGAGACCGAATTCGGCTGCCTGAGGTAGCGCTCGTGCATCTCCTGCATGAGCCACAGGTTGGGTCCAAACTGCGAACTGTCCAGCTTTGGCATCCGTCGCATCCCCCGGGGCGCCGCCCAATTTGGGCCTCCTACAAGGATATTCGCTGGCGGGGGTTAGGGCGGCCCTTGTCGGGCAAGTCCCTAAGTCCAAAGGGACCCGCCCCGGCGACCGACCGGCACGAGCCCCTTCGAAGCGAATCAGACTGCGGGCCCTGAGGCGCGCACCTCCTCGACGTGGGTGAGCGCTTCCTTGAGATCCTCCAGCCACTCCTGCTGGTTCTGGCCCACCAGCCGCACGCACCACGCCAGGGCGTGGCTGCGGCTCTTGGCAACGCCGGCGTCCACCAGGCGGTCGAGCACCTGGCGCTCCGGCATCCGCAACCGGGTCATCACCGGCATGCTGAGGTTGGTGAACAGCACCCGGTCGGCGCCGCACTGAACCCCCCAGGAAACCTTCTTGCCGAACCGGGCCTCGGCTTCGGCTGCAATCTTCATCCGTTCCCGCCGGGTGTCCTCCCGGTGCTGGTTGATCCGTCCGGCGCGGGCGGCGGTCGCCGCATCGACGGAAGCGTCGTCGCCCAACTGAGGCTCGGCGATTGTTCCGACGATAAGCACCTCCTCCCGGTCGGCGGTGATCTCAGGCGGGCCCTCGTACAACCCGTCGGGAATCCTGCCGGCGAACCATCCCGAAACCTCGTCGCTTACAGTCATCACAACCTCCTTGTCCAGAAGATTGTAACTCTGTAATCACAGTTACACAATAGACGTGTAACTAGGAAGAAAGGTCGGGCGGGTTGTCGACCAGCTCCCCGAAACGGTAGGTGCGGACCACCATGCCGTCGGGCCCCCGGCTCACCTTCATGGTCGATCCATCCTTGAGCAGTTGGTAAGCTGCATGGGCAGTTTTGATCACCAGCAGACCGGCGGAGGTGGCGCCGATCCCAACCGGTTCGTCGTTCATGATCTCCCCGGGAGGAAGGTTGGAACGCAGCACGGCGACATCGGCCCGGATCTGCTCCTTGGCCTCCTCCGGAAGGGCTTCGAAAGCATCCGCGTCGCTTAACGGCTCACCATGTCCATCTGGCATCGGGTACCTGCTTTCTGCGGACTGCGGGGTGCCAATTAATTGAGGCGAGTTCTGCGCCCCGAACACCCCCTCGATCTTAGCTGCACCATGCGTCCGCTTCGAAGGGGGATCTCAGATCCGACGATGAAAATCGCCGGCGGCGAGGTGTGGCGGGCCACCCGGACCCCCCTGGGCCCCGCCGCGGTGCACTTTCGCCGGGAAGGGGACCAGATTTCGCTCACCGCCTGGGGTCCCGGCGGGGAGTGGCTTTTGGATCGAGGGCCTGCCCTTGTCGGTCTCGAGGACTATCCGGGTGAGTTCGCGCCCCGCCATCCGCTGGTCCGCGACCTGCACCGCCGTCATCCAGGTTTGCGCTTCGGGGCCACCGGCGCGGTGGTCGAGGCGATGATCTGCTCGGTCCTCGAGCAGAGAGTGACCGGGATGGAGGCCTGGCGGGCGTACCGGCAGCTCGTGCATCGTTACTCCGAGCCGGCCCCCGGGCCGGCCGAGCTGATGCTCCCGCCCGATCCGGGGGTGCTGCGCCGGCTCGGCTACTACGACCTTCATCCGTTCGGGGTCGAGAGGCGGCGGGCGGACACCTTGTTACGGGTCTGTGCCAACGCCCCCAAGCTCGATGCTGCCGCAACCATGTCCCCGCCCGAAGCCGCAGCCTTGTTCACCAGGATTCCCGGCATCGGGGCGTGGACCGCGGCCGAGGTGAGCAGGCTGGCACTGGGCGACACCGATGCGGTGAGCGTCGGTGACCTGCATATCCCGCACCTGGTCAGCTGGTCGCTTGCCGGCGAACCGAGGGGCAGCGACGCCCGCATGCTCGAGCTCCTCGAGCCCTACCGGGGCCGGCGGGCCCGGGCGGTCCGGCTGCTCGAGCTCTCGGGAATGACGGCGCCCCGCAGGGGTCCCCGCTACCGCCCGATTCCCATCGCCCGGCTGTGATCCCGCTCATCCTGTGCCTGGCCGTCGCCGGCGGGGCGCTGGGGGCGCTCGGAGCCCGCGGCAACCGGGTGCGCACCGGCGACGAGCTCGCGCTGTGGATCGCCGCAGGCGCAATCGGGGGTCCCCTATCGGTGGCCGAGTATGCGGGCATTCTGTGGGCCAAAAATATGATTCCGGGCATTCAGCTGCCGGTGCCGGCGGTGGCAATCGGCGTGGCGGCCGGGGCGGGCCTGCTGGGAGCGGCACTCACGCCGCTGCTGGACGAGTCGGAGGACCGCCCCCGGTGGGCAGCCAGTTTTCTGCTCAAGTGGATGCGCTCGCCGCTGGCCAGTACCGCCGGCCTGCTGGCGGCCGGGACCGCCCGGCTGCTCGGCCGGCCGGTCGACTTTCGCCGCGGGATGCTGTTCGTCGATGTCGGGCCGGGCGGAGGCGCGCTGGCACTCGGCGGCGTTGCCTGGTGCCGGGCGCGCTGCTTCGGGAAAGACCGATGCACAACGGATGCCCTGGCCCGCCACGAGGCCGTGCACAGCCGCACCGTCGCCGCGGTGGGTGAGCTCGGGTTCTACCTGACCTACCTGACGGCGGGGGTCGTGTGGGCCAAGGTCCAGGGCGGGCCATGGAACGGCCTCACCGCAGACGGGTGCGGTCAGCCCTTCGAAAAAACCGCCCATACCTATACCGGGGACCCGGCGGCAGCCCACCGGTGCGGCAAAACGCGGGGTGCGCCCGTTCCTAGCGGCGGTCCCGTAAAAACCTAACCAATCGTTCCAGACCGGCCAGGACGCTCACCCCTGCGCCGCCCAACAACGCCAACAGCCCCATCCGCTTTCCCAGGTGCCAGAGCCGGACGTAGCGGACGTCGTCGGGCCTCGGGGGTAGTTCGGGCATGCCGATCCGGCCGGGGAGCGCCTCCGGGGGCTCCGCCTCCTCCCACCGCGGCGGCCAGGTTTTCAGCCGGGTCTTAAAGGCCGCCCCCAGGTGGGTTTCCGGCACGTCGCCGGTGTCGTAGGGATCGACGAACCACCAGGCCACCCTGACCTCGTCGCTGCCGACCCTCACCACCGCAAACCCGCGGGCGGTGACCTCAGCCCAGCGCACGTGCTCCATCTTCCGGGCCGCCCGGTCCAGCAAGCGCCACACACCCGGCATGCGGGTGCGGCCCATGGGGGCCGACGACACCGATGGTACGGTCACCTCCACCGCCACCGGCTTCCCGTCGGGACCGTCCGGGCCCTCGAAGGCCCACGAGGAGTGGACGTCTCCTGCCAGAAGAACCGTCCTACCGCCGGCCGCGGCGCGGAGGGCGAGAAACTCCACCAGCCGACTTCTCTCGGCGGGGTAACCGTCCCACTGGTCGTCCCGCAGGACCTGCTGATCGTCAACGGCCACGTAGCCCTCCGGGAGTAACGGCCGGGTCAGCCTGGCGAAGGGCAATTTCATCGGAATGGGATTGACCGCCACCCCGTTGGCAACGAGAGCCCAGGGGTGGGATTCGTCGGCCAGCCGGCGCTTCAGCCACTCCCGCTGCGGGTCACCGAGAAGTGACCGGCTGGGATCGTCGATTGGTTTCGAGCCCGGAAAGGACGCCTGGCAGTCCCGGCCGATAATGCGGGAGTCGAGCAGGATCAATTCAGCCAGGTCCCCGATCGGAGCCGACCGGTAGATGCAAAGCGGCTCGGCAGGATCTGCCTGCCTCCACGGAAGCCACTCGCGGTGGGCCTGAACCGCGGCATCCCGGCGCCGGCTCCATTCCCCGTGCTTATCGGGATCATGCTCCTTGGCACCGCCCAGCCAGGCGTTGTCGGCGAAATCGTGGTCGTCCCACACAAAAGCCATCGGGTGCCTCATGTGAAGCGCCTGGCAGTCCCGATCCCCGCGAATCTGGGCCAGACGCTTTCGGTAGTCCTCGAGTTGCATGAGCTCGCCGGGGGGGTCGTGCGAGCGAGGGCCCTTGTCTCCCGCATCGTCGTAGATGTAGTCGCCCAGATGGACCACCAGGTCGACCTCGGCCTGACCCATGGCGCGGTACACCGTAAGCGGCGCGACCGAGAAGCGAGCACAGCTCACCAGCCCCAGGCTGAAGCTGGACACCTCGCCGGCCGGCAATGTTCGGGTGCGCCCAACCGGGGAGCGCTCCGAGGCGGCCTCGAAGCGGTACCAGTAGCTGGTGGCAGGCTGCAGCCCCCCGGCGTCCACGACCACGGTGAAGTCGCTCTCGGGCCCGGTCGCGGCCGTGCCCCGGACCACCACGCCGGCGAATTCCGGGTCGGTGGCCACCATCCAATCGGCCGAGGTAGCCCCGGTAATCCTGGTCCACAACAAGACCGAGTTGGCCGTGGGGTCGAACGAGGCAACCGCATGGGAAAAAATCGTCACGGCATTGCCTCCAAAATTCATCTCCTGCTCGTGCCGCGGGCCACGGCGACTCGGTGCAAATCGGTACACGCACGCGCCCGGCCGAGGCCGGAAGGGCAGAATAGTTGAACGACGACCCGGAGGGTGAACAAGAAATGACGGCCGGAATAACCGAAGCGGGAGATAAACGGCCCAAAACCGGCCCGGTGCGCCTTGCCGGCCCGCCGGAGTTCACCAGCACGTGTGTTCTGCCCGCGCTCAGCAAGCTGGTCAGCCGGGGCCTGAACCTGCGGGTGACTCTGGGGCGTCCGGCCGAGCGACTCCTGGACGGGCTGACCAAAGGCGCCTTCGACGTTGTGGTCTCGACAACCATGCCGGGCGGTGAACACCGCAGCGCAACTGTGCTCTTCAAGGAGGAGTTCGTCTTGGTTGCCGGCCCCGGCGTGGCAGCCGAAATCGACCGGGACCGGCTCCAACGAGAGCCCGCCGAGCTCAGCGCGGTGCCGCTCATTGCATACGACGAAGACCTGCCGATCGTCCGCCGCTACTGGCGCGAAGTCTATGGAACCCGGCCGGTGGGTCGTCCAGCAGTGGTGGTGGCAGATCTGAGGGCGGTCCTGGCGATGACCGTCGCCGGAGCAGGAGCGACCGTGCTTCCGCTCTATCTGTGCCGGCAGGAGATTGCCGACGGCCGGTTGACCGCGCTGATCGAGCCTCCACATGCGCCGTCCAACGACCTCTACCTGGTGACGGAGCACGGCGCCCAAGACGCCGGGGTGCAGGCCGTCGTCCGGTGCCTGCAAGAGCACGCGCCTTCCTGGTGAGTGGGAGCGACAAAGATCTCGTTGCTCTTGCAACTACCAGGATCTATCATTGGAAGGTGTCCAATCCAGACGACCAGGCCGCAACCCGCGCCGCATTCCCGGTATTCCTCCGAGCCGGCGCCCTGCTGGTGGAGCGCCTGGACCGGCAGCTTCAGGTTTCCGTAGGGATCCACCTGACCTGGTACGAGGTCCTGGCGCAGCTAAGCTCGGCCAAGGGCGGCCGGATGCCCATGAAACAACTTGCCGACTCGGTGATGCTCAGCAAGAGCGGGATCACCAGGCTGGTCGACCGAATGGAGCGCGCCGGACTGGTTGAGCGCCATTCCTGTTCCAACGACGGCCGGGTCTGCTTCGCGCGGCTGACGCGCCGGGGCCTCGCGGTGCTTCAAACGGCACGACCTGTTGCGGCACAGGGCGTTGAGGAGCACTTTGCCAGACACCTCACCGGCGACGAAGCGAGGGTGATGACCACCGCCCTACAGCGGGTTCTGGAGGCCGCCGGCCGGGCCCCCGAGCACGCTGAGCCGCTTAGGGATAAAGCCGAGCAGCCGCTGCCGACTTCGCTTTCCCAGGCGCTCTAGGTCGCCTCCAACCGGCTTGACCGGCAGTTGCGTCGAGCCATCTGAACGAGGGCCTCACCGTCGATCAGCTCGATCGGGTGTTGCTCCGCCAGTTCCCTGGCCGGCTGCGTGAACCGTGAGGTGGTCACCAGGATTCCCCGATCCGCTCTGCAGTGGGTAAGGGAACCGAGGAAGCGCTGCACATCGCCGGAGCCGACACTGATCCCCGGGGCGTGCCTTTTGCACTGAACCACCACGGTCCGGCTCCGCCGGTCGATGCACGCAATGTCGATCCCCAGATCGGCCGCCCCACCGACCACCCTCACATGCCGGTAGGAGCGGGCGAGCAGGCCGGCCACCGCCTCCTCGAAATCCGCCGGCGACAGACTGAGCAGGTCCCCGAGCGTGCGAAGCCGCCTTCTGGAGCCGGCTGTTCGCAACAGTCGGTAGGTAGCTCCCAGGGCCAGGCCCACTGCCGCTACCCCGGTAAAGGCTCGCCCCACCGCGGGGTTTGCCGCCAGGTACCAAATGCCTGCCCCGACCAGAGCGATCAGCAGCAGAGCAGACCTGATGCGGGCCACAAGGAGAGACATGGTGAAACAGACTAGAGGCCGGGTACGACAACCTGCCGGATTGCGCCGATCTGAAATAAGGTTCGGCTGGCAGGGCTGCGGATAGGGGGAGGAAATGCTGGTCGACGGAGGAACCCCTGCGGGGATTCTTCACTGGATCTGGCCGCCGCTGCTGATTGCACTCGTTGTGTGGATCGCAATCAGGACCCGGCGACGCTTCACCGGCATCCGGAGCATGCTGGTAACGATCCTGCTCGCGCTTCCGATTCTTGCCGGACTGGGCGCCATTTACGAGAGCATAGGTTCCTGGGTGGACCGCCGCACTCACCGGCCGCCGGGCGAGCTTGTCCAAATGGCAAGCGGCGCCCGGCTTCACCTCAATTGCAGCGGGAGCGGCAGCCCCCCAGTCCTGCTGGAGGCGATGTCCGGCGGCGTGTCGCCCGTATGGGGATGGATCCAGCCCGCCCTGGCCGAAGCAACCACCGTCTGCTCGTACGACCGGCCGGGCAGGGGCTGGAGCGACCCGGTTGACGATCCCCAGGACGCCGAGCAGGTCGCATCACAGCTCCGGGAGTTGCTGGACAAAGCGGAGGTCGGCGGACCCTACTTGCCGGTTGGCCACTCGCTCGGGGGTCTCTATGCACGCATGTTCGCCGCCCGCTATCCCGACGAGGTCGCCGGCATTGTGCTGCTGGACGCGGCCCATCCGGAGCAGTTCGACCGCATTCCTGGAGAAAGGGAACAATTCGAGAACTTTCGCAGCTTTCAACGGACATTTTCTCCGATGGCTCGCATCGGCATCTGGCGTGCCTACTTCGATTCGGGCGGCAGCTTCGACTTCGGCGGACTTCCCGACGCCGACCGGGTCCGGATGAAGGCGATCTGGTCCTCACCGGCGCTCTTTCAAAGTCAGCGGCGGGAACTCGATGCCGTGCCAGACATCCATCGCCAGGTTCGTCCTCTGACAAGCCTGGGGAGTCTGCCCTTGATGGTGATCTCGGCCGGAGAGCAGCCGGAAGGCTGGTTGGAGCTGCAGTCGGAGATGGCCGGCCTTTCGACCAACAGCATCCACCGAACGTTCGACGGCGCTTCCCACCTTTCCCTGGTCTTCGACGAGCAGGTTGCCGGCAGGGTCAGCGAGGCGGTACTGGAAGTAGTGGAAGCGGCTCGGCGCTCCTCCGGGCTGTAACCGGGCACAAAAATCCCCGCCCGGGTCCCAGTTCCCGGGCGGGGATTGTTGCTGTTACTGCTGTGCTTCCCTACTTACTACGCTGCCTCGACCGCCTGTGTTTCCTTCGGCTCGAGGGCGAGCGCCAGGACCTCTTCGATCCTCTTGGCCAGGTGCACGGTCAGCTCGGCGAGCACGCTCTCGGGCACGTCGTCCAGATCGGCCTCGTTGCGGTGGGGAAGAATGACGTCCTTCATTCCCGCCCGGTGGGCCGCCAGCAGCTTCTGCTTGACACCGCCGATCGGCAGCACGTTGCCCTGAAGCGTAACTTCGCCGGTCATCGCGACCGTCTCTTTGACCGGGCGTCCGGTGAGCAGGCTCACCAGGGCGGTGGTCATCGCCGTGCCGGCCGACGGCCCGTCCTTGGGCACTGCTCCTGCGGGAACGTGCAGGTGGAAGCTGCGGTTCTCGAAGGTGCCGGCGATACCCAGCTGCTCGGCGTGGGAGCGAACGTAGGAGAGAGCGATCTGCGCCGACTCCTTCATCACGTCACCCAGCTGACCGGTCAGGGTAAGACCCGGCTTGCCCTCCATCTCGGTGGCTTCGATGAACAGGACGTCTCCGCCGTGTCCGGTTACCGCCAGTCCGGTGGAAACCCCGGGCACCCCGGTACGCTCGGCCGCCTCGAAGTGGAACTTGATGCGGCCCAGGTAATCCTTGACCTGGTCGGCATCGATGGTGACCGGCGCTTGCAACGCACCAGAAGCGATCTTGGTGGCCGCCTTGCGGAAGGCCTTTCCGATCTCCCGCTCCAGGCTTCGCACGCCGGCCTCCCGGGTGTAGTCGCCGATGACCTTCAGCAGAGCTGCGTCGGTCAGCGTGACCTCACCGTCGTTCAGGCCGTTGCGCTCGACCTGGCGCCGAACCAGGTGATGCTTGGCGATGCCCAGCTTCTCCTGCTCGGTGTAGCCGTCCAGCCGGACGATCTCCATCCGGTCCAAAAGCGGGCCGGGGATGGTCTCCGCCACGTTGGCGGTCGGGATGAACAGCACCTCGGACAGGTCCAGGTCGACATCCAGGTAGTGGTCCCGGAACGAGTGGTTCTGTGCCGGGTCCAGCACCTCGAGCAGGGCGGACGACGGGTCACCCCTCCAGTCGGCCCCGACCTTGTCGATCTCGTCGAACATGATCACGGGGTTCTTGGTGCCGGCTTCCTTAAGCGCCCGGACGATACGGCCCGGCAGCGCGCCGACGTAGGTACGCCGGTGACCACGGATCTCCGCCTCGTCGTGGATGCCTCCCAGAGACACCCGGGCGAACTTGCGGCCCATCGCCCGGGCAACCGACTCGCCGAGGGAAGTCTTTCCGACTCCCGGAGGTCCGACCAGCGTGATGATGGCACCCAGGCCGCGTCCCTGAACGGCGCCCATGCCCCGCTCGTCACGCAGCTTCTTCACTGCCAGGAACTCGATGATCCGGTCCTTGACGTCCTCCAGACCCGTGTGGTCTGCGTCCAGGACGGCACGAGCCTCGTTGATGTCGAAGTTGTCGTCGGAACGGGTGTCCCAGGGCAGGTCGCTCATCCAGTCCAGGTAGTTGCGGATGTAGCCCTGCTCGGGGTTCTGGGCGCTGGTGCGCTCCAGGCGGTCCAATTCCTTTTCGACCTCCTTGCGGACGTCGTCGGGCATGGTGATCTTGTCGAACTTGGCGCGGTACTCGGCGACGACGTCGTCGCCCTCCTCGCCCAGCTCCTTGCGGATAGCCTCCATCTGCTGACGCAGCAAGAACTCGCGCTGGGTCTTCTCCATACCCTCGGCAACGTCCTTGTGGATCTTGTCCTTGAGGCTGAAGTCGGCCAGGGTTTCCCGGTTCCAGACCAGCAGCTTCTCCAGGCGTTCGGTTACGTCTACCGTCTCCAGCACCTGCCTCTTCTGCTCGAAGGTCAGGTACGGAGAGTAGCCGGAGGTATCGGCCAGGTGGCCGGGGTTGGTGATTCCACGCAAAAAGCGGGCGACGCCGCGCTCACCGCGCATCTCCAGGATGTTCTCGACCAGCGCCCGGTACTCTTTGGCGAGGGCGTGGACCTCCTGGGGATAGATGTGGGGATCCTCGGCGGTCCGGGCCTCGACCCAGGTCGCGTTGCCCCCGTCGCCCGGCACACCGGTTCCGACGATGGCCCGGTACAGGCCTCGAACGATGTAAACCTCTTCGCCGCCGCCGGTCATCGCCCCCTGCGGGTTGTCCTCCAGCTTGCCCACCGTCCCGATACGGGCGTACTGACCCTCGACCCTCGGGACAAGCAGGACCAGCCCGTCGGCTCGGCGAGCGGCCGCGATCGCTTCGAAACTCTCGTCGCTGCTCTCCGAATCAACAGAGATGGTCACCACCATATGAGGCAGAATCACACCCTCCTTCAGGGGAAGAAGGGGAAGAGTTTGAGTCTTCGTTTCGCTCATCAGGGTTCCTCTCTTTGATTTCCTAAGAGGTAAAACGTTGCAGGTGCAACTATATTCCCCAATGGTTGCGTTTGCAACCAAAACTTGAGTCCCCTCGCATCAAGTTACAGAATTACATCGCCGGTCGTCGGGGAAAAGCGCCGGGCTGCGACGGACCTTTTGAGATACCCACTCCGCACCTAGTGCCCGGTCCCGCGAGCCTGTGTAATGACTTCTGCCAGGAAATAGTCGCCGAAAATCTCGGTTGGGCTGGATTCCAGGTCACCGGAAGCTTATTCTTTCGCCCTCAAAGGTTAAGGTGCCTGAAGATCGGGATAAGGGTCGGTTTCCCGGCTCAGATGCGGTCGAGGCTCCAACTGTGGTCGGGGGGCGGAAGTGACAGAGCAGGGAAAGCTGACGATCCGGCGACGCTCGGCCCCGGTTTCTTGATCTCCGCGCGGACGGTTCGCCAAAAGTTCGCCCTTGCGGCGGTCCTGACGCTGCTGGTCGTGCTGTTGGTTCCTCCGCCTTCGGCCCGGGCCGGTACCGGCCTTGGCGTAGTCCCGACCTTCCCGACCCAGGTGCAGGTAGGGGAGACCTACCCGGGGTCGCTGACGGTAACGAACGTATCGACGGACGACGAGGCGGTCGGCAACATCACAGTCACCGAAATCAGCATGGTGCCGTCCTGCTCGAACTTCCAGCCTGACTGCGCCGGGGGAACGGCCGACCCGCAGACCTTTACGCTCAGCCCGACCGGGGTCGGTCGAGCCGGAACCGCCTGCGAAGGCCGGGTCTTCAACATCACCCAGGACCCGACCACCGGAGAGGCGACGTTCACTCCCGCCGACGGCCAGCCCGTAGTCCTCGGACCTCCCACCCTGGCCAACGATCTGGACACCTGCGCGATCGACTACACCCTTACGGTCAACAAGGTCCCCAACCACGACTCGTTCCCCGGAACCCCGGGCGTGCAGACCAACCAGGTCGGCTTCGCCTTCGCTCAGCACCAGAACGGCACGGTTGGCGCCGGCACCGGCAGCGACGTCACCACCGTCGTGCAGGCGGCCCCGACGATAGTGACGCAAGCTACGCCTACTGCCACGATAGGGCAGCCGATCGAGG
>Ga0247713_1000889_pt1 | contig 16312 bp, 10 predicted proteins | sample 21E_NmetaG_FD_189936 | JGI IMG/M metagenome (GOLD analysis project Ga0247713, IMG submission 189936) | Soil microbial communities from hillslope of Landscape Evolution Observatory, University of Arizona, Oracle, AZ, United States - 2-1-E_N | ecosystem: Engineered > Artificial ecosystem >... | reverse complement strand
ATCAGAGCCTTGCGCAGGGGCGACGCTGCATTGGCCAGAAGGACCCTTTCCAGCACCTCGAAGGAGAGAACCTCGAATGAGTTGCTGCTCGGTACGGTCGCCCAGGCAACCAGCACCTGGAAACGCTCCTTCGCTTCCTCCTGCTCGCCCAGCGGGTAACGCTCCACCAGCTCGGCGGGGGCGTTGAACGGCACCTGGTTCGGGATGTCGACGCCCGGGTCAATGGCCTCGAACCGGCTGAGGACCTTGGTGTTGATCTGACGAAGGGTTTGCTCGAGCGGCAGGTTCCCGTAGGTGTAGAAGTAGGCGTTGCTCGGGTGGTAATGGCGGGCGTGGAACGCCCGAAGGTTCTCCCAGGTCAGGTTCGGGATCTCCCGGGGGTCCCCGCCTGAGTTGTAGGCGTAGGTCAGGTCGGGGAACAGGGCCCTCCCGGCCGCCCGGAAAAGGATCGCCACCGGGTTGGCCATTGCTCCCTTCATCTCGTTGAACACCACGCCCTTGAACCGCAGCCCGGACTGGGGGTCGCCGCTTTGCTCGAACTCCAGCCGGTGGCCCTCCTGCTTGAACGACAGCTCGTCCAGCCGGGGGAAGAACACCGCGTCCAGGTAAACCGTGAGCAGGTTGTAGAAGTCCTTGGCGTTGCGTGAGGAGTAGTAGTACGAGGTTGCATCGGCGCTGGTCGAGGCGTTCATGTAGGTCCGCAGGGACCTCGGGTTCATCGAGAAGAACACATCTTTGACCGGAAAGCTCTCGGAGCCCGAAAGCGCCAGGTGCTCGAGGATGTGAGGCACGCCGGTGGAGTCGGCGGGCGGGGTGGGAAGCATGACGACGAAGGCGTTGTTGTCGTCGGGAACCGCGATGTGGATATGGCGGGCCCCGGTCCCCCGATGGGTCAACTCGTAGAAGGTTCCCTTCAGGTAGGGGAGCGGCTCGACCCGCTCCACCCGGTAGCCCTCGATGTCGGTGCCTGCAGCGACGGTCATAACTGAGCTCAAGTGGGTCCCCAATGCGCGAGTGCGGGCAAGAGGCCAAGTTTAAGCCACCCCGGCCAAGTCGTAGAGTTGTGGAATGGTTCAAGGGTTGCGAAGGCTCTCCCCGGTGTTGGTGGCCGGGCTGCTGCTGTCCGGCTGTGTCTGGGTCACGGTGGGGGGCGGCGAAGAGACGCCGGAGCCGTCTCCGACCCCCGTGCCGGCAGCGACGGCGTCTCCGGGAGGCGGCCCCACCCACGTCATGGGCTCGGGCCGGGTGGAGGTGGAGCAGCGTGAGGTTGCCGGGTTCGACCGGGTCACGATCAACGGCCCGGCCGAGCTGTTTATCGAGCAGGCCGGCGAGGAGTCGCTGAGCGTGGAGGCCGAAGACAACCTGCTTGGGCTGTTGATCTCACAGGTATCCGACGGCCGGCTGGCGCTGGGTGTCGGCCCGAACACCGGCATCACTGCCACCCGGCCCATCATCTTCCGGCTCAAGGTCAGGTCTTTGAGGCAGCTCGAGGCGTCGGGTACCGGGCGGGTCAGTGCGGTTCGCTTGGACGCACCCGAGTTGCGAATTGAGACCTCCGGCTCGGTGAAGGGTGTCTTCGCCGGCAGAGCCGCGCAGCAGGAAATAAGCCTTTCAGGCACCGGCACGTTTGACGGCAGGAACCTTCAGGGAGAACGAGCATCGGTGGACGCGTCGGGCACGGGTGAGGCGATAGTCAACGTCAGCGGCTCTCTTGACGCCCGGGTGAGTGGCACGGCGAGCGTTCGCTACCTGGGAAACCCGCAGGTCGGCCGGCGGGTTAGCGGCCTGGGAAGTGTGGAGCGGCTCGAGACATAAAAAAGAGGCTGCCCGAAGGCAGCCTCTTTTTTATTGTCCGGTGTTAGATCGTTCGCCTGTTGAAGATGCTCCAACCGCCGGGGCCCACTGCTGCGGCGATGATCAACAGGATGATTCCCCACAGAAGAGCTCCGTTGAGAATCTGAATGACACCGAAGATGGCGAGAATTACCGCCAGAATCCAAAGAACCATTCCCATTCGCTTTCTCCTTGCTAGATGAACTGTGGATCTAAAAGTGTTGAGAGGATTAGTCGAAGGCGCCCTTGATGCCTTCTTTGGCGTTGCTCGCAGCGTTCTTCACGTCGCCTGCTGCGTCCTTCAGCCCACCCTTGCCCTGGTCCATCTTGCCTTCGGCTTCCAACTCGGGGTCGTTGAAGGTGGAACCGGCCATCTCTTTGAGCTTGCCTCCGGCCTTGTCGGTCTTGCCATCGACTTTGTCGTCGAATCCACTCACAAGGAGCCTCCTTAGCGTTTGGTTGTCTCGGTAGGTGACGTTGGATTTCTTTATTCCCCTAAGGAATGCCTTCCAAACGGGCGATTAGTCACTGTGAGCGAACGATTAACACTGCGAGCGTCCGTGGAGACGGCGGTCCCGGGCCCTCATCTGGGCCAATCAGGAGGCAAGCTTGAGTTCTTCGGCCAGAATGAGGTTCACCGCGGCGAAATCCTCCTCGAGCCGGCTGAGCGCCTGGTGGGCGGCCGCAGGATCGGTGCCGTTTGCGGCCTGTTCGAGTTGTTCGCACAGTGAGGCCATGCGCCGTGCCCCGATGTTCCGGCAACTTCCCTTGAGAGCGTGGGCGGCTCTCGCTGTCGTCGGAAGGTCGTTCGCCGCGATGCCGACACGCAGATCGTCCAGCCGGCTTCGAGTATCCGAGACAAACGCCTCGATAACCCTTCTGAGGAAGGAGCCGTCCCCTCCGCCGTCCAGCTCGCGCAACCCGTTCAGCACCGATTCATCGAGCGATTCGGAGCTCGGAGCCGGCGCCGGGGCCGGCGTCACCTGAGGGGAAGGGGCCATTTCGTTAAACCTGTTCAACGTGGCGGCCAGTTCCCGGGGATCCAGTGGCTTGGAAAGGTAGCCATCCATGCCGGCCGCCAGACACCGCTCCCGGTCCCCCGCCATGGCAGATGCCGTCAACGCCACAATCGGGGTTGTCCGGTTGGGTCCGCCGGAGTTGCGAATGCGGCTGGTGGCCTCGTACCCATCCATCACCGGCATTCTGCAGTCCATGAGGATGAGGTCGAACCGGCTAGCTGCCGCCACATCCACGGCATGGGCGCCGTCGGGGGACACCTGCACCTCGTATCCGAGCTTTTCCATCATGCCGCTCGCGACCAGCTGGTTCACGTAGGAGTCCTCGACCAGCAGTACCCGGCCGGCATTCGCTCCACTCGCCGGCTCGGCATCCGGTAGCTTCTCGGGAGGAGTGGCCTCCGCGGGCCGGGCCCGGGTTGCCGGCCGTAGCGGGACCTCGAACCAGAACCTGCTGCCGAGCGACGGCCGGCTCTCGAAATCCAGCGTTCCGCCCATGAGCTCCACGAGCTGGCGTGAGATCGCCAGCCCGAGCCCGGTGCCGCCGAACCGGCGGGTGGTCGAGGCGTCCGCCTGAACAAACGGATCCAGAAGGTTCTTGGCCGCTTGAGGGTCGATGCCGATGCCGGTGTCGGAGACTTCGAACCGGACCCGGCCGCCGGCTACGGAGACCGAAACACCGACCCGCCCGGCGTCGGTGAACTTCATGGCGTTGCCGGTCAGGTTGGTCAGGATCTGGCGAAGCCGGACCGGATCGCCGTTTACCCACGATGGGACATCCGGGCCGATGTCGACCGCAAAATCCAGGCCCTTGGACCGGGCGGTGGTCAGGAAGAGCGACGAGGAGCTTTCAACGATGTTCCGAAGGTCGAAGTCGATGCTCTCCAGCTCGAGCTTCCCGGCCTCCACCTTGGAGAAATCCAGGATGTCGTTGATGATCTCCAGAAGGTTGGTGCCCGACTCCTGAAGCGCCTGCAGGTAGCGGCGCTGGTTCGGCGTCAGCTTGGTGTCCAGCAGCAGGTGCGCCATACCCAGAACACCGTTCATCGGCGTCCGGATCTCGTGGCTCATCGTGGCCAGGAACTGCGACTTGAGCCGGGAAGCCTCGACCGCCTGGTCCATGGCGGCGCGGGCCCGGTCTTCGCTTACCCTCAGGGCGTCTTCCACTCGTTTCTGGTCGGTGACGTCCTGGGCCACCCCCATTACGCGCTCGGGCTGCCCTCCGGCGCCCGCGACAACCTCACCGCGGCAGCTCAGGACCGCCACCCCGCCGTCGGGCCTCACGATTCGATGCTCCATCTCGAAACTCCGCCGGCGGCCAGGGCGGCATCAAGGACGCCCTCGACCCGGTCGCGATCCTCCGGATGCAGCAGGGATCGGTAGGTCGAAATCGAACCCTCGAAATCCTTTCGGGGTACCCCGAAAATATTGTGGAGCTCGTCGCTCCAGCTGAGACGGTCGGCGGCGACGTCCCACTGGAAGCTGCCGAAGTGGCCGATCCGCTGGGCCGCCGAAAGCTGCGCCTGACTTAGCCTGAGCGCCTCCTCGTCCCGCCGGCGTTCCTCCTCCATCGCCCTGCGCTCGGTGACGTCCCGGGTGTTGAGAACCACTCCACGGACGCTCGGGTCGTTGACCAGGTTCGTCACGGTGGTTTCGCTGTGCCGCCAGGTGCCGTCCGCCGTCTTCAAGCGGCATTCGAGCAGGGAATGGCTTCTACCTTCCTTCAGCATCCGGCGGATCTCCGCGATGACATCGGCAGCCTCGTCGGGATGGATCCAGGCCGCCAGGCGGGAACCGGTCATTTCGGCGGGCGGGAACCCGAAGAGCCGCTGGACCGAAGCCGACTGGTACTCGATGAGACCCTGAGGTCCGATGACGCTGATGACGTCGCTGGAGTTTTGGGCCAGGGACGTCAGCCGGGCCTCGCTGCCGGCGACCTGGTCAAGCGCAGCACCGGCCAAGGTGGTGATGAAGGAGGCAAGCTGGACCTCCTGCCGCCCGAATAGACCGCCCATCTGGGAGTGCGTGATGTAAACGCAGGCCTGGGTCGAGCCTTCCTTGGAGACGATCGGAGCGCACATCACCGAGCGAACACCGGAGAGCACCAGACTCTCGGTGGCGTCCATCTCGTCGCCCATGTTCACGACCACCGGCTCACCGGTATCGATTGCCCGCTCCACCATGGTGCGGCTCAGGTGCTCGAGATCCTCCAGGTGTACCAGCGCACCGGCGACCCGGCCGTGCAGGTCGACCACCATGCACTGGTCTCCTCGCAGCAGGCTCATCGCAGCCTCCCGCACCGCGCTATAGACCCCGTCCCGCTCGGAAGCCGAGGCGATGGTCCTCGCCATGTCGACGAGCGTGGTGAACCGGTCGGCAAGAGAAAGCGTGTCCGGGTCCTCGGCTTGGGGAGCGGTCTCTTCGCGCAATTCCTTGAGCAGGCTTTCCCCGGCCCTCATGTTCTCGGTTGCGCCCGGCCATCCGAGCGGCACGCCGACCCTGCCGATCGCCTCGAGGCTAAGCGCCTCTTCATACCGGGCCCCCTGTTGCCGGGCAGCTTCCAGGCTGGACTTCAGCCGGCGCCGGGCGGTGCCGGGGCGCCCGTCCAGGGCGGCGAGCAACCCCTGCTCGCGAAGTGCATGCGGGAGGTTGTTTCGATAGCTCCAAGATACGAGCGCCGCCCGATGGGCGGTCGCGACCGCGGTCAGCATCTGACGGCGGGGAACCGAGCTGTGCGCCGAGATGGCTTCTGCCTGGATTCGGAGGGCCGTTGCCAGCCAGGGAAGAATCGGAGCGACGTACTCCTGCCTGAGGCCGGCTTTGCGGACAGTCGCTCTGGCCTTCCGAAGCATCCCGATGGCAGCGCCGGTCTCGCCGGCGCCCAGCAAACGGACCGCCTCCGCCAGCAGGACCTCGGCGTTCGTGCTGGCGTCCTCGAGATCCGCACGGTCCAGTTGAGCCTGGATCAGCTCGGCAGGCACCCTGCCGGCCGAGGCACGAGCCCATGCGCTGAGTGCTACCCCGGCCGCCGCCTGATCCCCTATCTCGATCGCCGACTCATAGACCCTACAGGCGGTCTCGACTGCGTTGCGCAGCTCACCGAGCCGGTACTGGGCAAGGGCGATGTTCCAGCCCGCGGTATTGACCTCCCAGCGGTCACCGGTCCGTTCCATCAGCCGTTTCGCCTCTCGGCACCGGTCGATCGCCTCGCGAAAACGAGAGGCCGCGTAGAGCCCGACGCCGCTGAAGCTAAGCGACTGACCCTGGCCCCAGACGTCTCCGAGGGCGGTACGAATCGCCAGTGACCGCCGGACGTATTCCAGCCCCCTGCCGAACCACGGGATCATCGTCATGACGGGAGCATGCTCGGAATAGGCCTGAGCCAGCTCGAGGGTGGGCGGGTACCGCTCCGCCAGGTTCATCTCCCGAAGGTGGGCCCAGGCACACCTGAGTTTTCCGCTGTGGAACCAGTAGAGGTACGCCAGACGGCTGTATATGCGGACCGCCTGTAGTTCGGCGCCGGCCTGCTCGGCCGGCCTGCGGCCGACGAACCACTGGGGGAAGATGGTGTGAGCCGCCTGAACCAGGGCTTCCCACATGAGGGCGAGAACCAGCCCGACGATGGTGTGGGGCATGCGGGCCCCCATTTGGCGGATGGCACCTTCGAGGTGCCCGCGGGCCCCCACCATGTCCCCGCACTTGAACGCCACGTCGCCGAGCTTGCCCTTCAGTCTGGCCCGGTCCAGGCGATCGACTGCTTTTTCGAGGCCGGTACCAAACTGGACTGTCGCTTCTTCGTAGGCGCCGCGCAGGGTCAAGACGTCTCCCAATCCTTCCGCCACCTGCAGCCGGATGGTGCGGTCGGCGTCCTCGGCGGCCCGCTGTGCCATGCGGTAGTGAGTTTCGGCGATCTCCAGAGTGTGCTGGCGGCGGGCGTGTTCGGCGGCGGCCATGGCGAAAGGGAGAGCCCGGCTGCCGGCCCCCGCGGCGTCGTAGTGGTAGGCGAGCTCGAATATCCGAGAAGGATCCAGCTGCTGGATCCGCTCGGCCGCCCGTAGATGAAGCTCCGTTTTCTCTTCCCGGCTCAAAGTGCCGAGCAGTGCTTCCCGGATCTTGTCGTGCACGAAGTGGCACCGGCGATTGGATTCGTCCACCCACACGATGCGGCGCCGGCGGGCCTCGGCAAGGGCCGGGAGGGTGAGCTCGGGAAGTTGCTCGGCAAGCGCGGTAGCCAGAGGAAGGTCGAAGTCCTTACCCAGGATTGCTCCGACCGAAAGCAGGCGCAGAGTCTGCGGGCTCAATAGCTCCAGACGGCGCACCAGGAACAGGGCAGCCTGCCGCGAGGTCTGTGCGTCGGCGAGGGCGTCGGGGTTGACGCTCCATCCGAACGGGGTCTCCTCGACCGCCCCACATTCAACCAGCCCCATCAGCACGGCAGCGGCCATGAAAGGGCTGCCTTCGGAAAGCTGGGCGACCGTATCGATGACTTCGTCGGGAAGCGAGCCGGCCATGGACTGGGCCATGTTGCGGATCTCGGACAGGGTGAGCGGTTTCAGAGAGATCTCGGCATTCGGCTCGACCAGACGTAGCGGGTGTGCGGGGCTCACCTCCTCGGAGCGGAAGGCGACCACCGCCAGCACGTAGTTGCGGTCGTCCCGGGAGTGGCTGTGCCACAGGCGCAACAGCTTGGCGGTCAAGCCGTCGGTCCATTGGCAGTCGTCCAGAAGCAGGAGCGCGGGCCGTTTCGCCGTGCCCAGCGATCCCAGCAGGGCGGAAAGCGCAGCGAGGCTCCGGATCTCCCCGTGCTGTTCGGGGAGCCGGCCCGACGAGGTGTGGCCCAGTACGCCACCCAGTTCGGGAAGCGCGGTCGCGGCCGCCTCGGCCCGGTCTCCCAAGCGGGCTCGAACATGGCTGAGAAGGGCCGGGTTCTCGGAGGCTTCCCGGGCGATACCCTGGGCAACCCCTTCGAGCAACTGGTAAGGACGCTGGGCGGTCTCGTTAACGCACTGTCCTTTTAGGATCCAGACTCCGTGAGGCGCCGCCTCGTCGGCGAACTCCTCGAGGAGCCGGGTCTTGCCACCTCCCGACTCGGCGGCGACGAACACCAGGCCTCCCATTCCCCGGGATGCCATTTCCAGGTGGTGGGACAAAGTGGCGAATTCCTCGGACCGGCCCACGAACGCCGGCTCGGCAAGAATTGTCCGGTGGTCTCTCAGGCCGATGACGAGGGGCGGATCCACCAGGTTGCGGGAGAGGGCATCAGCTATGTTCTCGATGTCGGCCAGCGCGCCCGCCGCGGTCTGGTATCGCTTCCCCGGCTCCTTGGCCAAAAGCCGCAGGATCACCGACTCCAGTGCCCGGGGGACCTCGACGCCGGAGGCCCGAAGGCCGGGGACCGGGAGGCTGAGGTGTTGCCTCAGTACCTCGCCGACGCTTTCTGCGTCGAATGGAGGGCGGCCTGCCAGGCATTCGTAGAGCAGAACGCCCACCGAGTACAGGTCACTGCGCTCGTCGACTGCGGCGTCGACCAGGCCTGCCTGCTCGGGGGCCAGGTACCGGGCGGTTCCCACCGCCTCCTGGCGGACCTCGGGATCGAGGGATGCGCTGAACGATAGGCCGAAGTCGATGAGGGTGGCCTTCTCGAACGGGTCGGTGCCCCGGACCATCACGTTGCCGGGTTTCACGTCCCGGTGCAGGATCCCCAGATCATGGGCGTGCTGCAGGGTTTCAAGCAGGTCCCGGGCGATCGCCAAAGTGCCGCCCACCGAAACGGGACCCTCGTGGAGTATCTCGGTCAAGGTCCTTCCGGGCAGGTACGGCTGGACCAGAAAGTGGCCGCCATCGTGTTTGCCGAACCGGATCGGCGGCATCGAGGGGTCCTGCAGCCGGGCCAGGACCGTGGCCTCGTGCTCCAGTCGCATCACCGTAGCCGGAGCGGCGACGCCGGAGCGCAGGATTTTGACCACCACCCGGCTGCCCGCGTCCTGTTGATCCTCCGCGAGATAGGTCTCGACCCCCCGGCCGGACTTCAGTTGCCGCAGGAGACGGTACCTGTCTTCCAGAAGCATCCCCACGTCCCCCAAGCGAATCCCTTTCGGGTGCCGGTTCCGGGTAGGAACCTATTTCAGCCCATTCGTTATCGGCCGAAATGCGCCATCCGTTAAGGAGAAAGCTTCGAAATCAGAAGATTTTTTGAGCGAGGCTCGATTAGTCGGAGATCCCCTCCCGAGCGATCACCCTGGTGGGCCGCACTGTGACCAGCAGTTCGCCGGGAACACCGTTGCGGCGGCCGTATTCCTCGGCCCGCCCAGGGCCCATGTAGCGGCCGCCGATGCGGGTGGCGGCTTGCAGCAGATCGACCGGGTCTTCGCTGACTGCGGCGGTACCCTCGACGATCACGTAGGCGAAGGGCGGCCGCTCGTCGTCCACGCACAGGCAGACCCGGGGGTCCCGCCGGATGGCCCGGGCTTTGAGGCTGGAACCGTGGGTCGTGAAGACGATGGACCCGTCGTCGTCCAAATCCATCCACACCGGCGAGACGTGAGGGCTTCCATCCTGGCGAGTGGTGGCGAGCTTGGCGGTTCTGGGGCGCTCGACCAGAAAGGCCTTCCAGCGCTTTTCGGTCATATCCCGCATGGGTGGGTCACTCAGCCTTTCAGCGCGTCAAGGGCTTGGGGAACCGTGCCGGCAGGGCTTACCTTGTACCAGGCTTTTTCAATTCTTCCCTTCTCGTCGATCAAGAAGGCGGACCGGATGATGCCCATGTAGTTGCGGCCGTACATAGACTTTTCGCCCCAGGCGCCGTAGGCCTCGGCCACCGAATGGTCGGGGTCGCTGAGCAGAGGAAAGCCAAGGTCGTACCGGCGATTGAACTTGTCCTGCGCCTGCGGGGGGTCCGGGCTGATCCCCACCGCGGACGTATTCGCCCGATGCAGGTGGGGAAGGGAGTCCCGGACTGCGCACGATTGCTTGGTGCACCCGGCGGTGCCGGCCTTCGGGTAGAAGTACACCAGCAGCTTTCGGCCCGCGAAATCGGAGAGGCTCACCGTGTTGGAGCCCTGGTCCAGCAGCTTGAATGGCGGGGCCGGGTCGCCGGGTGCCAGGGTGGTCATCAATTGGATCCTGGTGGGTTGAGGCCGTGCGAGATGCCTATCCCATTGGTGGGAGCCCTGCCGACCCGGGGATCCCCGCTGCCGCCGGGCTGTGCCGGCAGGTCGGCGTATTCGGTGGCCGGGGGCAGGAGGCTGCCGGCAACAACCCGCTCCAGCAGCCCCTCGAATTCCCTCAGTTCGCCAACCGTGAAGGTGGGATCCTCGGGGGTGAGGCAGCTCCCGGGTTCGATGGCGGTGGTCTCGAGGAGGGTCTCGATGCCGTCCCGGAAGATGCGAAACCCGACGGTACGCTCCACCACATGATCTTCTCGGCTGCCGGTTGCCTCGTACCTCAGGCCGGTGGCGCCGGCGACCGGGACCGGCCGGGGCCTCGCGGTCTCGACCAGGTAGTCCTCGCCGCACTGCTCCGCCCGGTGCCGGCGCAGCAGCTGGTAGATGGTCTGCGTCCGCACGGCCAGGGTCGCCTGGATCTGATCCTGGCTGCTCGTCGCCTCCTCTCCGATCGAGGGGAGATCCTCCATAAGGATGTGGCCGGCAGGCGTGCCGTTGCGAAGGACGCACAAGGCGGTGGCCGAGCTCGGGCACCGGGTGAGGCTCCAGCCGTCCTCGAGCTGAGTTGAGAGTTCGGGGTCGGCCCAGTTCACTCGAATCGGAGCCGGCTGGGGGCTCAACCGGTCGGCCGGCAGGCTGCCGCACGCCGAAGCGACCAGGCACAAAGCTACCAGGGCACCCCGGGCCGCGGACGAGAAGAACAAAGGCAGGGAGCGGGGCGCCGGAATCACAGGAGCCAACTTTATCGCTCCTCGGATCGGAAAATGTGCCGCAGACCGGTCCCTATACTTAGCAAGAGCGGGGATTTACGCCTCCGGCGGCCTTTGGACAAGGGACTCACATGGACCGAGAAAGCTTCTCCCGGCTCCTCAAGGCGGGACCCATTCTGGGCGACGGGGGCACTGGCTCGAGTCTGGTGGCCGGCGGAGTCGGTGTCCCCTCGACCTTCGACGCGCTGAATCTGACCCGTCCTGAGGCCGTGGTGGAACTGCACCGCAGCTTCATCGATGCGGGGGCCCGCTTCGTGGAGACCAACACCTTCGGAGCCAACCGTTACAAGCTCTCGGATTACGGCTCGGGCGGCCTGGTCGGACAGATCAACGCGGCGGGGGTGAAGCTGGCTCGGGAATCCGGTGCAGAGATTGTGGTGGGCTCGGTGGGACCGCTCGGGGTACGGCTGGTCCCTTACGGCCGGGTGTCGGTGGACCAGGCGGCGGAGGCGTTCAAGGAACAGATCTCAGCCCTGGCGGAGGCCGGAGCCGACCTGTTGTTCATTGAGACCCAGACCGACGTGGACGAAGCCGAGCAGGCGGTCCTGGCAGCTCGCTCCCTTTGCAACCTGCCGGTGATCGTCTCCTTCGCCTTCACCCGGGACGACCACACGCTGTTGGGCGAGACCGCGGAAGCGGTGGCCAGCCGGATCGGCAAGCTCGGGGTGGACGCGGTGGGAGTGAACTGTTCCGAGGGTCCGGCCCAGGTCCTTCGCCTTATCGAAGCTATCCGGCGCGAGCAGCCGGAGATGCCGCTGGTCGCCATGCCCAACGCCGGCCGGCCGCACCGGCTGGGAGACCGGATCATCTATCAGGCCTCTCCGGAGTACCTTGCGGCCTATGCCGTCAGGTTCTTCGAGGCCGGCGCATCGATCATCGGCGGTTGCTGCGGTACCGGTCCCGAACATATCCGGGCGATGGGCCGGGCACTGGCAGCCGTAGGGCAACGTCCGGCGGTCCGGGAGACCCCCGAGGTTGTCCCGGAGGGCGGCGGCGCCCGGGGCCTACGGGTAGAGCCCTCCCGTGCCGTCGCCACCAACTCGTTTGCTCGAGCTCTGCGTGCGGGCGGTCAAGTGTACGTGGTCGAGATGGCGCCTCCGCGCTCGGCGTCGGCCGCCCGGCTGGTGGCCGCCGCCGACACCCTTGCCAAGGTCGGCGCCGACGGCGTCAGCGTCGCGGACAGCCCGATGGCGCGGATGCGGATGAGCCCATGGGCCGCTTGCCATCTCATTGAGCAGGAGGCAGCGGTTTCCACCGTTCTGCACTTTCCCACCCGGGGCCGCAACCTTCTTCGGATCCAGGGGGACCTGCTGGCCTCCCACGCGCTCGGCATCCGAAACGTTTTCGTCTGCATGGGGGACCCCACGTCGATCGGGGACTACCCGCAGGCGGCCGATCACGCCGACGTTACTCCCTCCGGCCTGATCGGACTGATCAAAGGCAAGCTGAACATGGGCCTGGACCGGTCGGGAGCTTCCATCGGGGAGGCCACCGAGTTCGTCGTCGGCTGCTCGGTGAACCTCGGGGCACACAACCTCGACCGGGAGACCAAGGTTCTTCATCGCAAGATCTCCGCCGGCGCCGACTTCGCCTACTCGCAGCCGCTGTTCTCGCCGGAGCCCCTGCAGAGCTTCCGCCGGCACTACGAGGGGCGGTACGGTCCGCTCGAACTTTCGATTCTCGTCGGGCTGCTCCCCGTGGTGTCGTTGCGGCACGCCGAGTTCCTTCACAACGAGGTTCCCGGCATAAGCGTGCCCGATCACGTTTTGAAGCGGATGGCGTCGGCCGGGGCGGGGGCCGAAAAGGACGGGCTTTGGCTGGCGCTCGAGACCGGAAGGGAGCTACGGGATCTTGCGGCCGGCCTGTACATCATCCCGCCCTTCGGCCGCTATCACCTCGCCGCCGAGCTGATCGATAACTTTCGATCCTCCGAGCCGGCAGCTGCCGGCTCAGAGGGCCTCTCGGGAACCTGACCTGACCGGGGGCTCCGGTCGGCCGTGCCGGGAGACCGGCACCGAGACGGCGGTGGCGGGTTGCCCGGTCAGCGGGGGGCCGGAAACGGAGCGAGCCCGATCATCAAATCCATGACGTTGGTCCCCGTCAACCCGGTTCTAAGGAGCGCCCCCACCCCATCCAGCGCCCGGTAAGCGTCGTGGTGTTTCAAATCGGCGCCGGGATCCCGCCCCTGGTCCCAGATCTTCTGCCAGGTCCGGCCGTCGACGATCGCTCCGGCGGCATCGGTAGGGCCGTCCCGGCCGTCGGTCCCGGCGGCCAGCAGGCTGGCGGCTGTATCCGGCGCGGCTGCAAGCTCTGCGGCGGCGGCCAGGGCCAGTTCCTGGCAGCGGCCGCCGAGGCCGCCGGTTCCGCCCGCCATGCTCACCACCGTTTCACCACCGGCGACCAGACAGGTTCCGCCCGGCTGCTCCACCAGCCGCTGCGCCAGGTCGATCCCGGCCCGGGCCGCCTCGCCGGCAACCGGTTCGCCCAGGGCTTGCGGGCGAAGGCCGAGTTCGGCCGCCCGCCGCGCGGCGGCCTGCACGCTCAGCCGGTTGCCGGCGATGATCTCCCACTCGGTTGTCTCGAAGGCGGGGTGTCCCGATTTCGGGGTTTCCAGCCGGGGGTCCTCCTCGACCCGGCGCAGGTGCCGGTCTACTGCCTCGGGCATCTCGTCCCACAGGCCGGCCGCGTCCAATAGCTCCCGGACCTCATGTGCCCGGGTTTGGTCGGGCACGCAGGGCCCGGACCCGATTACCGCGATGTCGTCGCCGATGACGTCGGAGATCACGAAGGCCCGCACGCGGGCGGGGTACAGAGCCAGTGCCAGGCGGCCGGCCCCCCAACGGCTGAAGCGCTTACGGACCGTGTTCATACGTGAGATGTCCAGGCCCGAGTTCAGCAGGGCCCGGTAAAGCGACTGAAGGTCGCCCGCCTTCAGGTCGGGAACCGGGGCTGCCGCCAGGCTGGTCGCGCCCCCCGACAGCAAAACCCACGCCTCGTCGCCGGCTTGGGTCCGGGCGGCCAGCCAATCCAGCGCATCCGCCGCCGCTGCCGACCCTTGACCCGGGATTGGGTGGTCACCGGTTAAAGGCCGAAGTCCTGTCGGGACATCGGCCGGCTCCGGTGTGATGACCACCCCCCCGGCGGGGACTGTTCCCAGGCCGGCAAGGTGCCCAACCGCTGCGCCGGCCATGGCTCCCGCCGCCTTTCCCACCGCGACGATCCATACCTTTTGGGGGGGCGGGCGGAGGGGTTGTGCGCTCAGGGCCTCGATCAGGACCGGGCCCGGCGCCGCAGCGGCGACTCCGGCCAGGTATAGCTCGGTGAGCACCGCGGCCGGCGTTTCAGGACGTTGCATATATGATCCGCGCATGTCCCGATCCGATTCTCTAAGTGGGTTGTCCGGCCGCCACTTCCTTTTCGTCCCCGGCCCGACGAACATACCCGAACGGGTTCTCCGAGCGATGGATCGCCCGATGGAGGACCATCGCTCGTCGGCGTTTCCCGCACTGACGCACTCGCTTCTCAGTGACCTGAAGAAGATCTTCCAGACCGAAAACGGCCGTCCGTTCATCTTTCCCGCCACCGGCTCGGGGGGATGGGAGGCGGCCCTGGTCAACACACTGAGCCCCGGCGACCGGCTCCTGGCGGTGCGCAACGGTCAGTTCAGCCACCTGTTCATCAATTGCGCCCAACGCCACGGGATGAACGTGGAGGTCATCGAGGTGGAGTGGGGCGAAGGAGTGCCCGCCGACCGGGTTGAGCAGGCTCTGCGCGACGACACCGGCAAGACGATCCGGGGAGTACTGGTGGTCCACAACGAGACCGCAACCGGAGTAACCAGCGATGTGGCGGCAGTACGCCGGGCGATTGATACGGCCGGGCACCCGGCCCTGCTGTACGTCGACGGCGTCAGCTCGATCGGCAGCCTCGACTTCAAGATGGACGACTGGGGCGTCGACCTGGCTATCACCGGTTCCCAGAAGGGCCTGATGCTGCCGGCCGGCCTGGGGATCATCTGCGTGAGTCCCCGGGCGATGGCGCTGGTGGAGACCGCCGGCTGCAACCGCTGCTTTTTCGACCTGAGGGACATGACCAAGGCCAACCAGGGGGGCTACTTTCCGTATACCCCGGCGCTCTCATTGCTTTTCGGCCTTCGCGAGTCCCTCAACCTGCTGTTGGACGAGGGGCTGGAGAACGTTTTCGCCCGGCATCGACGGCTGGCCGGCGGTGTCCGGGCGGCCGTTCAGGCATGGGGCCTGCAAACCTGTGCCCGCCGGCCGGAGTGGAACTCGGACAGCGTGACCGCGGTTATGGTTCCCGACGGTGTCGACGGCGCCCAGGTGATCGACATCGCGTTCAAGCGCTACAACCTTGCCCTGGGAGCCGGCCTTACCCAGATGGCGGGCAAGCTGTTTCGGATCGGGCACATGGGGGACTTGAACGAGGTGATGGTCCTGGGTGCTCTGGCAGGTGTGGAGATGGCTATGAGTGACGCAGGAATGGACGTTCGGCTGGGAAGCGGCGTGGCCGCCGCCGCCGGGCATTACCGAAGCTCTCGGCCTGAACCGGTCCTCGCAGCGGAAGCCGGCAGTTGAGCGATCGCCCTCGGGTGGTTGTAACCCGGCGCCTGCCGGAGCCGGTTGAACAAGAGCTGGTCCGTCTGTTCGATGCCCGGTTGAATCCGGAGGACCGGCCCCTGTCCTCCGCCGAGCTGGCCGAGGCCGCCGGTTCCGCCGACGCCCTTTTGCCCACGGTGACCGACCAGATCACCGCCTCGGTGCTCGGCGCCGAGCCTCGCAGGGTCCGGATCGTGGCGAACTTCGGAGTCGGCTACAACAACATCGACGTAGCGGCTGCGAAGGCGGCGGGCGTCGCAGTCACCAACACGCCCGATGTCCTCACCGACTGCACGGCCGACCTGGCGATGACGCTGATGCTCTCGGTGGCTCGCCGGGCGGGGGAGGGAGAACGCCATTTGCGTTCGGGAGCATGGACCGGCTGGCGCCCGACCCACATGTTGGGGACCAAGGTGACCGGCAAAACACTCGGTATCGTCGGGTTGGGCCGAATCGGCCGGGCGGTTGCCCGCCGGGCCCACCATGGGTTCGGCATGCGCATCCTTTATTACGATGCGATGCCGGTTCCGGCGGAGGAGGTGGCGTCTCTTCAGGCGGAGCAGCGCAGCCTGGAGGACCTGCTGGCGGAGAGCGACTTCGTCTCGTTGCACTGCCCTGCCACCCCGGAGACCCGCCACCTGCTGAATGCGGCAACGCTGAAAGCGATGAAGCCCGATGCATTTTTGATCAACAGCGCCCGCGGCGACGTGGTTGACGAAGCGGCCCTGGTCGAGGCGCTGCGGTCCGGCACGATCGCCGGCGCCGGCCTGGACGTGTATGAGGGGGAGCCCTCGGTGTCCGCCGACCTTCTCACCATGCAAAACGTCGTTCTGCTACCGCACCTGGGCAGCGCGACCAGCGAGACCAGGGTGGCCATGGGGATGCGTGCCGTGGCAAACCTGGAAGCCTTCTTC
>Ga0247713_1000888_pt1 | contig 16321 bp, 13 predicted proteins | sample 21E_NmetaG_FD_189936 | JGI IMG/M metagenome (GOLD analysis project Ga0247713, IMG submission 189936) | Soil microbial communities from hillslope of Landscape Evolution Observatory, University of Arizona, Oracle, AZ, United States - 2-1-E_N | ecosystem: Engineered > Artificial ecosystem >... | reverse complement strand
CTCCTCGACGGCGAGCTCGCCGTCGAGGAGATCAACGCCTCGGGCGGCGTGCTGGGTCGGGAGCTGCGCCTGGAGACCGTCGACGGCGGGGGCCACCCCCTCGGCGTCGCCGCCGAGGTCGACCGGCTCGTCACCGCCGGCCGCGTGCAGGCCGTCACCGGCTGGCACATCTCCGCGGTCCGCCAGGAGGTCGCGCCGCACACCGCGGGCCGCATCCCCTACGTCTACACCCCGCTCTACGAGGGTGGTGAGCGCACTCCCGGGGTGTTCCTCACCGGCGAGACGCCGGCCCACCAGGTGCTGCCCGCGCTGCGCTGGCTCGCCGAGGAACTCGGTGTGCGCACCTGGTGCATCGTCGGCGACGACTACGTGTGGCCGCGGGCCTCGGCCGCCGCCGTGCGCCGCTTCGTCGCGTCGTGCGGGTCGGAGATCCGGGACGAGATGTTCGTGGCGCTGGGCACCGAGGAGTTCGGCCCCACGCTGCGCCGGGTGGAGCGCAGCGGCGCCGACGGCGTGCTCATGTTCCTCGTCGGCATGGACGCGGTGCGTTTCAACCGGGCCTTCACCGAGATGGGCCTCGACGACACCTGCGTCCGGTTCAGCCCGTTGATGGACGAGAACATGCTGCTCGCCACCGGCTCGGCCAACACCCGCGGGCTCTACGCGGCGGCCGGCTTCTTCGAGATGCTCCCGACACCGGAGAGCCTGGACTTCGGCCTGCGCTACCATCGCCGGTTCGGGGTCGACGCGCCGACGCTGAACGCCCCCGGCGAGTCGTGCTACGAGGGTCTGACGCTGCTGCGCCGGCTCGCCGAACGCGCGGACAGCTTGGAGCTGCGCCGCATGTGCGCGGCGGCGGAAGGCACCGTGACCTACGAGAGCCCACGCGGCGTCGTCAGCCTGCACCGCAACCACCTCGCCCAGCGGGTGTACCTCGCGCGGGCGCAGGGCCTGGAGTTCGACGTGCTCGCGGAGCTCGCCGGCGGGTCTTGACAGTTCTCCGCGGCCGGCCCGGTCCACGCCGACCGCGGCCAGTGCGCGGTGAGCTCCTGAGGGGACGACGATCAGGGGGCCGACGACGACGGAGGGCGAGCCCCGTTCACCGCGGCGCGGGCACGGGCGCGAAGCGGCGGGCCAGCAGCGGGCCGATCCGCGGGTCGCGGCCGCGGAACGCGCGGAAGGCCTCCATCGGGTCCACCGCGCCGCCGCGGGCGAGCACGGCGTGCCGGAACGCGTCGCCGTTCTCCCGGCGCGGCCCGCCGTGCTCGGTGAACCACTCCACGGCGTCCGCGTCGAGCACCTCGGCCCAGAGATAGGAGTAGTAACCGGCGCTGTACCCGCCCCCGAAGACGTGCTGGAAGTAGGTGCTGCGGTAGCGCGGCGGCGCCGTCGGCTCGTCGACGCCGGCCGCGGCCAGCACCGCCGCCTCGAACGCGGCGATGTCGGCGACCTCGTCGGCCGGGCCGAGCCGGTGCCACGCCAGGTCGAGCACGGTGGCCGCGAGGTACTCGGTGGTGGCGAAGCCCTCGCCGAACCGGCGGGCCGCGCGCAGCCGCTCGATCGCCTCGGCAGGCAGCGGCTCGCCCGTCACGTGGTGGCGGGCGTACCCGGCGAGGATCTCCGGGTACTCCAGCCACATCTCGTTGACCTGCGACGGGAACTCGACGAAGTCCCGCGGCACCGCGGTGCCCGCGAACGTCGGGTAGCGGACGTCGGAGAGCAGCCCGTGCAGGGCGTGGCCGAACTCGTGGAACAGCGTGCGCACCTCGTCGAGGGTGAGCAGCGCCGGCTCACCGTCCGCGGGGCGGGCGAGGTTGAGCGTGTTGTGCACCACGGGCCGCGTCCCGAGCAGGTGCGACTGCGTGACGGCGCTGTGCATCCACGCGCCGCCGCGCTTGCCCGGGCGGGCGAACAGGTCGGCGACGAACAGCCCGAGCGGGCCGGCGTCGTCGGTCACCTCGAAGACGCGGACGTCGGGATGGTGCCGGGGCAGGTCGTGGCGCTCGGCGAACCGCAGGCCGTAGAGCAGCTCGGCCGCGCGGAACACGCCGTGGTGCAGCACCCGCTCCAGCTCCAGGTACGGGCGCAGCGTGGCGGCGTCGAGGGCGTAGCGCTCGCGGCGCACCCGCTCGGCGACGAACGCGCGGTCCCAAGGCTCGATCGGGTGGCCGGCGATCTCCGCCAGCTCCGCGGCCTCCGCCCGGGCGTTCCCGACGGCGGCGGGGACGAGCTCGGCGAGCATCGCGTCGATCGGCTCCACGCTGCCCGCGGTGGCGATCTCCACCACCCACGACGCGTGGTGCGGGTGCCCGAGCAGCGCGGCCCGCTCGGCGCGCAGCGCGGCGATGCGGCGGACGAGGTCGGAGGTGTCGTGCGCGCCGCCGCCCGCGCCACGGCCGGTGGACGCGCGGTGCACCTGCTCGCGCAGCGTTCGGTCGGTGAGCGCGGCGAGCACCGGCTGCCCGGTGGACAGCACGAGGGTGAGCAGGTGGCCGCCGTCGTGGCCGCGCTCGCGGGCCGCCCGCGCCGCCGCGGCCACCGCGTCGTCGCCGAGGCCCGCCAGGCCGGCCGCGTCCTCGACGAGCACCGCCGCGGCCTCCGTCGCCGCGAGCAACCGCGCGCCGAACTCGGCCGAGAGCGACGCCAGCTCGGCGTTGAGCGCCCGCAGCCGGTCCTGCCCGGCGCGAGCGAGCCCGGCCCCGGCGCGGACGGCGTCGCGGTGGCGGCGCTCCAGCAGCCGCAGCGACTCGTCGTCGAGCCCGAGCTCGTGACGCCGGCCGTGCAGGTCCTCGATCCGGGCGAACAGCGCCGGGTCGAGGGCGACCGCGTCGGCGTGCGCGGCGAGCTGCGGCGCGACCTCCGCCTCGATGGCGCGGATCTCCGGGGAGCTCAGCGCGCCGACGAACGTCGCGAACACCGCCGACACCCGCCGCAGCACCGCGCCGGAGCGCTCCAGCGCGACGAGCGTGTCCTCGAACGTCGGCGGCACCGGAGCCGCGCTGATCGCGGCCACCTCGGCCCGCTGCTGCTCCATCCCGGCGGCGAAGGCGGGCCGGAGGTGCTCGACGCGGATGCCCGCGAAGTCCGGGTAGCCGAAGGGCAGCGGGCTGGGCACGAGGAACGGGTTGTCGCCGGCCATGGCGATCACGGTAGCCCCGGCGCGCCGAGCAACTCGGCGGCGCGCTCGCCGATCGCGACGGCGGTGGCCGCGGTGCCGCGTCGCGGCACCACCGGCAGCACGGAGGTGTCGGCGACCCGCAGCCCGGCGACGCCGTGCACGCGCAGGTCCGGCCCGACGACGGCGGCCGCGTCGTCGGTCGGGCCCATCGCGGCGCTGCCGGACAGGTGGACCGCGGTGTCGAGGTGCGCGGCGAGCCAGCCGTCGAGCGTCCGGTCGTTGCCGAGCACGTCGCCGTCCGGCCCGGTGCGGGTGCCCAGCCCGGCCCGCAGCAGCTCGGCGGCGGTCCGCACGGCGTGGCGCAGCCGGCGGCGGTCGTGCTCGGTGCGCAGGTAGCGGTACTCGATGCGCGGGGCCCCCCCGGCGTCGGGCAACGTGATCACCCCGCGGCTGTCCGGGTGCTGCACCGCGCACATGAGGTGCCGGTCGCCGCCGGTTACGAAGGGTCGGACGAACAGCAGCACCTCGACGTCGCCCGCCGGGTCCGCGCCGGCGTCGAGGTGCAGCACGGCCTGCGCGGTCGGCGCGTGCGGGTGTGCGGGCGGGTCGGTGGCGCGCCAGGGCAGGAAGACGGCGGGGTGGTCGCTCCAGTTGCGGCCGACCCCGGGCCGGTCGACGACGACGTCGATCCCGGCGGCGCGCAGGTCGTCGGCGGGACCGATCCCGGACGCCAGCAGCAGCGCGGGCGTGCCCACCGCCCCGGCCGCGAGCACCACCTCCCGCGCCTCGACCCGCGTGCCGTCGGCGAGCACCACCCCGGTCGCGCGGCCGCGCTCCACCAGGACCCGGCGCACCGGGGCGCCGGCGCGCACCGTCAGGCCCGGCCGGTCGCCGCTCAGGTAGGCCGTGGCGGCGTCGACGCGCACGCCGTCGACGGCGTTGGTCGGCACCAGCCCGGCCCCGGGCGGGCCACCGGCGTTCTTGTCGGCCTCGGCCGGCACACCGAGGCGGGCCGCCGCGCCGAGGAACCGCTCGGCCGCCGGGTGCAGCAGCGGCCCGGCCGGGCGGCGCACCGGGATCGGCCCGGCAGCGCCGTGGCCGGGCCGGTCGCCGAGGTCCAGGTCCCGCTCGGAGCGGATGTAGCAGCGGAGCAGGTCGGGCCACTCCCAGCCGGGCAGGCCCGGCGCGTCGGCCGGCACCGCCCGCGTCCAGTTCCCGCCGTTGATCGCGCTCGATCCGCCCAGCCCGCGCCCGCGCGGCACGACGTGCGGCTGCCCGGCCCGCAGCTCGACGGGGTGCGCCCAGTTGCGCGGGTGGTCCGGCGCGGTGGCGGCGAGGGAAGTGGCGTCGGTCAGCTCGGGCAGCGGCGTGGCGGGGCCGGCCTCCAGCAGCAGCACCCGGCGACCCGGCCCGTCGGTGAGCCGCCCGGCCAGCGCGCAGCCGGCGGATCCGGCACCCACCACGACGACGTCGTCCACGTCGGGAAGGATGCCAAGGCGTGCCGGAGCTTGCGCAGGACCTCGCGGAGTTCATCACCGCCGCGCCGACGCCCTACCACGCCGTCGCCGAGGCGGTGGCCCGCCTGCGCGCCGCCGGGTTCACCGAGCAGCCCGAGACCGCGGCCTGGTCGGGCGGCCCGGGCGGGCGCTACCTCGTGCGCGACGGCACGGTGCTGGCCTGGTGGCAGGGCGCGCCCGGGGCGCCGATGCGGATCCTCGCCGCGCACACCGACTCGCCGACGCTCAAGGTCAAGCCGCGCCCGGACGTCGGCGCCGGCGGGTGGCGGCAGGTCGCCGTCGAGGTCTACGGCGGGGCGCTGTGGAACTCCTGGCTCGACCGCGACCTCGGGCTGGCCGGGCGGCTCGCGCTCTACGACGGCTCGACGGTGCTGGTCGACGTGCACCGGCCGCTGCTGCGGGTGCCGCAGCTCGCGATCCACCTCGACCGCGGCGTCAACAACGAGGGCCTGAAGCTCGACGCCCAGCAGCACCTGTTGCCGGTCTGGGGGCTCGGCGAGCCGGGCGACCTCGTCGGGTTCCTCGCCGCCGAGGCCGGCGTCGACCCCCGGGAGGTGGCCGCACACGACCTCGTCGTCCACGACCTCACCCCGCCTGCCCGCCTCGGCGCCGACCGCGAGCTGCTCGCCGCGCCGCGGCTGGACAACCTGGCGTCGGTGCACGCGGGGGTCGGTGCGCTGGTGGAGGCGGCGCGCCGGGAGCCGGCGGTGACACCGGTGTTCGTCGGCTTCGACCACGAGGAGGTCGGGTCGGCCACCGCGACCGGGGCCGCGGGCCCGCTGCTGGAGAACCTGCTGACCCGGCTCGCCGGCGGGTACGACGCGCGGGTGGCGGCGTTCGCGGCGTCGCGGTGCCTGTCGGTGGACGTCACGCACGCCGCGCACCCGAACTACCTCGGCCACCACGACCCCGGCCACCGGTCGGTACCCAACGGCGGCCCGGCGCTGAAGGTCAACGCGAACCAGCGTTACGCCACCGACGCGCCCGGCGCCGCGGCCTGGCACCGCGCCTGCCGCGAAGCGGGCGTGCCCACGCAGGTGTTCGTCGGGCGGAACACGGTGCCGTGCGGGAGCACCGTCGGCCCGATCGTCGCGACCCGGCTCGGGATCCGCACTGTCGACGTCGGGATCCCGGTGCTGTCCATGCACTCCGCCCGCGAGCTGTGCGGGGTCGAGGACCCCGCACACCTGGCCGCGGCGGCGGCGGCGTTCCTGACCGACCCGCAGTGACCCGTCGACAACGACGTTGTTGCTGTTCCGCGCGCCCGAAAACCGCAACAAGGTCGTTGTCGACGTGAACCCGCGCCCGAGGAGGCCGCCGATGTGCTGGGGCGCATCGGGCGGCGCTGCGCGCCGATCGATCCCGGCCGGGAGCTTCTCGAGCTGTCGTGCGGTGCCGCCGCTACGTCCCGAGCAGGCGCTCGAGCAGGTCGAAACCGAGGTCCGGGCGCCCGCCCAGGTGGCCCACCGTCGCCGCCGCGGCAGCGGTGGCCCAGCGCGCGGCCTCCAGGGGACCGTGCTCCAGCGTCCGGACGAAAGCCGCGACGAACGCGTCGTCGGCGCCGGTGGGATCGACGACGTCGACGGCGCACAGCGGCAGGACCGCCACGCCGTCCGGCCCGCTCACGACGTTGCCGGCCGCGCCCGCACCGAGGACCACGATCCGCGGGCCGTGCCGGCGCAGCCACTCCGCCGTCCGCAGCACGTCGGCCGCCGAACCCGTGGGCCCACCGTCGACCCACAGCGCGGCCTCCCGCTCGTCCGCGTGCAGCACGTCGGCACGCTCGAGCAGCGGGCCCCGTGCCGACGGGTGGGGCGGGGCGCCGTCCAGCAGGACGGTGGCGCCACCGTCGCGGGCGAGGTCGGCGGCGGCGAGCACCGCGTCGAGCGGCTGCTGCAGCTGCAGGACCACGGTCTCCGCCGCAGCGAGCTCCCCACCCGCCGCCGCCACGTCGGCCGGGGTCAGCTGCACCGCCACCGGCAGGTCCTCCAGGCTACGACGCTCACCCGCGGCGTCCACGACGTCGACGATCAGGCCGGTAGGGGTGCCCGGCCGGCGCACCACCGTCGAGACGTCGATCCCGTCCCGGTGGGCGCGGTCCAGCACGTCGGCGGCCGCGCCGTCGTCGCCGACCACCCCGACCAGCACCGGCGCCGCACCGAGCTGGGCCAGCGCGACCGCCTGGTTCGCCCCCCTGCCGCCGAGCACCTCGAGCCGCTCCCGCACGGGCGCCGACGAGGCCGGCTCCGGCAGCCCGTCGATGCGCAGCGCGAGGTCCCGCGCGACCTGACCGACCACCACGACCCGCCCCGGCACCATGGCCCGGGTTGCCCGTGCCGCGGGCCGGCCACACGCGGCGAGGGCGAGGTCACGGTGCCGCCCGCGCGGTCGGCCCGGTGTCACGTTCCAGCTCGTCCGCCGGCCGGTCCGGACGAGCGCGCAGCAGCAGCGGCAGCACCGCCGTGAGCAGCACCAGCAACCCCAGCACCAGGGGGAGCCCGCCGAGCGCCCAGGCCGCGTACAGCGCGATCCCGGCCAGATCGACACCCACGCCGGCCACCGATGTCACCGTCGCCCGGACGGCGCCGGTGATGCCGTCCTGCAACCGCGCGTCGACGACCACGAGCACCGCGCGGTACAGCCCGTAGAACACCGCGACGGCGAGGATCCCGACCGGGCACGCCAGCACCGCCGCGAGCGTGAGCGCGGCAACACCCACCCCGAGCAGCCCGGTCAGCGCCGCCACCGGCAGGCGGGCCGCCCGGCCGCCGAGCAGCGCGCCGGCGGCGCCGGCCGCCGAGATCGCGAGCAACCACGCCGGAACGTGGGCGACCGTGATCCCCCATCCGGCGGCGAGCAGGTTGTCGTACTCCTCGATCGCGTCGACGCCGCCGAGCAGCGCCGCGGCCACGACCACCGCGCGCACCGGCGGCCGACCCGCGGCCTCGGCGAGGCCTGCGCGCAGGGTCGCGAGGTAACCGGGCTCGCCGTCGTCGGGGCCGGTGGCGGCCCCGCCGGCACGGTGCGGGCCTACGTCGCCGAGCGTGCCGTCACCCGGCTTGCGGTCGCCGAGCCGGCCGTCCACGAGCGGGCCGTCCGCGTCGTCCGCGTTCGCGCCCCGGCCGGGCCGCGCCTCGGGCAGCCGCGACGCCGCGGTGGCCGCCGCCAGGCAGACACCGACGCTCGCCCAGCCCACCAGTGCGTACCCGCCCCCGGCCACCAGGACGATCGCGGCGGCGGCGGCCGGCAGCTGCGCGGCGAGCTCCACCGCCGTGACCCGCCCCTGGACCCGGGCGTAGTGCTCCCGCGCCCCGGCCGCGACCAGGCCGTCGTAGAGCAGCGCCTCCGCCGCGCCCGATGCCAGTACCGAGCCGAGGCCCCAGAGCACGAATCCGGCCGCGAAGCCGGCGAACCCCGGCAGGAGGACCCAAACCGCGTACCCCGCGGCCTGCATGAGCCCGGACGCGACCAGCGCACCCCGCCGGGAGAACCGGTCGGCGAGCGCACCGGTGGGCACCTCGGCGACGATCCCGACGGCCGACCAGATCACGAACAGCGCGGAGATCTCGGCGACGGACAGCCCCGCCTCGACGAACAGCAGCGCGTACAGCGGATACAGCGGGATGGTCTCGGCGAGCAGGGCCCAGCCGAGCATGCGCCGGGCGAGCGGGCGGGCCGCCGGCGGGAGCGGCGCGGGGCGTCAATAGAAGTGCATGCGGAGCAGGCTAGCCTCCCCCACCGACAGCGGGCGCGACCTTTCCGCCCCGCGGCAAGTAGGTTCTGCGGCCGCAGATCGACCGACGAGGGAGCCGAATGATCCGCGACGCGCAGCTGTTCGTGATGGTGGAGCAGGTGTTGGTGGAGGTCCTGGGCGGATCCGCGACGAGCACCGCACGGTGGTGCTGCCGTCGCTGTCGGACGTCCCCGGCGCCGACCAGCCGATCCCGCTCCCGCAGGCCGTCGCCCGCTACGCCCGGGAGACGGCGTGGGTGCCGCACCTGCTGGCCGGCCGGACGATGGACGACGTCGGACCCACCCGGTTCGACCGCGACCTGCTCGGCGACGACCCGCAGGCGGCCGTCGGGCGCCATTCCGCCGAGGCGTGCGCGGCCGCCCGCGACGTGTCCGACCCCGACGCCGTGGTGCACGGCCCCGAGGGTGACGTCCCGGCCGCGCGGTACCTGCGCCGGCTGACCGTCGAGCGCTGCTTCCTCGCGCACGACATCGCGATCCACCTCGGCTCGCGCGCCTGCCCCCTCACCGAGGAGCTCGCCCGCGGCCTGTGCGAGCTCACGCAGGCCGAGGCGGCCTCCTGGCGCGCCCGCGGGATCTTCCGGGAGTCGCTGCCGCTGCCCGCGGACGTCTCGTGGCGCGACCGGTTCCTGCTCTGCGCCGGGCGCGACCCGCACCCCCTCGACGAGCTGCACCACTGCTGAACGGCGTCGTACCGTGGCCGTCATGCAGCCCGACGGCCCGGTACCCGGCGGCGAGCCGGACACGGAGTTCCTGGAGTTCGCCCACCGCCTCTTCGACCTGGCCCGCTCGGGGCACACCGCGGAACTCGCCGCCTACGTCGACGCCGGGGTGCCGGTGAACCTGACCAACGACAAGGGCGACACGCTGCTCATCCTGGCCGCCTACCACGACCACCCCGACACGGTGTCGGCGCTGCTCGCCCGCGGGGCGGACCCGGCGCGGGCGAACGACCGCGGGCAGACGGCGCTGTCCGCGGCCACCTTCCGGCGGTCGGCGGAGTCGGTGCGCGCGCTGCTGGCCGCGGGGGCGGATCCGGCCGAGGGCGGGCAGTCGGCGCTGACCACCGCCCGGTTCTTCGAGCTGCCCGACATGCTGGAGCTGCTGGAGGGCGGACGGCCGGCGTGATCGGCGACCCCCTACCGGCTGCGGGCGGACTGACCCGACCTCACCAGCGCACACCGGGGAACCGCAGCCGGGCGGGCGTCCGCACGAGCGGGTAGCCCTGGGGGCTCGCGTATCCGGAGTCGCCCAACCAGCGCCGGTCGTCGCGCCGCACGAGCTCGCGCAGCCGGCGGGTGCGTTCGGCGGTGGGCGGGTGCGTGCGCAGCAGCAGCGGGTCCGGCGGGCGTCGGTGCGGCACCATCAGCCGCTCCCAGATCCGCCCGTCGTGCCGTTCCAGCTTCTCCAGCGCCGCGGCCAGGCCGTCCGGGTCGCCGGTGAGGACGGCAGCCGCCAGGTCGGCGTCGTACTCGCGCGAGCGGGACAGGGCCAGCTGCAGCAGGGTCACCGACGTCGGCAGCAGGGTGAGGAACGCGACCGACCACAGCGGGGACGGGCCCTCGCCGCCGAGGGTCACCGGCAGAGTCAGCAGCACGACCAGCACACCGGCGTAGGCCAGCACGTGCGTGATCCGCCCGACCGTGTCCGACAGCGTCATGATCTGCAGGTCCCCGCTGCGCACGTGGCTGATCTCGTGGGCGAGCACCCCGACCAGCTCGCGGCGGGTGAGCCTGCGCAGCAGGCCGTCGGTGACGACGACGGCGGGATCCTCGCGCGAGCCCACCGCGAACGCGTTGACCATCGGGCTCGCCACGTAGTACAGCGCCGGCACCACCGGCAGGCACGCCCGCTCGGCGAGGACGCGCAGGTAGCGGTGCAGCTCCGGCGCCGTCCGGGGCCCGACCGCGCGGGCCCGGTACGCCGCGAGCACCCAGCGCGGCGGCACGGCCGGCCGGAAGGCGACCACGACGACGCCGGCCACCACCGCCCACAGCAGCCCCGCCGCGCCGAACACCGCCCACGCCACCGCCGCCAGCACCGCGACCATCCCACCGAGCAACAGCAGCGTCTGCGCGAGGTTGCGCACATGGTGGCGCCGCCGGACACGCGGGTCGAGCACCGGCGGTCACCTTCCCGAGCGCGGACTCCTCGACCGCGAGCGTACGAGCCGGCGGGCGCCGGCGTCGGCGTCACAAGGGGGTTGCCCGGGGGTCGGCCGCCGCGTCGAACCGTCCGTCGCCGACTGTGCCCAGACGCAACCGGCGCGAGCGGGGGAAGCGTCACCCCTTCTCCTCACGCCGGGAGGGCTTCGATCACGTGCTTGCTCGGCGTCGCCCTCGTTGCTCCCGCGAACTCGAGGTCAGCGGCCGCGAGCAGGGTCCTCCACTCCGCTTCGGTGCGTTCCCGGCCGCCTTCGGAGACCAGCATCATCAGGTCGAGGAACTTCACGAGGGAGTCCTCGTTGGGAGGCCCCACTACCGCGTCGACGACGAGCAGACGGGCGTGAGGTGCCATCGCGGCGCGGACGGTGCGTAGGATCCGCACCGCCTCGTCGTCCGTCCAGTCGTGCAGGATGCGGGCGAGGAGGTAGGCGTCGGCCTCCCCGGGGACGGCCTCGAAGAAGTCGCCCGGCACGATGGTGACGCGGTCGGCGACGCCGGCGCCGTCGAGCACGGCGCCCGCGCCCGCGACGACCTGGGGCTGGTCGAAAAGGATCCCCCGGGCTGACGGATGGTCGGCCAGCACCGCTGCGAGCACCGCGCCCGTTCCACCACCGATGTCCGCGACCAGCTCGTAACGGCTGAAATCGTGCGCGGCGAGGAGGCCGGCGTTGTCCCCTCGGGAGAAGGTTCGCATCGCGGCGTCGAAGACCTCGCCGTCCGCGGGGTGCTGGCGTCGGTACTCCCACACGTCTGTGCCGAGGGCGTGAACTGCAGCGTTCTCACCCGTCTGCACGCTGTGCCGCAGCTCGCCCCACGCGCGCCACTCATAGTCGGAGCCGAACATGCGGGCGGCGGGATCGACCGAGAGCGGGTGGTCGCGACGAAGATAATCGCCCATCGGGGTCAGCCCGAAACGTCGGTCCGCGTCCTCGGTGAAGATCCCGATCGACGCCAGCGCACGCAGCACGCGGTACAGCGTCGGCGCGTGACTGGCCGTCGCCGCGGCGAGGTCGTCGACGCCCCGCGGGCCGTCCCGCAGCAGATCGGCGATGCCGAGCTCGGCGACCACGGTCAGCGCTCGCGACCGCTGGTACCCACGCACCAGGGCGAGCACCTCGACGAACTCGCGCGGTGGCGACCCGGCCATCGCTCCTCCTCAGGGTGGTGACAGGAAGATGCTCGTTCACGGCAGCTGTCACGTCACGGGTGGAGCGACATCGGTCCGGTCGGAATCCCCTGAGATGATCGATTCGTGAGGCTGGTCTTCAGCCCCGCTTCTCGGCGGCACGCTGCTCCCGGACCCGTCCTTCGACGACCGAGAAGGGCGTGACAGTCGGAATCGCCCGGACCAGGTCGATCCCGGCGGCGTCGAGCAGGGATTCGTACCCGGTCAAGGTTCGTTGCCGGCCGCCGGTGACCGCGAGCATGAGGACGTCGAGGGTCTTGGCCCAGTGCGGCTCGGGGCCCTCCGGTAGGACGGTCTCGACGAGCAGCACGGTCGCTCGTCCTGCCTGTCCTGCCTGGGCGACGGCCCGGAGGATCGTTACGGCGTCGGCGTCATCCCAGTCGTGGATGATGTCCATCAGTAGGTAGGCGTCACTCGGCGGCAACGGGTCGGTGAAGAAGTCGCCGGCCACGACTTCGAGACCGTGCGCTGGAGCGACCTCGGCGGCGACCGGGGGCAGCTCGAACAGCACGCCGGTCAGCCCCGGGTGCGCGGCGAGCACGGCGGTGAGGAGGTGGCCACGCCCGCCGCCGACGTCGGTGATGCGACGGTGTCGGGAGAAGTCGTAGGCGGCGAGGACGGCGGCGACGTCACTGTGCGCCTTCGCGGTCATGGCCTGCTGGAAGACGGCCCGCTCGTCCGGGTGCTCGTCGAGATAGCCGAACAGCCCGTCCGGGTCGAGGGTGCGAATTCCGGCCTCGCCGGTGCGGAGGGTGTGGCCGAGGGCGGTCGCCGCGTTCCAGCTCATCGGCAGGCCGATCATGCGGGCGAACGCGCGCAGCGACATCGGGTGGTCGGTGCGGAGCCAGCGCGAGGTTTCGGTGTGCGACCAGCGCCCCGCCGGGTCGCAGGTGAAGAGGCCGTGCGTCTCCAGCAGCCGGAGCAGGCGGTCGAGGCCGTCCGGGCAGACGTCGGCCGTACGGGCCAGCTCGTCGGCGGTGAGGGGAGTGGCATCGACGGCGTCGGCGATGCCGAGCTCGGCGATGACATGCACGGCGCGCGCTGACAGGTGTGCGCAGGACAGTCCGAGAATGGCCTCGGGAGGGGTGATGTCGGTCATGGCGAGAACCTAGGAAGCCGGACCCGGCGCCGGCATCGGTTTCATTGCGCATCTGGAACGGCCGGCCGCGATCGCACCGCCGAGACGGGGCGGCTCGGTTGCGTGCGACTACGTAGCCGACGTGGCCGGGGCGTCCCGGGCGAGCCAATAGCCGATCGCCTCGCCCCGCCCGCGGACCCCGAGCTTGGCGTAGGAGTTGAGCAGGTGCCGCTCGACGGTCCGAACGGACAGCACGAGCCGCTCCGCTACCTCGGCGTTCGTGCACCCACCCGCAACCAGCGCGAGGACCTCGGCTTCCCGGGCGCTGAGCTGGGCTGAAGGAACGCGCCGTTCCCCGGCGGTGAAGGCGATGATCCGTTCAGCGAGAGTGGTGACGTCGCCGACCAGGTGCGGGTGCGCGGTCCCGTCGACCAGGTCAAGGCGTGCGCCCGGGATCCGGCCTGCGAGGCGGCGGGCGGACTCGGCGGAGACGAACGGGTCGCCCCACCGATTGAGCACGAGGGTGGGCGTGCGGAGCTCGCCGAGGATCGCCGTCAGGTCGTACGTGGCCGCGGCATCCTGCAGTGCGACCGTCATCTCCGCGCTCGCCGAGGCGCGCAGCAGTGCGGCGAACGCCTCGACGTCGGCGGCCTCGCAGCCCGGGGTCGCGATGGCGGCTATCGCCCTCGACGCGGCCGGCCAGTTCGCCAGGATCAGCTCGCGCAGCGCGGCCCAGGTCTCGGCGTCGATCAAGGTCCGAGCGCCCGTCCCGTAGAGGACGAGGTGCGATACCCGGCGCGCGGCCCGGTGCGCCACGGCCACCGCCACCGGGCCGCCGTGCGACGGGCCGAGCACAGCGAACCGCCGCAGCTGCAGGTGGTCTGCGAGGTCGAGCACGACCTGCACCTCGGCTTCGAGTGAGAAGTCGGTGCGGTTGCGGTCCGACAACCCGGTGCCCCACCGGTCGTAGAGCACGATCGTGTGACGGCGTCCCAGCAGGTCGTGAAACCGGCCGTGCCCCGAGAGCGCTTTCAGGGCGTCGAGGTGGGTCACCCACGGCGGCACTACCAACAGCGCGGGCCCGGCGCCTGCCATGGTGTAGGCGATCCGTGCGCCGACGGTCGACGTGACGAACTGGACGCCGACCGTGCGAGGGCCTCGCGTCGGCTCGGGGCGCTGCTCCACGCCGACATCGTCGCCGAGGTCGCCTTGTCGGGGATAGAGCCTACTTCCCAGGTCTCGGTGCGGCTCATGTTGAGCGTGGCCGCATTCCGGCCTTGACCCGGCCATCCCGGTCGGTGATGGGGCCAGGACGAGGGGCAGGTCCGCAAGTGCCAGTGGACGCGGTACGTCGGAACGCAGGGCAGGGGCGGTGGGTCAACGGTCGAGTAGGAGCAGGGTGAGGCTGTCACCGAGCCACTGCTCGAACTTTTCAGCGGTCCAGCCTCGTTCGCCGACGAGCAGCGCGTAGCTGTTGGGGTTGGACAGGGCCGAATAGGTCGCCGCAGCGTCGTCCGCGGTGAGTCGGTCGCGCAGGGGCCCGTTCGCCATCAGCATGTCGATGTAGATTCGCTGCCCGTCACCGCGGCGCTTCGCATCCCGGCGCTGCAACTCGGCCGCGGTGGGGTCGGATGCGGCGGCGGAGCGGAGGATCCGGTGCGCTGTGGCGCTGCGCTCGAGGATGCCGCGGGAGAACCTGGCGAGCATACGGATCTGCGTCCGCTGGTCTCGGCACTGCCGAATCTCCGTGATCTCCGGCAGGTCGAACAGGTCGCGCCCATCCATCACACCGACGATCGCCGGTTCGAGGATCGCGCCGAGCAAGTTCGCTTTGGTGCGGAACCGGCTGTACACCGTCTCGACCGCGACATCGGCGCGTTCGGCGATCGCCTCCAAGGTGGTCCCCGCGTAGCCGCGGACGTCGAACAGCGCCGTGGCCGACTCCACGATCCGCTGGCGGGTCTGCTCCGCTCGCTCGGCTCGGCGGGACCGCCGTGCGGCGGAAGGCTTGACGGACGAGCTCATTTGCGTAAGGTAGCACAGCATTGGTACAGGTCAACTGTATCAAGTTCAACGGAGGCCACGATGCCCAACTTCCCCCTCGTCCCACCAAACACCGCGCTGCTCAACGTCGACATGCAACGCTGCTTCGTCGAGGACACCCCACTGGCCTCCCCCGACGGCCCGGCGCTCGCTGTGAAGATCAATGCCTTGATCCGCACCTGCCGCGAGACCGGGGCGCTCGTTGTGCATACCAGGGGCTGGATGGCCCGTGACGGTTCGAACCACGGCGTGATGGCCGAACTCGTCCCGCCCTTCCTCGTCGACCTCTACACCGAGGGGACACCCGCCGCCGAGCTGCACGACGCACTCGACGTGGCGCCGAACGACCTCATCATCAACAAGACCCGCTACGGCGCCTTCCACGGCACCGACCTGGCTCAGCAACTGCGGCAGCGCGGCATCGACACCGTGATCGTCAGCGGCATCGCCACCAACATCTGCTGCGAGACCACGGCGCGGGAGGCATCCCAGCACGACTTCCGTGTCGTGTTCCTCAGCGACGGCACCGCCACCAAGGAGATGAGCGGCGTGTCCGCGCAGGATCTGCAACGGGCCACACTGGCCAGCCTCGGCATGGTCTTCGCGCAGATCAGCACCATCAGTGACGTGAGCGAGAAGCTTCGCATGTCCAGCGCCGCACCGGTCGCCGCGGCCATTTGAGCTGCTTTGGCACATCACCGCCCCCATCCGGACCGACTTGGCAGACAGCGTCGGCGGCCTGCTGTGGGCCGCAACTGAAACCACAACGGAGACCGACGGCAACCCTGACGGCTACGCCACTGGACCTCCGGAGGGCCGCTGAGTGCTGCAGGGGCGGACGCCTCGGTCGGTCGTCCGTCGGTCCTGGCGCGGGAGCCTGCGGCGCGGAGTACGACGAGGACCGCGACGAGTGCCCAGACTGCCGATGCCCGGACGCCGAGCTCGTCGAGACCGGCGCCGCGCCAGCCGGTTCTGGGGCTACCGCGGCCTGCGCCCGGCCCGGCCGGCGTCCGCCGACTGCTCGCCGCGCTGCGGGAGAAGGAGACGAGGGGCCACGGCGGCGGGGGCCGTAAGCTGTCGCCGCGCATGGTTCAGTTCGCGCACGCCGTCCCGCGGAACGCGCTGTCGAACGCCGTCCGCGAGGAGCTGGTCAGCCGCAACGCCGCCAAGCTCGTCAAGTCACGATGACGGTCTACGCGCACGGCAACCTCAGCGAGAAGGCCGCGCGTTCCCTCAGCTCGGCGAGAAGGTTACCGGCGGGTCGTTGTCACCGATTTTGGTAAACCGGTCTACGAGACGGGCAATGGTCGGTGATCATGCCGTGACCAGCGGAAGCGGAGGGATTCGAACCCCCGGACCCTTGCGGATCTCTCGCTTTCAAGGCGAGTGCATTCGGCCGCTCTGCCACGCTTCCACCCCGCAGCCTAACGACCTCGAGCGGGCGGGGCGCCTGGTCGCCCG
>Ga0247713_1000886_pt1 | contig 16351 bp, 12 predicted proteins | sample 21E_NmetaG_FD_189936 | JGI IMG/M metagenome (GOLD analysis project Ga0247713, IMG submission 189936) | Soil microbial communities from hillslope of Landscape Evolution Observatory, University of Arizona, Oracle, AZ, United States - 2-1-E_N | ecosystem: Engineered > Artificial ecosystem >... | reverse complement strand
GGGCAGACCCTCATCGGCTGCCACCAGCCCGGCCACTACACCGGAGGCATGAAGGTGACGGTCAACATCGTATAGCCGGCCACGAGCGAGCGAGCCACCCAGTGGTCATCGCCCAACCAAGCTGACCCGTTACGCCGGGACCGCTTCGTTGAAGTAGATCGCCCAGGGGTCGAGGCGTTCGCCGCTGGGTGGTACCCAGTTGCCGGACGGGGGTCGTGAGTCGCCCGGAGGCGTGGGTTTGCCGCAGGTCTCCAGCCGCCGCCCCCGGTCGTCGGTGAAGATGACACCGTCGGGATCATCGGCATTGCCCTCGATGCCCAACTTCCCGCGGTGGTGCAGGCGGTGGTGATGCTGACAAAGGCAGATCAGATTTGGTGTGTCGGTGGGCCCGCCGTCCTGCCAGGCCCGGAGGTGGTGGACATGGAGCCAGCGGTGGCGGTCACAGCCCGGCACCCGGCATCCTCTGTCCCGGTCCTCGACCACCACCCTGGTGCGGTCGGGCACGGTGCGGAAGGCCCGGCCCACGCTCACCGGCTTGCCATCGGTCTCGAAGATCGGCCGCACCCGGCTGTCACAGCCGATGTAGCGCGCCAGCCCCTCGTTCAGCCCCGGTCCCAGGTGGAGGTGACCACCCTGGGTCCCCAGGTGCAGCAGGACCATGTTGCGGTCCCGGTGGGGATGGGCCACCGCCTCCGCGGCCAGTGACTTCTCGGCGACGGCCACGAAGGCATCGGCCCAGCTGACATCGGCCGGTGAGGCGCCAGGGCCCGGATCGGCCTCCCCGGCCCGGAACAGCTCGTCACGGGCCTCGGTCAGGGCCTTCTCCCACACCGCCCCCTCGTCGGGCGGCAGCTCGGCCGAGAGCCGCCACGTCCCCGTGTCGGTGTGGTTGAGGCTGACCGAGCGCTTCTCCTCGACCGGCGCCGGCTCCTCGGCCGGATCTTCCTGCGGCGTGTACTCGTTCAGCACCCGCCGTAGCTGGGTCACCGTGGTGTTGCGGGCCAGCTCGGCGACATCGGCGTCGACCGCGGTAGGCGCCAGCCGGCAAATGAGCCCCACGGAGTCCTCACCCAGTTCTCCGGCGTCGAAGGCGGCCCGGGTCTCGGGCAGTTCCCCCAGACGCCGCGCCATGGCCACCAGCGTGTGGGCGCGATGAGGCGATACCCCGCACCGCCACGCCACCCACTGCTGGGGCGAACGGATGCCGAACCCTTGCCACGCCTCGGTCTCCAGCACCCGGGCGATCAGCCCCACCAGTCGGGCGGTGACCGCGTGCAGCACCCCGCAGGCCTCGGCCATTTCGGCTTCCAGCCGCTCGGCCTCTGCTTCCCTTTCCGCCACATCGTCCACCTCTTCATTATACAGAACGTGTGTTCGCCTGGCAAGTGATACGGCCGAAAAAGAGCAATTTCGCAGACCCAAGACTGCACGCCACGTGCGCCGTCAGCCGGCGATACCGGGACGCTGCCGGACCAGCGACGCTCCGTCCTTCTGGGACAGTCAATCGGGCGCGCGTACGTCCTCGGCGACGATGGCGGTCACGGTCTTACGGTCAAGGCCGGAAACCTCGGCGAGCTGGCGCAGTGACGCGCCGGAGCGACCCGCAACACGAATCATGTCGTCGCGGATCTGTGCTTCCTTCGCCGCTCGGTTGGCGCTCAGACCTACCACCGCGAGCGCCGCGCCAACCTCACCCTTATTGCCGCCGCTGTACTTGTCCATCGCCGCGGTGGCGGCTGAGACCTGCGCATCTGAGTAGGTCATGATTCCTCCCGAAGGGTGACCGCGAGTTTTTCCCGGATGGCCATCAGGAGCGGGACTCGCGGCGACACCTCACCTCTCGAGCCACACGCCACGGCATTGCAGGCAGCAGTCGATCTCGATGTTCTGGCGCTCGGCCGCCGAGGGTACAGGGCCTACAGAGCGGTCCTGGTGTCCGTTCACAGGAGGAGACCGAAAGAGCGCCTACTGAGCCGTTCGGCCGGCCCGGTAGTCCGGTGATCCGACGATCGCCTTGCGCTGGCCCTCCGTGATCCGAACAACCTTGGAGTGCCGAGCGGCGACACGCTGCACGGCAGCCCTCTTCGCCGTCGACGTCACTTTCCCTCGTTGGACAGAACTTGCCATTGGACTCCCCTTCCGCCTTTCTCATCGTACCCATCACTGAACCACTTGAGCAGGTCAACCAGAATCAGTGCTGTTGCCTCGGCGAGGAATATCTGTACGTCGAGACCCTCGGCCGTACCGAGCACGCTTCGTTCATCCTGGGATGAACCCGACACGATCCCGATCACTCGGCCGGCCGCGTTGGTGATCGGAACCGCGGTGGCTACGGCGGTGTCGCGGTACCGCGTCTGCTGCTCGGCCGTCAGACCGAAGGTGCCGTCGGACACCGCTGGGCCAGTTGCCACGACGTAATCGTTCGTCGCCCACGCCTGGCCAACCGTCCCCTGGTGCGGGGCGAAACCCGGAGATGGGCCAGGATGACCCGGCTCAAGAATCGGCATGAGCAGCTGTCGGTCAGGGTCGTACAGGTAGAGCTGAAAGCGGCAGTCGGTCAACGGCTCGACCGGATGGAGAAGTAGCTGCGACAGGAGCATTTCGGCGAGCAACCACCGGATGACGTCGTCTTCCTCGTCCGGTCCCAGCTCCCGGACTGGCTCTGGTGTGGCGACGATGGCCGTCGTCACGTCTCTGGCCTCCTGGGCCAGCTCGAACGACGCCTCCACCCCCGGGGCCAGCCCGACCTTCGCTTTGAGGAGGCGCGGCCCGAAGACGTGGGCGCAGACGAGGAACGCGCCCAACAGTAGGAACACGACGGCTGCTGGATTCCTCGTGCCGGGCACTGCAAGCACAGCGCCGAACAGAAGACATCCGCCCCCCAACTGGAAAAGGGCCGACCGCCAAGGTCTCGCATGCGGTCTATCCGATTCCGCCGATGGCACGCCCATATTCCCGGGTCAGTCCTCGGGCCGCGGCATCTCGTCGACGATGCGCTCCACGGCCTCCCGCTCTGGGCGGTTCAGGTGGGCCATCTCCGCCGCAAGCCAGACCAGAGCCACCCCTGAACCGGTACTTCCGTGGTGACAGTTCTCGAAGCGATGCGGCCATGCGGCGAGCCTACGGCGCGCCTGAGACATTTTTGACTCTGGCCGACAGGCCGCTCGCGAGCGTTGACGAGGACGCCAGCAAATTGAGCCACGTCGTCGAGGGTTGGTCGATACCGCACCGACAGTCGCATACCAGCCAGCCCAGGAAGCTCAAGACCAAAGCGATGTCGAAGCGGTCCCCGACGTCACGGAGGACGCTGAGCGCTTGTTTGAAGAGCAGGAGAGGCGCACGGCCCAACAGGGCCAGGGCACCGACCAACGACCCGGTATCGCCGTCGGCGCGGGCCTTGGTCACGCTCTCCTCGATCACCGCCTTGGCCGTCAACGGGTCTTGGGTGAAGACCGAGAGGAACCCGAGGAGGTTGAGCCCCTGGGCCTCGGCCCGCCTCAACCGCCCGGCGCGGGCCAGGGCCAGGCACTCCTCCGCCGCCGGTCCGCCAGTGCCACGTCGCCCCGCAGGATGGCCAGCAGCCCGGTCCGTAGAGGCCCCGATAAGCGAGGCGCCCGGTTCCGCGACGAATCAGTCGAAGTCGAACATCTCGCTCAAGAACTTCTTCTTTTTCCGGGGTGGCCGGAGGCGTACCCCGGCTCCCGCCCGCGTTCGTCGTCCCGGTCGTTGCGCGAGATGAGCGTGGATAGCACACAGGCGAACAGGAGCGAGGCCCACACTGGCAGGCGGTACACGGGGGCACCGGAGGCAGTGGCCATGGCGGCGGCCCAGCCGAGAGTGGCGGCATAGACCGGCATGTCGAAACGCATGGGGACGCGTGACGCGAACCCCCCGAGAGCCACGGCCACCGGAACGATGCCGACGAGGAGGTACAGGCCCGACGAGCCGCTGGGCACCCGCACGTTGTAGGCGATGAAAGCGACGAGGAGGGCCAACGGGACCAAGGCGATCGCGGCCCAGGCCCCGTGTCGACGGCCGGTGCGAGCAGCCCACAGCCAGGCGACGAGCACCACCAGCGACGTCAGCAGGGCCACGACCAGGAGCCATCCGTCCACGGAGTCTCGCCAGGGCGGCTTCACCCCGCAGTCGGTGGCCCACAGCCACTTCCAGGCCGAGCCGTAGAACGACCGCTCGGCGGCGCACCGGCCGAGGGACAGCCTCGTGAAGAAGCCTTCCGGGTAGGCGGCGTAGAGCCCGCCCAGACGGTCGAGATGGAACAGGTCTGCGTTCAGCGGGGTCGGGGTGCCGTAGTGGGCGACGTTGCGCCCGTAGAAGAGGGCCATCAGGGCCAGGCCGGGGGCGAGGACGGCCGCCAGCCGGCGAAGGCGGGCGCGCTCCGACCAAACCACCAACGGCAGGACCACCGCCAGGGCCACCAGCCCGGAGAACTTCGTGAGCCCTGCCAGGGGGACCCCCAAGCCAAGCCACCAATACCCCGTCCGCGATTGTCGCCGAAGCTCGACCATCCCGAGCACGAGGAGCCCTACCCCGAGGCCGACCAGGGTCTCGGGATAGACGCGGGTGGCCACGTTGGCCTGGCCCGGGAGCAGCCACACCACGCCGGCGGCGGCCGCGCCACCGACCCAGCGGCCACCCAGACGAGCGACGACGACAGCCGCGAGCAGGCCCTCGAGCGCCCAGGCCGCGGTCGCCACCGTCCGCGCCGCGTCGGTGAGTGACAGGCCGACGTAGGACACCAGCACGCTCAGCACGTAATAGGCCGGCGGGTGGTACATCTCGAACCCTTGCTCCGCCAGTGGCAGTCGGTGGTGCCGGCGGATGAACGCCAGGTAGTCGACGTGCGCCTGATGATCGCCGGCGATGGCCGGGTCGAACGCCCAGTAGGCGGCGACGCCGACGGACACCCCCAGGACGGCGAGCGGTAGCAGGGCGAGCGCCGTTCGACGCCGCTCAGCCGGTCCCACGGCCGCCGAGCGTAGAGGGCGAGCTACCCCCGTACCTGCCTGGCGGTGCGCCACAGGGACTCGAACCCTTGGAGCGCATTCGCTAGACAATCGGTATCGGACTCTTCATCCGGGTTCACCACCACCACGTCCGCGTCGAGCACCTGCCCCGGTATCTGCAAGCCACTGACCGGCCGCGGAGATCAGTTGCCTCGCTGAATCACACCAACGTTATTAGAAGGTGGGACACGTCGCGGAGACCACGTCTGGCCTTGGAAGCCGGAGCGAGTCCGGTTCGACTCCGGAGTGTTCCACCGGGTCGCGCTGCACGTCCTGACACGTCCAGTGTGAGCCGCGCTGCTAGCGTGGAAGGTATGGCGACCGTCGAGGACGTCGCGCGTGGGCTGGCGGGATGGCTCAGCGGGAAGAAGTTCGGTTCTATAACCGTGCTTATGACGAACTCGACCATTGGGTCAGACTCGGAGGACGAACCAGCCGTATTCCTAGATCTTACGTTGTCTGACCCTGAACCCAACACCGATACTTGGCCAATCGAGGATGTTCTGACGTTGCGTCGGCAAGTTCTGCGTAAGGCAGCTGAGCTACAGCTCGGTATGCGTATCTACGTGCGATTTTCCCCCGCCACTGATGCGCCTCAAGAGGACGACACTCCCGCTGTTTTCGGCTAACTGTTGTGTCACAGCGGCCGATCACTCCTGCGTGGCTGATTCGGCAGGCCGACGAACTAGGTTACCGCAACAGGGGACCAGGTCAGCCGCGAAACGCTGATTTGCGTCGTGCTGTCTCGGTGGCCTACTACGCCCTATATCATGATGTGATCCTGCAGGTCTGTGCGCACCAGCTACCGACGTGTTCACTTTCAGAGCAGCGGTCATGGTCACGATTGTTTACTCACAAAGGCACTCGAAAGGTATGTGACTTGGTGGCGGGAGCAGGGCCGCCACCTCAGCACGTCGCTACGAGCGTCCCGCAGATGCGAAAGAACTCAGCACTAGTCGATGTTGCGATCGCCTTTGCAACCCTGCAGCAAGCACGTTTCGAGGCAGACTATGACCACAGCGCTGAGTTCACAAAGCCAACGACGCTAAGTCTTGTTGATGAAGCCAAAGACGCCATGCGGAAGCTGGGTAGTCTCACCGGAACCGCTGATTACGCTCGGTTCATGGCACTCATCGCTATGCAGACACCGCCCCGCTAACTGTTGTGGAACCGCTCGCCAAGTCTTTGGGTGATGCCACTCGGTAGTGGCCCCCGGATAGCCCGCGCATAGTGAGCGACAGCTATCGGCACGGCAATCTCTCCGGCTTCGGTGTGGATCGTCACCGCGTTCGGAGCCGCGGGGCAGCGAGGTTGCGATCGACAGCAGCGTCGGAAGGCGTCGACCTCAGGCGCTACAACGCGGATGTCGAGGAGGTAACAAGCTGATCGTCCGCTACGCCGGGGTCAAGGCGGGCATCGGCGCAGCAGAACTGGCGAGCCGGGTACGAGGCTGCTCGGCGGCGGATGTTCCCACGAGGCTGTGAACCAACAGGGTCAGCAGGTCCTTCGCTCCCGGCGATAGGCCGAACTCCCCGGCTATCTGCTCAGGTGTCCAGCCGGTGAGCATCGCCAGGACCTCGAAGCCGACCAGCGATCCGTCCTGGGCCACGTCGACGATTGTTCCATCGGCAAGTTCGCGCTGCTCGGTGATCGCGTCTTCGCTGACATAGACGTAGAGCGAATCGCTGCCGCCGTCGTAGGTCCATCTCATGATGTCTCCCAGAAAACCGAGACGACGAGCGTGTGGTCGTTCGCCGCAACTACCACCTTCAAGGTACCGCCATCTGGAGAGAGAAATAGTCAAGACCTGTGGATCAACTTCCCGCCTGATCACGCGGCGGCTTCCTGATCCTGCTGCTTGGGCCGCTCGATCATCACCCCCTTGTCGAACTTGGCGCCGGCCCGCACGAGGGCGACGAGGTGCGATCCGTTGACCGCCCGCCACCGGTCCTGGGCCGACTCGATCAGCTTGAAGGCCATGGCCAGGCCGGCGGCTCGGGAGCCGGGGCCCTTGGTGACCTTGGTCCGAAGCCCCACGGTGGCGAAGGTGGACTCGATCGGGTTGGTCGTCTTCAGGTGGATCCAGTGCTCGGCCGGGAAGTCGAAGAAGGCGAGCAGGGTCTCGGTGTCGTCGATGATCTTGGCCACCGCCTTGGGATACTTGGTGGCGTAGGCCTCGGCGAAGGCGTGGATCGCCTTCGTGGCCTGGTCGCGGTCCTCAGCGTCGCGGATCTCCGACAGCATGCGCCGGGCCGTGGGCTGAGCCGACCGCGGTAGAGCCGAGAGGACATTGGCCACCTTGTGGACCCAACACCGCTGGGCCCCGGTGGCCGGGAACACCTCCCGCAGCGCCCCCCAGAAGCCGAGGGCACCATCGCCCACGGCCAGCACCGGCGCCCGCATCCCCCGACGCTTGAGGTCCCGGAGCACGTCCGCCCAGCTCTCGGTCGATTCCCGGTAGCCGTCCTCGATGGCCACCAGCTCCTTGGTGCCGTCGGCCCGCACACCCACGATGACCAGGGCACACAGGCGTTCCTCCTCGAGGCGCACGTTGAAGTGGATCCCGTCGGCCCACACGTAGACGTAGTCGACCCCGGACAGGTCCCGACGGGCGAAGGCGGCCCGGTCGTCCTGCCACTGCTTCGTGAGTCGGGGTGATGACCGAGGCCGAGAGCCCCGCGCCCGAGCCGAAGAACTCCCTCAGCGCTGGGGTGAAGTCGCCGGTCGACATCCCGTGCAGGTACATCAGCGGCAGCACCTCGGCCACCTTGGGGCTCTTGCGGCACCACGGCGGGACGATGGCCGAGCGGAACCGGCAACGCTCCCCGGTCTCGGAATCGATCCGGCGATCGTCCACCCGAGGCGCTTGGATTTCAATCCCGCCGGCGGCGGTGGCGATCGTGCGGGGCTCGGCGTGGCCGTTGCGAACGACCAGGCGGCGGCCGTGCTCGTCGAGCTCCCCGGTAAGGGCCTCGACGTACCCGGACGCCTCCATCTCGATTGCCGCGATCAGCATCCGCCGGGCGCCCTCGCGGACGATCTCGTCAAGCCCGGCGGTGGCATCCTCCGCCCGGGCGTCGTCATTGGTGACTACTGTCAACATCGGCGTGTCCTTCCTCGCCGGCGTCTCACCGCCAGCGAATCTCGTTTTGGTCAACGAGGAAGGTACGCCGCGCCTCCGGACGGGTGGCCGATCCACAGGTTCTGGTTATAACTCTCCGGCCATCTTCGCCGGGCCCAGGCGACGATTTGCACCCCTACCGAACCGAGACTCGGGCGGATAGGCCTTGTTGTCGTCTCAAGTGCTGTTGCCGACCGCTTGCCGCCCCACGATGTTCGTTCACGGCTCGCCGTGGTGTCGATGGAAAGGGGCCCACTTCCTGCCGGGTCACCCACCTAGGAGCGGCAGTAGGCCCGCTCGCCGGCCGGCGAGCGGGCCTACTAGCTACCGACAAATTTAGACGCTTTCAGCCACGTAGGTTCCTTCATAGAAGGAGCCGGCATTCGGGTTGATTAGGCATACCGCGTTCGGGATGCCAAACGGGGGGATGTAACACGGCGTCATGGTTCCGAGGAGCTCGTGATGGGTCTCAGCAGTCACGGAGGCTGGGACAACGTAGCTGGTCACGGTGCAACTCCCCGTGAACTCGATGCGCGTGGCGCTCTGGACCCGAATGTACGTGCCGACGTTGCTGTCACAGTCAACCCTTCCGGTCAAATTGCTGCCATGCACAGTAGCGGTGATCGGAATCTCCTCCGGGGTCTGACAGTCAGTCTCGTCCTCATCGTGAGTGCCGAGCGGGGAGATGTAGTGCTCCTCGGCGTTGACTGTCACCGTGCTGGGGCCGTCGTACGAGACGACCTCTTGGGTCGAGGTGTCGATACCGTCGTAGGTACCCACATGCTCGATCACGAACTCGGTACCGGACAGCAGGTCAGAGAAAAAGTTGTCCCCGCACGTCTCAAACTCGTCGGGGTCGTTGTCGTCGGGGTACTCCCAGCCTGTCCCGCCACCCGCCCCTGCGATGATCTCTTCTGCCGACGCGGGACCGGCGGTTCCCAGCACCAGGCTGGCGATGGCAGCGAGGGCGATCAGCCCCCTCTTCGTGGATGATGCCTTAGAGATTTGCAAAATGCCTTCTTCCTCGCCGAAAGCGGCGTAGTCCGTTCGTAGTATGTCGTGGTACATGCATGGGTGTTTCCAGGGTGGCGCTTGTGCATGTGACGCCACTGCGCCGATTCCCTTCTCCCACTGTCCCCCATACTGGGGGCGGTCGTCAACCAGTTTTCGATCTTCTTGGGAGGCTCGGCCACGGGAGAGACCGCTCCTCCGCTTGCCGATCAGCGTCCTCACGAACTGTAATGGTGCAATTCGAGTTTCCCGCTATTGTGGCGCGCGTACGCTGGGCGGACAGGTCTGGGAGCTATATCTACATGTCCTACCTCATGACATGTCCTACCTATCAAACTTTGCGCGCGATCGAACGCGAAGACCATCGAGGTGAGGGGGGAAGCGGGGGTAGGATCATATCGATGCTCTTCATGGGGCTTTGTGCAGAGCAAGCTGAGCACGGGCCGTCACGCTGAAGTTGCCCTCCCGGGGCCCTCCGGGCGAGACCTAAACCTGCACATGAGATAGAGGTCCTCAGACTCCAAAGGGCGACTCGGTCTCAAGGAAGTTCCGGATCTGCCGAAAGTGTTCTTGGGCTTTCTTCTGCCCACACGTGCCATCTTGGCGTCCTTCGCCCAGTCTGGGAGCTGCATCGTGAAGATCCTGAGCGACTCCTGGCGCCGGTGGAGGCGCGCATCGCCTTCCGGGGCGCCTGGGACAGCGGAGCGATCCATGGCGAAACCGATGTCGTCACCCGGCCGCCGACACGCCGGTCGGGCTGATCGTCCCCGAAACCCCCTCCCACTGTGCCGACCAGAGCGTCATGCGGGGAAATCACGCGGTTTTGGCGCGCGTTAGCGGAGCTGGGATGGGGAAAGATGGTGTCATGAGCCTTGTCGTCACCCGGGGCAGCGCAGTCTTCGCCCGCCCGCTGGGGCGGTTGGCGAGCGGTGGCGTCGCTTGGCGGGCCTCGGAGGGACTGTGACGCATTTTCATCGTCTCCGGCCTCGCCGAGGTGCCGGTACGTCCGTCGTATGGGTCGAGGCTTCAACCGGCGGCCGACTTGTAATGGTGCAAGCGTGTTTCGCGCCATAGACCTCATGAAAATGGGCGACCCGTCCGGACGCTGTTCCACCATGACAGGTCTCCACAACGTTCCTACCATGACAGTTCGGAGATGACTGAGAAGCGGGGGAGCCATACCCAATTCGCGCCATTGTGGCGCGCATACTTTGCCCCAGAGCCTGTCAGAGTGGTCGTATGACGCAAGGCATGGGCCCGGATCCCGTCGTCACCGCCGAGCCCTGGCTTCCGGCGTCCCTGAACATGGGCACGTCCACGAAACGAATGACCGCCGGCCGGGCTCTGCAGCCTCGAGGAGAGCTGGTGGGGCGGTTTCCGAACAGCCTCTTTTGGCGCGCGTTGGCACCAGCTGGAGGGTGCATGGCCAGAAGCGACCTCGCGAAGGGCACGATCGATGGTCGAAGTACGCAACAGCGGACAGGTATCGGCACCCGAGCTGTCGCGCCACGCCGCCGCCGCCTCCTCGCCGGCTGCTCGGGGTTGTGATCCTGTCGATGCTGTGTTCCTCAATGACGCGAGGACCTTTTCCCCCGGCAACTCGGTGCTTCAGGCCGTGAAGCCGTGAGGCACGGCCATCGGCTCCCCGGAGCCGTTCTGGTAGCCGCCATGGTGGTCGCCCTCCTGCCCGGCTCGAGCCCGGCCCACTTGGCGGAGCCGGGCATGAACGGGGCGCAGCTGGACGTTGAGTCCACCGGCAGCGGCGGGTTGTGGCCCGCACCTGGACCCGTGACCGTCATCGGCAAGGGCTTCACCCCCAACACGGTGGCGGAGATCTTCCAGTGTGAGCTTGGGGCCACTGACTTGCGAGACGCTTGTGCGGCGATCGGGACGGCGCTCACAGACAGCAGCGGGGCGTTTCGCGCCGGGCCGGGCTACACCGACACCGGCAAGGCGGTCGTGTCCCCGGAGCTCGTGACTCCTGACGGGAACAAGACGACCTGCCGATCGGTCGGACCGACCCAATGTGTGGTCGCCGCGGCCACGTATCATCCGACGACGCTCCTGCCGACATCGCAGGCCGCGCATGACATTTGCTTTTACGTGCAGCCGCCGTACTCGCTCCACACCGCCTGTAAGCAGCACTCGGTGAGCATGGGAAGCACCACGACGAGCACCCCGGCGTCGACAACCACCTCGACCACCGTGCCCCCGACGACGACGACCACCGTCCCGCCGACGACGACCACCACCCTCCCGCCGGGGCCCTGCGATGTGCGAGAAGCGAAGGTCGACCACACCTACACCCCGGCGGGTTTCCCCCCGGCGACAGGAAGTTCGTCTCACCTTGCGCTGGACCCATTGTGGAAGCAGGAGATCCCGGCCAGCAGCCCTGAAGCCCGGGAGGGGGCGGCCATGGCTTACGACCCGAGTACCGGCCAGACGGTGCTGTTCGGCGGGTTCGTGCGAGGCGGTTCGGGCGACTGCGTCCTAGGCGACACCTGGATCTGGGATGGGAACGCCACGACTTGGAGGCGGCTAGACCCAGCCACGAGCCCCTCCGCCCGCTACGGCCACGCCATGGCATCCGACGACAACGGCATCGTGCTCTTCGGGGGCTATGACGGCGAGAGCGACCTGGCGGACACTTGGACCTGGGACGGGAGCAACTGGGTTGAGCACCGAGCGCTGAGCACCTTCCCCTCGCCTCGGGCCCGCGCAGCGATGGCGTACGACTCCGACCGCGGCCAAACCGTTCTGTTCGGTGGCGATCACAATGGAGGAACCTTGGGCGACACCTGGGCCTGGGACGGCCGAACATGGGCCCGCCAGGCGCCGGTGAGAAGTCCTGAGCCGAGAGGCTACGCTGCTATGGCCTACCATGGTCCGACGAAGGAGCTCGTCCTTCACGGCGGCTGGAACGGCCACTCACTGAGCGAAACCTGGGTTTGGGACGGCGTGTCCTGGGTGTTGAAGTCAAACCGCTACAGGACGGTCCACTCGGGTGTCATGGCTCACCATCCCGACACCGGTTTCACCGTACTCCAAGCCGGATCGGCGGCCAGACTCGAGGGTGACCCCGAGCATGGCGAAGAAGGAGTCTGGGACGGCAGTGGGTGGGGGTACCTTGAAGATCAAGTCTCCGTTTCGCAGGGTGTGAGTCCACCCCCACGCGCCTTCCCAGCGATGGCTCAGGACGCCTCTGGCAGCCTTGTGTTCTTCGGCGGCTACGGGCGCCTCGCAGCGACTACGCCGGAATTGACCGAAAACGGCCAGTGTGTCAACCCGGACCCGCTCGTGCCGGGCACACCCCCATTCTGCGCCCCCATCGGCGTGGACAGAGCGAGCGCCCCTCGCGCCGACACCTGGACGCTGGCGACGCCCGGCACTGGGATGCCGCCGCCACCGAGCACAGGACGCGAATACCGGATGGCCGTGGAGTTAGAGCGGTCCGAGATCCCCGCCGATGGATCATCCACGAGCACCGTCACGGCCAGACTTACCTATGGCGGCGTCGGCGTCCCGGACTACGAGGTCACCTTGAGCACCGACGGCGACGTGGGCTTCTCTCCGACAGCGGGACGGACCGACACCGACGGGCGGTTCACCGCCACCGTGACTGCCTCGAAGACGCCCGGGTTCGAGACCATAACCGCTACCGCGCCGAGGCCTCGGAGCCCCTACCCCATCCAGGGCTGGACCGTGCTTTCCGAGAAGGGGATTGCGCTCGTCCTCGACCCGGTGTCGATCCCCGCCGATGGATCCTCGACGTCGACCGCCACCGCGTCGGTGTACAAGGCCGGGGACCTGGCCGGCGAGAGGGTGTGTTTCAGCACCAGCGGCGACGTCACCTTCTCAGCCCCCGGCCCCCAGCACTGCGGCGCCAGGACTGGCGAGCGCACCTGGACCGTCAGCATCACCGCCTCGCGCACGCCTGGCACCGAGACCATTACCGCCACCGCGGTCGACTCCCAGCTCAGCGCCTCTGCCCTCCTCGACGAGGGCGGGGGGCAGTGGATCGACCGCACGTCGACGGCGACCGGCCCGACCCCCGGCCGTGAAGAGGCGGCCATGGCGTACGACGAGTCGACCGGTCAGACGGTGCTGTTCGGTGGCTATGACGGCTCCAAACCCCTCGGCGACACCTGGGTGTGGGACGGATCTCACTGGACAGAGGTCATCACCCCCAATAGCCAACCCTCTGCCCGTCGGGGCCCGGCGATGGCCTACGACGCCAGTTCCCGCAAGGTAGTGCTCTTCGGGGGCCACGACGGGTCCAACTACCTGGGCGACACGTGGACTTTTGACGGCACTACCAAGAGTTGGACCGAACTTCACCCGGCGCCCGCGCCGGCGGCCCGCTACGTGGCCAACATGGCCGCCGACGGAGCCGGGGTGGTGCTCTTCTCCGGCACTGCGGGACTCACTCGTAAAGTCGACGGGTACACCGACCCTAACGCCCCCGGCCGGCTGCACGACACCTGGACCTGGCGCGATGGGACCTGGACGGAACAGGAGCAGGCCCCCCCGCCGCCTGCAGATACCTCGGCGGGAGTGACGGCTAACAACAGCACTCCGATCGCGGTCCCACTGCCGCCCCCACCCCCTGGGTGTCCCATCCCCGATGGATGTCCGCCCGACAAGGCGGCCCCCTACCCATCGCCCATCTCGGTGTCGGGCCTGACCGGCACGGTTGCCGACATCAGTGTCACCCTTCACGATTTGAGCTACACCCAGAGTGGACCGGCCGACCTCGACATCATGGTGGTAGCGCCTAACGGCAGAGGCGTCATGGTGATGTCCGACGCCTGCGGCACCCAGGCCAAGCCAAACCCGATTCCGCGTAACAAGCCTGTCACCTTGAGTTTCAATGACAGGGCAGGCGCCGGACTGTCATCGGACGGCCCGTGCACATCGGGCACGTATCGGCCGACCAATGTCCAGACCAATGAAAATACCCCCGCTCACAGCCGCGATGCTTTCCCTGCTCCCGCGCCGGGAGGCACGAACAGCACCTCACTGGCGGACTTCAACGGTGTCGACCCGAACGGGACCTGGAGCCTGTACGTCGTCGACGACGGCCCCAACGATCCGAATCCGGCGGACGAGGCGGGGCGGATCGACGGAGGCTGGAGCATAAATGTCAGAACTACTGCGGGACCTGTGGCCCCTACCACGCCTGCTGCAAGGCCTCCGGCCCGAGGCCGCGCCGCAATGGCCTATCACCCGCCTACCGGCAAGGTCATTCTCTTCGGAGGCAGCCAGGAATTCCAGACGGGAACCACGAATGGCGGCGCGCCGAGCACCTGGGGACGGCCTTTCCAGCCCATGGGTGACACCTGGACCTGGGACGGGAGGACGTGGACACAAGAAGGAGCCGGCGCCCACCCCGGCGCCCGCCACTCGGCGGCCATGGCGCACCACGCGGGCACCGGCCGGCTGATGCTGTTCGGGGGATCGGCCAGCCGATGGGGCTCCGTTGCCCACCCTCAAGCTTGCGTTGAACAGGGTCCGCGTTCGACCCAGTGCACCAATACCGAACCGGCGCTCGACGACACATGGACCTGGGACGGGAGCACGTGGGCCCAGCAGAGCCCGCCCCTCAAACCCCCTGCCCACATAGCAGTCGCTGCCTCCGACCCCACCGGGCGCGTCGTATCCCTCTCCGGCATGGGTGTGGGTGGAGCTACATGGACGTGGGAGCCGATGGCCAGCCTGAAACTGAGTCCTACGGTGGTGCCCGCCGACGGAGTTTCGGCCGTGTCAGTTGTAGCGACAGTCTCCGACTCGAACGGCCGACCTGTGGCAGGGCTGGATGTCAAGTTCAGCACCGACGGAGACGTCAAGTTCTCGGGAGTGAGCGACCGTGGCGACGGTACCTACGCCGCCACCGTCACCGCCTCGAGAACCGGCGGCATCGAGACGGTGACGGTCCATACCCCCTTGGGCTCGGCCTCAGGCACCTTGAACGAGGTCGCACATTGCTCACCCCCTCGTGCATCGTCGAATCCTGGGAGCTGGGAGCCGGTGGCACCCATGCCCACTGAGCGGTACCGCCTGGCCGCGGCAACTGGGGGCGACGGGCTGATCTACACCTTCGGCGGCTGGCAATCCGGCAACGGCGCGGAGCTAAGCACCGTCGAGGCCTACGACCGGTGCTCCGACTCGTGGCAGAAACTTCCGCCAATGCCCCTAGGGCCCCGCTCGGGCGCCGCAGCGGCCGCTGCGCCGGACGGTCGGATCTACGTCCTGGGGGGAATTGCGCCCGGAGTCATAGACCTGACGGAGATGTACGTACCTGGAACCGGGACGACCCCTGGCCGTTGGGAGACGTTGCCGCCGATGCCCACGCCCAGGTTCCTGGCCGCCGCCGCCGTAGCGCCGAATGGTGACCTCCACGTCACCGGAGGGGTACTTGCCCGCGACAGCCCTTGTTGCTCGAGCACTGACACCGTCGACGTCTATTCCCCGGCTACAGGCAGGTGGACGCAGGGGGAACCCATGTCGAAGACGCGCGCCTACCACGCCTCCGCCACCGGGCAAGACGGACGCATCTTTGCCGTGGGCGGCTTCACCGGCTCACCGGCCCTTACGCCCGACAACACTGCGGAAGCCCACGACACCGCCACCGGCCGATGGGAGACACTGGCGCCGATGTCGAGCGAACGCTCCTACTTCGGGGCCGCGGCCGCACCCGACGGGCTCATCTACGCCACCGGCGGGTCCGATTCGGATACCGTCGAGGCCTACATCGCATGCGCCGACGCCTGGGTCCCAGTGGCGCCGATGCCCCGCCCCCGCTCTGCTCATGGGGCCGTCACGGGGCCGGACGGCAGGGTTTATGTGCTGGGCGGACGCACTTGGCCTCCAGGAGCACCCCCTAAAGGTCAGGGCGGGCGAGACCCCCTGGGTGTCGGGTCGCGATACGATGTCGAGACGAGCGCAACCGTCGACGCCTACACCGTGGATCCCGCCACATCGGCCAACCTCTGCCCCAAGGTCAGCATCGACGACGTCACGGTCACCGAGCCCTCGTCGGGCACGACCCCCGCCCGTTTCACCGTCACCCTCGACCGCCCGGCCACTCAGCCCCTCACCGTCGAGTACCGCACCGAGGACGGCTCGGCCACGGCGGGCAGCGACTACGCCGCCACCTCGGGGACGCTGGTCTTCGCCCCCGGCCAGACGTCACTAC
>Ga0247713_1000884_pt1 | contig 16369 bp, 15 predicted proteins | sample 21E_NmetaG_FD_189936 | JGI IMG/M metagenome (GOLD analysis project Ga0247713, IMG submission 189936) | Soil microbial communities from hillslope of Landscape Evolution Observatory, University of Arizona, Oracle, AZ, United States - 2-1-E_N | ecosystem: Engineered > Artificial ecosystem >... | reverse complement strand
CTTCTGCGACCTCCACCCCGACGCCGCATCGGCGCTCCACGACTTCGCGGCGTTCCTGTCGGCCGTCGAGTACATCCCCCACGACCACGCGGCGGACCCCGACCGGGGGCTGCCGGCGCCGGCAGCAGCCCGCTCGCGCTGAGTCAGCGGCGTCCGGCCCTCCGAGGCGCCGTCACCTGCACGACCGCTGGATCGGCCTTCTCGTCCCGACCGCCCACGTTGATCACCAGCTCACCGACGGCCGACGCCCGCACGATCATCTTGGCCGATTGCTCGCCGCCCGCGGGTACGGGGCTGATGAGGCATTGCAGCAAGGTCGGGCTCGCGGGTGTGCAACCGCCGGTCGCTGCGAGGATGCGCACCGCGTTGTCGACCTTGGCGCCCTTGACGTGCAGGGCCACGCTGAGGTCGACCGAGGCGGTCACATCCTCGTGGGTGAGGTTCTCGACGGTGACGGTCACCGGGGTCGCCGAGTTGACCCGCATCCAGCTGCTCAGGGTGTCGACGTGAACGGTGTACTGCGAGCCTTCGTCGAACGACGTCCGAGGGGCCATCGTCAACGGCAGCAGCAGCAACAGCAGCAGTGAGGTCCAGCGCTTCATCCCCGCCTCCTACAGGCCGGGGATCGGCGCCCGGCCGCGGCGTGCCCGCGCACGCTGGCGCCAGGGTACGACCGGTCGGACCTCCCGGCCATAGCCAAAACGCATGAAAACGGGGCCGCCGGCGTGGTGCCGGCGGCCCCCGTTCTCAGCGGATGTCTAGTCCAGCAGGGTCAGACGGCACGCCCAGGAGGCCAGGCCGTCACGCAGGCCGACCTTGGGCCGCGCAGCGAGGTGCAGCGCCTGCTCGGCCGTCGGCGTGTTGAAGAACCGGCCCGACCGCCACGTCGACTTCGGCGTGCTGGGCAGGGACCGAGCGAACGCGGTCACGCTCTCCGGGTCGGTCTCGCCGCCGGCGCCCACGTACTCCTCGTACGCCGTCCACTTCAGGGCGTCGAAGCCGCGGACGCGGTCGTTGGCGTAGATGCGGCCGTCGTGCCAGTAGCCGGACCAGTAGTTGGTGATCTCGCCGCTCTTGTAGTCGGCGCCGTCGGTCCGGTAGTGCGCGATCTCCCGCGGGGCGGTCGGGTCGCTCCAGTCGATGATGTTCAGCCCGCCCGAGTACCAGACGGCGACCATGATCGAGGTGCCCGGGATGAAGTTGTAGATGTGCGCCGTGCACCACGTGTCGCGGCCGGAGCCAGGCTGGCCCGCAGTGGAGGAGTTCAACGGGGCGCCATTGTGCGAGCGGTCGATGCCGAAGTAGCCCTGCGGGATCGGCAGCGCCGGGTTGGAGATGTCGTAGGAGTACATCGCGCCGGTTGGTCCGCCGACGCACTCGTTGGCTCCGATGGCCTCATCACCGATCACCAGGGTCTTGCCGTCGTCGGTGACCATCGCCGTGTGGTGGAACTGGATCAGCGGGTTGACGATGTGCGAGGTGATCTTGGGGGCGGTGATGTCGGTCAGGTCCCAGATCTGGCTCTCGGTCAGCCCCACGCAGACACCCATGGGCGTGTCGTCGGTTGCCGTGAAGAAGGTGAAGTCGTGGCAACCGGCCTCGTTCGGCTTGAACGTGTGGACCTTGAACGGCCCCTCCCGGTTGGTCACGTCGATGATCTGCTGCACGCCGCCGCCATTGGCGATGCCGCCCGGACTGGCGTAGATGAAGTTGCCGGTCGGGTCGACGGTCAGGGTGTGCGTCCCGCCCGGAAGGGCCGGTGACACACCAAGAGCGACCGGGTTGTCCGGGTCGGAGACGTCGAACAGCCGCACGCCCGTTGTGCTGCGGGTGCTCGACCCGCTGGCGTCCGGCACGTCCCGGCAGCCACGGCCCGTCTCCGAGTGGTACCCCATGGCGATGATGCCCGGCTCCACGACGGCGACGTCGTTTTGATAGCCGGGACAGTTGACGAACCCGAGCTTGACCGGGTTGTCCGGATCGCTGACGTCGTAGATGTGCACGCCACCGGTCGTGTTGCCGCTGCCGGCCTGCTCGGCGGCGTAGACGTAGTCGCCATCAAAGGCGAGGTCGGTCCCGGACGCGAAGAACGGGGTTGTGCCCGGCGCGTTGGGGTCGCCGTAGGTGTCGTGGTACACGCGCTCGATGTCACTGGCGTCCACGGTCGGCGCGGCGGTGGCGCTCGTGGGTACCAGCAGCGCCATGGCGGCAATGGCGGTCAACAGGCGTCGCATTGGGTTCTCTCCAGGGCTTGACGGCGTCTGGTGGTGGTCTCCCGGGTGACTTTCGTCGCCGGCGCGGAGAACTCCTGCCTGGTCGTCCGTTCTGTGCACAACGGCGCCATTTCGCCACCACGGCGTCACTGTCGGCTCCTACGGTCCCCGGATGACGATTCGCCGCCGCAATCCGCGACTGCAGGGCCTGCTCGGCCTTTCCGCAGCAATCGACTGGTTCACCCGCGCCGGCTATTTCGTCGCCATCCCGCTCAACGACAGCCAGCCGTGGGACCTGGTCGTCGAGGACCAGTCAGGCGTGGTCAGCCGTGTGCAGGTCAAGACGACGACCACCAAGAATCAGCACGGCAAGTACGTCGCCTCCCTTGAGACGGCGGGCGGCAACAAAAGCGTTCACACTCGGAAACCCTTCGACAAGGCCTCTTGTGAGCTGCTCTTCGTGCTCACGGACGACGGCAACATGTACCTCATGCCCACAGCCATCATCTCGGCGCGGCGCGCAATCAGCCTCTGCACGAAGTATGAGCGCTTCCTTGTTACCGGGCCGCAGCAGTTGGTGGTGGGAGGAGGATTCGAACCTCCGTAGGCTGAGCCGCGGCGTTTACAGCGCCGTTCCTTTGGCCACTCGGACATCCCACCGAGGGGGCAATGGTAGGGGCCGTCTCGATCCGTCTGCAACCGTGCGCGCCACTCCCCTAGCATCGCCGCCACGCAATCCTGAGGAGGATCAACCCGTGGCGGAGAACAGCTTCGACGTGGTGGCAGAAGTCGACAAGCAGGAGGTCGACAACGCACTGAACCAGGCGTCAAAAGAGATCGCGACACGCTACGACTTCAAGAACACCGACGCCTCGGTCGCCTGGTCGGGCGACAAGATCGCCATCTCGGCGAACTCCGAGGACCGGGTGATGGCGGCGCTCGACGTGCTCAAGGACAAGCTCGTCAAGCGCAAGGTCAGCCTCAAGAGCCTGGACCACGGCGAACCGAAGCCGGGATCGCGTGGGCACTACAACCTGGAGATCAGCCTGGTCGAGGGGATCCCGAGCGACAAGGCGAAGGCCATGGTCAAGCTCATCAAGACCTCCAAGCTGAAGGTCCAGGCGGCGATCCAGGGCGACCAGCTGCGGATCTCGGGCAAGAGCCGCGACGACCTGCAGGAGGTCCAAGCACTGCTGCGCAACAACGACCAGGACCTGCCGCTGAGGTTCACCAACTACAAGTGAGCGACGTTCGGGTCGTCACCATCGCCGAGCGGCCCGACCTCGTAGCCGCCGCCGAGGAGGTCAACCTGCAGGGTTGGCCGGAGTTCATGTTCCACGACCCCGTGGCGGGTGTGCACTTCGGAAAGCTCTACGACTGGTTTCCCGAGTACCAGTTCGTCCTGGTGGACAGCGATGAACGTGTGCTGGTGTCGGGGGATGCCATCCCCTTTCGCTGGGACGCGCGGATCGACCAGCTGCCGGACCGGGGGTGGGACTTCGTGCTCGAGCAGGGGGTCGCCGACCGCGAGGCCGGCCGAGAGCCCAACATCGTCTCCGCGATCCAAGTCGTGGTGCGGGGAGACCTTCTGGGGACCGGATTTGCCCGCCGCGGTCTGGACGCGATGCGGGGCATCGCGACGGCCGCCGGTATCGCCGACCTGGTCGCCCCCGTACGGCCGAACGCCAAGCACCGCTACCCGCTGACGCCGATGGAGCGGTACGTCGTGTGGACCCGCGACGACGGCACCCCGTTCGACCCGTGGATGCGCGTCCACCACCGCGCCGGCGCCCAGGTCGTGGGCGTCTGCAGCCGGTCCATGACCATCACGGGTTCGGTCCAGCAGTGGTCGCGATGGACGGACATGGCGTTTCCGGACTCCGGCCAATACGTCGTCCCGGGCGCGCTCGTGCCTGTCGAGATCGACCGGAACGCCGACGCCGGCACGTATGTCGAACCCAACGTCTGGATGCACCACCGGCTCACCTGAGCCACACTGATGCGACCTGCCGCCGCATACCGGGGGACCTGCCATGCGCCGTGTGCGTCGCCTCGCCGCTCTGCTCACCGTCGTGTGCCTGGCCGCGCCCGCGGCGCCGGCCTCGGCGGCCACGCCCACGTTGGGGACGACGGTCGTCCGCAGCGGCCTGGACATCCCGTGGGACCTCGCCTTCGCCCCGGACGGCAAGATGCTGGTGACCGGACGCCCCGGCCGCATCCGGGTCTACGCCAGTGGGCGCAAGGGCGCCCAGCTGCTCCGGACCGTCACCGTGCCGAAGGTCCGGGCCGAGGGTGAGGCCGGCCTCATGGGCATCGCGGTCACCAAGCGCAAGGACATCACATGGGTGTTCGTGTGCGCCTCCCGGCAGGTCGACGCCGGCTGGCGCAACCAGGTCCTGCGCTACCGCCTCGGCAGCGGGGGAGGCATGCGACTGGACAAGGTCGTGCTCGGCGGCATGCGGGCCGCCAGCATCCACAACGGCTGCCCCGTCGAGGTGGGTCCGGACGGCAAGCTGTGGGTCGGCATGGGCGACGCCGCCGATCTGTCGCTGCCGCAGAAGCGGTCGAGCCGCAACGGCAAGATCCTGCGCGTCAACCTCAACGGGTCCATCCCTGCAGACAACCCGTTTGGCCGCTCGCCGGTCTACGCCCTGGGGATACGCAACCCGCAGGGCATCGCCTTCTACCCGGGCACGAAGCGCGCCTATTCCATCGAGCACGGCCCGCACGTGCACGACGAGATCAACCGCCTCCGGGCGGGGGGCAACTACGGGTGGCCCTGCTGGACGGGCCGCTCCACGGCCTACCAGCGCAGCACCGGCTGCGGTCCGGCCTCGGACTACCTCGCGCCGGCCTGGTCGTCCGGCTCGTCGACGATCGCGACGTCCAACGGCACGTTCCTGCGGGGCGAGGCGTGGGGCTCCTGGCGGCGCAGCCTGGTGGTCTCGACGCTGAAGGAGAGCGACGTTCGCCGCTTCGTGTTCGGCACCAAGGGCTATCGCGCCGAGCAGCGCTCGGTGCTCTTCGACGGTCGGTGGGGGCGGCTCCGGGCCGCCGTCATGTCACCCAACGGTCGCGCGCTGTACCTGACGACGTCCAACGGCGGCGGACGCGACCGCGTGATCCGGGTGCGTCCGCGCTGACCGCAGCCGTCAGGCGATGTGGCCCATTCGCCTGGCGATGGCGTGGAGGTTCGCCACGCGCGACTCGGTGGTCGGGTGGGTCCGGAACATCGCGCCCATGCCCCGGCTGAACGCCCCGCCGAACGGCGCGCTGATGTAGAGCTGGCTGAACGCCGAGGACGTCTCCGCCGGCGTGCCGCCCAGCCGCATTCGCTGCTTGCCTCCGGCCTCGAGCTTCTGCAACGCGCTGGCCAGGGCCAGCGGCTTACCGCTGAGCTCCGCGCCGGACGCGTCGGCCTGGGTCTCCCGGCTGCGGGTCACCGCCAGCTGGATCACCATCGCGGCGAGCGGGGCGAGGAAGATCATCAGGATCGACGCGATGGGGTTGGCGTTGCGGTCACGGCCGCCGCCGAAGAAGAACGCGAAGCGCGCCAGGAAGGTGATCGCCGTGGCGATGGTCGCCGCGATCGTCCCGATGAGGATGTCGCGGTTGTACACGTGCGACAGCTCGTGGGCGAGCACGCCCTCCATCTCGTCGCGGTCGAGCAGGTCGATCAAGCCCTGGTTCACGCAGACCGCCGCGTTCTTGGGGTTGCGCCCCGTGGCGAAGGCGTTGGGCTGCGGCGACGGCGAGATGTACAGCCTGGGCATCGGCTGCCCGATGCGCTGCGACAGCTCTTGGACCATCGAGTAGTACCAGCCGTGCTCCTGAGGGTTCGCCTCCTGGGCGCGGGCCATCTTGATCGCCAGCTTGTCCGAGAACCAGTAGGTCCCGACGTTCATGACCAGGGCCAACACCAGGGCCATGGTCAGGCCCTGCTGCCCGCCGAACGTCTGACCGATCAGCAGCATCAGGCCGGACAGGGCCGCCAGCAGGATGAAGGTCTTGAACGACTTGAACATCGCGCTGCAACTCCTTGCGGTCGCCGCCGGTCCCTCCGGCGTGCCCCACGCAGGCCAGAGTAGCCCTGCGCACGGCAAGAAACCGTCAAACCGCGAGCGGGACCGCCGCGGCGCTACTCGGCCTGAGCGGTCTCGGCGGCGGCCGTGTCGCCCGTCAGGGTCGACCGCGAGGCCGGCTCGGTGAACGGCGGTGGGAACACTCCCAAGGCGAGCACCGCCACCGCGAGCACTCCCACCGTGAAGCTCAACGCAAGGCCGGGGCGCAGGCGGTCGCGGGTCTCCGTAGCCGGGTCCATCCACATCCGCTTCGCGACGAACAGGTAGTAGAAGAGCCCGACCAGCGAGTTCACCACGACCGCAGCCGCCAGCACGATGCTGCCCGCCGTCGGCTCGACGACCAGCGGAATGAGGATGTACAGCTTCGCCCAGAAACCGATGGCGATGGGCAGTACGCCGGCCAGCGAGAGCAAGAAGACCGTGAAGGCGACGGCGATCCCCGGGGACGTCGAGCCGAGGCCGGCGTAGTCGTCGATCTGCCGGGCGGGTAGCTGCCGGGTGACGGCGACAACGCAGGCGAACGCCCCGATGTTCGTCACGGCGTACGCCAGCAGGTACAGCAGGACCGCCGCGAACGCGGCGTCGTTGATGTCGCCGCCACCGGGGCGCGCCAGCGCGAACGGCACCAGCATGTAACCGGCCTGCGCCACCGACGAGTACGCCAGCAGCCGGACGATGTTGCGCTGCTGCAGGGCGGTGAAGTTCCCCAGCGTCATCGTCGCGATGGCGACGCCGCCCAGGACCGGAGCCCACACGTCGGCCAGGGGTTCGAAGGCGACGAAGCACACCTGCAGCAGGCCCGCGAAGCCGGCTGCCTTTGACGCGACGGACAAGAAGGCGGTCACCGGGATCGGCGAGCCCTCGTAGGTGTCCGGTGCCCAGAAGTGGAACGGCACCGCGGAGATCTTGAAGCCGAAGCCGACGATGACGAACAGCAAGGAGGCGAGCAGCAGCGGTTCGCGGCCGTCCTCACCGAGTGCCGCGAGCCCCTCACGCACGCCAACGAGATCGGTGGTGCCGGTGAAGCCGTAGACGACGGACAGGCCGAACAGCAGCACCGCGACGGACAGCACGCCGAACATGAAGAACTTCAGCGAGCCCTCGTTGCTCCGCAGATCGAATTTGCGCAGGCCCGCCATGACGAAGCCGGGGATCGACACGATCTCCAAGGCGATGAAGATCATCACCAGGTCGCGGGCGCTGGGCATCAGCAGCATGCCGACGAACGACGACAGCAGCAGGAAGTAGTACTCCCCCTGGTACGTGCGGATCTCGGTGAAGTACCGGTACGACAGGAACAGCACAAACAAGGCGGTGCTCAGGAAGAACGCCTTGAACAGCAGGGCGTAGTTGTCCACGACGAACATCTGGCCGAACGAGCTGCGCACCTGCCCGTCGAGGGCGAGCGCCACCACGAAGGCCAGCGACACGAGGACGCCGACACCCGCGATGGGGTTGACCAGCCGCTTGCGCTCCGGGCGCAGGAACAGCTCGACGAGCAGCACCGCGAGCGCGCCGGCGAGCAGCGACAGCTCGGGCGCGAGCGCGAACCAGTCGATGGTGGTGACATCCGTCATGGCCGCTACCTACGCCCCGCCGGTGAACACCGCGAGGATGGCGTTCACGTCCGGTGTGGTCAGGGCGAAGATCAGGAACGGCAGGAAGCCCAGGACGATGATCAGCACCAGCAGCGGTGACCACGCGCCCCACTCCAGCGGCGAGATGTCGGGCAGGCGGTGCTCGGTCCACCGCTCCGGTGCCGTGCCCATCGTCACCCGCTGCAGCATCCACAGGAAGTAGCCGGCGGTCAGCACCGTCCCGAATGCGCCCAGCACCACCAGCACCCGGAACAGCGTGAGATAACCGGCGTCGACCAGTGCCGGCGCGGGGTTCCAGGCGGCGAGCAGGGCGAAGATCTCGCCCCAGAACCCGGCGAGACCCGGCAGCCCCAGGGAGGCGATCGCCACGTAGGTGAAGATCGCACCCATCCTCGGCATGGTCTGCAGGACGCCGCCGCCGATCTCGGCGATCGCCCGCGTGTGGTAGCGCTCCTTGATCGAGCCCACGACGAAGAACAGCATCCCGGTGATCACGCCGTGGGCAACCATCCCGAAGATGGCGGCGTTGATGCCGACCGGCGTGAGGCTGGCGATACCCAGCATCACGAACCCCATGTGGCCGACCGAGCTGAAGGCGATGAGGCGCTTGAGGTCGGTCTGCGCCAGGCAGCACAGCGCCCCGTAGATGATGGCGATCACCGACAGCACCGCGATGGTCGGTGCCCAGAACTGCGCCCCCTCGGGCAGGATCGGCAGGGCGATCCGGACGAACCCGTAGGTCCCCATCTTCAGCAGGATCCCGGCCAGCAGCACCGAGCCGACCGTCGGTGCCTCGGTGTGCGCGTCGGGCAGCCACGTGTGGAACGGCCACATCGGCGCCTTGATCGCAAAGCTCAAGCCGATGCCGAGGAACGCCAGGATCTGGAACTGCCGACCGAACGCACCGGCACCGCCGGCCTCCTGCAGCGCCAGGATGTCGAAGGTCCGCTCGGGGGCGTTGAAGTACAGCGCCAGGAACGCCACGAGCATGAACACCGAGCCGAACAGCGTGTACAGGAAGAACTTGATCGCGGCGTACTCGCGCCGCGGCCCACCCCAGATGCCGATCATGAAGTACATCGGGACCAGGACGAGCTCCCAGAAGACGAAGAACAGCACCAGGTCGAAGGCGATGAAGCACCCGGCCATGCCGGTCTGCAGCATCAGCATCAGCGCCAGGAACGCCTTGGGCTTCCCGGGCTCTTCGATGTGGTGGTACGCGTAGATGCTGCACAGCAGGACCAGCAGGTACGACAGCACGAACAGCGGCATGGAGATGCCGTCGATCGCGACGTGATAGTTCGCGCCGATGGCGGGGATCCACGGCACGTTGACCTGATAGGCCAGCCCCTGCCCGCCGGCCGGGCCGGCGTAGTAGCCGATCAGGATCGCCACGGACAGGACGAATCCCAGGATCGACGTGACCAGGGCCACGGGCTTCGCCGCTTCCTCACTGCGCTTGGGGATCAGGGCGATCACGCCCGCCCCGAGCAGCGGGAGGAACACCGTGACGGTGATCGCGAGATTGCTCAGCATCGTTGCTGTCCTCGATCGTCTCTAGCCGGCCGTGGCGAAGACCACGGCGAGGATGAACACACCCAGGAACATGCCGCCTGCGTACAGCTGCACGTTCCCGCTCTGGAACTTGCGGAAGATCTCCCGGCCCATGAAACCGGCACCGCCGGCCATGCCGTTGAGCGCCCCGTCGATGGCGCGCTGGTCGAAGTGCTTGTAGGTCACCCGACCGAGGCGGCCGGCGAAGGCGCCGGCGCCGTACACGATCCGGTCGATGATCCGGTCGTTGACCCAGTACATCGCCGGGCCGAGCTTGTCGCGGATCGCGGTGCGGGTGATCGCGTCGGTGTACAGGTGGTCCAGGTAGTACCGGTTCACCAGCACCTTCGAGAACAGCCCCATCCGCAGCATCGGCTCGCGTTCGGGGATCCGGCGGTACAGCAACGTGCCGACGACCAGGCCGACGATGGCCAGGGCGCTGGCGGTCAGCGCGAGGGGGAAGTTGAAGATCGCCGGGTGCCCCTCGAAGTACCGGGTGTCGAACATCGTCCACGCGGCGAACCCGCTGGAGTGGAACCGGTCGAACGGCAGGTTGATGAACCCGATCAACGCCGCGGGCACCGCCAGGATCGCGAGCGGCGCAGCCATCGCGGGGCCGCTCTCGTGCGGCGTGCCGTGACCGCGGAACGGTCCGGCGAACACCAGCCACAGCACGCGGGTCATGTAGAACGCCGTCACCAGGCCGCCGAGGGCGCCGAGGATGGCCAGCAGGTAGCCGGTGTACCCACCGGCCGACAGCGCTCCGGCCAGGACTTCGTCCTTGGACCAGAAGCCGGCCAGCGGCGGGATGGCCATCAGGGCCAGCGAGCCGATCATGAAGGTCCAGAACGTGATCGGCATGTAGCGCTTGAGCCCGCCCATGTCGCTCATGTTGTTGGAGTGCACGGCGTGGATGACCGAGCCGGCGCCCAGGAACAGCAGGGCCTTGAAGAACCCGTGGGTGAACAGGTGGAAGATGCCGGCGGTGTAGCTGAACGCCAGTGCCGCGACCATGTAGCCCAGCTGGCTGACCGTCGAGTAGGCCAGCACCTTCTTCAGGTCGTCCTGCACCAGTGCGAGCAGCCCGGCCATGAACAGCGTGATCGTGCCCACCACGGCGATGACCGCCAGGGCAACCGGTGATTCCTGGTAGGCCGGGTACAGCCGCGCGACCAGGAAGATGCCGGCGGTCACCATGGTGGCTGCGTGGATCAGCGCCGACACGGGGGTGGGGCCGGCCATCGCGTCGGGCAGCCAGGTGTGCAGCGGGAACTGCGCGGACTTGCCGACCGCACCGAGGAACAGCGCCAGCAGCCCGAACGTCAGCATGCCGGTGTTCAGCTCGGCGCCACCGGCCATGGTGCCCGCCTCCACCGAGGCGAGGATCTCACCGATGTTGAAGGTCCGGAACATCGACCACAGCGTGATGACGCCGATCATCAAGCCGACGTCACCGAAGCGGGTGGTCAAAAACGCCTTGATCGCGGCACTGGAGTTCTGCTTCCCCTCCCACCAGAACCCGATGAGCAGGAAGGAGCAGACACCGACGAGCTCCCAGCCCACCAGCACCATCATCATGTTGTTGGCGATGACCAGGGTGAGCATCGACGCGGTGAAGATGCTCAGCAGGGTGAAGAAGTAGGTGAACCGCGGGTCGCCGTGCATGTAGCCGGTCGAGTAGACCTGCACCATCAGGCTGACGAAGGTCACGAGCAGGAACATCATGGCCGTCAACCCGTCGATGCGGATCCCGGCCTCCATCTCGTAGCCCTCGCCCAGCGGCGTCAACACCACCGACTTCTCGTTGACGAAAGCGTGGTTCTCGCCCTTCGGCTCCTCCCCTGGTGCCGCGGCCAGCAGCCCGGCGTCTCCGCCGAGGGATGCCACCTGCACACCGGCCGCCGCATGGTCGTCGGCCTCCTCCTCGCCGTGGTCGCCCTCCTCGCCGTGGTGCGCCTCGGCGGCGGCATCGACGTTGGCGCCGAACACCTCCACGGCAATCGCACCCGACAGCAGCAGCGCGGCGGTGATGGCGACGATGCCGATCTCCGCACCCTTCTTGGGCAGCTGGCGGCCGATCGCCATGATCAGCAGCGCCGAGGTGGCCGGCAGGACCGGCACCAACCACGCGTAGTCACTCACCAACGCGACCGGCTCCTTAGTACTTCATGAGGTCGGCCTCGTCGATGTTGACCGAGGCGCGGTTGCGGTACAGCAGCAGGATGATCGCCAGGCCGACGCCCACTTCGGCGGCGCCCACGGCGATGACGAACAACGCGAAGACCTGGCCCGTCAGCAACGCGTCGGCCGTCCGGGCGATCTCGCCGAACGTCACGAGGTTGATCGTCACGCTGGCCAGCATCATCTCGACGCTCATCAGGACCAGCACGGCGTTGCGACGGGACAGCACGCCGTAGACGCCGACGCAGAACAGCAGGGCCGCGAAGATCAGCGGGTACGTCGCCTGGATCACTGCTGCGCCCCCTCCTCGATCGCGCGCCCGGGTGTGGTCGTCACGTCACCGGAGAAGTCCTGGTCGGGCAGCACGGTGGTCTCCGCGTCGGTCGGCGCCGGCCCCTCGCCCTCCTCGCGCCGCGCCAGCACGATGGCGCCGATCAACGCGACGGTGAGCATGAACCCCAACGCCATGAACGGAAATGCCCAGTGGACGTAGAGCACCTCCCCGATGGCTCCGGCGCCGACGTACGTGACGTCGATCCTCTCCCCGCCGAAGGCACCGAAGATCACCACGCACAGGAAGCCGAACAGCAGCACGCTGACGATCAGGGCGAGCGGCCCGTTCTCGTTGTGCTGCGCCATGGGTCCGATGGGCGCCCGGGTGAGCATGAGACCGAACAGGATCAGGACGATGACGGCGCCGACGTAGACCAGGACCTGCGTCCACGCGAGGAATTCGGCGCCCAGCATCAAGAACGTGCCGGCGACGGACAGCAGCGCGACCACGAGGTACAGCGCCGCGTGCACGACGTTGCGCGACAGGACGACCAGCAGCGCCGAGGCTCCGCCGACGACCCCGACGAGCAGCATGAACACGTCGGGCCAGGTCAGAACTTGGTTCACGAACCCTCCCCCGCACGCTCGGCGCGGATCCGCGCCTTCTCCTTGCGGACGTAGGCGGCCTTGGCCTTGGCGCGAGCGACCCGTTCGCTCTTGCCCTCGGCGATCAGCTGGTCGAAGACCTCCTGGTCGACCTGCGCCTCGACATGGATGTCCTCCTCCTGCGCGGCGCCCCCGGCAGCCGCACCGCCGGCTTTGGTCTGGGCCTGACCTGGGGCCGGCTCGGCAGGGGCCGCAGCCGCCGCCGCCTGCTCGGCGGCCTTGCGGGCGGCCTTCAGCCCCTCCTCGATCTCCTTGGGGATGTCCGCGCCCTCGTCCAGCTCCGGCGGGGGCGGGACGGTGTTCATCCAGACGCGCAGCTGCTCCTTTTCGTGGGTCAGCTCACGCACGGAGTACGTGGAGTACTCGAACTCGGGCGACCAGAACAGCGCGTCGAACGGGCACACCTCGACGCAGATCCCGCAGTACATGCACAGCGCGAAGTCGATCGCGAAGCGGTCGAGCACGTTGCGTGTGCGGGCCCGGGCCCCCTCCTCCTTGGGTGGCACGACCTCCTTGTGGCTGTCGATGTAGATGCACCAGTCGGGGCACTCGCGGGCGCAGAGCATGCAGACCGTGCAGTTCTCCTCCATCAGCGCGATGACGCCGCGGCTGCGAGGAGGCAGGGCCGGCTTGACGTGCGGGTACTGCTGCGTGGTCGACGGCGTCAGCATCGTCTTCAGCGTGACGCCGAGGCCCTTGAGCAGACCGATCTGCGGCGGCTTCGGGAGCTTGGGAAGTGTGGGCATGGCTACGCGTCCTCAAGCAGCGAAGCGGTAGGACCCTGATTCATGCGAAGACCTTGGCGATGGCGATGACGACGATGTTGAGCAGTCCGAGCGGGATCAGCACCAGCCACGACATGCGCTGCAGCTGGTCCTCCCGCAGGCGGGGGAACGTGGCGCGGAACCAGATCATCACGAAGACCAGGGACAGGATCTTGCCCATGGTCACGCCGACGCCGATGAGGCCGGCGACGACCTCACCGGGGATGAACCACAGGTCGAACGCCGGCGGCGGGACGCCCGGAAGGATGTACCAGCCACCCAGGAACAGGACCGTGGCGATCGCCGACAGCACGACCATGCCGGCGTACTCGGCGAGCATGAAGAACGCGTAGCGGATGCCGGTGTACTCGGTCATGTGGCCGAAGATGATCTCGGAGTCGGCGATCGGCATGTCGAACGGCGGGCGGTTCAGCTCGGCCAGCGACGCGACGTAGAACAGCAGGAACCCGACCGCCTGCGGGAGCACGTACCACATGGGCACGATGCCGAAGAGGCGGAACTCCGCCTGGGCCTCGACGATGCCGACCAGCGACAGCGTCCCGGCCTGCAGGACGACGGCCGCGGCGCCGAGCACCAGCGGCAGCTCGTAGGCGATGAGCTGGGCGGCAGCGCGGATCCCACCCATCAGCGAGTACTTGTTGGCGCTGGACCAGGCGGCCATCAGCACACCGAGCACGCTGACCGAGGACACCGCCAGGGCGAAGAACACGCCGGCGGGCAGATCCACGCCGAACACGCCGGGCCCCAGCGGGATCACGATGAGGATCACCAGCGCCGGGATGAGCGCCACGCCAGGCGCGATCGCGAACACCCACTTGTCGGCGGCGGCGGGGATGATGTCCTCCTTCTGGAGGAACTTCGCCCCGTCGGCGACGAGCTGACCCACGCCGTGCTTGATCGGACCGATGCCCGCCTCCATCGGACCGAGGCGGTCCTGCTGGTGGGCGAGCACCTTGTGCTCCATGTAGCCGGCGACCAGCGGTGCGGTCAGGAAGAACCCGATCATCACCAGCAGCTTGATCCCGATGGACAGCGCCAGGGGACCGACGTCGAACAGTGACTCCATGCCCTCCCCTACCGGTCCACGTCACCGACGACGAAGAACACACTTCCGAGGATCGCGATCATGTCCGACAGCAGCGCGCCCTCGAGCAGATACGAGATCATCGAGATGTTGTAGAAGCTCGGCGTCCGCATCTTCAGCCGCCACGGGTTCTTCTTGCCGTCGCTGACCAGGAAGTAGCCGAGCTGGCCGAGCGGGGCTTCGGTGCGGACGTAGATCTGACCCTCTGGCGCCTTGACGATCTTGGGCAGCTTGACGTTGCAGGGCCCGTCGGGGATGCGGTCCAGGCACTGGTCGATGATGTGGGTCGACGCGTCGATGCGGTCGAGCAGCATCACGAACCGGTCATAGGAGTCCCCGTTGGTGCCGACCGGCACGTGGACGTCGATCTCCCCGTACTTGGCGTAGGGCTGGGTCACCCGCGCGTCCTCGGCCACGCCGGTCGCGTGCAGGGTCGGCCCGGTCACGCCGTACTCCATGGCGATCTCGGGCGGCAGCGCGCCGACGCCCTTGGTCCGAGCCATGAAGATCTCGTTGCCGAGCAGCAGGTCGCGGTACTCGGCGGTACGGGCGCGGATGACCTTGGTCAGCTTGGCGCTGGCCTGCAGGAAACCGGCCGGCAGGTCCTCCTTGACACCGCCGATGCGGTTGTACGCGAAGTGCAGCCGGCCGCCGGCGGCGCTTTCGAGCAGGTGCTGCACGTCCTCGCGCTCGCGGAAGGCGAAGAACACGGGGGTGATCGCACCCAGCTCCAGCCCGAACGACCCGACGAACATCAGGTGGTTGAGGATCCGGCCCCACTCGCAGAACATCGTGCGGATCCACTGCGCCCGCTCAGGGACCTCCATCTCCATCATCGTCTCGACCGCCATGCAGACGCCGAGCTCGTTGTTGAACGCCGACAGCCAGTCGTGGCGGTTGACCAGGGCGATGATCTGACGGTAGTCGCGCGCCTCGGCGAGCTTCTCGAAGCCGCGGTGCATGTAGCCGATGACCGGTTGCGCGCGGGTGATCTTCTCGCCGTCGAGGTCGATGACGACGCGCAGCACGCCGTGGGTGGCCGGGTGCTGCGGGCCGATGTTGAGGTTCATGTCCTGCGTGACGATGTCGCCGCCGTCGCGCAGCTCCACGAGCATGCCCTCACCGGGGCCGCCGGGCAGGACGCCGGTCTCGCGGTCAGCCAGGGTGTCGGTCATCGGTTATTCCTTGGCATCGTCGGAGCCCAGGGAACGGTCGGGGTCGGCACGGTCCGCAGCGTCGGCGCGCTCTGAGGGACCCTCGGGCGCCGGCCCCTCCTCGACCCGCTCCTGCATGACCTCGGCTTGGGGGTCACGGGGGTCCGGGCCGACGTCCTCAGCGCGGCGGTCGACGCCGGCGACGTCGTCGTCCGCTGCGTCGGTGGGCGGGTCGGTGGGCAGGGGCGCGGACTCCGCGCCAGGCGCAGGAACCAGGGGGACGTCGTCGCCCTGTGGCGCGCCACCGTGGGGGGTGCTCGACGCCCCGGCCTCGGGGGTCACCGGCCGGTCGGACTCGGGCCCGGGCGCAGGGGGTTCCTCGACACCGCGGGCCGGCTCGGAGTCCTGGGTGTCCGACGTCATCCCCGGGGTCTGGGCTGCGGGGGTCGCTCCGGACTGGACCTCGGCGCCGCCGTGGCGACCCTCCGCCTCGGGGCCCGGCGTGCCGCTGGGAACCGGTCGGGCGCCCTGCGCCGCGGCCGCCTCGGCCTCCGCGTCGACCACGGGCTCGTCTGTGTCCGGCGAGTCCTGAGTGGCTCGCGCAGCCATGTCGCCCTGGGCGGCACCGGCCGCGGCGTCCTTGGCGATCGCCGACCCGGCCACCTCGGCCGCGCCCTCGGGGGTCGCGCCGGTCGGGTCGCCGGCAGCGGTGGCGGCAGCAGCAGCAGCCTCGTCCTCGGTGTCGCCGCCGCCGTACTGCTCAGCGGCGTCGGCGACAC
>Ga0247713_1000883_pt1 | contig 16372 bp, 20 predicted proteins | sample 21E_NmetaG_FD_189936 | JGI IMG/M metagenome (GOLD analysis project Ga0247713, IMG submission 189936) | Soil microbial communities from hillslope of Landscape Evolution Observatory, University of Arizona, Oracle, AZ, United States - 2-1-E_N | ecosystem: Engineered > Artificial ecosystem >... | reverse complement strand
CTCCTCGCTGCACCGGCTTGACGAGGCCGAGCGGGAGCTCGAGCCCGCCCTCGCCGCCGGTGAGGACGCCGTCCGGGCCGGCGCCCTGCTGGTCCTCGGCGAGGTGCGCCGCAAGCGGGGCCGGCACGACGCGGCCACCGCCACGTTCGTGCAGGCGCTGGCGGCAGCGGGTGCGGCCGGCATCGACCGGCTCACCGGTGAGGCGCTGCGCCAGCTCGGGCTGCTCGACTACTTCGACGGGAGGCTGCGCAGCGCCGAGGAGCGGTTCCGGCAGGCGCACGCCCTCGCGGAGCGGGTGGGCGACCGCCGGGGCGCCGGCTGGGCCCTGCAGCACCTGGCCTGGAGCGCCACCACCCGCGGCGACTACGAGCTGGCCGACAGGACGCTCGAGCGGGCCGCGGAGGTCTTCGGCGCGCTCGAGGACTCCGGTGGGCTGTCCTGGGCGGCCGGCACGGAGGGCTTCGTCCGCCTGCTGCAGGGCCGGTTCACCGAGGCGCGGGCCGTCGCCACCTCCGTGCTGCCGCTGGGCGAGGCCACCGGCGAGCGCTGGGGCGTGGCCGCGATGCTCACCATCGACGCCTTCGCCGCCGCCGAGCTCGGCGACATCGACGCGGCGCTGCGGGAGTCCGCCGCGGCGAGGACGGCCTTCTCCGAGCTCGGCGACGCGTGGGGGCAGGCGCTCGCCGCCGTCGCCCAGGGCGTCGCCGCCCGTGGCGACGACCAGCCGCAGCGCGCGGTCGCGGTGCTCGCCGAGGCGGTGCGGCTGTCCGAGACCGTCGGTCACCCGGTGATCACCGGCCTGGCGCTGGTCGTCCAGGGCTACGCGAGCCTCGACCGGGGCGACCTCGACGGCGCGGAGGCCTGCGCCTTCCGTGCCTCGGCGCTGCTGGCCGGGCTCGACCTCGAGCCGCACGCCGGGCTCGGCGCGAAGGTGCTGCTCGCCCAGGTGCTGCGGGCTCGCGGCCACCGGGACGACGCCCTGCGCGAGCTCGACGCCGCGCTGGACCAGACCGCCCGGCCGGCCCTGCTGTTCCCGCTGCGGCAGGCGATGGCCCACCGGGCGGGGACGCTGCTCGAGCTCGACCGGCCGAGGGAGGCGCTGACGACGGCCCGCGCCGCCGTCGACGTCCCGGCCGAGGACGTCCGGTCGCAGGTGCTCGCCCTGCGGGCGCTGGGGGCGGCGCTGCGGGCCTGCGGTCAGCCGGAGGAGGCGCGCCTGCACGTGGTTCGTGCCCTGGAGGTGGCGCGCTCCACCGGGCAGCGGTCGGAGATCGCGGCGACCGAGCGCCTGCTCGAGGCGCTCGAGGCGCAGGGCCCGCTCGCGGGCGGCGGCGCTACCGCGCCCGGCGGGCCAGGCGCTCGCGGTCCAGCAGGGTGACCGCCCGGCTGTCGACCCGCATCCAGCCGCGCGAGGCGAAGTCGGCGAGGGCCTTGTTGACCGTCTCGCGGGAGGCGCCGACCAGCTGGGCCAGCTCCTCCTGGGTGAGGTCGTGGTGCACCCGCACGCCGTCGCCGTCGGGCGTGCCGAAGCGCTGCGCCAGCTCGAGCAGTGCCTTGGCGACCCGGCCCGGGACGTCGGTGAAGATCAGGTCGGCGAGGGCGTCGTTGGTGCGGCGCAGCCGGCGGGCCAGCACCCGCAGCAGCTGCTCGGAGATCTCCGGGCGGTCCTTGATCCACGGGCGGAGCGAGGTGTGCGCCAGCGAGGCCAGCCGGGCGTCGGTGAGGACGACCGCCGTGGCGGTGCGCGGCCCCGGGTCGAACAGCGACAGCTCGCCGAACATGTCGCTCGGACCCATCACCGAGAGCATGTTCTCGCGGCCGTCGGCGGCGCGGCGACCGATCTTGATCTTGCCCGAGAGCACGATGAACAGGGTGTCGCCCTGCTCGCCCTCGTCGAAGACGTGCGCGCCGCGCGAGTAGTCGCCGTAGGTCAGGGCACCGGCCAGCGCCTCGGCCGCTTCAGGGGCCACCCCTTGGAACAGCCCGGCCCTCGACAGCACCTCGTCCACGACGTCGCGACCTCCGCTCGTTGCGTGCGGGTCGTTCCCGCCGACCGCAGAGTGTCCCACGTCACCGCTCCGGAGTCCCGGAAGACCGCCCGGAGGCGGCGCCGGTGCCGTCGCAGCGGATGCAGCGGGGGCCCCGCTGCGGCTCGGTCAGGGGGTCAGCGGGGTCGCGTGGGCAGCAGCCGGCTCAGCCGCCGCCGGCGCCAGTAGCGCTCGAGCGCGGGGGCGAACCCGTCGCTGACGAACGTCTCGACCTCCTCCGGCCGGGCCGTGTCGAGGAAGGACTCGAGCTCGTCGGTGACCGACTCGACGCGCAGCGGCCGCTCGACCCGCTCCATGGCGAGCATCAGCCCGAGCAGCGCGAGCGGCAGCAGCAGGGTGATCGGCAGGAGCGACACGCCTCCATCGTCCCCCCTCCGGCCGCGCTCATGCACCCGGCAGGGGTGGCGGTCAGCCGGCTGCGGTCAGCCGGCGCTCGAGCGGCAGCGGGAGGGCGGTCAGGCACAGCGACGGCTGCTCCCGGTAGCGGGCGATGAGATCGCCGGTGGCATCGGCGATCTGGCGGTGCAGCGCCGCGCGGTAGTCCGACAGCTGGCGCTCGGCGTCGGCGAGGTCGACCTCGAGCTGCCGGGCCGCCGTCGTGTCGGCCGGGTCGACCCGGCGCTCCCACAGCAGCTCGATCTGGGGCAGCGGGGGGATGCCGTCCACGGGCACGACCTCGAGCAGCGCCTGGCGGCCGGCACCGACGCGGGCGTCGGTGAGCACCGGGCGCAGCGCGTCGGTGTCGACGTCGCGGGCGGTCCCCCCGTCCAGCCGGGCCCGGAGCACGTCGAGCCGGGCCTGCAGGATGCGGCGCCAGTAGGACACCCGGCCCTCCTCCTCGCCGAGGGCGCGGCGGTAGGAGCGCAGCGCGTCCAGGTCGAGGTGGGCGAAAGCGTCCTGCCGCTGCGGCAGGGGCCGCGGGCCGCCCTTGCGCGATCGCGGCGCCGGGGGGACCGGCGTCGAACCCGGCAGCTCCGCGGGGAGCAGGCCTACCTGCGCGTCCATGCACGAACCTCTCGTTCTGGTCACTCTCCGTGACCATCCCTGGAGTCGTCGTCAGGACCCCTGGGAGCCTTGAGCCGGGTCACCCGTGCGGCCCACCCGTAGACTCGGGCGGTGCGCGCGCCGACGGCTCCGGAGTCCCGGCTGGCCCTCGTCCGGCGGGCCCGGCGCACGAACCGGGAGCTGGCCACGCTGCATCCCGACGCGCACTGCGAGCTGGACTTCACCACCCCGCTGGAGCTCGTCGTCGCGACAGTGCTGTCGGCGCAGTGCACCGACAAGCGGGTCAACGAGGTCACCCCGGCGCTGTTCGCGCGGTACCGCACCGCGGCCGACTACGCCGGGGCCGTGCGTGAGGAGCTCGAGGCGCTGATCCGGCCGACCGGCTTCTTCCGCAACAAGGCCACCAGCCTGATCGGGCTCGGCGCAGCGCTCGTGGAGCGGCACGACGGGCAGGTGCCGCCTCGCCTCGAGGACCTCGTGGCCCTGCCGGGCATCGGGCGCAAGACCGCCAACGTGGTGCTCGGCAACGCCTACGGCATCGCCGGGCTCACGGTCGACACCCACTTCGGCCGCCTGGTGCGCCGCTTCGGCTGGACCGAGGAGACCGACCCGGTCAAGGTCGAGGCGGTCGTCGCCGAGCTCCTGCCGCGCAGCGAGTGGACGATGTTCAGCCACCGGGTGATCTTCCACGGCCGGCGCGTCTGCCACGCGCGCACCCCGGCCTGCGGGGCGTGCGGCCTCGCCCGCCTCTGCCCGGCGTACGGCCTCGGCCCGACCGACGCCGGCCGGGCCGCTGCCCTGCTGAAGACGCCCGAGCAGGTGGCGCGATCGTGAGCGCCGCGCGGTGGCGCCCCTGGGCGCTGCTCGGCGTCGTGCTGCTGGCGGTCGGCGCCCTCGTGCTCGGCCTGCAGCGCGAGACGGCGCCACCCTCGGTGGCCGAGCAGCAGGACGGCGCCGAGCTGGCGGCACTGCGGGCGCAGGCCGCCCTCGAGCCCTGCCCGCCCGGTCTCGGCCCCGAGCTGCCCGACCTGGTGCTGCCGTGCCTGGGCGGCGGCGAGCCGGTGGCGCTGCGCGCCGAGCCCCCCGGCCGGCCCACCCTCGTCAACGTCTGGGCGTCCTGGTGCGCGCCCTGCGTCGAGGAGGTGCCCGACCTCGTCGCCTTCTCCGACAAGGCCGGTGACCGCGTCGCCGTCGTCGGGGTGCTCACCACCGACACCCAGCGCAGCGCGCTGACCTTCGCCTCCGAGTTCGACATGCGCTGGCCGAGCCTGGTCGACGACGACGGACTGGTGCTGCGGGCGTTCCTGCCCGGTCCTCCGGTGACGCTGTTCCTCGACGCCGAGGGCACCGTGGTGCACCGCAGGAGCGGGGCCTTCACCGACCTCGCCGAGATCGAGGCGCTGGTCGCCGAGCACCTGGGCGTGCAGGTGTGAGCGCGTCGGGCCAGGCTGGAGCCGTGCCCCCCGACTGGCTGCGGCAGCTGGCCGAGGCGCTGCCCGGAGTGCGCCCCGAGCAGCTCACCCGGTTCCTCCCCCCGGCCGGGGGTGGCGGCCGGCACTCGGCGGTGCTCGTCCTGTTCGGTGAGACCGCCGGCGAGCCGGACGTGCTGCTCATCGAGCGGGCCGCCACGCTGCGCTCGCACGCCGGCCAGCCGGCCTTCCCGGGCGGCCCGCTCGACCCCGGGGACGGCGCTGTCGACGCCGACGGGCCGGTCCGCGCGGCCCTGCGCGAGGCGGAGGAGGAGGTCGGGCTGCGTCCCGGCAGCGTGCACGTCCTCGGCGTGCTGCCGGCCCTGTGGCTGCCCCCGTCCGGCTACGTCGTGCACCCGGTGGTCGCCTGGTGGCGCACCCCGCACCCGGTCCGCGTCGTCGACGCGGCCGAGGTGGCGGCGGTGACCCGCGTGCCGATCGCCGCCCTCGTCGACCCCGCCGCCCGGCTGCAGGTCACCCACCCCAGCGGGTGGGTCGGTCCGGCGTTCGAGGTCGACGCGCCCGGCACCGACGGCGACCTGCTCGTCTGGGGCTTCACCGCGGGCCTGCTCGACAAGCTCCTGGCCCTCGGCGGCTGGGCCCGGCCGTGGGACACCGGCCGCCGCCGGCCGCTGGACCCCGAGACGCTCGCCATGGCGCTGCGGAGCAGCCCCGGCGGCCGGGTCCCGACACCGGCCGAGATGGACGTCGCCCGCGAGGCGGAGGCCACCGGTGCCGGGTAACGCGCTCGACCTCGTGCTGGTGCTCGCGGCGCTGCTGTTCGCCGTCTCCGGCTACCGGCAGGGCTTCGTCGTGGGCGCGCTGTCGTTCCTCGGCTTCCTCGGCGGAGGTGTCCTCGGTGCGCTGTCGGCTCCTGCCATCGCCGAGTCGGAGCCGCTGATGGACCTGCCGCGGCCGCTGGTCGGGCTCGGCGTGGTCTTCCTCGCCGCGTCGGTCGGGCAGCTGGTGGCCACGCTGATCGGCGCGAGCGTGCGCGACCGGCTCACCTGGAAGCCGGCCCGCACGGTCGACGCCGTCGGCGGCTCGGTGGTGAGCGTCGTCAGCCTGCTCCTGGTCGCCTGGCTGGTCGGCACGGCGGTCGCCTCCTCCTCGCTGACGCAGCTCGCGTCGCAGGTCCGCCGCTCGGTGGTGCTCCAGACGGTCGACGGCGCCGTGCCCGACGTCGCGCAGCGGTTCTTCTCCTCGTTCCGGCGGCTGATCGACGACCGCGGGTTCCCGGAGGTGTTCGGCGGCCTGGCCCCCACCCAGGTCACCGAGGTCGACCCGCCGGATCCCGCCCTCGCCGGCAGCGAGGCGGTGCAGGCGGCCCGCCCGTCGATCCTCAAGGTCACCGGCGTGGCCGAGGAGTGCCGCCGGCGCATCGAGGGCACCGGCTTCGTCTACGCCCCGGAGCGCGTGATGACGAACGCGCACGTCGTCGCCGGCGTCACGGCCCCGCGCGTCGAGGTCGGCGGCCGCGAGCTCGACGCCCGCGTGGTGCTGTTCGACCCGGGCCGCGACGTCGCGGTGCTCGCCGTCCCTGGCCTCGACCGGCCCGCGCTGCCCTTCGCCGGCCCGGCCGAGACCGGCGCCAGCGCGATCGTCGCCGGGTTCCCGCAGAACGGGCCGTTCCGGGCCGACCCTGCGCGCGTGCGCGGGACGCAGCGGGCCCGCGGTCCCGACATCTACCAGTCGGCCACCGTCGTGCGAGAGATCTACGCGCTCCGGGGCCTGGTGCAGCCGGGCAACTCCGGCGGCCCGCTGCTCGACCCGCAGGGGCGGGTGTACGGCGTCATCTTCGCGGCGGCTGCCGACGACCCGCAGACCGGCTACGCGCTGACCGCGGCCGAGGTGGCCGGTTCCGCCCGCGAAGGGGCTGCGGCGACCGAGCCGGCCGACACCCAGACCTGCGACTGAGCGCAAGCACCCGCCGGCGGGTCCGCAACCGGCCGTTTCTGGTGCAAACCCGCTGTGCCACACCCGTTGTGCTCCACGCACGTAAGGGTGCTCACAGGCCGTCCGGCTCGACATCCGCTTGCCTGGTGCTTACCGTTGCAAGCAACGACCGCCGACCGGACCGGACAGGGAGAGGAGCGCCCCGTGCTGCAGATGCCCCGCGGCGTGCGCACCAGGGTCTCCCGCCGCATCGACGCCGACCCCAGCAGCACCGCGCTGCTGCTCGCCGGACCGCCCGCGGTCGACCTCTGGCCGGGCGCCCGCCGCGTCGGCGAGGCCGACGGCGGGGTGCTCGTCGAGGCCCGACCGCCGGCCGAGCCGCAGCTCGTCGACGCCGAGCCGGCCCGCGTCAGCGTCCGCGCCCTGCCGCCGCGGCGCACGCCCACCTCCTACGTGACCCGCTTCGAGTGGTCCGGCGACGACCTGCCGCCGGTGTCCGGCCGGCTCACCCTCGCCTACGCCCCGACCGGCGACGGTGCGTCGGTCACCCACGCCGTCCTCGAGCTGGAGCCGGTCACCGGTGACGCCCCGTACAGCCGCCGGGCGCTCACCACCATGGGCGAGGGGTTCCTCGGCAACCTGGCCCGGGCGGCCGAGAACCGCAACCGGGCGGCCTAGACCGGCCGCCTACACCGGGCCGGCGTCCGCACGCAGCTGCAGCCGGCCCGGCGGGCGCCCCTGCTCGACGTCCGCGGCCAGGGCGTCGGCCCGCGCCGCCACCGCGTCGGCGTCGACGCCGTGCCGCCCCGGCAGGCCGCGCAGGCGGCCCGCCCCGCGGCGCAGCAGGCGGGCCGCCCCGACCCGGTTCCCGCGCTGCACGTGGGTGAGCCCGACGCAGACCTGCGCCAGGCCCTGCCACAGGTCGCGCTCGTCGTCGGCAGCCCGCTTCCAGGCCGCCTCGAGGACGTCGTGCGCCCAGAACGGCCGGTCGTCGTCCAGCAGGTCCTGCGCGAGGACCAGCGCCTCGTCGGGACTGCGGTCGACCTCGGGCACCGGCTCGACCTCGGCCGGGGAGCCGGCGGGCACCGGCCGGCCGGCCGCGTCCCGACCGCGCAGCTGACGGCTCATGTCCCGCGCAGGTGCTCGAGCAGGGCGGCCGTCACGACGTCCGGCACCTCCTCGTGGCAGAAGTGGCCGACCCCCTCGAGCACCTGCAGCTCGTAGGGCGCGTGCACCCACGCTCCCGAGCCGTGGGCGGTGGTGGCCAGCAGGCACCGGTCCACGGCACCGTGCACCTGCAGCACGGGGACGCCGACCCCCCGGTCGAGGAGCCGGCGGAAGCGGTGCCCGCTCGGGCGGGTAAGCGACCGGACCGCCCAGCGGTACCACTCCAGGGTGCAGTGCGCGGCGGGGTCGATCTGCATCGCCTCGCGACAGCGGGCCTCGGTCTCGGCGTCGGGGAAGCCGGGTCCGCCCCAGCGGCGCAGCAGGTCGCCGACGTAGGCCCCGCCGTAGCGGCGGAGCTTCGCCTCAGGCACCCGCGGCACCTGGAACAGGGCGATGTAGGCCGACGCGCGGCGCTGCGCCGGGTCGCGCAGCAGCGCCTCGGCCAGGCGGAGGGGGTGCGGCATGCCGACGACGGCGAGCCGGCGGACGAGAGCCGGGTGCAGGGTGGCGACCGTCCAGGCGAGGTAACCGCCCCAGTCGTGGCCCACGACGTCGGCCTCGGCGGCGCCGAGCGCCCGGACCATGCCGGCGACGTCGGAGGACAGGGTGTAGGCGTCGTAGCCGCGGGGCGGCTTGTCCGAGGCGCCGTAGCCGCGCAGGTCCGGTGCCACCGCCCGGTACCCGGCCTCCCCGAGGGCCACCAGCTGGTGGCGCCACGACCACCAGAACTCCGGGAAGCCGTGCAGGAGCACGACCATCGGACCGTCCTCCGGCCCGCACTCGGCCAGGTGGAAGCGCACGCCGTTCGCCGTCACCTCGCGGTGGGTCCACGGCCCGTCGACGAGCACGACGGACTCGTCGACGGTCATGCCGCCGAGCGTACGACCGTCCGGGCGACGGGCGGCCTCAGCGCTCGCCGAGCGGCGTGGTCGGGTTCTTCGCCCAGGTGATGTCGTCCTTCACCGTCTCGATCGTCTTCTCCGGCGGGCCGACCTTCCCGAGCTTCTTCTTGCCGGTGAGAGCCAGGACCGCCGCGCCGACGGCGTACAGGGCCCCGACGGTGAAGAACGCGCAGCCCAGCGGGACCCCGAGCCAGGAGATGCCGTAGGCCGCCGAGATCGACAGGAAGATCAGGGCGAACAGGCCGAGGAAACCGGCGCCGCCCAGCAGCCCGGCGCCCTTGCCCGCGGTGGTGACCTCCTGCTTGATCTCGACCTTGGCCAGCTGCACCTCGGTGCGGATCAGCGTCGAGAGGTCGCGGGTGGCGCTCGAGACGAGCTCGCCCAGGCTCAGGTCGTTCGGGTCGGAGGCGCTCGTCGGGGTGCGGCCGTCGGAGGGAGAGGTCATGACGTCGCGTTACCCGGGTGGCGGCGGAGTCACACGACGCGATGAGGTCACCCGGCGCCGGACCGCGGACGCCGCGCGCCCGCGCCGCGGCCCCCGTCCGCCGCGATCGCGGCCCCGGTAGCCTGGACGGCGGTCTGCCGGGAAGCCTGGTCGGCGTCCTTCCGGCCTGCCCGCGCGGAGGTCGCCCCTGCCCCTGAGCCCCCGCCCTGACACGGAGGACCGTCGTGCTCGCCCTGCTGGTCCTCCACCTCGGCCTGGCGCTGCTCGCGCCGTGGCTGGGTCGGCGGATCGGCCCGCGGGTGTTCTACGTCGTGGCCCTGGCGCCCTTCACGACCGCTGTGTGGGCCGCGACCCAGCACGCGGCCGTCGTCGACGGGCGTCCGGCCAGCTCGAGCGCTTCCTGGGTTCCTGGCCTCGGCATGACGCTCGACCTGCGCATGGACGCGCTGTCGCTGCTGCTGGTCACCCTCGTCGCCGGCGTGGGCACCCTCATCTTCCTGTACTGCTCGCAGTACTTCTCCCGGACGTCGCCAGGGGTGGGCCGCTTCGCCGCGGTGCTGACCGGGTTCGCCGGCGCGATGCTCGGTCTGGTGCTGGCCGACGACGTGCTGCTGCTGTACGTGTTCTGGGAGCTGACCAGCGTCACCTCGTTCCTGCTCATCGGCTACTCCGACGAGAAGCAGGAGAGCCGGCGGGCGGCGGTCCAGGCACTGCTGGTGACCACCTTCGGCGGCCTGGTGATGCTGCTCGGCCTGATCGTTCTCGCGATCGAGGCCGGCACCTACTCGCTGTCGGGGATCCTCGCCGACCCGCCGTCGGGCACACCGACGGCGGTGGCGCTCGTCCTCGTGCTCGTCGGCGCCTTCACCAAGAGCGCCCAGGTGCCCTTCCACCCGTGGCTGCCCGCGGCCATGGCCGCACCCACGCCGGTGTCGGCCTACCTCCACGCCGCGGCGATGGTCAAGGCCGGCGTGTACCTGGTGGCACGGCTGGCGCCGGCGTTCGCCACCGTGGGCGTCTGGCGGCCGCTCGTCATCACGGTCGGCCTCGCGACGATGATCGTCGGCGGCTGGCGGGCGCTGCGCCAGACCGACCTCAAGCGCCTGCTCGCGTTCGGCACCGTCAGCCAGCTGGGGTTCCTGTTCGTGCTGGTCGGCGCCGGCACCCGCGACGCCGCCCTCGCCGGCGCCGCGGTGCTGCTCGCGCACGGGCTGTTCAAGTCGACGCTGTTCCTCACCGTCGGCGTCATCGACCACGAGACCGGTACCCGTGACCTGCGGGTGCTGTCCGGGCTCGGCCGCAGGATGCCGGTGCTCGCGGTGTCGGCGACGCTCGCGGCGGCCTCGATGGCGGCCGTGCCTCCGCTGTTCGGCTTCGTCAGCAAGGAAGCCGCCTACGAGGCCTTCCTGCACGGCGGCCCCGGTGGCCTCGCCACCCTCGCCGGCCTGTTCGTCGGCTCGGTGCTGACCGGGGCCTACAGCGCCAGGTTCGTGTGGGGGGCGTTCGCCAGCAAGCCCGGCTGCGCCGCCACCGAGCCGCGCACGCCGTCGCCGCTGTTCCTCGCGCCGGTCGTGCTGCTGGGGCAGCTCGGCCTGCTGCTCGGGCTGGTGCCGTTCGTCGCCGACCCGCTGGTGCAGGCGTACGCGGCCGAGTACGCAGGCGAGCCCGAGCCTTACCACCTGGCCCTGTGGCACGGGCCGAGCGCCGCCCTGCTGCTGTCGTCCATCACCCTCGGCGGCGCGGCGTTCCTGTTCCTCGGCCGCGAGCGCCTGCGGGTGCTGCAGCGGCAGGCCCACCGGGTGCTCGGCGTCGTCGACGCCGACCGCAGCTACGACACCACGGTGCGCGGCGTCGACCGGCTGGCGCTGCGCAGCACCGCGGTGGTGCAGACCGGGTCGCTGCCGGTCTACCTCGGCATGGTGCTGCTCACCCTCGTCGCCCTGCCGGGCGCGGCGCTGCTCACGTCGACCTCGGTCACCACGAACCTGCGCGCCTACGACACCCCGCTGCAGCTGGTGGTCGGCGCCGTCATCGCGGTGGCCGCCGTCGCGACGGCACGCGCGCACCGGCGCTTCACCGCCGTCCTCTACCTCGGCGCGGTGGGCTACGGCATCGCCGTGCTCTTCGTCCTGCAGGGCGGGCCCGACCTCGCCCTGACGCAGTTCCTCGTCGAGACGCTGACGCTGGTCGTGTTCGTCTTCGTGCTGCGCCGGCTGCCCGCGCAGTTCAGCCGCCGCCGGCTGCGACTCAGCCAGGGCGTGCGCGTGGGCATGGCGCTGGCGGTCGGCGCCTTCGTCACCGTGTCGGTGCTCGTCTCGACGCAGGCGCGCACCCAGCCGGCGGCGTCGCAGGCCTACCTCGACCAGGCCTATCCCGAGGGTCACGGGCGCAACGTCGTCAACGTGGTGCTCGTCGACTTCCGCGGCCTCGACACGCTCGGCGAGATCACCGTGCTCGCGGTGGCCGCGATGGGCATCACCAGCCTGGTGCTCGCCGCCCGCCGCCGCGGCACGCCGATGCCGGCCGACCAGGCCGCCTTCTCCGCGGACGGTCCGCCGCCCGACGCCGAGCCCCGCCCGGCGCCGGCGGGGGACCGGCGATGAGCCAGCAGCCCGTGGACGCCGGCGGCCCGGCCGGCCTCGAAGGGGCCGACCGGATGCCGGCGGTGCGCCGCTCGGTCATCCTCGAGACCTGCGTGCGCCTGGTCTTCCACACCGTGCTCGTGTTCGGTCTCTACCTGCTGTTCGCCGGCCACAACCAGCCCGGCGGCGGCTTCATCGGCGGCCTCGTCGCCGGGTCGGCGTTCGTGCTGCGGTACGTCGCGGCCGGCCGGGCCGAGCTGCGCGCGGCCGTGCCGGTCGACCCGGGGGTCCCGCTGGGGCTCGGCCTCCTGGTCGCGACCTCCACCGGCGCCGGCTCCTGGCTGTTCGGCGCCGACTTCCTCACCAGCGCCTACGGCAGCGTCGTCGTCCCGGTGCTCGGTGAGGTCGCTGCGTCGACGGTGCTCCTGTTCGACATCGGCGTGTTCCTCGTCGTCGTCGGCCTGGTGCTCACGCTGCTGCGCACCCTCGGCGCGGAGGCGGAGAGATGAGCGGAGCCAGCGGGCGGTGCCCCGCGAGGGACGAGCGGGCGCGCCGGTCGCTTGCGGAGCGAGGGAGGGCGGTGCAGCGATGAGCGGGAACCTCACGCTCGCGCTGCTCATCGGCGTGCTCTACACGGTCGGCACCTACCTGCTGCTGCAGCGCACGCTGACCCGCATCGTGATCGGGCTTGCGCTGCTGGGGCACGGCGCGAACCTGCTCCTGCTGCAGGCCGGGGGCCGCGCGGGACAGGTGCCGTTCGTCGGGCCGGAGGGAGCGAGCCTCGAGACCACCGCCGACCCGCTGCCGCAGGCGATGGTGCTCACCGCCATCGTCATCACCTTCGGCGTCTCGGCGTTCCTGCTGGCGCTGGCCTACCGCAGCTGGGTGCTGACGCAGGAGGACGAGGTGCAGGACGACGTCGAGGACCGGCGGGTGTTCACGCTTCGCCGCGACGAGGAGGCGCGCCGCGCCGAGGACGCCGGTCGACGCGACCAGGACGACGACGAGGGGGAGGCCTGATGGAGGTCCTGCTCCCGCTGCCCGTCGCGCTCCCGCTCGCCGGTGCCGCCCTGTCGATCCTGCTGGTGCGCAGCTCCACGGTGCAGCGCCTGATCTCGCTGCTGACGCTGGTCGGCCTGCTGGTCGCGGCCGTCGCGCTGCTCGTCGTGGTCGACCGCGACGGCACGCAGGTGGTGCAGGCCGGCGGCTGGGCCGCCCCCGCCGGCATCTCCCTGGTCGCCGACCGGCTCTCGGCGCTGCTGCTCGTCGTGTCGGCGGCGGTCCTGCTGGCCGTGCTCGTCTACGCCATCGGGCAGGGCGTGGCCGACGGCGGTCGCGGCGTGCCGATCGCGATCTTCCACCCCTGCTACCTGGTCCTCGCGGCCGGCATCGCGCTGGCGTTCCTGACCGGCGACCTGTTCAACCTGTTCGTCGCCTTCGAGGTGTTCCTCGTCGCGTCCTACGTGCTGCTGACGCTCAACGGCGGGCCCGCCCAGGTGCGGGCCGGCATGACCTACGTCGTCGTCAGCCTGCTCGCCTCGGTGCTGTTCGTGACGGTCGTCGGCCTGGTCTACGCCGCCACCGGAACGGTCAACATGGCCGACGCCGCCGTGCGGCTGCAGGACGTGCCCGACGGCGTGCGGGTGGCGCTCGGGCTCACCATGCTCGTCGTCTTCGGCATCAAGGCCGCGCTGTTCCCGCTGTTCTCGTGGCTGCCCGACAGCTACCCGACGGCGCCGTCACCGGTCACCGCCGTGTTCGCCGGCCTGCTCACCAAGGTCGGCGTGTACGCCGTCATCCGCACGCAGACGCTGCTGTTCCCCGGTGAGGAGACCATCGCCGCGGTGCTGCTGGTCATCGCGGCGCTGACCATGGTGGTCGGCATCCTCGGCGCGATCGTGCAGGACGACGTCAAGCGGGTGCTGTCGTTCACGATCGTCAGCCACATCGGCTACATGCTGCTGGGCCTCGGCCTGTACAGCGTCGCCGGGCTGGCCGGCGCGGTGCTCTACACGGTCCACCACATCGTCGTGCAGACGACGCTGTTCCTCGTGGCCGGGCTGATGGAGCGCCGTGAGGGCACGTCGTCGATGCTGCGCTCCGGCGGCCTGCAGCACGTCGCCCCGCTGCTCGCCGTGCTGTACCTGCTGCCGGCGCTGTCGCTGGCCGGCATCCCGCCGCTGTCGGGCTTCGTGGCCAAGATCGGCCTGTTCCAGGCCGGGCTGGCCGACGGCGGCGGCCTGGCCGTCGGCGCCGTCGTCGCCGGCACCGCCACGTCGCTGCTGACGCTGTACGCCGTCGGCCGGGTGTGGGTGGAGGTCTTCTGGGGCGAGGTCGCCGAGGTCGTCGCGGACGCCGACCTCGAGGACACCGTGGACGTCGGCGTGGCGCGCACGCCGCGGCTGATGACCGGCGCGACGATCGCGGCCGTCGTCGGCATGCTGGCCATCACCGTCGTCGCCGGGCCGCTGTACGGCCTGGCCGAGCGGGCCGCCGAGGACCTCGCCGACCCGTCGTCCTACACCGGCGCGGTGCTCGGGACGGAGGCCGCCTCATGACGCGTCTGACGTCCCACCTGGTGCTGCTCGCCTGGCTGACCGCGGTGTGGGTGGCCCTGTGGGGGTCGCTGACCGCCGCGAACGTCCTGGGCGGCCTGGTCGTCGCCTCGGCGCTGCTGCTGCTCCTGCCGCTGCCCACGCTGCCCCGGACGGGTCGGGTGCGCCCCGTCGCGCTCGTGCGCTTCCTGATGGTGTTCCTGTGGGAGCTGGTGAAGGCCAGCCTGACCGTGGTCGTGCAGGTGCTGCACCCCGGACGGCCGCTGCGGCAGGCGGTCATCGCGGTGCCGGTGGAAGGCATCTCCGACCGGATGCTCACGCTGATCGCCAACGCCGTGTCGCTGACGCCGGGCACGCTGGCCCTCGAGGTCGACCGGCCCCGCGCGGTGCTCTACGTGCACGTGCTCGACATCGGGGAGCACCCGGGCGCGGCCGACGAGGTGCGCGCCTCCATCGTCCGGCTCGAGCGGCTCGCCATCGACGCCCTCGGGTCGTCCGAGGCGCTCGCGGCGCTGGACCGCGCCGAGCGGAAGGCCACCCGATGAACGTCGTCGCCGTCGTCTGCTACGCGGGCCTTGCCGTCGCGGCCGTGGCTGCGCTCATCCGGCTGTGCATCGGCCCGAGCGTCCCCGACCGCATCGTGGCGCTCGACAGCCTGCTCTACATCGTGGTCATCGGCATCGCGGTCGCGGCGACCATCACCGAGAGCGGCGCGTTCCTCGGGGTGCTCGTCGCCGTGGCGCTGCTCGCCTTCGTCGGGACGGCCACGGTCGCCCGTTTCGTCGAGCGCCGGGGAGGGTCGTGATGGAGCTGGTCGAGGACGTCGTCAGCTCGTTCCTGCTGCTGGGCGGGGTCGCGCTCGCGATCATCGCCGGCATCGGGCTGCTGCGCTTCCCGGACGTCTTCAGCCGGATGCACGCCGCGACCAAGCCGGCCACCCTCGGGCTGCTCATGGTCTGCCTCGGCGCGGCGCTCGAGATGGAGGACGGCTCGCACCGCAGCAAGCTGCTGCTCGTGGCGGCCTTCCAGTTCCTCACCGCGCCCGTGGCCGCGCACATGATCGGCCGGGCGGCCTACCGCTCCGGCACCGGCGCCCTCGACGACCTCGTCGTCGACGACCTGCGCGGCGTCAGCGACGGCACCGCCACGCCGCAGGCAGTCGCGGGCACCCGCACCGACGGCACCGAGATGGAGGACCCGGCCCCCGAGGTGCGGTAGCGCGGGCTGCCGGTGCGCTAGCGCCGGCCGGCCTCGGGGCCGGCGTCGGCGAGCTCGTCGTAGCCGGTCTCCGGCGTGAGCGGCGAGCGGGCCCGGTAGGCGGCCCGCCCGATCGCGAAGCCGCCGGCCGGCGCCGTGGCCAGCTGCAGCAGCACGGCCAGCAGCACCTTCAGGGCGTTGTTCCACGACGGCGCGAGCGCCAGGGCGCCGAGCAGCGTCAGCACGACGCCCAGGCTCGCGGCCTTGGTCACGGCGCTCATCCGGGTGTAGGCGTCGGGCAGCCGCAGCAGGCCGAGGCCGGCCGCCGCGACCAGCGTGACACCGAGGCCCACCAGCAGGCCCCCGACCAGGTCCAGCGGGCTCACGCGTCCCCCCGGTGCACCAGGCGGGACAGCGCGACGCTGCCCAGGAAGCCGACGAGGACGGCGACGACCGCCACGTCGAAGAAGTACGCGGCGTCCAGCCGCACCGCGAGCAGCGCCACCACGGCGACGAACACGAAGAAGACGAGGTCGGCGGCGACGGCGCGGTCGGCGTCGGTGGGTCCGGCGAACGCCCGCCACGCCGCCGGCAGCAGCGTCAGGCCGAGGACGGCGAGGGCGACGTCGAGCAGGACGAGGTCAGGCACGGGCGCTCCTCGGTGCGGCCGGCACGTCGTCGTCGCGGCGCACGGCCCGCAGCATGCGGGTCTCCATCTCGGCCAGCTGGGCGCGGAACGCCTCGCGGTCCCCGGCGTACATGCCGTGCACGTAGAGCACCGCGGGCTCGCGGGAGATCGCGAGCGTGAGGGTGCCCGGCGTCAGCGTCACCAGGTTGGCGAGGAGCGCGACCTCGGCGTCGGTGCGGCAGCGCAGCGGCAGCGCGACGACGCCGGGCTGCAGCCGGCTGCGCGGCGTGACGACGTCCCAGACCACCTGCGCGTTCGCGACGGCGAGCGCGCGCAGGAAGTACCCGGTGAACCGGACGGTGCGGCCGGCCTGCCGCAGGCGTGCGGAGGCGCTCACTGCGTCACCTTCGTTCGCTGCGCACGCCGACGGCACGCCCGCTCCGTCGTCGCGGGGCGCCGCCGGCGTGCGCAGCGAACG
>Ga0247713_1000882_pt1 | contig 16379 bp, 20 predicted proteins | sample 21E_NmetaG_FD_189936 | JGI IMG/M metagenome (GOLD analysis project Ga0247713, IMG submission 189936) | Soil microbial communities from hillslope of Landscape Evolution Observatory, University of Arizona, Oracle, AZ, United States - 2-1-E_N | ecosystem: Engineered > Artificial ecosystem >... | reverse complement strand
GTTCCTGGGTGAAGTTGTTGGTGAACACCTGGGTCATCGAACCGGAGATCGCCACTACCACCACCAGCATCAGGCCGGTGAACACCGCCACGACCCGGGCCTGGATCGAGGTCCTGACAACCTGGCCAAGCCAGGCCAGGACCGCAAGGCCACCGGCGAGGCGCAGGCCGTGGACGGCGAACCACAGTCCTCCCGGGGATTCGGTGCTGAGGCCTTCCACCGCCACAAATGCGACTTCAGAAGTAGCGAAGAGTCCAAGCGCCAGGATCAGGCGGCGGACGGCGGGGACCACGGGGGACCGCTCGGGAATCGCAATTCCTTCGGTCCCCGGAAGCCCGCGAACAGGTACGGAAGAGGACGCTTGCGACGGAGGGTTCGGCTTGTTCTTGGCCAGCGCGAGCGGCTGAATGCTCGCGGCCAGCAGTGCATAGGCCGCCATCCGGAAGGTGATGGCTACGGGACTCTGCTCGGAGGGGGCTATCAGGGAGCCGTGAAGAAGTTCCCCCAATGCAAGCAAGGCCCAGCCGAAGCCGAAGGCGAAACGGCGCGCGGTTCCTTCCGGCACGTACTGTGGCCGGTAGATGGTGACCCAAGTCCCCCCCAACGCCGCCACGGTAACCAGAAAGGTGGCGGCGAAGTGGAATGGAGCCGGCAGTAGATCCATCGCCTCAATTTACGCTCTGTCGCGATAAGCGCATACCTATCTCGGCATGAACTGGGATTTCGTTAAGGCCATTTAGCTCTTTTGTTCAGCTTTTTTCGCATCTTCTGCCGGAGGCAGCTGCCGCAACTCGCCGATCGCCTCCTTCAGCGTGGACACACCGATGACTTGCATGCCGTCGCCGGCCGCCTCCCGCGCCGCCTCGGCCTCCTGCTTGGGCACCATGAACACCTGGGCCCCAATTCGGCCGGCCGCCCTTACCTTGAGCCCCACCGAACCGACGGTTCCCACCACCCCGATGCGGTTTTCGTTGTCGATGGTGCCGGTTCCGGCAATGATCCATCCTTTGGTCAGGTCCTCGGGAACCAGCCGGTCGTAGATGGACAACGAGTACATCAACCCCGCCGACGGCCCGCCGATGTCCCGGCTGGATATCGAGACCTCAATCGGCGCTTTGCGGAAGTCGGCCAACTTTGCCCCGAGCGGCGAAATGTCCTCCCTGTCTTCGGTGGGCGGTCCCGTGGTCTCCACCGCAAACGACTTAACTTCCCCGCCCCGCAGAACTTCCAGCCGGACCCGCTCCCCGCCGTTGCGGGCCGCCAGCTCCCGGTTGAGATCCCGGAGGTCCTTCACCGGCTTGGCGTCGACCGCAGTAATGACGTCGCCTGCCACCAGCTCGGCTGCTGCCGGCGCGCCCCGGAGCACCTCGATAACGAAGACTCCCTCAACCCGGTAGGGCATCCCCAGCTCGCTGAGGGCGGCAACGGCAGCCTCCAGCTCGCTACGGGTCATCTGAGCCGCCTGGATGGACTCGGTCTCCTGGTCCGACCGGCCGGCCGGGTAGATCGCAGTCCGGGGAAAGACGACCTGCTCCGCCGCGAACATCGCCGCCAGCACCTCGGCGGCCGTCGCACCTTTGGGCCGACCCACCTGGGCAGTGGTCAGGTGCATCGACCCCGCCGATGGGTAGGTCTGGGCGTCGATCTCGGTTCGCTCCGCAATGTCGGGAGCCGGCCCCGGCTCCAGGACCAGCAGGGGAAGCCTCAGCGAGGTGGCGAGCACCCCGATGATCCCCACGACGCAAAGGACGGCGGTCCACCGGACGGTACGGCGCCACGAGGATTGTCGAAAGCTGCCGGCCGGGTTCGAGCCTAGCGGGGGCACGGACCGGTGTTCACGGGAGCGGTGACGTTGCGTACCCGGTCAACCCGGGCGGCCACGTCGACGGAGCTGAGAGCGTAGGCAATCTGCGGGTTGACCAACGAGGAGGCGAAGATCACTCCCACCACCTCGCCTTCGGGCGCCACAAACGGTCCGCCGGAGTTGCCCGGGTGGACCTCCGAATCGATCTGTAGGACGTTGCGGGCTACCAGATCACGGCTGTAGATATCCCGCCCGACGGCGTCACGGTAGAAGTCTCGCACCACGCCGGGCTGAGCGGTGAACGGTCCGCCTGCGGGGAACCCCAGTACGCCGCCCTGCTGGCCCCGCGAAACCTCGCCACGGCGCAGGGGAAGCGGGCTGCCCGCCAGGCCGGTGGCCCGAAGGACCGCCAGGTCCATCTCGGGGTCGAAGAAGATCACGATGGTTCGGTGCGTCCCCGCGGTGTCCGTAACCGTCGGGCTGTCCACCCCTGCTACCACGTGGGCGTTGGTGACCACCAGGCCCGGGGCGGCAACGAAGCCCGACCCGGAGGTGCGCCTGCCGCATCCGTCGGCAGTTATCTTCAACACGCTGGGCCGAACCGCCTCGACGATCGCCGCCAGGTCCGGGTTTCCGGTGACCGGCACCTCGGGCGCGATGGGTTCCATCTCCGCGAACACCGGCGGAAAGCCGGATGGCAGGAGGGTCCGCTGGATGCTGGAGAAAACCGCGGGAGCCGGAGGCAGGTTTGCGGTCAGGCCTCGCATGATCGTCGAGGTCTGAAGAGAGGCGGTCACTCCGCCCATAGGGACCTGCGCCAGCATGCCTCCCACCAGCCATGTGGTGAGCAGGGTAATCAACACCGCGACCCCCAGCCCCCCTGCTGAGTTCACCATTCCGAGCGGCGACGCCCTCGGCACCGCCCAGGTGGCCCGGGCTCCGATGAACTTGCCTATGGTCCCTACCAGCGAAGCGGTGGCAAACAACGTCAGGATCACCACTGCGATTCTCAGCGCCGGGTTGTCGACGAACTGGCCTACCACCGGACCCAACTTTGCCCCCATGAGCAAGCCGAGAATGAAACCCGCGTAGGAAAACACCTGAACCGCTGCGCCCTGCATGAAACCGTGCACCGCGGAGCTGATCACGAGGATGACGATCAGCAGGTCCACCCAGTTAAACTCCATCAGCGGACAAGCCACCTTTCCCGAGAGGTTGCGCGCATCACCACTACCTACGTCAGCCGGTCCGGCAGGGTTAGGGTCGCGACGATGCGAAGAGTTCTTTCAGCAAATGCATTGTTTCCAGACACTTTCCCGCCCCAAACACCACACACTCGAGAGGCCGGTCGGTCAGGTGAACAGGCACGTCGCACTCCTCCGCAATCCGGATATCCAGCCCCCTCAGCATCCCACTTCCACCGGTCAGAGCTATCCCTCGAGCCAAGATATCCTGGCTCAGCTCGGGAGGGGTTTCGGCGAGGGCGGAGATGATTGCCTCGAGGATCTGGGAGACCGGTTCGGCGATGGCTCCGCGAATCTCCTCAGAGGTGATTTGCAGTGTCTTCGGCATACCGGTGGCCAGATCGCGTCCGCGGATCTCGGCTTTTTCCTCCACCGCCAGCGGGAAGGCGGAGCCGATGGCGATCTTGATCTGCTCGGCGGTGCGCTCCCCGACCACGATCGCGTATTCCTTGCGGATGTGCCGGGAGATCGCGTCGTCGATGTCGAAGCCGCCGACCCTGATGGACTTGTTTACGACCACGCCGCCCATCGCAAGGACCCCCACCTCGCTGGTTCCCCCGCCGATGTCGACGATGAAGTTGCCGGTCGGCTCCTGAATAGGTAGTCCCGCGCCGATGGCCGCGGCCACCGGCTCTTCGATCAGGTAGGCGGAACGGGCGCCCGCCGCGATGGCGGCGTCCTGGACTGCCCGCCGTTCCACGCCGGTGATGGCCGACGGGATCGCTATGAGGACCCTGGTCCGGGCCAGCTTGCGGACCCCGACCTTTTCCATCAGCAGACGGATATAACGCTCGGTGATGTCGAAGTCGCTGATGGCACCCCGCCGGAGCGGCCGCTCAGCAACGATGTAACCCGGCGTCCGGCCGATCATTTGCCAGGCTTCCTGGCCCACGGCCAGCACCTGGTTGTTCTCCCGGTTCAATGCAATGACGGTGGGCTCGTTGAGCACGATGCCCCGGCCGCTCGCATAGATCAGGGTATTGGCTGTCCCCAGATCGATCGCCAGGTCGCGGCCCATTTACTACTCCGTTCAGCTTTTGGGGCTCTTACCCTCCCCTTCGGGTGCAAGGGCCCTGATGGCGCGTTGAAAGGAATCGACCGATTTGGCCGGGTCGTTGGGTGTCTTCAACCTCATCGAGAGGTAGCCGATGATGGAGGTTGCCATAACTACGGCGAAGATCAGGTAGGCCAATGGTGTCCTCCGGAAGTTTGTTTTTCAATCCAGCGATGGGGTACCGCAAGGGTAACCCAAGGATCTGGCCGGGGGTTCAACAAACGACGATTGTTCCCGAAAAAAAGGAGCACCGGAAAATCCGGCGCTCCGGTGAAGCTTGAAGATGTACTAGTTGCGCAGGGCCAGGGCCAGCACGTAGGCAAGGCCCAGAACGCACAGAATCACCCAAAATACCGGGTTCACAAGGTCCACCGAAAGTTCCCCCTCTCTGGTGTCCAAACTTCTTTGGCTTGCCTTAGCAAGTTTAACCGTTGGAATTGACGATCAAACGTGATTCTAGCCTTGTCGATCGGGCCTTTGCATCCTCTGCTCCCGAAGGGATGACAAACTAGTTGAATGGACGGGATCGATAACTCCGAGCTCTCTCGCCGGCTGCTTGAGATCCCGCTGTTCCGCGAGATCAACAATGCCCTCAGGGGCCAGTCCGGGCCTGTCGACTGGAAGATCGCCGGCCAGATTTCCGAGGCAGTAGCGGGGTCGGGCCTGCGCAGCGGAAAGCCCTCGGCGTCGGACGTCGAAGAGCTCAACCAGGCATGCCGGATTGCCGAGCTGGCAGTCGTCGGGCATAGCGGCCTGGGGCCGGTGCAGGGCGTCACCGACGTCCGGCTCCTCTGGCGCACACAGTGGGCCCAGGTCAACCTCGACGCGCTGAAGCCGCTGACCGAGCGCCTGGCCACCAAGCTTTCGGGGGATGCTGCCTCCGGGCTGAGACTGGGCCCGGCCGCACCGCTGCTGGGCGCGGTAAGCCCGTTTCTGATGGGCGCCCAGATGGGAATGGTGATCGGCCACCTATCCCACAAGGCGCTCGGCATGTGGGACCTGTGCCTGCCCCGAACCCGGGCGGGGCGGATGTACTTCAACTTCCCCAACATCCTGGAGGTGGAGCGCGACCTGCAGGTCAGCCCTCAGCACTTCCGGATGTGGCTGGCCCTTCATGAGGTGTCGCACGAGCTGCACTTCCAGGCAGTCTCGTGGATGCGGCCCTACCTGCTCGGACTGGTCGAGCAGTACATCGAAGCCGCCGAGATCGACGCCTCCCAACTGGCCTCGCGGCTGGGAAACATCAACGACCCGACCGAGCTCAGCTCGATCATGCAGCGGCCCGAGGACCTGTTCCCGCTGCTGCGGTCGCCGGCCCAGGAGACTCTGGTCGAACGGATTCAATGCTTCACAAGCGCGGCCGAAGGCTATAGCGACTGGATCGTACGGAAAGCGGGACTCGGCCTTACCGAACAGTTCGACAAGGTTCAGGAGGGTATGACCCGCCGCAGGGCCGAGCGGTCCTCGCCCGAGAGGATGATGGAGAAGCTGTTCGGCTTGGACCTCGGCAACGAGCAGCAACGCCGGGGCAACAAGTTCGTCGTCGCTATCGCTGCAGCAGGCGAGCTGGAACACCTGTGGGAGAAGCCGGAGAACCTCCCCGACCTGACTGAGCTCGGCCAACCGCATCGGTGGCTCGCCCGCGTGGGAACCCCCTAACCCGTCGGGGCGTCAGTAATCAGGCGAGATCAGGCCCGGGACGCAGCCATGATCACCGGACCCCGGGGGCTGGTGTTTCCCCGGTTCGGCTCCACGGTTACTGCCAGGGTCATCTCGGGCTCCACCGCCCCGTCTACCGGCACCAGGGCAAGGCCGTCCTGCGGCACAAAGTCGGCCACCGGCTGCGGTTCGCCCTCGACGATCAGCCACAGCGTGTAGACATCGTCGCCGGGATCCCTGAGGCCGGAGACCACAACCGCAGCGGCTCCCTCGCGGTCCGAAATGAAGGCCCGACCCTCGCCTCCCGGCGACGCCTCGGTGGGAGCCATCGCCAGCACGAGGGAGTCGGGCGAAGTGATCAAATTAAGGACCTCCCGCTGCTGGGCGATCACCTGTTCCTGCCGGTCCAAACGGTCGGCCTGGCCGCCTATCCGCAGAAAGCTGAGCCCTACCCCCACCAAAGCGACCAAGCACGCTGCGGCCGCAAGGCCGGCCCAGTGTCCGCCCCAGGACCGGCGGGATGGACTCCTGAGTTGAACCGGTGGAGCGGCCGCCTGTAGAGGGACGGTCTTCCCAGCTTGACTCAAGATCCGGTCCCGCAGGTCACCCGGCGCCTGACGGCTTCCGGCAGCAAACCCCAACATGCCTGCAGTTTCCCGGTGCTCCGCGAGAATTTTCGAGCATTCCAGGCATACCTTCAGATGGGCTACCAACTCCTGCTCTTCCTCGGAACCAAGCGCGTCCAGGGCAAAGACCGGCAGCAGGCTCTTCAGTTCGTCATGAGTCATAGGAAGCCGTCACCTCGCTCTGCGACAGCAATGTGCGAAGGCGGATCATACCGTCGCGCATGCGCGTCTTGGCCGTTCCCAGGGGTATGTCCAGTCGGCTTGCCACCTCGCTGTAAGTAAGGCCCTGGAGATAGGCCAGCTCCAGAGCCTGCCGCTGGACGCCCGAAAGCTGACTGAGGGCGGCGAGGACCTTCTGCCGCCGGATAGAGACCCAGGCGGCCTCCAATACCTCGTCGCCGGAGGAATCCGGGGTGTCCATGGCAAAGTTCTCCTCGCGGCGGTGCACCGAGGATTCCCGGCGTACCGCGTCGACGGCCTTGTGATGGACGATGCCCATCAGGAATGCCCCGGGTGACCCACGCTTCACATCGAAACTGTCGGGCCTCTGCCACAGAGCCAGGAAGGCCTCCTGCACTATGTCCTCCGCTATCGTCCGGTTTCCGCAGATCTTGAATGCCAATCCCAGGGCTGCGTTGGCGTACCGGTCGTACAGCGCCGCCAGTGACTGCTGGTCCCCGGCCGCCAGACCTCTTACCAGCCCGGCGTCGTCAAACAGGTCGCCAGCCTCGGGAGCGGACCTTCTCAACCTGCTTCTCATCTGGTATTCGCTGCTACAGTCCGGAAAGATTGGATCGACATAGGAACTGACCCCCCTTTGCAGCGACGGTTCCAAGGTAATTTCAACCTGGGCATACAGTCAGCCTCAAATTGTTGGCCGAGGACCAATCCGAAGAGACCTGGTTCTCAGAATATGCGGTAAAAGGACCTCGTCGAAAAAGGGAGGTGCGATCACGTTGGTGCAGAAGTGTGCGCCGCCCGCAACCATTCGGCTTCGGTCATGGCCTTGCTGGTCATCGGCGCCACCTACGTGCTGGTCGGGATCACCCGGTCTGTTGAACATCCAGTTCGTCAGCGACCTATTGGCCATCAACGGCCCGGACAACGCGCTGCATTTGGGGTCCGGACTTGCGGCCCTCGGTGTCGGCTTCGCCGGCCGGCGCACCTCCGTGAACGCCTGAATCAGGCACGCACCAGAAAGAGACGGCCCCCTCAGGGCCGTCCCTTTCTGGTTTTCCGATTCTTAGGTCATAGTGTTAAAGTAAAACTTGAGGGCACAGCCCAGGTCCATGCGCACGTGCAGTACCAGCAGTCCCTCCATGTCGGGTAACTGACAAGGTTTGCAACGGAAGGGAGGGAATTGCATATGGCCAGTGGCACTGTTAAGTGGTTCAGCGCCGAGAAGGGTTACGGATTCATCTCACGCTCTGACGGTGATGACGTTTTCGTGCATTTCAGCGCGATCGAGGGTGACGGGTACCGCAATCTCGAAGAGGGCCAAGCCGTCGAGTTTGAGGTGACGCAGGGACCAAAGGGTCTTCAGGCGTCCTCCGTCCGGCCGGTAGACAGCGCTTGAACCTAGCCTCCTCAGTGGCTTGGGAGGGCAAAGTCGGGGATGCCGATCTCAAGATCGAAATCCCACCATCCGGACGTATCCACGCTGAATGGAGAACTTCCGCCGGCACGCGCACCAAGGTGGTCGACTCTATCGAGCAGCTTGAAAGAAGTGTTCTCTTCCAGCTCATAGTCGGGACCGAGGGTGGTTCCAAGGTCTGCGAGGAAGTGGCCGACGCGGTCGCCCTCTCGCTCGCCAATCGTGGACCCTCCACCGGCCGTGATCCCGCGGCGGCACCCCCGCCGCGTCGCAGGTCCCGTCCCGGCGGTCCCCCGAAGCGCCGAGGCGGCGCCGGGGGAAGCAGAGGCCGGCGGAGACGCTGAGCAAGCATTAGTTAACGAAAGGGCCTGCGCCAAAGCGCAGGCCCTTTTTTTGTCTAATGCAGCTAGCTGGCCACGGCCACCGGCTGGATGGCCGGAGGCGGAACCGAGCAGGTGGCGCAGCTGGGGTCCTTGCGCAGCTTCAGCTCGCCGAACTCGGTGGACTGCGCATCGAACGTCAGGATGCGCCCGACCAACGGCTCGCCGTAACCGACGAGGATCTTGAGGGCCTCGTTGGCCTGCAAAACTCCAATCACTCCCGGGAGCACGCCCAGGACACCGGCTTCCCCTCAGGTGGGGGCCAGCTCGGGAGGCGGCGGCTCCGGGTGCATGCACCGGTAGCACGGTCCCCCCTTCGCCGGCCAGAAGGTGCTCGCATAGCCCTCGAACCGATAGATCGAGCCGTAGATGCTCGGAATGCCGTACTTGTACGCGGCGGCGTTGATCAGGTACCGGGTGGAGAAGTTGTCCGTGGCGTCCAGCACCACATCGAATCCGGCAAAGACCTCGTCGACGTTGTCGGGAGTGAGTCGCTCCTTATAGACGTTGATCTTCACGTCGGGATTGAGTTCGGCGATGGTCTTGCCGGCGCTCTCCGCCTTGTTCATGCCTACCTTGGCGGTGGAGTGGATGATCTGACGCTGAAGGTTGTTGTCCTCCACGTCATCCATGTCGACGATCCCCAGGGTGCCGACGCCGGCGGCCGCCAGGTAGTAGAGAGCGGGCGAGCCCAGGCCTCCGGCACCGATCACCAGCACCCGGCCCTGCGCGATCTTCTGCTGGCCTGCCTCGCCGACCTCGGGCAGAACGAAGTGACGGGAATAGCGGTCCATCTGCTTGTCTGTCCATTCAATCGGCTGGACCACCGTAAGGCCCGCATCGCGCCAGCCGGTAAACCCACCGCTCATGTGCCGCACGTTCGTGTAGCCCATCTGTTTGAGGGTTTCGGTGGCGAGAGCCGAGCGGTTACCGCCCGCGCAGTAGACGATGATGGGAGCGTCCTTGTCGGGGACCTTGGACTCGGCTTGCATCTCCAGGTAGCCCCGCGGGACGTGCACTGCGTTGGGCAGGTGACCCCGGCGCCATTCGTCGCTCTCGCGTACATCGACTAGGGTGACCTTATCCTTCTCCGACACCCGGGCAACCTCATCCGGGGGAAGGGCGCTGGCCGCCGCTTTGGCCTGCTTGAGAAGATCCTGTCCTGAGCTGGGTGTCATGCTATAGCCTATTTATCCTATTTCGAAGTGATTAAGCTGAGTATAACGAGGTGCCCGGACTTAAGTGATGAGCTGGGGTCTAGATTACCAGCGGAGCCACCTGCTCCGCCGCACGACGACCCCCTTTCCCGCGCCCATCCGCAGGGAGGCACATCGTTCGCTTAGATTACCGGCAGGCTCAGACTTCCCGGGCTTCCCGGTGCCTTGAGAAGGTGGGCAAGAGCCCTCTGCAGCGCATCTCTGGCCGCCTCGGCCTCCCTGATGCCCTCGAGCCATCCCTCCATTCCCTCCGTGGGATCGAGCGCCGCCACCAAAGTCTCATCGCCGTCCTGAAAGACGACTACATTGCAGGACAGGTGGTCGCCCACATCCAGACCTGGCCCCCCTAGGTTGCCGGAGACGATCAACTTCTCCCAGACCGCCATGAACAGGTGACGGCGGCCGCTCTCGTCGCCTATGCCGGCCGGTGCCGGCATCTCGGAGAGGATGCTGAAACCGTGCGCTCTGAGGGAGATGCGGGCTCTGGTGACAACCTGGTCGAAAGGTATGTCGGTTCGCACGCCGAGGCCGTATTCGGGATCCACCCTCCTATGCTAACGGCATGGACGACCGCCTGATCCTCGGATGTGCCCTGAACCTTTCCGACGGCAGACGGCAGGAGGTCATCGACCTGGCGGCCGGCGCCTCCTCCGCGGTGCATGTCCTCGACATCTCCTCCGACGCCGACCACAACCGGACTGTTCTGACCTTGTGCGGCAATCCCGGTTTGTTGGTGGACGCGGTAATCGAGGTGGCCCGGGTTGCGATCGAGCAGATCGACCTGCGCCAGCAGTCCGGGGTTCACCCCCGGCTCGGGGCGCTGGACGTGGTCCCGTTCTATCCCCTTCGCTCGGCGCCCATGGAAGCGGCGGTCGCCGCGGCCCGCCTCTGTGCCCGCCGCCTGTGGCGCGAGCTGGGCCTTCCGGTGTTCCTGTACGGCGAGGCCGCCGCAAGCGAAAGCACAAAAGCGCTCCCTTGGATCCGCCGTAACGCCTTCGCAGGCCGGTTCCCGGACTTGGGCGGCCGATCACCCCATCCGTCGGCCGGCGCCGCGGTAGTGGGCGCCCGCGGGCTCCTGGTGGCATACAACGTGGAATTGGACACCCAAAACCCGGCAGCAGCCCGGGCAATCGCGGCCACGGTTCGAAGCGCACACGCCGGCATGGTTCGGACCCTGGGCCTGTATCTGCCATCGCGCGCCCTCGCACAGGTCTCCATGAACATCCTCAGCCCCTCCAATTTCACTCTGGCGGAGGCGTTCGACGCGGTGGCGGGCGAGGCGGCAAAAGCCGGCATCGCAGTTCTCGGGTCTGAGGTGGTGGGCCTGGTGCCCAGGGCATGCCTCAGTGCCGCCGGTGTTAAAGCGCTGGGCCTCAGGAAAACGCCGAAGGTCCTCGAGGAAGAAGTGGACCGGCTGTTTGCCGATTAAGTTTTTGGTCGGTCGTAGTAAACCTTTAGCCGACTAGCGTGACGCCTCTTGAAGGAGATTGAGTGCGCCGAAGGCGCCTTCTCTCGCGCTCGCTGGTACCGCCCCAGATTCCGAACTGTTCGCGGTTGGCAAGCGCATAGCGCAAACACTCCTGGCGAACAGGACAATCGCTGCACACTGCTCGCGCAGCTTTGGACGAGCCGCCTCGCTCGGGGAAAAAGATTTCTGGGTCCGCTTCGACGCAACGCGCCGAACCCTGCCAGGTTAGACCTTGCTGAAATATGGCCATCGGATACTCCGTGCGTAATTACACCGCCGTAATTCTAGCATCGGCATTTATGCCCGGGTCAACCCCGATTAAACAAACTCTTATCGGTAGGGGCGGAAAAGTAGTTTGACGATGCTCGATTCCCGGATGCTCAGGGCGTTTTTGACGCAGGATGCTGGCTTACGGTCCAGCAGAACATCGGCGCAAAGTCGTTGAAGCAGTCGGCGCAGATCCAATGCAGGCCGTTCTGCGTGGCGTAGCCCTCGTGCAGCACGTCGGGAAAGTTGTCCTTCATGAACTCATGGCCGCAGAATTCGCAGTGGTCGTCCTCCCATGGCGAGTCGACCACCCGGCTGCGCGCGTAGTCGCTCCTAACCAGGGATGCCCCGAACAGGTACTTCTCCTGTCCGAACAGTCGCCAATCCTGTGGTTCGCTCATCGGCCGGCCTCCGGCGTAATCCTGCTGGGAGGTTACCCGTCCGGCCCGGGACGCGAAACGGGGAAGCCGAGTCGGCTTCCCCGTTTTTTTGATGAGGTGGGTCTAGTGGAAGGAGTCTCCGCAGGCGCAACTGCCCGCAGCATTCGGGTTGTTGATGGTGAAGCCGGACTGATCCAGGCCTTCGAGCCAGTCGACGGTTGCGCCCTTGAGGTACGGGACCGACATGCGGTCAACCCGCACGGTGACCGATCCGTCGGTCATCACGTTGTCGCCTTCGAGGGGCTGGTCGTCGAAGAACAACTGGTAGCGCAGGCCGGAGCAGCCACCGGGCTGAACTGCGACGCGCAGGAAGTAATCGGGGTTTCCCTCCCTCTCGAGAAGCTCACCGATCTTGGCTGCAGCGGATGCGCCCAGAACGATGGGGCCGGGAGCAGTCTGGGTGGTGGAGGAAGCCTCTCCTACTTTTGTCTCCAAAATGTCCTCCTTGGTTCCAAAGAAACCTTGGTTAACGAAATGTATCTTCGCAGAGGCACACAATACGCGCCGTATGGTTCAAGTTACCTAACCATAGTAGCCCAAGTACCCCGGCTACTAGCCTAGATCCGGCTCGTTCGCAGTGCCTTGTGCAAACCATGCCTCCAGCTCCTCGGCCGACGGAGCCTCGGGAGCCGGCTTGCCCTTGTAGCCCTTCATCCGGTCGGGGTAGCCGACCACCGCCGCGTCGTAGTAGGGAATTCCAAGCTTTTTGCAGAAGGCGCCGGCCTGACCTCGGTCGGCCACTGTGGCCCGGGCCCATTCCCCGTCACGGGCGACGAGCAGGAGCGACTGAGGGCGAGTAGCGGTCTGGGGCTCCATGTAGGCCTCAACGCCTTTGTGCGATTCCGCGAACTGCTGCAGCACCTTCATGTCGGAACGCTTGAACTTGTCGAACAGGGCCATCTATAGCTCCGGTGCCGTGGACTCTCCTACAGTTTCGCAGACCCCGCGCCTAAAACAAGTGGCCGTCGCCTGCGGACGGAAAAAAGTTCTCCCCATCGGCTCAACCCTCATCGGTTTCCCAGCTTGGGGGAATACGCAAAGGCCCGGTGCCCGCCGGCAGAAGCTTGAGCTTTAAGACTGCGTCTCGTCTGACCTCAACGATTTCGCCGCTCCGGCGGACAATCGAATACCGGGCATCCGGACCGCCCGCATCGGTAACTCTCTGAAGAACCCCCGTAACCTCGCTGAAGGGATGCTCCGGATCGTCCGGTATCGAATAGAGAATGGAGACTCTCTCCCCCAGGTTGTTGGAGCCGAGAACGGCCGCGCTCATGAACGTGACGCTATTCGGCCCGCTCCTCGGAAGGTGCGAACGGACTCTCCGACGCCCCGCCGGAAGCGTCGGGATGCTCGCTGAAGAACGTTGCGTTCTTGGCGATGTATTCCTTCCACTCGGCAGGGACGTTGTCGCCCGGGTAAATGGCGTCCACGGGACACGCCGGAAGGCAGGCGTCGCAGTCGACGCACTCCTCGGGGTGAATGTAAAGCTGGTCTTCGCCCTCGTATATGCAGTCAACCGGGCATTCGTCCACACAGGCCCGGTCCTTCACGCCGATGCACGGCTCGCAGATTATGTAGGTCATTTGATCCGACTCCTTCAGGTGATCTCAAGGTTTTGGGGGTCCCCGCCGGAGATTCATTCTATCCACGAAGCCTGGTAAGCGCTTATGGACCTGCTCCGCGCGCAGTGCCGGTATGCTTCGGCTCAAACTCCGGATACCCGAAGGGAGGATTCAGGCCATGCTGGGATGGGAAGTCATTCCGCGCATTCCTATCGGCAATTTCAGCGTCTCCCCTCACGGGATCGGCATCGCCGTCGGCTATTTCCTGGGTGCCACTCTCATGGTCCGGCGAGCCCGCCGCACCGGCTTCGACGAGGACCACGCATGGAATGCGGCCGTGGTAGGCGTTCTCGGTGCCATCGTCGGAGCCCGGGTGGCCTACATCATCGGCCACAGTGAGCAGTTCCAGAATCCCATCGAGTACCTGCAGATATACAAGGGCGGCATCTCGCTCATGGGCGGGCTCATTGGAGGGTTTCTCGCGGCCTACATGTACTGCCGGAGCAAGAAGCTGGACTTTGTAAGACTGGCCGACCTGGGAGCCCCTGGACTTGCCATCGGCACGGCCGTCGGCCGTATCGGAGACCTGGTGATCGGCGACCATCTCGGCAAGCCCACAAGCGGCTTTTGGGGATGGGAGTACCGGGGCGGCGAGCTGATCTCCCGCCCACCATGTGACCCGGCGGTCTATCCCAGCCCGGACGGTTGCATCCAGCCGGGGATGGTGGTTCACCAAACGGCTCTTTACGACTCCGTCTGGGCCCTCATCATCTTCTTCATACTGATGACCCTGGATCGAAAGCCCCGCCCGAAGGGTTTTCTGGTGCTGACGTGGGCCGCCCTGTATACCACCGGCCGGATAGCGACCGACTTCACCCGGGTTGACAAGACCTGGTTCGGCACCGGTCTGACCGGAAGCCAGCTGACCGCCATCGTGGTGCTGTTGCTGTCCCTCGTCGCCCTGGCGAGGATTCGCCGGGGCAAGACCGAGCCCTCGGCAGCCGGCGCCGAGCAAAAGGCTCCCGCTGCCGTGGGAGCAGGCGCCGCCGAGGCCGGCGATGGCACCGTGGAAGCTCCAGCCACCGGGGTGGAACCCGGGGAACCGGAGCCGGCAGTCGCTGCGACGGTGCCCGGGGAGGAGGCGCCGGATAACGACGGGGAGGAGGCCGCGCCGGTACCTTCCGCGACGCCCGAAACCCAAGCTGCACCCCCACCCGCCCCCACAACCGAGCCGGCAGGCGGGACGGCGGCCGAGCCGGCAGGCGGGACGGCGGCCGAGCCGGCAAGCGAGACGGCGGCCGAGCCTGCGCAGGGAGATGGGACGGTTTCAGCCACGGAAACAGATGACGAGGCCAAATCCGGCGCGACCTCAGCAGTGGCTTCGGATCTGCTTGCACCGGCCGAGGCCGACTCCCCGGCAGAGCCCGAGGTTCCTCAACCGAGGCCCGAGGCCGACTCCCCGGCAGAGCCCGAGGTTCCTCAACCGAGGCCCGAGGACGACACGCCCCCCGGCGCTGCCGGCGTCCTGGCGGAGCCGGTGGCTCCGGAGACCACGGCGCCCGAGGACCGCTCAGCGGTTCAGGTACTCGACCCTTCGCCGTCCGGCCCGGAATCGCCCGAGGGCGAGGCAACTGGGAACGAGGAGCGCCCGGCACCGTAGAGAGCGCTCAGGCGGGACGAAGCGGCCTCGAATTGCTTTCCGGCGTGGTAGGACGACCGCACAAGGGGGCCCGACTCCACCCACGCAAAGCCCAACGCCCTACCGGCCTGCCCATACCGGTCGAACTGGTCGGGCGTCACCCACCTGTCAACCGGAAGGTGGTGGTCTACCGAAGGCGCCAGATACTGGCCGATGGTCACCAGGTCCACCCCTGCCTCGCGGAGGTCGGCGAGGCACTCCAGGATCTCGTCGTCGGTCTCGCCCATCCCGACGATGAGGTTGGACTTGGTGGGAAGGGCCGGGTTCATCTCCTTCGCCATACGCAACACCTCAAGTGACCGCTCGTACCGGAAGCCGGGCCGGACCCTACGGTGAAGCCGCCGGGAGGTCTCGAGGTTGTGGGCGAACACGTCGGGACCGGCCTCCACCACAGTCCGAACTGCCTGCGGCCTGCCTTTCAGGTCTCCGGTCAGCACCTCCACCCGGCACGCCGGGATGCGCCGGTGGACCGCTCGGATCGTAGCGGCCCAGATGCCGGCGACTTCAACCGGCGAGGCGTCGTCCCGTTCAACCCCGGTCACCACGGCAAAATTCAGGCCCAGATGCTCCACCGCCGCCGCCACCCGTTCCGGCTCGGCGAAGTCAAGCGGCCCGGGCTTGCCCGTCTCGATGTCGCAGAAGCCGCAGCGCCGGGTGCACCGGCCTCCCAGGATCAAGAAGGTGGCCTCCTTGGCCTCCCAGCATTCGTAGATGTTGGGGCACGAGGCTTGCTCGCAGACCGTGTGCAGATCCAGGTCCTTGACCAGGTGTTTCAGCTCACCGTAGTTGCGGCCGGTGCGAAGCTTGGTTTTCAGCCAGGGAGGCCTGGCCGCCCGCGTGGGGGTGGCCCCGAGGGCTTGCCGGGTGGGTATCGAGTCGCCCAGAAAAACGCCGCTCAACGCAGTGGGTCAAGCCCGCCGGGTCGTGTCTCCGAGACGATCTCGTGACAAACCCGCACCACGTCGTAGACATTGGGCTTGGAGAAGTAACCGCCGTCGATCCCGTAGGGAGACCGGTTTGCCTTGGCGGTAAGGGTACGGGGGGAGCTGTCGAGGTACTGCCAACCCTGCTGGGCCTCCAGGACCTGCTGCATCATGTAGGCCGACGCACCGCCGGGGACGTCCTCATCCAGGAACAGAACCGCGTTGGTCCTTTTCAACGATTCGCATATCGAATGAGGGATGTCGAACGGGTTCAAGGTCTGGACATCGATTATCTCTACGTCGATCTCGAACTCCTCCAGCACTCGGGCGGCCTCCAGGGCCACGTTGCAGCACTCCGCATAGGTAACGATCGTCAGGTCGGATCCGGCTCTCAGGGTTTCCGGTATCCCCAGAGGGACCGTGAACGAGCCGATGTTGTCGG
>Ga0247713_1000881_pt1 | contig 16406 bp, 14 predicted proteins | sample 21E_NmetaG_FD_189936 | JGI IMG/M metagenome (GOLD analysis project Ga0247713, IMG submission 189936) | Soil microbial communities from hillslope of Landscape Evolution Observatory, University of Arizona, Oracle, AZ, United States - 2-1-E_N | ecosystem: Engineered > Artificial ecosystem >... | reverse complement strand
ATCTTGAGCGCCCCTCCCGGCGCCAGGACGCGAATCGCCTCGGTGATGGCACGCTCCGTATCGGGCGTGTGGTGGAGAACGCCCCACGAGTAGACGATGTCGAAGTCATTGTCTCTGAACGGCAGGGATTCGGCGTCTGCCACCAAGAGCATTCCTCGTCGCGTCCTAGATCGTGTTCGTGCCGTTGCGATCGCGCGCTCTGTCAGGTCGATCCCAATGACGTCTGCCCCAGCAGCCTCCCACCGCGTAAAATCTGCCCCCATACCGACACCGATTTCGAGGACCTTCTTGCCCAACGCCGTCGGAAACTCAGCAAATTCTGCGATCTCGGGCTCAAGCTCGTAGCGGATCCGGAACTGATCGTCACCGTACCTTTCGCCGCATGCCTCACTGTCCCAAAAGCGCCTTACTAGATCCTTTTGAGAGCTAGGCATGGGCCGCTCCGCGAACCTCCTCGAGGAGGAACGGCATGCCCCCGCAGGTGCCGGGCGCCGCCATTTTTCGTCTTACGTGGATCATCGGTTGGACCATGTCCTGAGATTACCGGTTTGATTGAACGTTCGGTGGCGACGGGACGCTGTACATCGCCACCGCTTGAAGCGGGATGCCACCGAAACGTTAGGTTAGCCAGCTATCGGGAAAGGGTCTCGCCGGCCCAATCTAGACGAGAGCGGGATAGAGCCGTATGTGTGGTGTTGCCGGTGTTATCGGACGCTCCGCGGAGCACGTTACCGGCGACTTCGCGGACATGCTGCGCCATCGCGGCCCTGATGGCCACAACTCCACTGCGCGCGCTGGAGACCACGGGAGGTGGATGCTCACGCACACGCGGCTGGCGATTGTTGACCTGTCGGCGTCGGGAGCGCAGCCGATTTCGAACGAAGACGAGTCGCTGTGGCTTTCTTTCAACGGCGAGATTTACAACTCCAACGATCTGCGGAGCCAGTTAGAGGGGAAGGGGCATGTGTTCCGTTCTCGGATGGACGGGGAGGTGATCCTCCATCTTTTCGAGGACGAAGGAATAGCGGGATTCGCGAAGCTGAATGGCATCTTCGCGTTTGCCCTTGCGAACGCGAGCTCTGGTGAGGTCGTGCTGTGCCGTGACCCCGTAGGGGTGAAGCCGCTCTTCTACTGTCGTGACGGAGGCGGCGCGATGCACTTCTCGTCAGAGATAGAACCGCTCAGAAGATCGGTGTCGTGCGGCGAAGTCGATCCGCAGGCTCTCGCTCAGTTCCTTACGTTCCTGTGGATACCCTCACCTCGCACCCCGTACCGCGATATCCGATCGCTTATGCCGGGGGAGGCATTGATCGTCTCGGACAGAGGTGCCACGGCCACCCGGTACGGGCCCCCCCTCTTTCCATCTCCCGACGCCTTCGAGGAACAAGACCTTGCCGCGTTCGAGGACAGCTTCCTTACTGCCTGTCGTCGTCAACTGATGGCGGACGTCCCGCTGGCTCTGATGGCCTCCGGCGGGGTCGACAGCTCCCTTCTGTGGTGGGGGATGAAGGACGACTTAAAAGAGGTTCTTACGATCGAGTGGGAGGCGGGGGGGCATGAGAAGTTGGAGGAGGATGCCCTCACCGTCAGGGAGTTGGAGCATCTGTTCGGATCGCGCGTAACGTACGTTGCGGGCCCAGATCAAGTTTCCGATGTTCCGCCGCCCAGCGGTGATCTCATTGCGGATCCGGCTTACGCATTGACAACCTACATCGCACGAGCGGTCCGAGAGATGGGATTAAAGGTTCTGTTTTCTGGACAGGGCGGAGACGAGCTCTTCGGCGGATATCGCCGGCACGCGGTTGCGCCACTTATCAGCATGTCTTCGGTTAACAGCCTCGCGTCCACATCACTGCGCGCCGGGTTGATGCCCTTTTGGCGCAATGAGTTTGCCGTAAGGCTCGTTCGTGCCGTAAGAGAGAGAGACTTCTTTCGCGGATACATGCGCTTGTGCTCCTACAGCACGAGTCGTCAACGAGCTGCTGCGCTCGGCTGCATGGAATCGGAGGTGGATGATGAGACCGTGTGGGAAGAGCATCGCCGCGTCTACGAGGCGCTTCCCGGGGGGCTGTCCCCGCTAAGACGTGCGATGTCTATCGACCTAAACGTGTATATGCCGGGCTTGGGCCTTACTTATGCGGACCGCGCGGGGATGGCACATGGTGTGGAGGTGCGCGTTCCGTGGTTGGACCTGGAGCTGATCCGCTGGTCTTTGAGTCTTCCCGATCATCAACTCGTCAGGCGCCTGAAGACAAAGCTAATGCCGAAATCGCTGGCAGCGAAGATGCTCCCCGCTGCCGTCGGAAGTAGGGCGAAGCGAGGGTTTGCTATGCCTGCCGAGCGTTTGCCGAAACACCCGCCGGACGACGGTGGACTCGGATTTCGACAAGGGTCCTACTTTGAATACGCCAAGAGAATGATGGAGAGCTACTGCGAGCGGTAATCCTGAGGGACGGCATCCTTGATCGATTGAGCGGCGGACAGTATTGCTTTCGATGAAGCGAGGAAAGGAGAAGGGTTGTTCGGGCGTCGTCCCGTCACCACTTCGCGAAATGCCACCGCCTGGTTGAGGTGTCCCTTGTCTTGATCGCCCTTGCTCCGTTGTGGCTTCCCATCCAAGCTGATGCGCCGGAAATCTGTGATGGTTGCGGAACGGGCTCGTCCCAAGACTTCGATCCGTTCTTTCGGCGCGGACGCGGGAGCGTCGGCGACATACGAGATCGTGGCGAACGATCCATCTGAAAAGCGCAGGAGGATTGTTGCGGTCCCCGCCAGCAGGAGCTCGCTTTCGGGAGAAGCACGAGCAAGAACTTCCACAATTTCGGACTCGGCGATCGCGGCGCATGTATCCACGAAATGACAGGCTTCGCCGATCAGCCGCCCTCCCTGCCTCCGGTCGTTGTACCAGTGGTCTTCCGGAACTACTCCCGCATTCACGAGGTACGAAATCGTTATGGGGCCACTACGAGCGGCAAAGTGCGATTTTGCCGACGCGACGTGTGGGGACCATCGGCGATTGAAACCAACGAACAAATGACCGTCGCCTTCCGAGAGGGCCGCTCTAACCGCATCAAGCTCCTGCATGCCTAAAGCGAGCGGCTTCTCACAGAAGACGTGTTTGCCGGCACTCAAGGCTCGAGATGTAAAACGGCCATGAGTGTCGTGAGGAGTAGCTATTACGACAACATCGATGCCCGGATCCTCGATGACGGCATCGGCCGTTGGTGCGATCTTCTCAAAGTCCTCCGCGAGGGCCAGTTTCCGCGCGCTCAGACCCGAGGCGGATGTAACGGATACGAAACGCGTGAACCCCGCAGCACGGAACGACGGGATGAGCACCGATCTGGTGAACGAGCCGGCGCCTATGAAGCCGAGCCGAGGTTCATCTTTGAGTTCGGTTGTCGGTCGCCTGAGGAGTATCTCTCTCTTGCGATCGTCATTCCCATAGGTGATGCGGATGCCGAGGTATGGCTCGGACCGCTCCTCTATGAGTTTGTACGCGGAGGCGGCATCCTCTATGGGGAAGGATTGAGTAGTCAGATCGGACACGTCCAAGACGCCGCGCGCGATGAGGTCCAGTACCGATGCGATGTTTCGGCCCTCGGTCCACCTGAGATGCCCTGCCGGGTAATCGACTCCCCACTCCTCATAGCTGCGCTCGTAGCGGCCGGGCCCATACGACCTGGCGAAGCGAAGCGATAGCTCCTTTTCGTAGAAGGGTGTGCGTTCGAGTTCGAGCCCGACGTCGCCCACAACGACGACCGTGGCTCTGTCCCTGCAGATCTCCGGCGTCCGCATGACGGTCGACGACGAGCGAGTTCCGGCCGTGATGATCACGGCATCGGCCCCAGTTTCCTTCGTCCAGTGGTGGATCGTTTCGGTCGTCTCCCGTCCTTTCTCGAGCAACGAGGTGAACCCGGCCGCTTCCGCGATCTTCAGCGGGTATTTGTTGATATCGATTCCGACGACATCACAGCCGAATGCCCGGGCGATCCGCATCGTGAGTTGTCCGATCAACCCCATACCGATGACGACGACTCTTTCGCCACCGGTCACCCCGGAGAGACGCACACCATGCATGGCGATCGAGGCGATCGTCGCCATCGCGGCGTCCTCCGGCTTCACCCCGTCCGGGACCTTGGCACAGAGCAGCCCGGGTACCGCCTGGAAGTGTGCGTGATTGGCCTTGCCAGCCCCGCCCGTTGCGACCGTGTCGCCCGGCCGTATTCCCGCGACCGCCTCACCGACCTCGAGCGCGACTCCGCACGCGGAATAGCCGAGTGGAATGTCGGAGTCGAGTTTGTTCCTGACACTTCGGACGGTGCTGCGAATTCCCTCCCGCTGCGCTTTGGTCACGACCTGCCGGACCAGATCCGGACGCGCCTTCGCCTTTTGCAGGAGATTGGCCTGGGCAAGTTTCGTTACGGCGGCTTCGGTCCCGGCCGAGATCACGCTCGCGATTGTCTTGACCAGCACCTCCGTGGGTCCGGCGACGGGGGCGGGAACGTCGACCACTGTCACCGGTCCGCCGGAGACGGATTGGATTACCTGCTTCATCACGCCCCTTCGACTTCAGGTTCTACGTTGATCATCGCCTCAATCGACGCGGGTAACGTTGCCGTCAATCTTGCTTCGACGCTGCTGGTGGCGCGGCTTTCGCCGAACGCGAAGGCTACCGTCTGTTCCATAAGACAAAGAAACGTTGCTTCGTCCGTCGCCGACGAGTCGAGGGCGATGACCAGAGGCCCAATTCTCGCGGCCGATCCTTGACATGACGCGGGCGTGTCCGGCGCGGCAAGGCATCTCCATGCGATGTCGTGGTCGCCGCTCCCTATGATCTCGTCGGTCACGACGAGCTGATCGGAGGTGAGCGTCCAGGTGCGTCTGTGTTTGGGGCTTCCGGGAAGCCTCGTGTATCCGTCGTGCTCGGCCGTTACGACTACCTCGTCGATGCCTCCGTCGGCCTTGATTAGGGTCGGTGTTGCGCGTGCTCCGGCTCTGAAGGCTCCCCACACCTCGGTTTGATCTTGGGAGTCGATCTCCACGGTGTTGTGCGCCGCCGTGGAGCGCTCGTAAGCGCGTCGAGAAGATGCGTTGTAGGTGCTGGTCCCCGTGTCGACGATCGTTCTCCGTCCGCCGACGCTGACTTCGAACGAGAGGCAGTCGGCATGGGCATGGGCAGGTAGTTCGTCGGGGCATGGCGGCCCTATGTCTCCGATGAGCACAACATCGGGGGTGACGCTGGCGACGAAGTATCCGGATTCCTGGAGGAGATGAAGCGTGCGACCAGGAGGTTCTAAGGGATTCAGCACCGCCAGGCGATCGCGGCCGACGAGGACCGAGTCGTTGAACAGCGGGACGTCGCCATCGGGGTGAAGCATCGTTCCCAACCACATGCGCATCTTCGTGATGGCGTCCGGCAGTACGGCTACAGATCCCCCCCCGCGCGACAACAGGGCGTGGATTTCGATGAGATCTTGCAGGACCTGACAGTGATACGACGGTGACCGCTCGAAGTGACCGCCGTCGCTCAAGATCTGCACGCCGATTTGCCTCTTGAGGTGTTTCGTCGCTCGGGCGACGAGCCCTTCGTCGTTCAGAAACACGCCCGCCCCGATGAGCGCCTTTAGGTTCTTGATCAAGTGATTGCCCCCCACGTCGAGTTCGAGATTGGCCGCGCAGTAGCCTGCATGGAGCGCGATCGACTCGACGAACGGACTCTCTTGTGCGCTTCCGGAGACGAGCGGACGGAAGACGCCGCACATGACCCACGTTCTGACGGATGCGACGTAGGGGGACCATGCGTCCCACCTCCCGAAGCGGGTTCCGTCCTGCCACCCCCGCCACAGGTCGAGGAACGCATCGTTCGCCCACTCGCGATCCGGGTGGTTCGCGAAGGACCACGCCCACTCCATGTAGTGGAGGTTGTAGCGCCATAGCTGGTCGGCAGCGGGATCTTCCCAGCCCTGTTGGAGTGTTCGAGTTTGGTTGATGAACTTGAACTCTCCCGCGGCGTTTGCCTCGGGTGAAGGAGCACCGTGGTCGATCCGCGCGTCGATTGGCTCGAACCCCATCGGCCACCCGTACCGATCGTGCACATGTCGCGTGATCCTCTGGGTGGCGCTCGGCGGAAGGATGGCGAACGCCTGCTTTTGTGCCCTCAAGCGGATCCTGTGGGCGATCTGTGCCGGATGCATGTACCGCGCGGTTCTGATCGTCAGCCCCGCGCGCCGGGCGGCTTGCTCGAGTATCCGCGGCGAGGTCTCGTCCCCGGTAGTCACTGCAGCAGCAACGCTTCCTCACGAATTCCGTCGGCAAACGATCGCGGATCGTAATCGAAGGCCGTGCGCGCTGGTGATATGTCGAACGCTTTGTCCTCCGCCAGCCTTTCGATCTGCTCCGCCTTGATCCTTGGGGTCGCCGCCTTGCGCTCGTAAAGCGACACTAATGCGCGCACCGGGGTGAGAGGCAGGGGAACGACCTTGGCGCTCTTTCCCACAGCGGCCCCGGCCTGCTCGATGACCTCACGTAACGTCAACGGCACGGGGCCGGCGATGTCGAACGCGGCGAACGAAGCTTGGTGGCGAGCGGTCCCCGCGGCCACCACTTCCGCAAGATCATCTACGTGCACGGGTTGTTGCAGGCCGCGTCCGCCGCCGGGCACCGGGACGATGCTGGTTCTCGTGAGCAGTTTGATGAGACGCTCCATGTTTCTGTCGCCCGGCGCGCCGTAGATCATCGTTGGTCTCAGGATCGTCCACTCGAGAGCGCTGTTCTTGATTGATTCCTCCGCCCGGATGCGGATCGGCTTCGTCGGAGTGTCGAGGCTGGTGAAGATCGACGTCGTGGAGATGAAGATTGCCCTCGAGAACCCCGTTGTCTCTGCCGCCCGAATGATCGACTCGGCGTGCCCGAAGCCCAACGACGCAAGGTTCACGAGCACGTCTGCTCCACTCGCGCGAAACGCGCCCTTCAGTCCCTCGGGGTCATCGAGGTCGCCGCGGACCGGTGTGGCACCAAGGTCGTCGAGCGTAGTTGCCGCGCCATCGCTCCGCGCCAGGGCCGTGACCTCCACGTCCCTCGCGATCAACAGGGGAACGACATGGCGACCCAGGAAGCCGCTGCCGCCGGTTACAAGAACTCTCATGGCCGGGTCTCGATCACCGAGTTCACGATGTCGAGATATCGAGAAGCGAGTCGTTCTCGGTCGTACTTGTCGGCGACGAATTGTTTTCCTGCCTCGCCGATCTGGTGCCGCAAGCCGGGGTCGTTCGCCAACTTCTGGATTGCATGAGCCAACGCGACGGGATCCTCAGGCTCGACGACTACGGCTCCCGCCGCTTGAAGGATTTCCGCCGGCTCGCCGCGGACCGATCCGATGATCGGCTTTTCGGCGGCCATGAACTCGAACATCTTGGACGGGATGAACGTCGCGAATAGGGGCACGTCGCGAAGCGGAACGAGACAGATGTCGGCAGCAGCCACTATGTCGGGAACTTCTTCCGACGGGACTCCCGGAAGGGTAGTGACGTTCGTCAGGTGGAGTTGGGTCACGCGTTCGAGCAGCTTCCTCTTGGCCGCGCCCTCGCCGACGAACGCAAAATGGATCGGGTCGTCTTGGACCCTCGCCGCACACTCGGCCACGCTTTCCAGCCCGTGCGACAACCCGTGCGCACCGATGTAGAGGACGACGGCCTCGCCTTCTGTCGCACCGAGCCTGGCCCTGATCTCCTGATTCGGCAGGCGTCGAGAGAAGCGGGTCAGGTCGACGCCGTTCGGAATCACGTGGATCTTGCCCTCCGCGATGCCCCGGGCGGCGATGTTCGCCTTGAAGCCCTCGCTCACGACGACGACCGCATCGGCGGCCCGGTATGCCGCCATCTCCAACCGCTCCAGCGCACGTATGACCATTCGGTTTGTCAGAATCCCGAGCTCGACAAAAATGGCCGGCCACAGATCGCGTACCTCCACGACGAACCGGGAGCGCTTCAGCTTCGCCAGCACCCATGCGGAGAAGATCGAGAAGAACGTCGGGGACGAAACGATTACGACGTCTTGCGCTCCCGTTCGCCGGGCTCCGAGAAGCAGACTCGTGAGCATGAACGAGATATGTCCGATCGTCTTTCGCACGACCCCCTCGTTCGGCGTCGCGTACAGCCACGTCCTGACGACTTTGTAGCCATCCACCACTTCCTCGACACGCTTCTTATTTCGGTACTGCGCAGGGACTATCCCGATCGGGTGGTTCGGCATGCCCGTCAGCACGGTGACCTCATTGCCGGCGGCCGCCCACATTCGGGCCAGGTCGCTTAGACGTCGTTGCGGGGCGCCGATCTCCGGCGGAAAGTAATGGCTGACGATGAGGATTCGCATCTAGGCGAGCACGGGTCTTTTCCTCGCCCTCGAAACGAGTTGCGGGGCGAGCAAGTAGCCGATGACTATTGCCGTGATTCCCACATCCGCAAGCAGCCGGGCAGCGGCGGATGAATCAGTCGTGATCATCCCGAGCAGTGAGCACGCACCCGCGCAGGCGAGGAAGAACGACGACGCCATGAAGTGGGACCAACCGTTTTGGACCAAACGCTGGTAGGCGTGATTCCGGTGCGGGAGGTGGAAGGCGGCGCCGGCCCTCAACTTTTTGATCAACGTCACGCCGGTGTCGGCGAGATAAATGGCCACTGGTGCGATCATCGCCTCCGGCCGGATGTCCGCCCTCAGGCCGATCACGAGCAAGATCGCGAGCCACCCGCCGAGAAAGTAGCTCCCGACGTCGCCGAGAAAGATGCGGGCGCGCGGCAGGTTGAACGGGGCGAATCCGATGGCGGCCCCTCCCGCGATCGCCGCCCCGCTCTTAAGCACCTCCACGTCGTTGAGATCGGCGAGCCACATCCACGCTCCGGCGGCGACGATCGTCTGGAAGACCGAGATGCCGTCGATTCCGTCCATGAAGTTGAACGCGTTCACGTAGGCGACCAACCAGATGACGCATCCGGTCGCGAACACGACTCTCCATCCGACGGCTCCGCCGAGATCGTCGATCAACACCGGCAGCGCCGACGCGGCGATGACGACTTGGGCGACCAACCTCGAGAGCGGATGGACTCCCTTCAAATCTTCGAATAGGCCCAGTAGCCCGAAAGCGGTTGCCGTGAGCATCAGAGCTGCCCGCATCGGCCCACCGGCTTGAGTCGACAGCAACATCGCGACCACGGCGCCGATTGCCGGCGCGAGCCCGCCCCCTCGTACGGTAGGGCAGTCGTGTGACGAGCGCTCGTTCGGGACGTCGAGGAGTCCGAATCGCGGCAGCAGCCTGATCAGTGCTGCCGTCCCTACGAACGACAGCGTCGTCGCAATGATGATCTCCGAGACCAAGGGCACCTCTGGATAGCACGGTTTGTGGGGCAAGGGTAGTTGGTGATGCAGAGGCCCTCAAACAGATAGCGTCCTCGGATGCATGTGTTGTGTATTGCCGGGGCGCGGCCGAACTTCATGAAGATAAAGCCGGTCATGGCGGCGCTCATGGGCCAGGGGATCGAAGCCTCGCTCGTTCATACCGGGCAGCACTACGACCAGGCAATGGATCGAGTGTTCTTCGACGAATTGGAGATCCCCGAGCCCGATTTTCACCTCGGCGTGGGTTCCGGCACCCACGCGGAACAGACCGCCCGCATCATGCTTGCTTTCGAGCCGATCCTGCTCCGGCTGCGACCGGATGTCGTCCTGGTCGTCGGGGACGTGAACTCCACGATCGCATGCGCCCTCGTCGCCGCGAAGCTCGGGATACCGGTCGCTCATGTGGAGGCCGGCCTCAGGAGTCGCGATTGGAGCATGCCGGAGGAAATCAATCGAGTGGTTACCGATCGATTGAGTGCTTACTTGTTCGCGCCGTCGCCCGATGCAGTCGAAAACCTCAAGGCTGAGGGATACGCAGGCGACCGCGTCCACCTCGTGGGAAACGTCATGGTCGACACCCTTCTGACCATGCTGGATCGGGCCACGTCCAGGCCGATCCTTGCAGCCCTCGGACTGACGTACAAGAAATACTGTCTCGTCACCCTTCATCGTCCTTCGAACGTTGACGACGGAATCCATCTCGAACGTCTGGTGGAGGCCCTGGCCGAGTTATCTGCCGACCTCCCGGTGGTCTTTCCTGCGCACCCGCGCACCGCGGCGCGACTCAAAGACGTGGATCTCGCAGACCAACTCGTGGTTACCGAACCATTTGGCTATCTCGACTTTCTCGCTCTCGAGGCCGGGGCTCGCCTCGTCCTCACCGACTCCGGAGGCGTTCAGGAAGAAACGACCGTCCTCGGCGTTCCCTGTCTCACCATCCGGACGACGACCGAACGCCCCATCACCGTGGTGGAAGGAACCAACCGCGTCGTCGGGACCGATCCCAAGACCGTGCTGGCGGAGGCGCGGGTGACGCTCGCTTCCGAGGTCGCGCCCCGCCGTCCGAGTCTGTGGGATGGACACGCTAGTAGACGGATCGCCGAGGTATTTGCGGCTCAAGTCGCGGTCGGTGACTGATCAGCTAATGGCATCATTGAGTACGACGGTAGGTGGGCACGTAAAGAACGTTTTGGAAGGCGGATAGGTGCGCCCCGAGAGCATCGAGCGAACCAACGTTCCCGACTTCCTGATTCGTTTTCGACGTCCGCTCATCATTGCGCTGCATGCGGCGCTGGTGGCGGTGTCATATGCCGCCGCATACCTGCTTCGGTTCGAGATCCCGATGCCGCCGTCGCAATCGGATCTTCTTCTCGACAGCATTGCCGTCGTCGTGGTCATAAAGATGGTCGTCTTCGCTCTCTTCCGGCTCCACGAGGGCCTGTGGCGTTTCGTCAGTTTGCGCGACGTCGTCGTCATCGTTGCCGCCGCGACCGTCAGCTCGCTGGCGATCGTGAGCACCTACTTCCTTTTCGGCCGCACGTTGCCGCGCTCGGTGGTGATCCTCGACTGGATGATCACGATCGCCCTGGTCGCCGGCGTGCGGATCGGGATCCGACTACTGCGAGAGGGTTCCCACCGGCGCGCAACGCAGGGAAGCGACCGGCGGCGGGCGTTGGTCATCGGTGCGGGGGAGGCGGGGGAGCGTCTCGTGCGCGCCATCGAGTCAAGCCCCGCGCCCGAGTATTCGGTGGTCGGGTTCGTCGACGATGATCCCCGCCTGCAGCGCCGGAGCATTCGGGGCATTCGGGTGTTGGGGATCGTCACGAGCATTCCGGAGCTTTGTGCGAAGCACGACATAGGCACTCTGCTGCTCGCCATACCTTCCGCGTCCCCGGAGGAGCGGCAAAGGATCATCGAGCGTTGTCGCGCCGCCGCGGTGCCGGTGAAGACGGTGCCTCCCTTCCGCGAGCTCATCAGCGGAAAGCACCGGATCGGTCAACTCCAGGAAGTGCAGCCGGAGTATTTGCTCAAGCGGACTGCGGTAGACGTAGATAGAGACCGCCTCGTGGAGGAGGTGAGGGGCCGCACCGTTCTCGTCACCGGGGCGGCGGGATCGATCGGCTCCGAGCTCGCCCGCCAGCTGGCCGCGCTGGGGCCCGAGCGCGTGGTGCTCGTCGAACGCTCCGAGAGCACCCTCTACTTCGTCCATCTCGAGCTGTCCGAACTTTTTCCCGAGGTCGAGCTCGTGCCGTCGGTGTGCGACATCCAGGACGCCATCCGCGTCGGCGAGGTGATGGCGCGTTACCGCCCCCACGCCGTCTACCACGCCGCCGCCTACAAGCACGTTCCGTTGATGGAGGACCATCCCCTGTCGGCGATCGAAAACAATGTGTTCGGGACCGAGGTGGTTGCCCGCGCCGCCGCCGATGCCGGGGCGGGGCGGTTCGTCCTCATCTCCACCGACAAGGCGGTCCGGCCGGTAAGTGTGATGGGGATGACGAAGAGGGTCGCAGAGGACCTGCTGCGAAGCATGACCTACAGCTCGAAGACAACGTTCGCATCGGTGCGGTTCGGAAACGTGCTCGGAAGCGCGGGAAGCGTGTTGCCGCTGTTCCAGTGGCAGATGGCGCGCGGCGCGCCGGTGACGGTGACCGATCCCGAAGCCACTCGCTACTTCATGTTGATCGCGGAAGCTGCGCAACTCGTTCTTCAGGCCGGCGCGGTCGCGACCGGGGGCGAGGTCTTCTTTCTCGATATGGGCGAGCCGGTGCGAATCGGCGACCTCGCCGACGACCTCATTCGTCTCTCGGGCATGCGCCCCGGGGAGGAGGTATCGGTCACCACTGTCGGCATGCGGCCGGGCGAACGCCTCAACGAGGAGTTGATTCGCGGCGAAGAAGAGCTTGTCGACAGCGGCCACGAACGCATCCTCGTGGCGACGAGTCCGCCGCTCGACGGCGCCGCGTTCGCAAAGGACTTGGAGACCTTGAGGTTCCTCACGAAGAATCGAGATCGGCAAGGTGCCGTCGAGCATTTGCGAGCAATGGCGGCACGGTACTCGGCGATCGACTGACGCCGTCGCCGAGCACCAGTGAGAACGTTCGTCACGGTTCGGTCACAAAACGCAGGACCTCGAGCGCGGCCAGCGCCACGAGCGCACCGACCGCGTTGGCGAGCACGTCGCTCACCTGGGCGCTGCGGGCGAACACGAGTTGGAGTAGCTCGATGACTATGCTGAGCGCGACCGCCGCACCCGCGATCACGAAGTGCTTTCCCGCGAGCGGGCCGGGGCCGCGGCCCGGACGCCACACGCCGGCAAGCAGGAACAGCGTAAGGACGACCGCGTAGCCGGCCGCGTGCAGCATCCCGTCCGTCGCCCACGTGAGCGTGGCGGTTGCATCGGGGCCGAAGGAGAAGAACAGCAGGGCCGAGAGAAGCAGCGCGCCCGCGGCCCACAGCAAGGTGTCGATGGCGCGGCCATTCATGCCGCGATCGTAGGTGGCGCGGGGGTCGGGGGGTGTGGTTGAAGCGAGCTACCGCAGCAGGCCGCTGCAGGAGGAGACGAAGTCTTCGTCGTCGCCCAATGCCCCCGAGGGAGCGGTCACGGCTTCGGTGTCGGGGAGATAGATGAACTCGTCGTTCCCGGCGCGGGGGGATGAGTTCTTCGATCGCACGCTCTCGAGCGTCCGCAGCCACGCGTGTCCCTTGTCGGTGAGATGTGGTTCCGCACCGTGGAGCAACCCCGCGTGGCGCAGCTGGTCGATCGTGTGTGTCGTCACGACGTGCTCCTTTCTGTGCGTGATATCGGCTGGTTGTTCAGACACCGCACGCTAGCAAGTTGTTACTTGACCTTCAGGTCTGGTGGGGCTCGCACCCCTTTAGCCGGGAGGGCGGGGGTATCTTGACGCCGTGTCGACCGGTCGTTTCTCGTCCGACCTGGGGATCGTCTACTACGACCCGGTGCTCGCACGGCGAGGCCGCCCGCGGCCATCTGTTCTTGCGGTCGGCGCGAAATCGAGCGGGTGCGGGCCTCGCCTCTAGGTGCTGACCTCACCCTTTCCAGACTGAAGCGGTCGACGAACGTACGGCAAAGGGTCTTGACTCGGCACGGGCAGGATGCAACTATTTCGTTAGTGAATAACTCTCAGCAATATGGCGGCCGGGCGTGACCCCTCGCCGCTACGACATGGCCGGGCGCGCTCGACAGACGGCCGCCACCCGGCGCCGCATCATCGGTGCGGCCACCGATCTGCATGCCCGGCAGGGGGTTCTGGCGACGAGTTGGGAGGAGATCGCCGAGCGTGCCGAGGTCGCGCCGGCGACGGTCTACCGTCACTTTCCCTCACTGGTGGAGTTGATCCCGGCGTGCGCGCGGACGATCTTCGACATCATCAAGCCCCCCACGATCGACGAAGCGGCAACGAAGTTCGCCGCCGCCCCTACCGCCGCGGCGCGCCTCGAGATCTTGATCCGCGACTCCTGCGCCTGCTACGCGAAGGGGGAGGGCTGGCTGCACGCGGCCCGGCGTGAGCGCGACCTCATTCCCGCCGTGGGACACGCGGTCGCGCTGCAGGAGCGGACGCTGGCGGTGCTGGTGCGCGCCGCCGTCCACGGCACCGGCATGTCCCGGGGCGACCTCGCGGTGCTGCAGACGTTTTGCGATTTCCCGTTCTGGAAGAGCCTGATCGACATGGGCGTGGCGCGCACCAGAGTTGCAGACGTCATCGTCGACGTCGCCACGTCCTACCTCGAAGAACACAGCAAGGACGTTGATGCCGAGCGCACAAGGAGGAAGAAGTGAAGTCGACGACGACAACAACCCGCGATGGGGTCCGGATCGCATACGACGAGGCCGGCTCGGGTGATGTTGCGACCTTGTTCCTGCCGGGTTGGTGTTCCGACCGGTCGCAGTTCAGCGCATCGCTCGTGCCCGTGATGTCGGAGTCTCATCGGACGCTCTCGCTCGACTGGCGCGGGCATGGCGAATCCGAGAGGCCGCCGCGCGACTTCGGATACGACGAACTCATCCAGGACGCGGTCGCGGTCGTGGACACGGCGGGGGTCGAGCGGTTCGTCGTGGTCGCCGCCGCACATGCGGGATGGGCGGGAATCGAGCTCAGGCGCCGGATGGGGGAGCGCGTGCTCGGTCTCGTCGCGATCAGCTGGATGGTGCTCGGCGCGCCGCCGCCCTTCCTCGAGGGGCTCCAGGGGATGCAGCGCCCGGACGGCTGGGAAGAGGTGCGCGATCAGCTGTTCGCAATGTGGCGCGGCGGCGGGTCGAACGACGGCGTCGAAGATCAGATCGCGCGCATGGCCACCTCGCCCGGTGAGATGTGGATGCGCGCCGCGCGCGAGATAAGCCGCGCCTACGCCACCTTCGGCTCACCGATCGACGCGGTCGCGAAGCTCGACTCGCCGCTTCCGATGCTTCACGTCTACGCACAGCCGGACGCGCCCGAACTACTCGAGGCGCAGGAAGCCGTTGCTGCCGAACACGACTGGTTCCGCGTTCATCGAATCGACGCATCGAGCCACTTCCCGCAGTTCGAGCGGCCGCGCGAGATAGCCGGCTTGATCGAGAGCTTCATATCCGAGGTGGAACGGGCACCGGCCCGCGGCCAGCAGGCGAGCCGTTGAGGGGGACGGTTCGGGAGGAACCGGCAGGACCGCGCCCAGTCCTCGAGCGGTTTGCGGCTCGGGCCGCGCACGGGCGCGACACTACGGACATAGAGTTGATCTGCCGGCTTGGCGGCCTCCTCGAACCACCGCTTGGATCGCTTGTGAGGGGTGTAGTCCGCGCCGATTCATGCCCGACGAAAGCCAGGCGGTGTACAACGCCGCGGCGGAGAAGCGTAGAAGTCGGCCTCGGCCTGAGCCCCGCAGGGGTGGTGCTGAGGGGCGAACACCTCGACGCCGATCCCGAGCTCGCGCTTGCGCCTGCGCACGTAGGCGCGCCCGTTCGGCTCGGCGACATCGAAGCCCTTCTCGTCCGTCACCCGCTGCCAGATCGGGCGGGCGGTTGGCGCTGTTTCTTGGGTGCCTTGCCGAGGCGGCATGGCTCCACGAAGTCCCGGTCGAGCGGGCGCCGGGAGCGTGAATTGCGCAAAAAAGGTCTCAGCGTACGTTCGATGATGTCACGCATTGTGATGCTGAATCGGGAGCATTATGAATAAGCTTGGCCGATGCGCTCTACCGTGAGGTTCGACGAGGACGTCGCCGCCGCGCTGGAGCGGCTGCGCCGCGAGCGGGGGATGGGGTTGAGCGAGATCGTCAACGACCTCCTCCGGCGCGGTCTGCGCGCGGAGCCGAAGGCATCGCAATTCCGACAGACGACCCGGCCCCTCGGCCTGCAGGTCGACGTCACGAACGTGGCCGACTCGCTCGAGGAGCTCGACCCGTTCGCCCCGGGCCGAGCCCCGTAGACGCGCTCGCCGTCGAGCATGGACTGACGGTCGTCTCCGCCGACACCGACTTCGCCCGGTTCACCGAAGTCCGCTGGGAGAACCCTCTCGCCGCCTGAAGTTTCTCGAAAATCGGTAGATTTTTTTCCTGAGGCACGGGATTCGATCGCGTTTTTGTCACAACCGACAGTCAGAATTACAGGCATGGAATTCGAACTCCTCGACCACGCAATCGAGGACCTGGAGAAGGCGAACTCGGGCCTCCAGCCCGAGCTCCTCACCCGGGACGCGGCGCGCCGCCTGCTGGAGGCCTATGCCCGGGCCGAGAAGCTGGCGTCGTTCGGCAAGGCGGCGCTCACGCGCAAGATAGACGACGCCTCCGAGGTCGCCAAGATCACCGGCACGTCGGTGGGAAAGGCGAAGGAGACGGTCGCCACCGGCAAGGTCATGGGGACCTCCGACGAGCTCAGCGACGCCCTGCAGCACGGCGATGTCTCGCTCGATCAGGCGGCTCGGATCGCGGTCGCCGAGGAGGCGGCGCCGGGCTCGGCCCGGGACCTCATCGAGGTCGCCAAGAAGGGCTCGTTCACCGTCCTCACCGACGCCGCCCGC
>Ga0247713_1000880_pt1 | contig 16425 bp, 16 predicted proteins | sample 21E_NmetaG_FD_189936 | JGI IMG/M metagenome (GOLD analysis project Ga0247713, IMG submission 189936) | Soil microbial communities from hillslope of Landscape Evolution Observatory, University of Arizona, Oracle, AZ, United States - 2-1-E_N | ecosystem: Engineered > Artificial ecosystem >... | reverse complement strand
AAATTCTGGTGGGTAAGGTGGCTTCTTGCCGGGCATGAACACTTTCCTTTCCAGGACTGGTTGTCCTAGTCTCAAAGTGTCCACGTAACCGGGTCAACTCCAGACGGGCACCGCACTCGCCTGCCTGCTGGTCCTCCAAGGCGTACCGGGCAAGAAGGCCATTCGACGAGTCCGCCGTGACTACTGCGAACTGGCGATCGAGTCCAAGAGCCAACTGGAACTGATTAAGTCCTTCGCCTGAGTCTTAAAGAGAGCCCGGCTTTCAAAGCCCGGGCTCTTTTTTTTGCCTCCAGGGCCGATTCCGTGGTTCCGGCGTCGATAGGGCGACACGACTGCGACGTTTGCGCGACATGCAAAGTTGACCCTAGAAATCCGTGAATGAGGGAATTAATATGACATTAACCACCCGCAGTGACGTAAGACCACGCGTTGCGAGCTTTCTTCGGAATCTCGCAGGCCCAAGGCGCGAGGGAACAAAGATGGTCCGAAGCCAAGCCGGTAGAGCCTGTGTTTCAACCGCCCCGCTGGTCGTCGCCGCCCTGCGCGTCTTTGTGATCGGCCCCAGGCGCATTTGCGCTCTTGCCTGCAAACCGGCCGACTCTGGTTCGGGTCGCCAGTTGGCCACCACCTGTGGGGTGACCTAATGCAGACAGCTCAAGGAGCAATTCCGCGCGGTGCTGCCCGCCTTCGTCGAATCGATCTGCGGGTCGCGGTCGGGATACTGCTGATGCTTCTGGCAGTGGCCGGGGCCATGGCGATCGTCAGCCAGGCCCGTGACCGGGTGCCCGTTCTCGTCGCGGCCAGCGCCGTCGAGCAGGGCGATGTTATCGAGTCGGCTGATCTAAGAATCGAATCGATTTCCGTATCGGGCGGTGTGGCCCACCTGACCGAGGACCGGCGAGACGCGGTTGTGGGCAAGGTGGCGTCGGAACGTTTGTGGCCCGGCAAGCTCCTCAGCTCCGCATCGGTTGCCGACTCGGCGGACCTGCCTGCCGGCCACGTAGCCATGAGCCTTGCCCTTAAGACCGAGCGAGCTGCCGGCGGCGCACTGCGCTCTGGAGATCGAGTGGCGGTAATCGCATCGCCCTCACCCGACCGCCCGGATTCGACGACCACCATCTTGTTCGCCTCGGTTCCGGTGCTTGCCGTACGCGAGGCACAGACCGCCGAGGGGGGTGGGTTGATCATCACCCTACGCTTGCGGCTGGAGGAGGCGCGCAGCCTGGCGCAAGCCCGAGCCCACGGTTCGCTGGACCTGGTCCTGCTCTCGGGAGCGGGCGATTGAGCCTGGTTGCGGTAGGTGCCGGCAAGGGCGCCCCCGGGTGCAGTTTCGTCTCAATCAATCTCGCAACCGTATTGGCCGACCCCGGACCCCGGGTCGCGCTGCTGGATCTGGATCCGCACGGCGGAGACCTGGCCGCTTACTTGAACTTGGATCCGCGCAAAGGCATGAATCTGCTCGCCCGGACTTCAGCCCCCTTCCTCGAGGCGCTCAATCGAGAGGGCGAATTGAAACAAAACGTCTTGTGCGTCGGTGGCTTTCCCCGAGCGGCGGACAGCAACCGCGAGTTGATCGAAGCAACGCTCGCCGCTGCCCGGGGGGCAGGTCAAACCGTAGTCGCAGATTTGGGGCGAGTTGGATCCGGTTCCGCTCCGCTCTTCAGCTCGGCTGACCTCGTTCTGATCGTCGTTCGACCAGGACTCGTTGCCGTTCATGGGGCCCGGCGGGCAATTCAGGACCTCCAAGATGCCGGCATTCCTTCCAACAGGATCCATGCCGTGATCAATGGCTGGGAGCGCCGAAGGCCGGCCGATCTGGCCGAGAGCGCTGCGGCTTTGCCGGTTCGAACCCTCGGCGCCATTCCCTTGGACCGCAAAGCCACTCGTAGGTCGGAGACCGCTCAGACACCCGTGAATAAGGGAGCCGCTCTCAAGGCTTTCCGGGCGCTCGCGTCCGAGGTCGCCAGGGTCCTGGCTTCTCAACCGGACAATCAAAGGAGGGCTTCACGGATACTCAGATAACGGCCGCCCTTATGGAGGAGGCCCGGAGTGCTTTGAGCCAGAACCTGGCGCAGTCCTCGCTGCTGCGGCCGGACCAGGCCGAGGAGGCGGAGGCCCGCCTGGTTCTGAGAGACGTGATCGAGCAGCACCAACGCCACCGGGTCAACTCCCGCCAACCGGCCTTGACGCAATCCCAGCAAGACACTCTGCATAAGCGCCTGTTCGACACGTTCTTTCAGTTCGGCCCCCTTCAAGAGCACCTCGACAACCCGTTGGTCGAGGAGCTGATCGTCAATGGGCCGAGGTCGGGGTTCCTGCTGCTCGGTGGCGGCACCAAGCGACCGTTCGATCCCGGCTTTTCATCCGACGACGAAGTCAGGGCACTTCTTTCCAGAGTCGTTGCCCGGGCCGGCCGCAGAATCGATGAGTCCTCCCCCGCCGTGGACGTCAGATTGCCCGAAGGTGCCCGTTTGCACGCGCTCCTGCCCCCGTTAACCCAGCACGTCTGCCTGACGGTACGGCGGCACCGACTGGTCGCCGACTCACTTGACGAGCTCATCGAGCTCGGAACCATCACCTCGGAGGCGGCGTCGTTTCTTGCCGACTCGGTCCGAGGCGGTCTGAACATCCTGGTCTCAGGGGGAACCGCTTCCGGAAAGACGACCACCCTAAACGCTCTCGGCAGGGCAATCCCAAGCCAAGAGCGCATCGTGACGGTTGAGGAAACCATCGAGTTGCGGCTGGCCAGCCTGCTCCCCGATTGCGTCTCGCTGGAAGCCCGCTCCGCCAACTCCGAAGGGGTTGGCCGGATTTCGATCCGCGAGCTGGTACGCCACGCTCTGCGGATGCGGCCCAGTCGCATCGTGGTCGGCGAGGTGCGGGGAGCCGAAGCCCTGGACATGCTCTCGGCGATGAATACCGGGCACGAAGGCTCGATGGGGACGCTGCACGCCAATTCGGCCCGCCAGGCACTCTCCAAACTGCGGACCTACCTTCTGATGGCAGAGGAAGGGATTTCTTCCGAGGTCGCCACAGAAATGATCGGCGAAACTGTGGATCTGGTGGTTCATCTTCAACTGAATCGATCCGGCGGTAAGCGCCAGGTCGTCCAGATCGCCGAAGTCGTGGGGATTGAATCCGGGCGGATCCTGACCAACGACATTTTTCGGATGGATTCCGATGAACTCGTGCGGACCAACGTCCGGCCCCGATTCGTCGATCGGCTTGGTCAATCCGGCTTTCAAAACTACCGCCCCGCTTCCGGCAACGGATCTTCCCCGATGAAAAGGACCTGGTAGGTGGACGGCCTGTTGGTTGGAGTAGCTTTCGGTCTGGGTGTGCTGCTGATATTCGATGCGCTCACCCGGCCCGAAGCCAAGCCCGATCCTGCCAGATGGGGGGTCAAGCTCGGCCCCAGGGGGTTGGCAGCTGCAGTGTGCTCCGGAACGGTTTTGGCCATCACCCAGTGGCCGGTCGCTGCTCTAGCCGGCGGGATTCTGGGAGCGAGACTTCCTTCGATGCTGCGCAACGCCCGCCTTGAGCGCAGACGAGTGGAGCAGATTGAAGCCATCGCTGATTTGTCGGCGCGGCTTCGGGACTCTCTTCGGGCGGGCATTGGTATCCAAGACGCCCTATCCCGGGCGGCCATGAACGCCAGCCCCGCCATCTCCGCCGAGCTTCGCCACCTGGTCGCCGAAGCCCGGGTGAGCGGTCTCGGTCCGGCTGCCAGATCCTTCGCAGACCGGCTCGGGCCGGACGCCGACACACTGGCAGCCGCCTTGGCTCTGGGCGACCGACTCGGCGCCCGCAACACCTCCGAAGTGCTCGACTCCCTCGCCGAGTCCACCGCCGCAACCGCGGCAACCCTGCGTGAAGCAAGGGCCCGGCAAACAAGAGCCCGGACGTCGGCTCGGGTGGTAGCGGCCGCGCCTTTGGTGCTGCTGCTGATGATCCGCCTTTCCAATCCCCAATATCTTGAGCCGTACAACAGTGCCGGGGGTCAGCTTCTTCTGGCGTTTGCCCTGGCCCTCATTGCCGCAGGCTACGCCGCCATGTTGCGGACCGCTCGCGTGGGGCAGGGGGCCCAGTGATCGGGGCATTGACGGTCGGCCTGCTGTTCGGCTGCGGGGCTCTGTTGGTGTTGACCAGTCAGCCTTTCGGAGCCGCGCGGCCTCCGCTGGCAGCGCGTCTGGACGCCCTGAGACCAGATCTGCCGGCGAAGGTAGACCCGCCGGTCGTCCCGGTGTTTCGGACCTTCATTTTTGAAGAGCTGCTGCGCCCGGCGCTCCAACATTCGGGGAACTGGCTCCTCAGCGTGTGTCGCCGCGCCGGGCTCGACCTGAATGAAACCGCCAGAAGGTTGCGGCTAACCGGTGACGCGGGCGGCCTTGGCCTGTTTCTCGGGCTGAAGATCTCCAGCGGGCTCGTTGGGCTCGCCGTCTTCCCGGCGGCCTCGGCGTTGGGCTTGTTCCCACCGACGCCGGCATGGGTTTGGCTGGGTTTCGGCGTCGCATGGTTTCTGCTTCCGGATGCTCTGCTGCGAGCCAAGGCCGATCAGATCCATCGCCAAATGCGTGAAGGGCTGGCACGCTTCGCCGACCTGGTCTCACTTTCAGTATCAGCGGGCCTAGGGCTCGAGGGCGCGGTCGAGGAAGCGGCCGGATCCTTGTCGGGACCGTTCGCCGAAGAGCTACGCAAGTCGCTTCGCAATAGCCAGCTGAACGGTGAGCCGATATCCGTCGCGCTAGCTCATCTCGCCGAGGAGCTCAGCCTCCGGGAGGCCGAAGCCCTGGCATCCGCACTCGACGTGGCAATAACGCAGGGACTGGCCGTCTCCCAGGCATTGCACTCACAGGCCCGCTCGATCCGAGAGCGTCGCCGCCTCCAGCTGATTGAGGAGGCGGAGCGGGCCCAGGTCCGCATGGCGCTGCCGGTGGGACTTCTCATCCTTCCCGCCTTCTTCCTTCTGCTTTTGTATCCGGCCGCCGTTCAGCTACTTCAAGTCACCGCTACTGGGAGGTGAAAAATCATGGCAAGAAAGCTCTGGTATCTGTGGTTATCCATCCGCAACGAGCGGGGCGAGGTCTACGTCGAGTACGTGGTGCTCGCGGGCCTTGCGATGCTCGTGATTCTGGGAAGCATTCAGTACTTCTTCGGTGGGATCTCCGATCTGTTCACCCGAATGGGCGGCACCGTGCGAGGTCTCGACGAGTGACGCTCGGCTCAGATCGAGGCGATGCAATTCTGGAACTCGCCATCGTTGCGCCGGTTCTGATGGTGCTGATCGTCGGCCTCCTGCAGTTCGGCCTGTGGCATCACGCAAAGAATGTCGTGGAGACAGCCGCCATGGAGGGGGCCCGAGAAGCGGCAGCCGACGGAGCCACCGCGGCCGACGGCATATCCAGATCCACCGAAGTGCTCTTGGCCGGGCTCGGTTCGGCGATCCGAGACCCCGCGGTACGGGTAGACAAGGGCAGCGAGCTTACTCTGGTTGAGATCGAGGCCGAGATGCCTGGGCTACTTCCCATTCCAGGTCTGTCCTCGATAGTTCTACGCAGCGCCTCCAGCAGTCTGACCGAGCGATTTCGTCCGGCCGAGGTTGCGTCGTGAGTCGCCGGAAAGAAGCCGGAAACGCCGCGGTAGAGATGGTGATGGTAGCGCCGGCCTTGTTGTTGCTTATAGCAACGATTGTGGCTGCCGGCCGCATCGTTTCGACGAAATCTGCGCTTGAATCGGTCACTCGTGAAGCCGCACGGGTGGCATCAATCTCGAGCAGCTCTGATCTGGCAGACACCACTGCACGGCTTCGCGCGGAGGAGGTCGCCGAGCAGCTTGGGCTCGATCGCCGACGGCTACGTCTGGAGGTACAGACCGGGCAATTCGAACGTGGATCTCCGGTGACAGCCGCGGCGACCTATGACGTCCGAATCAGCGATTTGCCGGCCTTCGGACTGCTCCCAGGAACCTTTGAGATAACCGCGAAACAGGTGGATATCGCCGAAAGGTACGGGTCTCGATGAGTCCGGTAGACACCCGTGATTCGGGGCAAGTTGTGGTCATAGTGGCAGTCACAATGCTCGGGTTCCTAGCCGTTACGGCTCTTGTCATTGATGGAGGCCTTCTGTTTGCCACCAAGCGCAACCTTCAATCGCTAACCGACGGCGCGGCCCGAGCCGGAGCAATGAGCTTGGATGAGCAGGCCCTGCGAGAAGGACAGGACCAGTTAGTGATCGATCCGGCCGGGGCAGAGACAGCCGCTTCGTCGTACTTGGCGACCGTTGGATTCCGCGGCAGGTCCGACGTGAGCGCCAACCCCTCGGTGATTGAAGTCCGGTTGGCCCAGGTTCACAACACCGTCTTGCTCGGAATCGTCGGCATTAAAGACTTCGAGATGCGCGCCTCTTCGGTAGCGCGACCGGCCGTGGGCACGGCAACAGAGGGCGGCTGAGCCCAATGGCTGCTCGGAAACGCACTTTGATAGCTGGAGGCTCGATGGCCGCCTGCATTCTTGTGGTCGTTGCCCTTGGCTTGGTTCTCCTGAGCTCCGGTCCGGAGAATTCGGACGCTACCCCATCTATTCAACCTGTATTGAGCCCTTCGCCAGAAAGCCTTGAAGCGGAGGTCGAGCAGGCCTATTTGAGATTCTGGCAAGTCTGGACTCAGGCCAATCTGGAGCTAAAACCCGCCCTCCTAAATGATGTTGCGACCGGAGAAGCTCTAGCAGCCCTTCGCGATCAAGTCACTGCGCAAAGAGATATGGACCAGCCAGTGAGGATCGAGGTCGAGCACCACTATGAAACCTTGGTCATCAGGCCGGATTTTGCCTCAGTGGAAGACACCTACATCAACCGGAGCGTTCGGCTGAGCCTCGAAACGATGGAACCCATTGAGTCGGTTCGGGATACACGCGTGCGGAAGAGCCACACCCTTAGGAAAGTCGACGGTATATGGAAAGTAGCCGAAATCATCGAATACCGATGATTGCATTACTAGTTGCAGGAATCTTGGGATCCTCGGGTCAAAGCGTCAGAGCCCAGGAGAGCCTGCCCACGTACGACACGAGATCTACTGCCGTCGTCTACACCACCAGCGAGGCTGCTGTCATTGATGCTTCCAGGGAGAGAAAGACCTCGCCTAGTTCAGCGCGCAACGCAAGTCGAGGGCGCAATTGCCGACTCGAGCGAGACACTGCCAACGTGGGTAGCGGCACCTCTCGGCTTTACGCAGAGCATGCAGCAGCAGGCGAAACGTCATTCAACCTGTATTGCGACGGCGAGTTTGTCGGACTCGTCTGGCGCAAACTAGATCCGGGCCTCCACAGTTCGGCTATCTCCCCCGTCGAAATAGCCAAACGTCTGCGGGAGGAGATTCCCATTCCGACTGGTTCAATTCGAATAAACCCGACTCAGGGCTTGGTTGGCGCTGAGTCCTGGTTCTGGGTAGAGGGCTACGACGGGAAGCCGGTGACCCACTCGACCGACGCCCTGGGGGTCCCCGTGACCGTCGAAGCTCGACCGATGGAGTTCCTTTGGTCCTTCGGGGACGGGACAACTGTGGTTACAACATCGCCCGGCGTCGCCTTCCCCAAGGAGTCGGAGATCCGCCACGTCTTCGAGCGATCCTCCGCCGCAGTACCGGGTGGATATCCGGTGGAGGTCCGCTTCAACTTTGCAGTTCGCTACCAAGCCGACGGAAGCGACTGGATCGAGCTGCCCGCCATCACGCGGGTGGCCACTGCCCGGTATCAGGTTCGGGAGTCCCAGGCGGTGCTGACTCGATGAAAAGGTTTGCCGCGACTCTTGCTCTTATCGGTTTGCTTCTTGGGACGCCTATGATGCTGGCACTTCTATTCGGACCACCTACCCTGCCGCACCTGAATCTAGGTGAGTTCCTTGAATCACTCTCGGGACAACTACTGTCGGCAGATTCCGTCTTCCGCATGCTGGGCCTGTTGGCTTGGCTCCTATGGGCCTACATCGCCGGCCTGGCGCTTTTGAGAATCATTGCGTTGAAGATCCTGACTCCGCGATCCAAAGCCGGCCCTGCACTCTCAAACGTGACCGGTCGACTGACCCCGTCATTTGTCCTTCGCATCATCGACGTCGCCCTAGGGGGAGCGCTGCTTTTGACTCCCTTGGTAATCCCGGTATCGGCAACCGCGGCGTTCGGGTCACAGGCCGCTTCGGTAGATACCGCTACCGAACACCAGACCGTCATCGGTCGGTCCAGGTCCTGCCTAGTCAGGCCGGGCGATTCCCTTTGGAAGATAGCTGAGCGCGAACTCGGCTCAGGTGAGAAGTGGCGGGAGATCTTCGAGTTGAACAAGGGCCGACAGTTCCCCGACGGCCGAACCCTAACCAAACCTCGGCTCATTCATCCGAATTGGCTGCTCTGGCTTCCGGATCCCCAGGAGCCGGTCTCCGAGAAGACTGGAAGTACTCTGACCCAGCCCGGCGATCTGCCAGTCGACCGCGCCGATGCTCAACAATCCGCAGAGCCCGCGCCGCCATCAGCGGCCGCCAGCCAGTCGACGCAGACCACAGATGACGGCGGTTTGGGTGGCGACGGTTCGGGCTCGGCGGTGGTGCACCTGCCGACGGGTAGCGCTCTTGCCGCCTCGTTCGTTGCAGGAATCATCGCTTCGCAAACTATTGCGACACTCCGCCGGCGTCGTCATTTCCGGCCCGACACACCAATCGAGCAACTCCGGCCGGAACCAGGCGTGGTTATTGAAGGGCGAAGAGCAGGATTGGCCGACAGGCCGAAGTTGGATAACGCTCTTGCGGATCTGAGATCAGCCTGGCCGACCGATTCGAGCGGTTGGCCCCCGGTCATCGCATGCATCGAACGTCCTAGCGGCGCCAACTTCCTGCTGAACAAAACCGATGCATCACCGAGACCCAGATCGACATCCGGCGTTAGCTTCGAGGACGACGAGACCTTCCAGGCGAAGGTGCGATGGACCGGTTCGCCTTCTGGCGAACCACTGTCCGCGCTGGAGCAGGGGTTGTTTGTTCCGATCGGCAGATGCTCCGCCAACGAGTCGGTCAGCTACCGGCTGATGGGCAACCCGCCCTTGTCGGTCCGTGGCCAGTTGACCGACGAGTTCACGTCGAACCTTCTGCTTGCCGGCGCCGCGGGCAGAAGCGTTCACGAGGTAGAACTGATTGTTCTAGGAACCGACCTTCAGCTGGGTCCGGTCGCCTCAATTCCGCATCTGCGCCAGATTCCTTGGGAGCATGCCCCTGAGGCCGTGGCCGAGCTTCAGGCCGAGGCGCTCGGAAGGGCTCGGGTTTTTGCCCAGCACGGTGCGTCAGATCTCGGCGACTTTCTGTCCCTCGGCTCTCCAGAGCACCTTCCCGCCCTGGTTGTAGTGACGACCCCGCCTCCTCGGCGATTGCAGCAATCGATCGAGGCGTTGGCGTCCAATCCGGCCGCCTCAGGCATCGGTTTCGTTGCGGCCGGGTGGCGTCCGAATACGGCCCGGGTGGCGCTGGAGGTTGACTCCCAGATAACGATTGACACTGATCTAGCACTCCCCGACCGGCTCGACTTGTTGCTGCTGAGCGAATCCGAGACGCAACAAGTCGTGGACATATTGAACGCCGCCAGCTCCGACCCGCGCGAACCGACCATCCCGATCGAGGAACCGCCGGCCGAGGTGGGTCCCTTCACTGACGGGGAACCGGAGCACCTGAATGCACCGGTCGCGCCGGTGGACCCGGAGGGTCGCGATGGCGGCGGGGAGCTTGGTCCATCGGAAACGTCAGCTCCTTCGGCCGCCCCCCTCCAGGTGGCTGAGGAATGCCACACAGCCGTCCTCCAGAATCTGAATGGTCATTCCCCTGACCGGCCCGACGCAGAACCTTCCCCGATTCCGGCCGATGATTCGACCTCATCCTCTATTGGTTCGAGCGATAAGGTCGTTGGTCAAAATCGACTGGAGGTTCGCTGCCTGGGTCCAATGTCGATTTCGCGCCGCGACGCCACCCTTCACCAGGGCTGGGTCAAAGGATCGAAGGAGTTGCTCGCCTATCTGATAGTCAACCGAGACGGCGTTCCCAAAGAGCGCATCTTGGAGGTCATCTGGCCGGATGCGAAGCCCAAGGAGGGCGAAAGGCTCCTCAGGGATGCTCTGTATCACCTAAGGAAGCAGACCCTGGGCCGGGAGGACGCGAAGTGGTCGGACAACTATGTCCGCCGGGTGGGCGAGACCCTGGTGCTGGGAGAGGATGATCGCTGGTGGGCCGATGTCTGGGAGTTCGAATCGCTCGCCTCCACGGCCGGACGGCTCGAACACGAGGAGTGCAAAGACGCTCTTCAGCGCGCACTATCTCTTTACGCCGGGGAGTTCTGTGATGACTGCTACTTCCCTTGGGCTGAGCCGCTACGGGAGCGCTACCGCAGAATCTACCTGCGGTCCTGCGCCAAGCTGGCCGAGATACTGGAGGCCGCGGGCGAGACCGACGAAGCAATCGAGGTTCTCGAACGAGGCATCCAGGTCGATCGTTTTTGTGAGGATCTCTACCGCCGGTTAATCCGGCTTGAGGCATCGGAAGGCCGGACCAACGCAGCAATCAGGCTGTTCCAGCAACTCAGCAAACTACTCGACCAGGAACTGGATCTGGAACCCGAGCCGACAACGCTGGAGCTGATGACACAAATTAGGAGCGTCTCCCGCGCGGCGTCGCCAGTTCCTGATTGAGCGATCATCGACTCACTAGAGTTGCGATGGTTCCCACCAAGACGGCGACTTTTGGCCCAGGAGGTTTTTGTTCCGGCGGGGCTCGAGCAGCCAAGAGGGAAGGTATGAGCCCCTGCGTAGCTTAGGGATCGTTAGGTCGACGGTTCCCAGCCGGGTGTCCCAGGTTCGTTCCCGGTTTTCGGAGGTCTCCATGGACCTGGCTCGGTAAGTCGTAGACGAGGTGGTCGTCGAGGGCCACAGCGCTAGGGTGGTTGCCAGGGCGTCTGGCTCATCGGACAGCCCGAGATCTCCGGCGCTTCGCAAACCCGGGGCGGTTCAGTTGGGCGCTGGTCAAAAGGCCCGTCGTCGGGTCGAAGACAAAGTCGAAGATCCGAGCCTCGGCGCTGCCCGAGCCGATCACCGCCTGGGTGATCTGCCGACTCCGGGGGCGGGGTGGGTCACGGTAAGGGTTGAGGTCCGGGTTGTGCCGTCGATGCCGTCTCGGTGCTGGAGTCGATCAATCCGGGACAGAGTCCCGTGGAGTGGTGGAAAAGAGGAAGGCCGCTTGATCTCAGCTACGGTCTATGACGCAAGCAGTTCTTGCTTGCCCTGGTCCACCTCCTTTTTCTCGAGGTCATCTTTGCTGGTTTCGTAGAGCTTTTCCATCGAGCCCTGGGAAAGGTAGCGCTTGTTGGCCACCGCCCACTCGTCGTGGATCTCCATCAGCACCGAGCCGGCCAGCCTCATGACCGAGGCCTCATTGGGGAAGATGCCGACTCCGTTGGTCCGGCGCTTGATTTCCTTGTTCACCCGCTCCAACCCGTTCGTGCTCCACAATTTGCGCCAGTGCGCTTCGGGAAACGCAGAGAAGGCGAGCAGCTCCGGCTTAGCGCCGATCAGCATCTCACCTACTTTGGGGAACTGGCGACTTAGCATCGCGGACATCTTGTCGAGCTGGGCCGAGCACTCGGCGGCGGTCGGCTGAGCGAAGATCGTTCGGATGGCGGCGGCCACCATCTCCACCGATCCCCGAGGCACCTTCGCCAGAGCGCTTCGGACGAAATGTACCCGGCATCTTTGCCAGGCAGCACCCAGCATCACCGCGCCGATTGCCGACTTCAGCCCCTTGTGGGCGTCGGAGATCACCAGCTTGACCCCAGACAGACCCCGGGCCCGCAGGCTGCGCAAAAACTGGGTCCAAAAGGCTCCGTCTTCGGAGTCACCTACCGCCAGACCCAGCACCTCCCGCTCTCCGGTGGCGCTGATTCCGGTGGCGATCACAATCGCTTTGGAAACCACGTGGGCGCCCTCATGGGCTTTGACGTAGGTGGCGTCGAGCAGCACGTAAGGGAACTCGACGTGCGCCAAAGAGCGGTCCCGGAAAGCCGACACCGCCTCGTCGAGTTCGGCGCAGATCCTCGACACCGTCGACTTGGAGATCCCTGAGTCGATTCCCAGCGCCGCCACCAGGTCGTCGACCTTGCGGGTGGAGACGCCGTGGATCCAGGCCTCCATCACCACCGCGTAAAGGGCTTGGTCAATCCGCCGGCGGGGCTCCAGTAGCGATGGGTAGAAGCTGCCGGCCCGAAGTTTGGGAATCGCAAGGTTCACGTCCCCTGCCTTGGTGGACAGCACCCTCGAGCGGCTGCCGTTGCGGTGGGTGGTCCGGTTCTCGCTGCGCTCGTAGCGGCCGGCACCGATCGCCTGGGTAGCCTCGGCGTCGATCAGCGCCTGCAGCACCAGGGCCAGAGCTTCCCGGCATGACGTCGATGCTGCCACCGGCGCGAATCGCATCCAGCAGCTCGGACAGGGCAGACTGTTGTAGGGCCATCGTTTTGATCTCCTCTCACGTGATCGTCGCTGAACACGCTGAGGATCAAGCGATGGCCCCCCTAAGCGGCGGATTTCGGATGTAGAACCGATAACTCAGCCGCTGAAAGCCCTTCTAGCCACCTGGGGAACCGGCCGGGATGGATCGGTGTCGTACCCAATCCCCCCTCGGCATCCTTCCAAGATTTCCACCACTCCCTGGGACACCTACCAATCCGGTGGCGGCGTTCATAGGAGTAGCTGACCAGGTTGCCGGCGGCGTCGGTCTTAGAAACCAGCCGGTTGTCGGACCAGGCAAGCTGCCCGGCGTTGAGGCGGGGGTTGCCGGCGGAATCCGGGTCACCGGGATCTTGGCGGTGCGCTAGGTTGTCGTGCTCGTTGGAGCTCAAGGATTCGATGGCCACCTGCCAGGTCGCCGAGGGAGTCGCGCTTGAACTCTTGGCTAGGCCCCTCCGGTATCGATCCGCGTAAGCAACGCACCTGTCGGCGCCCACAGCTCAATCCTCAACGACGACTGTCTGTTGTCGACGACAATCTCAAACGCCTCTGAAGTCTCGCCGCTCAGTTCCACGGCCAAGGTCCCTCCTTTCCCGGGCAAACCATAATTCTCGCCCCAAGGTTCCAGAATGACCTCAATGCCCTCTGAGATTAAGTTCTTAACTTTTAGTTGGACTGTCGACAATTTGCATCCTTTCTATGAAGCGTCGATTGTTCCTCGGTTTTGAGAGGGAATCAGGCAATTGCGAATTCGTATGGAACAAATAAGACCGGCATGGTGGAGACCTATTCGAGCAGTCGCGCCGCTTGATGCATCAGAACCGCACGGCCTGCTGCGCTGGTGTTCCTTTCGTTGCGAAACGCCTCGTTGTAGTAGAAGTCCCTCCATTCGATTGCCATTTGTCGCGTTACGCCAGCCTCTTTTAGTTCCATCCTGGTTAAGGACTTGGTTCGCTCGACGGCTTCGTCATAGCCCGAACCCCACCTCATTACAACCTTGCCAAAGTCATTCGGGGTTAGGCCATGCGGTGTGCTGGGGGTCGGATGCTTCACGAGCCGCCTACAGTTGTGCACCAGCACCTCGTCGTTTCCGGCGACCACGAAGTAGGTGTGGATGCCGTCAACGGTCAGGTTGTGTACCTTCTGAATTGCGCTGCGCTCTGAGACCTGGTCCACCTTGACGGAGGTGCCGTCGGCCAGCAGCAGCAGGTCCCCGGACTGAAGGTCCTCGGCATCGACCCAGCGGCCCTGGTCATCCACCCAGAACGGGTGCTGGCTGGTGGCGGTGACCAGGTCGTTGGCGATGACGATGTCCACCAGGTCCTTGTCGCCCTCACCCACGATCAGGTCGGTCACCTGCCGGGGTCCCTGCTCCCCGGTCTCCGGGTCCGCGGCCCATACCCAGTCGCCGACCTCGACCTCCTCGATCGGCTTGGTCGAGCCGTCGGCCATCAGCACCTCGGTGCCGGGCACGAAGCTGTTGGCCCGGCAGGCGGCAGGGACCTTGTTGAGCTCTTTCTGCGCCAGCTTGCCTGCTTTGACAACGTTATCGGCTTTGCCCACGTATGGAACGAAGTCAACCGCACACCAGCCGGCACCACTCCAGGAGGGATCTCTCATCATTGCAACGCAGTCGTAGCCGGGGGCAAAGGTGACGGCGGTTTGGCCGATGGTCTTGATCGGCGTGTCGGTATCGTCGGCGGCGCACCAGCCGATTCTTCCCATACACGGGCTGAGCGCGCTATGCCCGTCATCGATCATTCCCGCCGGATTCGCCCCGGCGTACAGATACCGGTTCCCGGTCAGCGGGTCGACCTGCAACCCCAGGTTGGCCCCTGCGGCGACGTAATTGTCGGATCCGACGAACCGGTTGATCCTGGGATCCATAACCCGCGGGCCGATGTTGTAGGCGCCGGTCTTGGGATCCTTGGGCGCCATCTGGAACTTAAGCCTTGAGTCCCAGTTGGCGGTGAGCTTTTTGCTGAGCGCGGGCTTGTCCTTGCCGTAGGGGTCGTAGGCAAAGACCGCCTTCACCGCCTGGTCGGAGGCGCCGATCATCTGGGTGACGTTGGCCCGGGGATCGGTGATGTAGTAGCTGCGCCCGGTGGAGTTGCCGATATCGAGCTTGCCCCGGGCGACCCCGAAGGCGTCGACCAGGTAGCGAGTGGTGACCGCGCCCGCGGCGTCGGTCTCGAGTGCGATCTGCTCACTTAGCCCCTCATGGAAGAACATCACCGTCGCCCCTGCCGAGTCGTGGCGGGAGACCATCCGCTCCAGGCCGTCGTAGTTGTACTCGACCCAGCTGGTGTCGGGGGAGGTTACCCGGCGGGTGTGGGAGGCGGCGTTGTAGCTGGTGGTGGTCGGCAGAAGCGGGACCTCGGTGTCGGATACCTGGTTGCCGAAGTGGTCATAACCATACGACGAGGGCAGGGCGGGCAGGGCCGGGGTACGGGTCACGAGCCGGTTGTTGGTGAACGAGAAGGTGGTGTTCGGCTCGGATACCACGTTGCCGGCGTCGTCCAGCCCGTAGGTGGCGGTGGTGGTCTCGAACGGGTGCTTGAAGCTGGTCAGCCGGTCGAGGTCGTCGTAGCCGAAGGTCCCGGTTCCCGGCGCCACCGCAGGCGAGCCGGCCGGCTGGGCCTGGGTGACCGTCTCGGTGGTGCGGTTGTTGTTCTCGTCGTAGCCGATCGACTCCCAGGCGCTGAGCTTGGCTCCCGAGGAGTTGGTAAACACCCTGGAGGTGGCAAGGTCGGCGGCGTTGTAGCGCTGGGCCAGCTTGGCGGCGTTGGGGAAGGTCATCTGATCGAGCGCCCCGTTGCCGTAGTAGGTCGAAGAAAACGAGCCGAATCCGCCGTAGGGGGTGAAGGCCTTCTCGTTGCCGTCCAGGAACCAGGTCGAGGTGGAGGTCTGGCCGTCGACGGTGTTGGATGCCTGCAGTCCGTCCTGATTGTGGATCTTGGAACCGGTCTTGGTGACCGCGGCGCCTCCGTTCGGCGGGTAGAGGGTTTCCGACCAGTCCTTGAGCTCGCCGGCGCTGGTATATCCGGCGACCAGCTCCGAGACGTTGGGGGTGGCAGATCCGTCCATGTAGGTTTTGACCGAGGTCGGGTTGCCGTCGGGGTCGTAGCCGAAGACCGAGCGGTGCTCGCTAAGACCGGTCCCGGTCGCCTTGCGCTCGGCTAGGGTCCCATCGTGGTTGAAGGACTGCTGGGCGGTCCGCTCGATCGGCAGGCTGTCCAGCGGGGTTGCAGGCGAAATCGTGCCCCGGCGGTCGTGGCGGAAGCTCTGGCGGCCCTCGTTGTCATATATGTAGTCGACGATGTGCGCCGGGTCGGCGGGATCGGTCTCGTAGTCGATCTCGTTGCGGGCGGTGTAGAAGTAGCTGGTGGTGGTGAAGGCGCCGGCCCCGGTCGGCTGCTTGATCGTCTCCAGGTTGCCGACGTTGTCGTACTCATGGGTGGTGACCTTGCCCCTCGCGTCGGTGATGGTCAGCGGCCGGCCCATCTTGTCCGGGTTGAATAGCGTCACGGTGTTTTTGGGAGTGGTCTGTTTAGTCGTGTCGCCATGAAGGTTGTACTCGTAGCGCATGGCGGCGGCGTGCCCGGATTCCTGGGCGCTTTTCACCTGGCCGAGGCGGTTGTAGGTGTAGGCCATGGTGTGGCGGCCGGCGTCTCCTGGAGGATCGGTCACTTTCTCGACCAGCCCGTGGGGGGTGTAGACGACGTCGGTCTGCTTGGACTCTTCGTTGATGAACGCCGAGACCCGGTTGTTCGGGTAGCGCAGGTAGCGGCCCTTCTGCACCGTGCCCAGAAGGGCTCCGGTGGTCGGGTCGAACGAGCGGGGCTCGAGGATCTCCTCGAGAGCGCCGTCGTCGTAGTAGCCGTAGGTCGACTTGCGGACCTTGCCGTCGGACT
>Ga0247713_1000879_pt1 | contig 16428 bp, 14 predicted proteins | sample 21E_NmetaG_FD_189936 | JGI IMG/M metagenome (GOLD analysis project Ga0247713, IMG submission 189936) | Soil microbial communities from hillslope of Landscape Evolution Observatory, University of Arizona, Oracle, AZ, United States - 2-1-E_N | ecosystem: Engineered > Artificial ecosystem >... | reverse complement strand
GACGCCGGCAGCTCGCCGCCCCGGTGGCCGTGGGCGGCCTCGGCCCAGCGGGATCCCGCCAAGGTCGGGGCCGTGTCGCCCAGCAGGAGGATGTGGCCGCCCGCAGCCAGGACGGCGCCGGGCGGCCGGCGGTCCAGCTCGTCGATCACCCCGAGGACGCCGATGACCGGCGTGGGGTCGATGTCGACGCCGTCGGAGGAGTTGTACAGGCTGACGTTGCCGCCCACGACCGGGACGCCCATGGCCCGGCAGGCGCCGGCCAGGCCGTCCACGGCCTCCGAGAGCTGCCACATGACCTCGGGGTGCTCGGGGTTGCCGAAGTTCAAGCAGTTGACGACGGCGAGGGGTCGGGCGCCGGCGCAGGCGACGTTGAGGACGCCCTCGGCCACCAGCAGGGCCGTGCCCCTGCGAGGATCGAGGGCGCACCAGCGGCTGTTGCTGTCGGTGGTCAGGGCCAGCCCCCGGCGCGACGCCGGCAGCCCGGGCGCCTTGAGGCGCAGGACGGCGGCGTCGCCGCCCGGGCCCTCGACGGTGTTCAGGAACAGCTGGTGGTCGTACTGCGACCACACCCACGACGTGTCGGCCAGCCAGTCGAGGATGGCGGGGCCGCAGTCCGCCGGCGCCGGCAGGCGGGACGGGTCGTCGGCCCGGCGGGTGTCGAGGTCGGCGGGGGCCTGCATCGGCCGGCGGTACTTCGGAGCGTCGTGGTGCAGGGTGGCCGCCGGTATGTCGGCCAGCACCGCGCCACCCGGGCCGTCGAGGATGCGCAGCTTGTCGCCTTCGGTCACCGTGCCGACGACCGTGGCCCGCACCTCCCAGCGCCGGCAGATGTCGAGCACGGCGTCGAGGTCGCCCGGCTCCACGATGGCCAGCATCCGCTCCTGGGACTCACTGGTCATGATCTCCGCCGGCACCATGCCCTGCTCCCGGAGAGGGACGGTGCGCACGTCCACGTCCATGCCCAGGCCGCCGTTGGCGGCGATCTCGCTGGTGGCGCAGCACAGGCCGGCGCCGCCCAGGTCCTGGATGCCGACGACGAGGTCGTCGTCGAACAGGGCGAGGCAGGCCTCGATCAGGCGCTTCTCCTCGAACGGGTCTCCCACCTGCACGCTCGGCCGCTTGGCTTCGTCACCCTCGGAGAACTCCGCCGACGCCAGCACGCTCACCCCGCCGATGCCGTCGCGGCCGGTGGAGGAGCCCAGCAGCACGGCCAGGTTCCCCACGCCTTGGGCCCGGGCCAGCACCAGGCGCTCGTGGCGCATGACGCCGATGCAGGCCACGTTGACCAGCGGGTTCCCGGAGAAGCAGTCCCGGATCGACAGCTCGCCGCCCACGGTGGGCACGCCGACGGAGTTGCCGTACCCGGACACCCCGCTGACCACGCCCTCCATCACCCAGCGGTTGCGGGGGTTGTCGAGGGGGCCGAAGTGCAGGGAGTCGAGGAGGGCGATGGGTCGGGCGCCCATGGTGAAGATGTCCCGGATGATCCCGCCCACGCCGGTGGCCGCCCCCTGGTAGGGCTCGATGGCCGAGGGGTGGTTGTGGCTCTCGATGCGCAGGGCGACGGCGATCCCGTCGCCCACGTCGACCACGCCGGCGTTCTCGCCGAAGCCGGCGAGGACCCACGGCGCCTCGAACGGCAGGCGGCCGAGGTGGACGCGCGACGACTTGTAGGAGCAGTGCTCGGACCACATGACCGCGTACATGGCCAGCTCGAGGTCGTTGGCCGGCCGGCCGAGGAGGCGGGTGATGGCCTCCGCTTCGTCGTCGGTGAGGCCAAGCTCGCGATGAAGGGCAAGCGGCATAGGCGCAACCTAGTGTTCCGCCTTCGCAGCCGGGGGCAGCCGAGCGTGCCGCCTTCCGGCGGCGTGGGCGGCCGCCCCAATTGCCTTCTGGGCGTTGGGCTTGAAATCTACAAAGGACGGGTAGACAATCATGAAATGCCTGCGAAGACGAAGCGATCTCGATCTCCCATGTCCGATTCTCACAAGGCGGCTTTAGCAGAAGGCCGCGAGCAGGGAAGAGCGGTACGCCGCTATCTGGAGGCGTTGGAGGCGCACAAGCCGAAGCGAGGCCGCAAGCGCACCCCGGAATCGGTGCAGAAGCGGCTGGCTGCCATCGAGGAGAAGCTGGCCGGCGCCGATGCGCTTACCCGCCTGCACCTCATGCAGGAAAAGATGAATCTCACCAACGAGCTCGCCGTTTCGGACAATACGGTCGACATGCAAGCGCTGGAGGACGAGTTCGTTGCCGCCGCCGCGCCCTACGGTGCCCGCAAAGGCATCACCTACGCGGCGTGGCGCCAGATGGGCGTCGACCCGGCGGTCCTACGGCGGGCCAACATCAAGCGCGGCGGGGACGGCTAGGCCGCGATCCGGCTTCCGGCCGCTACCAACAACGAACCGAGCAGCCGGCGGCCGTCATCGGAGCCCAACAGCGGGTCGCAGGCCCGCTCGGGGTGAGGCATGAGCCCCACGACGTTCCGGCCCGCCGAGCACACCCCGGCGATGTCGTCCATGGAGCCGTTCGGGTTGTTCACATAGCGCAGAACGATACGGTCCTCGGCCTGCAATTCGGCCAGCGTCTCGGAAGAACAGGTGTAGTTGCCCTCGAAGTGGTTGATTGGCAGGCGAAGTACCTCGCCCACCTCGGTGGCGCAGGTGAGGGCGGATTGTGCGCTGGCCACGACCAGTTCCGTCGGCGCGCACACAAATCGGGAGCCGGCGTTCTTCTGAAGTGCACCGGGCAGCAGGTGGGCTTCGGTGAGCACCTGGAAACCATTGCAGATGCCAACCACCGGACCGCCGGCGGCGGCAAAGTCGGAAACCGCGGACATGATCGGGCTGAAACGGGCAATAGCGCCAGGACGTAGATAGTCCCCGTGGGCGAAACCTCCCGGCAGCACGACGGCATCGACATCGCCCAGAGACCGATCGCCGTGCCAGACGAGTACGGCGTCGGTGCCGAGACCGGTGACCGCTTCGACCACATCGTGCTCGCAGTTGGAGCCCGGGAACACCACGACGCCGACGGTGGTCATCGGACGTCGGCCACTGCATCTCGGATGGACGTGCCGAGGAAGACCTGGGTGTCCTCGATCACCGGGTTGGCCAGCATGCGCTCGCACAGCTCGTCGACCTGCTTGCGGGCCGTGGCTTCGTCGGGAGCCTCCACCGTGAAGCGGATGGCCTTGCCGACGCGCACGTCGGCGACCCCGTCGAAGCCCAGCGCCGGCAGGGCCCGCTGGATGGTGGCGCCGGCGGGATCAGCGATGCCGGGGCGCAGCCGCACCTCGACCAGTACCGGGAATCGCATGGCCGTCACCTTGCCACGCCGGCGGTGCGGTCGAACCGCTTTCCGGTGAGCCGTTCGTAGGCGGCCACGTACCGCTCCGACGTGGCCTCCACCACCTCGGCGGGCAGCGGCGGCGCCGGTGGCCGCTTGTCCCAGTCCTGGGTCTCCAGCCAGTCCCGCACCGGCTGCTTGTCGAACGACGGGGGCGTGGTGTCCGGCTGCCACGTCGACATCTCCCAGAACCGGGACGAGTCCGGGGTGAGGACCTCGTCGCACAGGGCCAGCCGGCCGTCGATCCAGCCCAGCTCGAACTTCGTGTCGGCGATGATGATCCCGGCCTGGGCGGCCTGGGCCGCAGCCCGGTGGTAGACGTTGAGGCAGATGCCCGCGGCCTCGGCGGCGATGTCCAAGCCCACGGTCTCGGCCGCCTGGTCGAAGGAGATGTTCTCGTCGTGCTCGCCCACCGCCGCCTTGGTGGACGGGGTGAAGATGGGGTCGGGCAGCTGCTCGGACTGGCGCAGCCCGGCCGGCAGCGGCATGCCGTGGACGGTGCCCTTCTGGGAGTACTCCTTCCAGGCCGATCCGGACAGGTAGCCGCGGACGATGCACTCGATGGGCAGCATCTCGGCCTTGCGCACCAGCATCGACGCGCCGTCCACCGAGATCAGGTGGTTGGGCACGATGTCGGTCATCTGGCCGACCCAGAAGGCGGTCAGTTCCGTGAGGACGCGGCCCTTGTGGGGAATGGGCTGGTCGAGGACGACGTCGAAGGCCGAGATGCGGTCGGAGGTGACCATCAACAGGCGGTCCTCGCCGGCGTCGTAGATGTCCCGGACCTTGCCGGAGTAGAGGAGGTTCACCCCGGAAACCTACCAATCACACGATTGGCTCCGGCAGAGCCGGCGGACGCCCACGCCGGCGGAGCCGGCCGGCGACGGCTGCCGGAGAAGGCAACGGCGGAGGACGCCCGGCTCCGCCGGGCGGCTGGAGCGCGATCTCCTCGCCGAAGCAAACTCTGCTTGCGAGGCGATCTTCACAGGATCGGCTCCGGCCGGTAGGCGGAGGCTCGGGGGTAGTGCTCGGCCAGCCTCTCGGTGTGGCGGACGAACGCCGCCACCTGGTCGGCGGCGGCCCCCGTGAAGGTCATCGGATCGGCGATCGTCGCCTCCAGTTGCTCGCGGGTCAGGAGGAGGCGGTCGTCGCCGGCCAGGCGCTGAAGGAGGTCGTCGTCGCCGGCGGCCTTGTCGCGCCGGGCCAGGGCGGCGGCCACGGCGTGCTCCTTGATGATCTCATGCGCCTGCTCCCGGCCCACGCCGGCCCGCTGGGCGGCCAGCAGCACCTTGGTGGTGGCCAGGAACGGCAGCTCGCGCGCCAGCTCGCGCTCGATGACGGCCGGGAAGGGGGCCATCTCGTCGAGCACGGTGAGGAAGCCCTGGAACAGCCCGTCGATGGCGAAGAAGGCGCCGGGGAGGGCCACCCGGCGGACGACGGAGTCCGAGACGTCGCCCTCGTTCCACTGGTGGCCGCTCAGGCCCGTCACCATCGCCAGGTGGCCGGACAGGACGACGGCCAGCCCGCAGATGCGCTCGCACGTGCGGGCGTTCATCTTGTGAGGCATGGCCGAGGAGCCGACCTGGCCGGCGGCGAAGCCTTCCGTGACGAGGTCGTGGCCCGCCATCAGGCGGATGGTGGTGGCCAGCGACGCCGGCGCCGCCGCGGCCTGGACGAGGGCAGCGACGACGTCGAGGTCGAGGGACCGGGGATAGATCTGGCCGGTGGAGCCGAGGACCCGGTCGAAGCCCAGGTAGCCGGCGATGGCCTGCTGGAGGGTGGCCAGCTTGGCCGGGTCGCCGCCCAGGAGGTCGAGTTGGTCCTGGGCCGTGCCCATGGGGCCGGTGATCCCCCGCAGCGGGTAGCGGGCCAGCAGCCCGTCGATCCGGGCCAGGGCCACCAGCAGCTCCTCGCCGGCGGTGGCGAAGCGCTTGCCCAAGGTGGTGGCCTGGGCGGCCACGTTGTGCGAGCGCCCGACCATGACCATGCCGGTGTGCTCGGCTGCGAGGCGGCCGAGGCGTACCGCGGCGGCGACGACCCGGTCGTGCACCAGCTCCAGGGACCTGCGGACCTGGAGCTGCTCGACGTTCTCGGTGACGTCCCGCGACGTCATGGCCTTGTGGATGTGCTCGTGGCCGGCCAGGGCGCAGAACTCCTCGATGCGGGCCTTGACGTCGTGGCGGGTGACCCTTTCCCGGGCCTCGATCGACGCCAGGTCGACGTCGTCGACCACCGCCTCGTAGGCCTCGATCACCCCGTCGGGCACGTCGACGCCGAGGTCGCGCTGGGCCCGAAGGACCGCCACCCACAGCCGGCGCTCGAGCACCACCTTGTGGGCCGGCGACCACAACCCCACCATGCCGGTCGAGGCGTAGCGCGACGCCAGGACGTCGGGGATGCTCACGCGGAGGCGCGGCGCTCGTCGAGCTTGCGGGCCAGCTCGGCGTCGGTGATGGCCAGCATCTGGACCACCAGCAGGGCGGCGTTCATGGCCCCGTCGATGGCGACGGTGGCCACCGGGATGCCCCGCGGCATCTGCACGGTGGCGTAGAGGGCGTCGACCCCGTTGAGGGCACCGCCCGACAGCGGCACGCCGACGACGGGAAGGGTGGTGTTGGCGGCCACGGCGCCGGCCAGGTGGGCGGCCATGCCGGCGCCACAGATCACCGCCGCGTAGCCGTTCTGGCGGGCGGAGGTTGCGAACTCGGCCACGGCGGCCGGCGTGCGATGCGCCGACATGACCCGCTCGTCGGCCTCGATGCCGAACTCGCCGAGGGTGGCCGTCGCCGGCGCCATCTTGGGCTGGTCGTTGGGCGACCCCATCAGCACTGCGACCTTCACAATCAGCTCCTTGGGTGGGCGGCACCGGCGGCGATGTCGTTTCGGTACTGCATTCCGGGCCATGAGATCTGGGACACCGCGTTATAGGCCGTGGTGCGGGCCGCCGCCAGATCGTCGCCCATGCCGGTGACGGTGAGGACCCGGCCGCCGGCGGTGATCAGGCGGCCGGCGCTGTCGAGGCCGACGCCGGCCCGGAACACCACCACGTCGTCGATGGCGTCGGCTGCGTCGAGGCCCTCGATCACGTCGCCGGTGCGGGGAGCCAGCGGGTAGCCCTCGGTGGCGAGGACGACGGTGACCGCGGCCCGGTCGTCGAACTGCGGCTCGCTCTCCAGGTGTCCCGACGCCGCCTCCTCCAGCAGCTCGGCCAGGTTGCCGGCGTAGCGGGGGAGGACGACCTGGGCCTCCGGGTCGCCGAAGCGGACGTTGTACTCCAGGACCTTCGGCCCCTGGGAGGTCAGCATGATGCCGGCGTAGAGCACGCCCCGGTAGTCGATGCCCCGGGCCTGGAGGGCGGCGAGGGTGGGTTGCACCGCCCGCTCCAGCACCTCGTCGACCACGTCCTTCCCGGCGATGGGAACCGGTGAGTAGGCGCCCATGCCGCCGGTGTTGGGGCCGGCGTCACCGTCGGCCAGGCGCTTGAAGTCCTGGGCCGGCGCCAGGGGCACGGCCCGCCTGCCGTCGCACACGCAGAGGAGGGAGAGCTCGGGGCCGTCGAGGTACTCCTCGATCACCACCCGCCGGCCGGCGTCGCCGAAGGCTTCACCGGAGAGCTTGGCGCGGACGTCGGCGGCCGCCTCGTCGAAGGACTTGGTGACCAGCACGCCCTTGCCGGCGGCCAGGCCGTCGGTCTTCACCACCCAGGGGCCGGGGAGGTCGCGTAAGAAGGCCAGCGCCGGCTCGGCGTCGGCGAAGGCGCCGTAGCGGGCGGTAGGCACGCCGGCGGCGCGGAGTAGGTCTTTCATCCACGCCTTCGAGCCTTCGAGGCGGGCTCCGGCGGCGCCGGGGCCGAACACCAACCGGCCGGCGCCCCGGAGGAAGTCGGCCAGGCCGTCGACCAGGGGCGTCTCCGGGCCGATCACGAACAGGTCGGCGTCGATCTCCTCCGGGCGCTGCGGGGTCGAGTTGAGGATGCCGGGGTTGCCAGGGGTGACGACGACCTCGGCGTGGCGGGCAAGGACGTGCGCGAGCGCATGCTCACGGCCGCCGGCGCCGACGACGCAGACTCTCAAATGACGAGGACGCCGTCGCCGACGTTGTCGGGATCGTCCTCCCAGCCGTCGTCGTGGTCGTCGCCGGCGTCGTTGGCGGCCAGCTCGGTGAACTGCACGAACTGCTCCCGTCCCGGGCCCACGCCGACCATGCCCACCGGCACGCCGCAGGCGTCGGATAGGAACTGGAGGTAGTTCTTGGCCTCGGCCGGCAGGTCGTCGAGGGTGGTGGCGGCGGTGAGGTCGGTGTTCCAGCCCGGCAGCTCCTCGTAGACCGGCTTCACCTTGTGCAGCACCGACTGGTGGTACGGCGGGTGCAGGTACGTGTCGCCGTCGGCCTCGTAGGCGGTGCACACCTTCAGGGTGTCGAAGGCGTCGAGGACGTCGAGCTTGGTGACGGCCAGCTCGGTGAGGGAGTTGAGGCGGACGGCCTGGCGCATCATCACGGCGTCGAACCAGCCTGGGCGCCGGCGCCGGCCGGTGTTGGTCCCGAACTCGTGGCCCCGGTCGACGAGGGCGTCGCCGTTCTCGTCGAATAGCTCGGTGGGGAAGGGGCCGGCGCCCACCCGGGTGACGTAGGCCTTGGCCACGCCGATCACCCGCTGGATGTGCTTCGGCCCCACGCCGGCGCCGGTCAGGGCCCCGCCGGCCACCGGGTTCGACGACGTGACGAACGGATAGGTGCCATGGTCGAGGTCGAGGAACGTGGCTTGTGCGCCTTCGAAGAGCACGTTGGCGCCCGCGTCGAGGGCGTCGTGCACCAGGCCGACGGAGTCGGCGATCATCGGCTCGATCCGGGTCCGCAGGTCACCGAGGTAGACGTCGCAGATGTCGTCGGCGGAGAGGGGCAGGCGGTTGTGGACCTTGGCCAGGATCAGGTTCTTCTCTTTGAGGACGATCTCCAGCTTCTCCCGGAAGATCTTCGGGTCGAGGAGGTCCTGGACCCGCAGGCCGACCCGCGCCGCCTTGTCGGCGTACGCCGGACCGATGCCCCGCTTGGTCGTTCCGAGGCTGTTCTTGCCCAACTTGCGCTCGGTGAGGCGGTCGAGCTCGGCGTGGTACGGCATGATCAGGTGGGCGTTGCCGCTCACCTTGAGCCGGGAGCAGTCGACGCCGCGGGCCTCCAGGCCGTCGACCTCCTCGACCAGCACCGCGGGGTCGACCACCACCCCGTTGCCGATCACCGGGGTGACCCACGGGTAGAGGATGCCGCTGGGGACGAGCTGCAGGGCGAATGCTTCCCCGTTGACGACGATTCGGTGGCCGGCGTTGTGGCCGCCCTGGTAGCGGACCACGACCTGCATCTGCTTGGTGAGCAGATCGGTCAACTTGCCCTTGCCCTCGTCGCCCCATTGGGTGCCGACGATCACGGTACCGGGCACGCGCGTCTCCTCAGACTATGTAGTACGGCGGTCCACGCAGTGTATCGCCCGGCTCCAGAAGCTCCACTCGATTCCCGAACGGGTCGTCGACGTAGATCTGCTCGTCGCCCTGCTCGGTCACAGGCACGCCGGCGGCTCGGAGGCGCTCGGCGAATCCGGTCAGCCCTCGAACCAGGAGGGCGGGGTGGGCCTTGCGGGCGGGACGGAAGTCGGAGTCGACGCCCAGGTGGAGGTGGGCCTCGCCGGCGGTGAACCAGCACCCGCCGCGGCGGGCGAGGTGCTCGGGCTTGGGGACCTCGGTGAAGCCCAGGAGGCCGGCGTAGAAGGCCCGGGCGTCGTCCTCCCGGCCGGCGGGCATGGCCAGCTGGACGTGGTCGAGCCGGCGGACCTCGACCGCCGGCGGGAGGGCCTCGGCCACCAGCGCCTCCAGGTCGACCGAGGCCTCGGAGGAGACGTAGGCCCGGTCGCCTTCGTAGTTGAAGCCCCAGTAGGTCGTCGGGGGCAGGCGCAGGCGGAGGTGGTCGATCACCGTCTGCACCTGGTCGCGGTCGAACCAGACGTCTTCCCCGAACTCCACCTCGCGTTGGCGCGGCAACGGCGCGTCCGGCACGCTCACGCCGCCGGCCCGCAGCTCGTCCACGATCCGTTCCCGGCTCGCGCCCAGCCGCCAGAGGAGCTGGGAAGAGTGGCTGTCGCCGTCCCACAGCAGGGCGAGGAGCACGTGCTCGGCTGTGATGGCGCCGTCGCCCAGCGCGGCGGCGAAGGCCTCGGCCCGCCCGCGCATGCCGTAATAGGCCGGCGAGTACGTGAGGCCGTCCCCGGACGCCGGCACACCGTCACCTCCAGCACGGATGTTGGCCAGCAGGACGCCGGCCGTCACACCGGCGGCATCGAGGGCCTGACGGGCGGGGGAATCCGGTCCGAGCCGGGTGAGGGCGAGCAGGAACAGGTCGTCGCTGGCCACCTGACGACCCAGCTCGACGGCGAGATGGAACACGCCCCTCTCGATCGCCGCCGGGAGGGGGTGGTCGTCGCCCATGACCGTCCGCACGTCTCCATGATCGCGCTCAAGCTTTCGGGGGTGCCGCCGATAGATGGATTGCGGCACCCCGCCAAGCCGCATCAGGGAGATGGTGAGGCCGGCATCAATCTGGGCGCCCGCCCCGCCAGGGAGCTCAGTCGGCCTCACCATCCCCTACCTTCACGGGCGTGCCCGATCCGCCCCGCCGCCTGCTCCTCCTGCGCCACGGCCAGTCCACCTGGAACGCCGGCGGCCGCTGGCAGGGCCAGGCCGACCCACCGTTGTCGCCGCTCGGCGAGGTACAGGCACGCGATGCGGCCGAGCGGCTGGCGCCCGGCCAGTTCTCACGGGTGGTGGCGTCGGACCTCCAGCGGGCCCTCCGGACGGCGGAGATTCTGGCCGAGGCGCTGGGCCTCCCGGTGGAGGTCGACCCCGAACTGCGGGAGATCGACGTCGGCGACTGGCAGGGACTCACCCGGGCCGAGATCAACGAGCGGGCGCCGGGTGCGCTGGCCGACTGGTCGGAGGGCCGGAGCGAGTCGACGCCGGGGGGCGAGACCCGCACCCACCTCACCGACCGCGCCCGTGCGGCGCTGCTCCGGGTGGCCGCCGACGCCGGCGCCGGCGACCGGGTGCTGCTGGTCAGCCACGGCGCCCTGATCCGCAACCTCGACCGCGCCCTGGGCATCGAGCCCCACGGCGTCGGCAACCTCGCCGGCCGCTGGTACGAGGTAGACGGCGCCGGCGCCTTGGCGCCGGCGGAGCTCGTCGCCCTGGCCGACCCCGAGGACCGGACGGAGTCACCCACGCCCTGACGCCCGTGCTGGAATGGCCGTCGTGCTCCTCACGAAGTCGTTCTCCGCCGACGAGTACGCCCGGGCGCTCAGCAGCTGGCGATGGCTCGGTGTCGAGGGCAAGACACCCGTCCTGTCGTCACTGTTCGGTGACCTGTTCCTGCAGGACGCCGCCGGCTACTGGTTCCTTGACACCCTCGAGGGCTCACTCACGCTCGAGTGGAGGACCCGCGACGAGGTCCAGGCCGCCCTCGACTCCGAGGAGGGCCAGGACAACTACCTCATGGGCGCCTTCGCCGCCAACCGCGCCGAGGCCGGCATGATCCTCGGGCCGTCGGACGTCTACGCCTTCCAGGTCGCGCCACGGCTGGGCGGTCCGATCGACCTGAGCAACGTGACGGTCATGCCCTTCGTGGTGATCATGCACATCCTGGGCCAGGTTCACCAGCAGCTGGACGGCCTGCCACCCGGCGCGCTGGTCTACGGGTTCGACGTCGACGACGTCGGCAACGTCAGCCTGAGAAGAACGCCGTGACGTCGGCCCGATCGCGGGTGCGGCGCATCGGTGGCAGGGCGCCCAGGATCGCCGGCCGGTAGGAGGCCTCGGCCAGGCGGGGGTCGAGGACGGCGACCACGCCCCGGTCGGTGGCGCTGCGGATCAGGCGGCCGGCGCCCTGGGCCAGGCGGATGGCGGCGTGGGGGACGTCGACCACGGAGAAGGCGGCGGGGCCGGCGCGCTCCCGGCGGGCTTCTGCCACCGGGTCGTCGGGGCGGGCGAAGGGCAGGCGGTCGATGACGACGAGCGAGCAGGCGTCGCCGGGCACGTCGACGCCCTGCCAGAACCCCATGGTGGCGAACAGGCACGACGTGAGGTCGGTGCGGAACTGCTCGATGAGCGCCGGCTTGGGCAGGTCGTCCTGGGCCAGCAGGGTGTACGGCAGGTGGTCGAGCGCGGCCCGGGCGGCCCGCATGGCCCGCCACGACGTGAAGAGGGCGAGCGTCCGCCCGCCGGCGGCGGTGAGCAGGAACTCCAGCTCCTCGTGGGCGGCGGCTTCGTGCCTGGGGTTGCGGACGTCGGGCAGCCTCGGCACGTAGAGGAGCGACTGGGTGCGGTAGTCGAAGGGGCTGCCGACGTCGAGCTCGACCGCGGCGCCGGCCAAGCCGAGGCGGGCCGAGATGCCGGGCGGGATGGTGGCCGACGTGAGGATCGGGGTGGCCGACGACCACAGCACCTTGGCCAGCTCGACGCCCACGTCGACGGGGGCCACCCGTAGCGCCGGCTGGTTGCCGGCGCCGGAGGTCTCGACCCACGTGACGAAGTCGTCGCCGGCGCCCAGCACGGTGTCGACGTCGCCGGCGAGGGTGTCGAGCGCCTTGGCCGCCCGCTCCCGCCGGGCCTTCTGGTCGGCGGTCTCGTCGAGCGGACCGCTGCGGAGGGCCCCACGCTCCTCCCGCACCACCTGGGCCAGGTCGGCGAGTGCCTCGGCCACTGCCGGCTCGCTCGCCGCCCCCTTTGCCAGCCGCTTGCCGGAAAACGGGGTCAGCGCCCGGTCGAGACTGTCGCGGTGGCGGACGATGGCGCTCCCCGGCGTGAGGCGGGCGACGGCGCCGACCCGGCCGGGCGTGATCGTCACGCCGAGGGCGCCGGCGAGGACGTCCTCGGTCTCATGCGCCTCGTCGACGATCACCACGTCGTGCTCGGGCAGGACGAAACCGCCGGACGCCACATGGGCACCCAGGAGATGGAGGTTGACGACGATCACGTCGGCCTCCCGCGCCCGCTCGTAGGCGGCCTCGGCGAAGCAGCTCCCGCCGCTCGGGCACGCCTGGGCGCCGGGGCACTCCTCGGAGCCGACACTCACCGACGACCACGCCTGCGGGCGGGGCTCGAAGTCCAGCTCGGCCCGGTCGCCGGTCTGGCTCTCGTTCGCCCACGCCAGCAGCTTGCGGATCTCGGTGCCGATGCCCCGCGTGTCGGCCCCGGGCAGCATGGGAGCGTCGGCCTCCCGGGCCGCCTCCGACGCGGCCTGCCGGCACAGGTAGTTGCTGCGACCCTTCAGCACGGCCCAGGTGAGTCCCGGCCGCAGGCCGGCGGCGGCGATGGTGGGCAGGTCCTTGCCGGCGAGCTGGTCCTGGAGCGCCTTGGTTGCGGTGGCGATCACGATCCGGCGGGGGCGGCCGTCGAGGAGCGATCCCACCAGGTACGCCCACGTCTTGCCGGTGCCCGTGCCGGCCTGCACGACCAGCGGCCGCTCGCTGGCCACCGCGGTCGCCACCGCCTCGGCCATGGCCACCTGGCCGGCCCGAGCCTCGCCGCCGCCCTCGATCGTCGACGCCAGCTTTGCCAGCGCCGCCTCGGTCTCCATCTGTGACACTTCAGCAGATGAGTGACGAAGTCATCAGGACGGAGGACCTGACCAAGCACTTCGGCGCCGTCCAGGCGGTGGAGGGGCTGGACCTGAGCATCCGGCGGGGCGAGGTGTTCGGGTACCTCGGCCCCAACGGCGCCGGCAAGACCACCACCATCCGCCTCCTGCTGGACTTCCTGCGCCCCACCCGGGGCCGGTCGGTCGTCCTCGGCGGCTCGGGGGCCGACCCTGCGGTCCGCCGGCGCATCGGATATCTGCCCGGCGACCTGCGTCTCGATCCCGTCTACCGGGGCGCCGACGTCTTCGAGTTCTTCGGTGCCCTTCGAGGCGGAACCGAGAAGGGGTGGGTCGACTCGCTCCTCCAGCGATTCGAGCTCGACCCCGGCCGGCCGGTGGGGGAGCTGAGCACGGGCAACCGCCGCAAGGTGGGGCTGGTCCAGGCGTTCATGAGCCGGCCGGAGCTGCTCCTGCTCGACGAGCCGACGTCGGGGCTCGACCCCCTGCTCCAGCACGAGTTCAACGCCCTCGTGCGGGAGGTGTCGGCCGAGGGCGCCACCGTGCTGCTGTCCAGCCACGTCCTGCCCGAGGTGGAGGCCCTGGCCGACCGGGTGGGCATCGTGCGACAGGGGCGGCTGGTGGCGGTCGCCGGCGTGGAGGAGCTACGACGGGGCGCCCGCCAGCGCCTGGACTTCCACGTCGCCGGCGAGGTGGACGAGGCCGACCTTGCCCGGTTCCGGGGGGCGCCGGACGTGGTGGAGGTGTCAACGTCACCCGGCGTGGTGCAGGTGGTGGTCGAGGGCTCGGCGGACGGGGCGGTGAAGGCGGCGGCGTCGATGGAAGTGGTCCGGATCGTGAGCCATGAGTCCGACCTGGAGGACGTCTTCCTCCGGTTCTACACGTGATCGTCGCGGCGCGGTTGGTGCGCGACCGCCGGCGGTCGGTGCTCTGGTGGATGGTGGGCATCGTCGCCCTGGTGCTCTTCACCGTCTCCCTGTACCCGTCGCTGAAGGGCGAGGAGTCGCTGAACGAGGTCATCGAACAGATGCCCGAGGCCATCCGGTCGATGTTCGGCCTCGACACCGCCATCCCCCTGACCTCGGCGCCCGGCTACCTCCAGGGCCGGCTCTTCGGCAGCCTCCTGCCGCTCCTGCTGATCGTGTTCGGCGTCGGACTGGGCGCCAGGGCGATCGCCGGCGCCGAGCAGGAGGGCACGCTCGAACTCCTCCTCGCCAACCCGGTCACCCGCCGCACCGTGGTCCTCGAGCGCTACCTGGCCATGGTGGGGATGCTGGCTGCCTTGGCGGCGGTCTTCGCCGTCGCCCTGCTGGTCCTCGGCGCTCCTTTCGGCGCCCTGGAGGACGTGCCGATGACGGGGCTGGCCGGCGCCGTCGGGGGGGTGTTCGGGATCGCCCTGCTGCACGCCACCGTCGCCTTCGGGGTGGGCGCGGCCACCGGCCGGCGGGCGTGGGCGCTGTCGTCGGCCACCGTGCTCGCCGTCGCCGGCTACCTCTTCCAGGGGCTCCTCAACCTCACCGACGCCCTCCGGCCGATCCGGTTCGTGCTCCCCTGGCACTGGTACCTGGGCCGCAACATGCTGGCCCAGGGGGTCGCGCCCGACGCCATCATCGTCCCGCTGGTCCTGTCGGCGGTGATCTTCGCCGGGGGTGCTGCTGCCTTCCTCCGGCGCGACCTGCGCTAACCCCCGAACCGGTGACGTTTTCCGGGGTCCTGACCCCCGGAACTGTCACCGGTTCGCCGATGGGGACTACTTGAGGGCCAGCTCGTCGCCGGCCACGTCGACACCGACGGTGTCGCCCTCGCCGTAGCGGCCCTCCAGCAGCGCCAGCGCCAACGGGTCGGCGATCTTGCGCTGGATGAGCCGCTTGAGCGGCCGGGCCCCGTAGGTGGGGTCGTAGCCGGCGCGGGCCAGCCAGGCCGCCGCTTCGGCGGTGACGTCGAGCCCGAGCCGGCGGGCGGCCAGCCGTCCCGCCAGGTGGCGGAGCTGGATGTGGACTATGCGCTCGATGTCGGCCTCGGTGAGCGACCGGAAGCGCACGATCTCGTCGATCCGGTTGAGGAACTCGGGCCGGAAGAACGCCGCCGGGTCGCCGGGCAGGTTGGAGGTCATGATCAGCACCACGTTCGAGAAGTTCACCGTGCGGCCCTGGCCGTCGGTGAGCCGCCCGTCGTCGAGCAGCTGGAGCAGGACGTTGAAGACCTCGGGGTGGGCCTTCTCGATCTCGTCGAGCAGCACGACGGCGTAAGGCCGCCGGCGCACGGCCTCGGTGAGCTGGCCGCCCTCGTCGTAGCCCACGTAGCCGGGAGGGGCACCGATTAGGCGGGAGACGGTGTGCTTCTCCTGGTACTCGCTCATGTCGATGCGGATGGTCGCCCGCTCGTCGTCGAACAGGAAGTCGGCCACCGACCGGGCCAGCTCGGTCTTGCCCACGCCGGTCGGGCCGAGGAACAGGAACGAGCCGATGGGACGGTGGGGGTCGGACAGGCCAGACCGTGAGCGGCGGATGGCGTTGGCCACCGCGGAGACGGCCTCGTCCTGGCCGATGACCCGCTCGTGGAGGACCTCCTCCATGCGGACAAGCTTGGCCACCTCGCCCTCCATCAGCTTGGACACGGGGATGCCCGTCCAGCGGCTGACCACCTCGGCCACGTCCTCGGCGTCGACCTCCTCCTTCAGCATGCGGCGGTCGGCCTGCAGCTCGGCCAGGGCGGCGGAGGCGGACTCCAGCTCGGCCTCCAGCTCCGGGATGCGCCCGTAGCGCAAGCGGGCGGCCGCCTCCAGGTCGGTCTCCCGCTCGACCTGGGCCCGCACCGTCTCCAGCTCCTCCTTGAGCTGGCGGATGCGGGCGATGGCGTCGCGCTCGGAGGTCCAGTGGGCCTTCATGCCGTCGGACTGCTCGCGCAGGTTGGCCAGCTCCGAGTCGATGGCGGCCAGGCGCTCACGGCTGCCGGTGTCGGTCTCCTTTTCCAGGGCCAGGTGCTCGATCTCCAGCTGGCGCATGCGCCGCTCGACCACGTCGATCTCGGTGGGCATGGAGTCGATCTCGATGCGCAGGCGGCTGGCGGCCTCGTCGATGAGGTCGATGGCCTTGTCGGGCAGGAAGCGACCGGTGATGTAACGGTCGGACAGGACGCCGGCGGCAACGAGGGCGGCGTCCTGGATGCGCACGCCGTGGTGGACCTCGTAGCGCTCCTTCAGGCCCCGCAGGATGGCGATGCTGGCCTCGACGGAGGGCTCGCCGACCATGACGGGCGCGAAGCGGCGCTCGAGGGCGGCGTCCTTCTCGATGTGCTTGCGGTACTCGTCGAGGGTGGTGGCGCCGATCATGCGCAGCTCGCCGCGGGCGAGCATGGGCTTGAGCATGTTGGAGGCGTCCATGGCCCCCTCGGCGGCGCCGGCGCCCACGACGGTGTGCAGCTCGTCGATGAAGGTGATGACCTGGCCGG
>Ga0247713_1000878_pt1 | contig 16462 bp, 13 predicted proteins | sample 21E_NmetaG_FD_189936 | JGI IMG/M metagenome (GOLD analysis project Ga0247713, IMG submission 189936) | Soil microbial communities from hillslope of Landscape Evolution Observatory, University of Arizona, Oracle, AZ, United States - 2-1-E_N | ecosystem: Engineered > Artificial ecosystem >... | reverse complement strand
AGGGCGTGGACGTCGCGCAGGCCGCCTCTTCCCTCCTTGAGGTCGGGCTCCAGCCGGAACGCCACCTCGCCGAACCTGGTGTGGCGTTCCTCGGTTCGCTCGGCCAGCCGGCTCAGCCAGCGCCTGGAGCGCCGCTCCCACTGGACGGATGCACCCTCAGCAAGCTGCGCCGACAGGGTGGGGTCACCGGCGACGTGGCGGGCACTGAGCAGGGCGGTGGCCGTGTCCAGGTCGTCGTCGGCCAGAGCGAGGGCTTCTTTCACCGTCGTCACGCTCTGGCCCAGCTTGAGGCCCAGGTCCCATATCGGGTACCAGATCCGGTCGGCAATCGAGCGCAGGTCCGGGATCCGGTCGTGAACCAGCATCACATCGATGTCGCTTCCCGGACACAGCTCGGATCGTCCGTATCCCCCGATGGCAACCAGAGCAAGCCCGGACGGAAGATCGGAGTCGCATGCTTGCGACAGCAGCTCGGCGAGCCAGCAATCCACCAGGTCGCTGTGGGCGCGGCACCAGGCGGCCCCTTTCAGTCGGTCGTCGGCGAGAAGCAGATCCCTTTGCGGCACCATCGGCGAAGCGTATTCCGCCCGCCGGCCGCAGGGACCGAAAATCCGGCTCCCCAGCCCAGATTTGACACGCTGTTAACCATTTGGAGTATGTGCCCTAACAATCGGGCGTCGCCATTTTTTAGCGTTTTCTAAGCGGCGGGGCCCCCATAGCCATCGGGGCGCCGGTACCCTGGATTAACAAGGGGGATCGAAGATGAAGAACAATTTGAAGACGGTTTTCCTCCTGGGCACGCTTGCCGGGCTCATGGTGTTCTTGGGCAACATGCTTGGCGGCCGTTCCGGCGCGGTCATGGGCCTGGGGTTTGCCGCGGTGATGAACATGGGCGCCTACTGGTTCTCGGACAGGATTGCCCTGAAGATGAGCAAGGCCAGACCGGTAAGCCGGACCGAGGCCCCCCAGCTCTACGAGCTGGTGTACCGGTTGACCCAGCGGGCCAACCTGCCCATGCCGAGCCTCCACATCATCCCGTCCCAGCAGCCGAACGCCTTTGCGACCGGCCGGAACCCCAAGCATGCCGCGGTGGCAGTTACCCAGGGGCTTCTGGAGATCATGAGCCCCGACGAGCTAGAGGGCGTCGTGGCGCACGAACTTGCCCACGTTAGGAACCGGGACATCCTGATCGCGTCGGTAGCCGCGACCATCGCGGGTGCCATCTCGTTCGTCGCCACCATGGCGCGATGGGGGGCCATGTTCGGCGGAGGCCGCAACAGCAACAGCAACAACCCGATCGGTCTCGCCGGCATCCTGGTAGCAAGCATCGTCGCCCCCCTTGCGGCGATGATCATGCAGATGGCGGTCTCCCGCTCCCGTGAGTTCCACGCCGATGCGGTGGGTGCAACCATCGCCGGCCGGCCGCACGGCCTGGCGGCCGCCCTGCGCAAGCTCGAGTTGGCTTCCCAGCGCATCCCGATGCCGGTGAACCCGTCCGCCGCTCCCATGTTCATAGTCAATCCGTTGCGCGGCATGCGCGGAGGGGGCGCCGCCCGCCTGTTCAGCACTCACCCGCCGACCGAGGAGAGGATCCGCAAGCTGGAGGCAATGTCCTCCGGACGGATCTCCTAACAGTTCCTGGTGTACCTGAGGGGACCCCTGGGGGTCCCCTCTTTATTTGGCGACCTTCGGTTTGACTTCGACCATCCGATTCGCGGTAGGGTTCCTTAACATTTCGGCCGTCGCAGGCGCAAAGCGACGGCCGCCTTTTTGCCTTTCGGGAGGACTGTTTGAGGCGCGGAGTCAGGTTGGCGGTTTGCTGCGTGCTGTCGTTGTCCGTGCTTTCCATGGCCGTGATGCCCGCTTCGGCAGTCGACTTGGGCGACCTGCTGGGCAACCTCCTCAGCCCGGTGCCCCCTCCTCAGCCTCCCCCCGAGCCGCCGGCTCCGCCTCCTGCACCGGGAGCGCCTCCCGCTCCCGGCGCACCCCCAGGAGCACCCCCAGGGGCGGCTCCACCTCCGCCGGTTGACCCCAGGACCCAGCCCTTCCCGATCGCCCTTCCGCAGATTCGCCGGTCGCCGGCTCGCAACACGAACACCTTGATCGAGCGGCTGCAGCCGGCGGTCGACAGGGGGATCCCGCTGGAGCAGGCGCTTCTGGCGGTGACGTCGCCCTTCCCGGTTGCCGGAAAGGCCAACTTCACCCATGACTGGGGATTTCCCCGCTATACCCCCACGCCCCACCTGCACGAGGGCACCGACATCTTTGCCGCATTCGGCACCCCGATCGTGACCTCGGAGCCCGGCCGGGTCATAAAGCAGGGCACCGCCGGCGCCGGCGGCATTTCGGTCTGGGTGCGCGGGGACAGCGGCATGGCGTACTACTACGCGCACCTGCAGAGCTGGGCGAGGGACCTGGCGGTGGGCCAGCGGGTTGAGAAGGGGCAGGTGATCGGTTTCGTGGGCGACTCCGGCAACGCCGAAGGGGGTTCACCGCACCTTCACTTCGAGATGCACCCCGGCGGAGCGCCCGGAACGCCGGCCCGCGACCCCAAACCGTTCCTCGACGACGCTCTGCGGCAGGCGGAAGAACAAGCCTTAGCGTACGTCCAGGGCAACTTTGGCGACGTGGGAGGCGGTATCCCGAACACCGCCGGACGGACGGTGCTGCCGGGCATCGTCGTGACCAAGGAGGTGGACAAGCTCCTGCAGGGGGCGGCGATCCAGGCGCCCGAGGACGTCATGTGGTTCTCGATGATGGACCCCACGCTGGGAGGCCTGGGTCTGGCCCGCCAGAGCGCGGCCTCGGGGGTGCCCGAGCAGGCTCTGCTTTCCGAAGAAGAAAAGCTAGAGGCTCAGCGCCTGGACGACGTGCGAAATGCCGTCAACACGACATCGCAGAAGGTGGCCAACCTCCAGGCAGGGCCGGCCGACCAGAGCATGGTGGTGGTGGGCCCGGTGAGGCAGGCCCTTATTCGCTAGGGCGGCCAAACCGGTCCGGGCTGCGTCTCAATCTCCCGGCGTACCCAGCAGATCGGCTATCCGGTCGGCGGTCTTTCGCAACTCGTCCGGATCCGCCTTCGATGAGGTTCCGGGGGGAACCAGGGCATCGTCGGCCCACCTGGGGATCAGGTGAAGATGCAGGTGGTCGACCGTCTGCCAGGCGGCCCGCCCGTTGGACTGTAGGAGGTTCATACCTTCGGCCCCCACCGTGTCGCGCAGGGCGGGAGCCAGCCGGTGCGCCGCTCTCATTACTGCCTCCGCGTCCTCGGAGCTGACATCCCATATCGTCGCCGCATGGTTCCTGGGAATCACGAGCGAGTGTCCCCGGGCCCAGGGAAAGATGTCGAGGATCGCTATCACCGAGTCGTCCTCGTAGATCCTGACGCCGGGCGCGGTGCCGGCAACGATCTTGCAGAAAATGCATTCCGCCTCGGTCATCGGTCTACCGGTAGTTGGTGAACTGCAGCGGTATGCCGAAGTCCTCTTCCTTCAGCGCGGCGATCACCGCCTGCAGGTCGTCCCGCGACTTCGAGCTGACCCTCAACTGGTCCCCCTGCACCTGGCTTTGAACCCGGTGACCCAGCCCCTTGATGAACTTGTTGATGGTGCGGGCCTTCTCGTCGGAGATGCCGTGCACTATGTCGATGGTCTGCTTGAAGTTGGATCCGCCCGCGGGCTCGATCTTTCCTTCCGACAGAGCTTTCAGCGACACGTTTCGGCGAACCATCTTCTCCTTTAGCACCTCAACCGCCGCCTGCACGCGCCCCTCGGAGCTGGACCGGACCTCGATGTGCTCCGACTCGTGCTTGATCTCGGTTCCGGTGTTTTTAAAGTCGAATCGCTGGGTGATCTCCCGCCGGGTTTGGTCGACGGCGTTCATCACCTCCTGCTGATCCACTTCACTGACCACGTCAAAAGATGCCTGTGCCAAGCTGCCCCCAAAAATCGAAGTGCCGTGTTGCTTTATCCTAATGCTGCGAGGGCCGTCAGACCCTCTATCAAGGTAGGGGCGGCAAATCCGCCGCCATGCCTCTCCGGTGGGATACCTAAGTGGCCAAAGGGAGCCGGCTGTAAACCGGTTGCGCAAGCTTCGGAGGTTCGAATCCTTCTCCCACCACTGTTAGATGCTTATTCGAACTGGGGCGTAAAAGGACCCGCCCCCAGCGGCCGGCTCCCGGCTTCAGCCCTCCAGGTCCGGTTCGTGGAAGTGTTCGAGGATTGCCCGGCGGGCCGTCCCGCGGAGCCGGACCGCGTCCTCCCATTCCGGCCCGGAGGCCCTTACCGGCTCGGAGATGATTACCTCGATGGGCGCCCTTCGGGGGAAGCGTGCGGTTCCCCGTAGGACGGTTTCGGTGCCCCGGATGGTGATGGGGACCACCGGCAGGCCCGTTTCGGCCGCCACTGAAAATGCCCCCATACGGAACGGTTGCAGACCGGGGCGCCGGCTCATGCGGCCCTCAGGGAAAAAGACCACAGTCGCTCCCCGGCGAGCCGCCGCCAGCAGGGGTTGGGCGGCCCCCGCAGCCTTTGCCCGGTCCCGCCGCTCGGTGAACAACGCCCCCAGGCGCGTGAGGAAGATGCGGGTGAGGCGGCGCCGGGCAAAGACCTCGGCCGCCACGAACACCAGCCGTTGCGGGAGGACGGCGGCGAGGACGAAGCCGTCCAGCATGCTGGAGTGGTTGGACACCACTATGTTCGGCTCGCGGGGCAACAGGTCCCGGCCCTGGACCTGCGGACGCAGGCCGGCCAGGCGCAGGACCAACCGGGCCGCCCGGCGCAGGACCATCCAGCGCAGACCTAGACCCGGCAGCAGCGCCATCAGCAGCCAGATCAGCGGGGCACTGACGGCAAAGACGGCCCATGCCCGGACGGCGTAGGCCAGTTCCCGGAGCCGTCCCGGAGCGCGCTGGATCCCCCCTTGCATTGCCGACCGGATCAGGCCGGCGACCTGGCGCCACATGGGCTTGTCGGAGGACTCGAGGTTGCCTTCCTCGTAGAGGCGCCGGCAATCCGCCCGCCGGATCTTGCCGCTGGAGGTCTTGAGGACGGTGCCGGGCGTTGCCAGCACCACGTCGTCGGGGGCCGAGCCCAGTAGTTCGACCGAGGCGCTGGTGATCTCCTGCGCCATGACCTGCTTTTCCCCGGGATCCTGCTGCCTGGTCTCGGCTACCACCACCAGCCGCTCGGGCCCGCCGTCGACACCCCGGGCGCCGAAAACGGCAACCCGGCCCTTGCGGACTCCCGCCACCTCTCCGACGGCCTGTTCGAGCTCCTGGGGGTGGATGTTGCGGCCGGCCCGGATGATCATGTCCTTGGCCCGGCCGGTGACGTAGAGATCGCCGTCGGCGAAGTAGCCCAGATCACCGCTGTCCAGCCAGCCGTCCCGCAGCAGTTTGTCGGTCGCCTCCGGGTTGCGGTGGTACCCCGAGGTGACCGAGGGGCCGGTGAAGTGGATCTGTCCCTGCCGGCGGTCGGGCAGCGCCCGGCCCTGCGGGTCGGTTATGCGGACCTCGTGGCCTGACAGGGGGCTGCCGCAGGAAACGAAATGCAGGGGGTGCTCTTCGTCGCCGGCGGCCGGCCGGGCCTCCCCGGAACGCAAGAACGGCTCCCGGGACACTGCGTCGATCACCGGTTCCCGCCCCAGGGGCGGGAAGGTCAGCCCCAACGAACTCTCCGCCAGCCCGTAAACGGGTGCCATCGCTTCCGGCCGGAACCCGTAAGGCTCGAAGCGTTCGGTGAAGCGGCGCAGGGTTTGGGGGCTGACCGGTTCGGCTCCGTTGAACGCCACCCGCCAGCTGCTCAGGTCGATGCCGGACATCTCTTCGTCGGTGATCCGGTTGAGGCACAGCTCAAACCCGAAGTTGGGGGAGGCCGAGATGGTTCCCCCCTGCTCGTGGATTGCCTGGAGCCACCGGACCGGACGGCGCAGAAACGAGGTGGGAGGCATTACTACCAGGGGAATGCCGTAGTAGAGGCTGCCGAGCCAGGCACCGATCAGACCCATATCGTGGTAGAGGGGCAGCCAGCTCACGAAAACGTCCTCGCGGCCCGCACCCACCTCGGCGGCCCGGCCCATTGCCCGGATGTTGGCCAGCAGATTGGCATGGGTGAGCATCACTCCCTTGGGGGCACCGGTGCTTCCCGAGGTGTACTGGAGCAGGGCCAGATCGTCCGGCCGGGCGGCCGGGGCCCGGCTGCCCGGAGGACCTGATTCCATCTCTTCGGCGGTAGCCACATGGTTGAGATCGGGCACTGCCAGCCGGAGCTGGCGGGCGACGAGGCGCGCTTCGGGAACGGTGATCAGCAGCCGGACCTGAGCGTTGTCGAGAATGGCTGCCTGCCGCAGTAGGTGATCCTCCAGCTGGGCGCGCCGGTGGGGAGGGTAGATCGGGACCGGGACGGCGCCGGCCAGCAAAATTCCCAGGAATGATTGGAAGTACCCGCGGCCGGTGGGCAGCATCAGGGCGACCCGGTCCCTGGGACCGATACCGCGATCCGCCAGGCTGCCGGCAACCCGGCGAGCCGCGGAACTCAGGGACCTGAACGAAATCTCTTCGAAGTCGTTGTCCGACTGCAGTACCCGAAGGTGGGTCCTTTCGGGCTGGCTGCCGAGGTGCCAATCCAACACCTCGCTCCAGGTGCCGGCCCGCTCGGGCGGATCGGACCCCGGCCCCGCCGGGACCGCTGGACGCGGGCGCGCGGTCCTCGGAGCCGAAGTGGCAGGTTGGTCCGGTAGCAGGTCCACCAGGTCCCGCAAGGACTGAGCCTCCGACAAAGTTTCGTCGGGCAGGTGGACCCCGAATTCCTGGTCCAGGCGCGCAAGCAGCTCCACCATGGCCAGGCTGTCCAGACCGAGATCCCGGTCGAGGTCGTGATCGAGCTGGAGTTCGGGCCGGCTCCCAGGACGGAGCTCGTGGACCAGAGCGGTGGCTACCTCCAGCACCCGGTCCGGTGTCGATTCCGGCGTCTGTGAGGTTGTCGCAGTGTGCCGGGTCTGCTGCATCGACGCTGCTTTCTATGGTCACTGCCGCATGGCTTCAACCTTGTGTCCTATTTGCCCTCCCGGCTCCTCATCTAATCCTCTGCGCTCGCCTGGGCAGTTTGAGCTGATCTCGAAGCGGTTTGGGGCGGTGGGCATCGAAGCCTTCTTCTCTCAAGCGGGTGAGGGCGCTGGCCGGCGGATTGGAGGTGGCTTTTACCAGGAGAAGGTTGAGGTCCGGGTGACGGACGTTGTCCGACCCCGGTATCACTCCCTGGTCCTGACGGCCTGCCGCCGAGGTCAGGATCCGGGCGGTTCGCCCTTCAGGACCGAGACGGCGGTGCAGAGCTCGCGGTAGGTTTGCAACTCGCGCGAAATCGGAGCCAGGATCCGGCTTTCGGCTACCCCGCCGATGCTTTCGCGCAGGCGTTTCCCGGCCCGCCTTCGGCGCCGGCGCGCTCCCAGCCGGGCAAGCTGTTGGAAGACAACGCTCAACACGAATCCGGCCATCAGGCCCCCGCCCAGCGCGATCGTCGGCCAGGGGATCCCCTCGACGTCGGGGGTGGGTGGGCGCGGGATCTGCAGCCACTCCATGCCGAACAGGACGGTAAGCCACAAAAAGCCCAGGATCGCCAGGGTTGCCAGGACGGTCTGGATCCCGTTGGCGAGGCTCCACCAGCCGGGCCGGTCCCCATCTCCGAGGTCGACCGTCGACACCGCCGCGTCGAGCTCGTCCAGCAGGTCGTCGTCCGAGGACGGGACGGCGCGCCTGACGCAGTCGGGCCACGGTGCGGGCAGGTTGGACCCGGCCGAACCTGCGGTCCTCCGCAGCGCGTTGTCCAGGCTCGCCCGCTGCAGCGGGGTGCTCGGCGGAAGTGAGGTGCGGCCGCCCTCGCCTTCCCGGCGCAGGTGAAGTCGAGCGAGCGGGTCCGGCCGGAACCGCCTGAGCCAGCGGGTGAATGGCCAACCCATCGCCAGCGCGGCGTCCCGGCGGTGGGCCGCCCCCAGGGCGCGCACCACCACGTCGGCCCCGGCGGCGGTGGCGAGTGCGTCCACCAGACGCTCGCGCTCCTGCTCGGTGAGGTCCGCCGCCTCAGCCGGGCCGCACAGTGGAGCGAGCCGCCCGGCGAGCCCGTCCAGGTCGGCCGCCAGGCGCTGCGCCGCCGCCCGTTCCTGTTTGACCCTGGCTTCGATGGTCTCGCTGAGGGAGTCGATCCCCTCGCCGGTGACGGTCGATGTCGACAGGACGGCTACGCCCTGCAGGCCGTCCTGTTTCAGCAGCCTTGTCAGGTCGTTGACGCACTCCCGGCGCTGGACCTCGGTCAGGCGGTCAACCTGGTTGAGCACCACCACGCTCACCGCGGCGTGGGTGGCAAGCGGCCGCAGGTACCCGTCGTGCAGTGCGGCGTCGGCATACTTCTGGGGATCCACCACCCAGATGAACACGTCGACCAGCTCGACGAGCCGGTCGGCCTCCAGGCGGTGGGCCACCTCGGTCGAGTCGTGGTCGGGCAGGTCGAGCAGCACCAGCCCCTCCAGGTCCGGGTCGGTAAGGCCGTGACGCCGGGACACCCCCAGCCAGTCGAGCAGCTCGGAGGCGTCGCCCCACACCGCCGCCTGGGCCGAGGATGTGGTGGGCCGCAGGACCCCGACCTCCGCCAGGTCGGCGCCGCTCAGCCGGTTGAACAACGAGCTCTTGCCGGTCCCGGTGGCCCCGGTCAGTGCCGCCACGGTCACGTCGGCCCCGAGGCCCATGCGCTCGCCGCCCCGCTCCAGCACCCGGCGGGCGTCGTCCACCAGCGAGGGGTCGAAGCGGTCCCGGCCGATGTCGACCACCCGGCGAAGCGCCTGCAGCCTCTCGTCCAGTCCGGCCCCTCGATCCCTGCGCTGGAACGGCTTCACGGCCGGTGGTCTCTCACAGCCGCCACCGCGGAGCGCAGGTCGTCCACCTGCCCGTCGGCCGGCACGCCCTCGCGGGCCGCCCGGCCGAACCGGGCGGCCTCGGACTCCATCAACGCGCTCAGCCGGCGCATCAGGTCGAACCTGGCCTTGTTGGCCAGGGTGCGGACCGCCTCTTCGCCGAAGATCGCCTCCAACAGGCGCTGGCTGACCGCGGCGGTTCCGCCGGCGATCACCACCTCACCTCCGGTCAGGCCGCCGCTGTGGGCGAAGACTGCCAGCATGAGGGCGGCGCCGATCGCGTTGACCCCCAGCGACACCACCCGGCCGGCGGCCCGGCGCCGGGGTCCCTGCTCTTTGACCAGCTCCAGCACCATCCCCTGCCAGGCGCGGATCTCCCCGTCGAGCGCCGTCCGAAGGTGCGGCGACGACCGGTCGGGAGCCTTGCCGGCCTCGATCAGGGCGGCGCCCTGGGGTGACGCGCGCCAGGCGACTACCGTGCGTTCTGCCGCCCGGTCGGCCACCGAGACCACCACGGTTTCAATGCTGCGCTCGACTTCGGCCTGTACCTCGTGGGCCACCGGCGGCGTGCCCGTCAGCACGTCCTTCATGCGGTCCCTGAGCCGTCCGATCGAACTTTGCAGGTTGCGCATCACGTCGCCGGTACCGATGAACTCGTGCCAGCGAGCCAGGACCTCGGATCTCAGCAGCGACCCGCTGCTGAGCGCCTCCTCCGCCTCCTGGACGCCGAGGGCGTAGATGCGAGCGGCCTCGGAGGCCAGTTCGTCGGCGGCGGCAATCTGCGCCTCCATCTGCCCGGCCAGCTCCTCCACCCGCGGGGGCAGGGAATTGAGGGCTCCGGTCAGCGTCTTGAGCACGGTCTGGGCCTTGGCGCCGGCGTCGGCGGCCAGCTCGTCGAGCCACTGCTTGACCGGCTCCAGCGCCGGCGCCGGAATCCGGTCGTCGTCCAGCTGCACCTCGGCCACGGTCAGGACCGGCGTCCCCCCGAGGCCTTCCCGGCGAAGCATCTCCTGAAGGTGGTCGGGAACCTCCTGCAGGGCTTCGGGGGGCACCCGGTTGAGGACCATCGCCAGAGCCGTGCTGCGCTCCCGCGCCCGCCGCAGGTAACTCCACGGCACTGCGTCGGCGTAGCGGCTGGCGGTGGTGACGAACAGCCAAAGGTCGGCGGCTGCCAGTAGTTGGGCCGCCATCTCCCGGTTCGGCTGCACCACCGAATCGATGTCGGGCGCATCCAAAAACGCCATGCCTCGCGGCACGTCGGCGTCGCCGACCAGGTGCAGTGCGCCGGATCCCGGCTCGATCCTGCCGGTGGTGCGGGCCAGTCCGGGCAGGATGCGGTCGGTCCGGAACCAGTGAACCTCGTCGGGGTGGGCGGCCAGGATCGGCGTGGTGGTGGTGGGCCGCAGCACCCCGGCGGCGGAGATCGTCCGCCCGATCAGACTGTTCACCAGGGTCGATTTCCCGGACCCGGTCGAGCCGCCGAAGACCACCAGCAGCGGGGCATCCAGCTCCCTCAGCCGAGGCAGCAGGTAGTCGTCAATCTGGCCGCTCAGCTCGGCCTGGGCCGCCCGGGCGGCTTCACTGCCCGGGGTTTTGAGAGGGAAGCTCGCCCGCCGCAGCTCGGTCCCCAGCCCGCTCACCGCCTCGTGGAGCACCTGGGAGTTCATTGAGAGGGTTTACCCATCCGCATAGCCCTGTTCCTCCTGAAGGCCCACGCCGGGTTTGCCGATTCATCCACCGCGCGGTTCAATGAAAACATGGCGATCTCCCCCACGGCAGGCTAGGGCAAAGCCCGCTTTGGTGTCGCCGGTGCCGGTTGCTCCCCTTCAGGCGGAGTTGGAGGAGCTGCTGGCTCACGCCGGCCCGATCACGTTCGCACACTACATGGAGTTTGCGCTCTACCACCCCCGGTTCGGCTACTACGCCCATAGAGTCCCGGGCCGGGGGGTCACCTACGCCACCTCGGCTTCGGTCGGCCCCCGCTTCGGCCGGTACATTGCTCGGGAGCTGCAAGCGATGTGGGAAGCCCTCGACCGCCCCGACCCCTTCGTGGTCACCGAGTTCGGCGCCGGCTACGCGGGTCTGGCGTCCGCCGCCCTCGGGGTTACCGGTCCGATGCGGGACGCCCTTAGCTGGCGGATCGTCGAGCAGTTCGACGAGATCGCAGAGCTGCAGCGGCGCTGCCTCGGCGCTCAGGCTGCATCGGTCGAGTGGCGTCGCTCCCTGGAAGGCCCGGCGGCGACCGGATGCGTCCTGGCCAACGAGGTGCTCGATAACTTTGCCTTCCACCGCTTCGAGGTCGCCGAGGGCGGGATCCAGGAGGTTTACGTCACCGCCGGGAGCGACGGCCTGACCGAGGTCCTCGGTCCCGTCTCCTCGGAGGACCTGCTGGAGCACGTACGCCCGGTCGCCGACCGGCTGGTGCCGGGGCACCGGTTCGAGATCACTCCCGGTATAGGTAACTGGTGCGGTCAGGTCGGCCGGTATCTGGAGCGGGGGTACCTGCTGGTGGTCGACTACGGCGACGAGGAGCCCGACATCTGGCGGCGGGGACCCGAGGGAACACTGCGCACCTACGGCTACCCGGGCCGGCGTGCGGCACCGCTCGTCGACCCCGGGTACCAGGACATCACCGCCGACGTGGACTTCAGCGCGCTTGATCGCCAGGCGCGCCGCGCAGGTTTCGACTTCGAGCTGCTGACCCTTCAGGGTTACTGGCTGGCCTCGCTGGGGGCGGCGGCCGAGGCCGACGATCTTCAGGCGGAGGCTCAGATCGCCACGGCGTTCGGCTGCCACGGCGACGCCCGGACTCTGCGCAACGAGCGGGACCAGATCCTGCGGTTGACCGATACCGCCGGACTGGGCGGCTGCCTGGTGTACCGGGCATCCAAGGGCCTTGTCGATCGGCCGAGCGCCGGTCCTTGACTACACGAGACGTTTGTTGTGTAATGACTTTGTGATTACACAAACGTCAGTCCACGCAATCAGCGGCCCGCAGGCGGCCGAGCTCGCCAACATTACCTACCGCCAACTCGACTACTGGGCCCGGCAGGGCTGGCTCACTCCCTCGGTTGATGCGGGCACCGGGCGCCCCGGCCGGCGAATCTACGGCCCCGACGACGTGGTAAAGCTGGCGGCCCTCGGCCACTTCGGCCGTTCCGGGGCCGACGTCGGCCGGCTCGGTCCGGCGGTAGCCGCCCTGGATCTTCCGGCCGAGGGCGACTGGTTGCTGGTGTCGTCGGGGGAACTCGCGATCGAGGTGGTGGCGGCGGCCGATCTACGTAGGACGGTGTCGGCGCCGGGGAGCCGCTGGGTGTTCGACCCGGCGGCGATCCGCGCCCGGATCGCCGGCCGGCAGCCCGATGCGGCCCCGGCTTCCCGAAGGTCGGCATGACCCATCTGTTCGAGGTGCCCGCCGGCGAACCGCCCTTCGAGGACCTGCCGTCCGGCTACGCCGGTTTCCAGGCGCTGGCCTCGGCCGCCGGGGCCGATTTCAAGGAGATGGCCCGGGAGTGGATAGTTCAGGCAGGGGGAGTGATCGAAGCCGACAAGCTCAAGCTCGACAACTATCCCGCCGACGGGCTGATCCGGGGCCGCAACGGCTCCCGCTACGTCCTGCTGGCAAGGGGGACGCCCGACGACGGGCAGCGGGCGGGCCTGAGGCGCAACGACACGGTGCTGAAGATGGGATGCCGGGCGATCATGATCGCCCGGCGGACCGACCTGCCGATCCTGGTGGTCACCTCCCACCTTCCCGACCCGGCGAGCCGGGCCGGGCGCATCCTGTCCGACCTGCACTCCGACATCTTCGACGTGGCGGCCACCGTGGGGGACCTGGCCGGCTTCCGGCGCTTCCACCGCCACTTCACCGAGACGCCGGCCCCGGTGGAGCCGCTGCCTTCGGTGTGGCGGAGCGCAGTCTTCAGCCAGCCCGAGCTGTTCGGCGCGGACCCGGCCGATGCGTGACCGGGTGCCGGCCGACTGGAAGGTCGACCTGCGCGAACGCCATGCGCTGGAGGCCGATGTCCGCAACGAACTGGCCGCCCACCCCGAGCTGGCGATGCTCCAGTGCTCCACCGCCTCTACCGAGCGGCTGGACTACCAGCTGGTCGGCCCGGGGGCCCGCCTGCTGGAGGTGGAGCTCAAGACCAAGCGCCAGGTGTACCGGGGATGGAGCCGTTACCGTCCGGAGGTGGCCGAGAAGGACCTGTTGATCCTTGACGAGCTGGCGCTCAGAAAGCTGGTCGACGCCGGCAGGTACGCGTTCCTGCTGGTCCGGGACATCCCCGCAGACCGGTGGGCGGTATGGTCCACCCACGACCTGGTTATGACCCCCAAGGCCCGGGTCACCCGCCAGCTGGCTGTGGGGACCGGCGCGGTGAAGGGGAAGGTGCTGATCAGCTTCGCCGAGGACGCCAGCCTGTTCCCGGACGCGGGCAGCGCCGTCGACTTCATTGTCGAGACGCTGCGAAGTGTCGACCAGCGCTGGCAGGACATCGCGCCCTGGCCCTCGCCGCACCGGGCCTCTTGAGCGGGCTAGGGGGAGACTTTCCCGGTCAGCCTGCTGCGGTTGCCGGCCGCCCGGTCCAGCGCTGCCACCCGTGGGGTGTCCGGCTGATCCGGGGAGGGGACCGGCTCGGCGGCCGGGCCGTGTTCGACGTAGCGCCGCAGGCGCTGCCGATCCAGCTTCGACCTCATCTGGATGACGTCCTTGATGGGCTTGCCGTCGCCCAGGACCACCTGGAGGGCCAGGTCACCCGCCGTGCCCTTGGGAGGGGCGTCGGTGGTCAGCAGAACCAGCGGGGTGTCGGGATGGGTTTCGTGCAGCACCGCCGCCTTGCCGAGCGCCTTCCACAGGGTGTCGGTGCGCTTCAGCCCCGGACGGTTGCTGGTAAACCCGCCGGAAACGTCGAACAGCCAGGTGGTCCCGGTCCGGTCCTTGGCCCGGAAGTTGACCTCGACCCCCGAGGGCAGGCGCACGTTTTCCTCGATGAACTCGAACTCGCAGTCCATGAGGACGGCGTGGGCGATCTGCTTGGCCGCCCTTCCCTCCGCGACCGCCCGCTGCTGGAAGCCCATGGTGCTGTCCACCGGCAGCTTGGTGGCCGGCAGCTCGAAACGCAGCTGCTCGGAGTCCTCCTCCCTGATCGCCTGGGCGGCCCTGGCCTCCAACACCCGGGCCCGGGCTTTCAGGACGTAGGCCTCGTCCGTGTCGTAGCCGAAGAAGTTGCGGCCGGTCCGGATGGCGGCCACCGCAGTGGTGCCGGAACCCATGAACGGGTCCAGGACCAGGTCGTCCTTGTAGGTATACAGGTGGATCAACCGCTTGGGCAGATCCACCGGGAACGGTGCGGGATGGCCCACCCGGGTGGCGCTCTCCGAGGGGATCTCCCACACGTCGGTGGTGGCCTCCATGTACTCGTCGCTCCACAGCGAAGCAGTGGATGGGTGGCCTTTCTGCTGGCGCTCACGTGCGGTCAGCGCCCGGTCGAACCGGCCCTTGCTGGCGATGACCACCCGCTCGGTCAGGTCCCGAAGCACCGGGTTGGCCGGTCGCTGGAACGACCCCCAGGCACACGAGCCGGAAGATCCCCGGGCCTTCTGCCAGATCACCTCGCCCCGTAGCAGCAGCCGCAGGCGGTCCTGCAGGATGGTGATGACGTCCGACGAGAGCGACCGGTAGGGCTTGCGACCCAGGTTCGCCACGTTGACCGCGATGCGGCCCCCGGGCTCCAGCTTGTGCACGCACTCGGCGAACACCTCTTCCAGCATCTTCAGGTACTCCAGGTAGGTGGCCGGGACGTGGCCCTCCCCCAGGGTCGCCTCGTACTCCTTGCCGGCAAAGTAGGGCGGAGAGGTCACCACCAGCGCCACCGAGCCGTCCTCGACCTCCTCCATGTGCCGGGCGTCGCCGACGACGATCTCGTTCACCCGGGCCTGCTTGACTATCGCATCGTCCCGGCTTAGCTCGGGGGCGACGAACCGGTCGTAGAAAGGGGAGGCGTCGTGGTTCTCGCGGGACCCCACCCCGAAATCCGACGTGGTGGTGCCCGCCGGCCGCCGCTTCTTTCCGTTGGTTCCAGACATGAAAAGGAGTCTAGTCTCCAGGTCCGACAAGTTCGCGAAAACCCCGGCGCTAGAGCCAGCCCTTTCTCCGAAAATACCGAAACAGGGTCACCGAGAAGGTGAGCATGAACCCGATTGCGATCCAAAACCCGGCCGGGTTGTCGTTGTGCGGCCACAGGCGGAAATTCATGCCGTAGATGCCGGCCACCACCGTGTTCGACCCGATGATCGCCGCCCAGCTCGTCAGCTGCCTCATGATCACGTTCAGCCGGTTGGAGGCCATCGACATGTTGAGCTGGATCGCGTTCAGCAGCAGCTCCTGAACCGCCTCCAGGTCGCCCCCCACCCGAAGGACATGGTCTCTCACGTCATCGAAATACGGGCGCATCTGATCCGAGATCTCCACTATGTGGCCTTCGGTCAGGATGTGGAACCCCTCGCGCAAAGGAAGGACCACCTTCCTCAGACTCACCACCGCTCTCCGCAGGTCCAACAGGTCGCTCTGCAGGTCGCCGACCCTCTGCTGGACCAGCAGGCGCTCCTCCACCTCGTCCAGGCGGTCGTCGAGCGTCTCGGTGACCCGGCCGTACTCGTCGACGATTTGATCCAGCAGTCCGTGGAGCATGAAGGCGACGCCGTGCTCGAGCAGGTCGTCGCGCTTTTCCCAGCGGTGAAGCACCGGCTCGATATCCCACAGCGGGTCCTTGCGGACGGTGATCAGATACTGGCGCCCCAGGAAGATGTCTACCTCGCTGGTGATGAGCTCCAGGTTGCGGAGCGAGTCGGTATCGGGCGCCGGGCCGGGACCGCCCTCCCGCAGCCTGGCCGCATAGACGGCGCAGAACAGATGGTTGCGGTAACGATCCACTTTCGGCCGCTGGTGGGAGTGCGTGGCGTCCTCGACGGCCAGAGGGTGCAGGCCGAACTCCTGTTGGAACAGCCCCAGCTCCTCCCGGGCGGCGTGGGCGACATCGAGCCACACAACGTGGTCGGGAAGCGCCAGGTAGTCCGAGATCAGGTCCGGGTCGCAGTCCTCGGCCACCAGCGTTCCGCCCCGGTAAACCCTGGTCCTGATCATCGAAACAGCCTACCTTTGCGGTCCCTGCTGCCCGGGTCAAATCTGGAGGATGTCACGCGACTCGCAGTGGAGCCCTACACTGGATAGGTCTGTCCTTTGAGTCGCGCGCCGACAGCTTTACGGCTGTTGGTTACACTGATGCGCCGGAGGCGGTTCCATCTCCCGCAGGGAGGAGGTGCCCGCCCCCACAGCAGACTTGCCCTCTTAGCTCAGTCGGCAGAGCGACGCCATGGTAAGGCGTAGGTCCGCGGTTCGATTCCGCGAGAGGGCTCGGAGCAGCAGGTGCGTCGGGCTTCATTGGACAGGATTGGTACCATCCAGTTTGTTGAAGTCGCGGCGGCGTAGCTCAGAGGCAGAGCAAGCGGCTCATAATCGCTGTGTCGGCGGTTCGATTCCGCCCGCCGCTACTGAAATGAC
>Ga0247713_1000877_pt1 | contig 16464 bp, 17 predicted proteins | sample 21E_NmetaG_FD_189936 | JGI IMG/M metagenome (GOLD analysis project Ga0247713, IMG submission 189936) | Soil microbial communities from hillslope of Landscape Evolution Observatory, University of Arizona, Oracle, AZ, United States - 2-1-E_N | ecosystem: Engineered > Artificial ecosystem >... | reverse complement strand
GTGCCCGCGGTGGCCGTGGCGCGGCGCCACAGGCACGACAGGGCAGGGACGACCGTTGCGGCGCACAGCAGGTCGGCGACCAGGAACAGCTGGAGCACCGAGAACCCCTGCAGCGCCACGGCCACCGCGGGCACCGTCAGCGCCACGGTGAGGACCCGCGCCCCGGTCAGCGTCAGGCCGCGGCGCTGCGCCACCAGAATGGACGCCAACCCCGTCTGCAGGGTGTCCACCGACGACGCGACCAGTGCGAGGGCCAGGACCAGCACCGGCGCCAGCAGCCACTGCGGCGCCCCGCCGATGGATGCGAAAAACGGCGCCGGCGGCTGCCCCAGCGCAAGACCGCTGCCGGCGGCGTGCGCTCCCCAGAAGCCGAGCAGAACGACCACGGGGATGGTCGCCACGGCGCCGATCGCGGTGCCCCGGCGCAGCGCGGCGTCGTCACGGGCGGCCCACACCCGCTGCCAGTAGCCCTGGTGCAGCAGGTTGGCCGCCGTCACGGCGATCACCAGGGTGATCGCCACCGACACGCCGACGTTCGCCGGCGCGGATGGCAGTGCGACCGGCGCTGCGGGGGAGGGGCCCGTACCCACGCCCAGCACGGCTGTCGCAGCTGCCGCGAGCAGGGCGAGGATCAACCACGCCTGCAGCCGGTCGGTCCGCAGCGATGCGCGCAGCCCGCCGACCGTGGTGTACGCCAGGGTCGCGGCCGCCACCGCCAGGATCACGGCACGGCCCGAGACGTCGGTGAGGATCGCGGTCACCGCGCCGATGGCGGTCAGCTCGGCGGTGACGAAGAACAGCATGTACAGCAGCGAGACGACGCCGACGTACGTCGCGAACCCTGCCCCGAACCGCAGCCGCAAGAACTCCGGCAGCGAGTGGCCCGAGGGCAGTACGGCGCGGATGTGGCGCCCCAGCAGCCCGAAGACCACGAACGGGGCGGCGGCGCCCACGGCATACCCGGCAACGCCCACCATCCCGATCCCGGCGCCCACCTCGGGCGGGGCGAACAGGATCCACGCGCCCATCCCCGCGGCCAGGAACGACAGCCCCAGCGTGGCCGCGGACTGCGAGTTGCGAGCGACGACGTAGTCCTCGACGTCCCCGGCATACCGGGCGCGCACGCCCCACCACACGAAGACCGCGAGGGTGGCGGCCACCGCGACGACCGCCCACAGACCACTGACCATGACGCACTCCCTCCGCCGGCATTGACCGGATCAGGTTCATGGGGTCTGCGGACCAGTCGGTCCGCACTCTCAGCCGCGAGGCTCCCCCGGCGTGGTGCGGACTCTACTGCGTGGGGCCGCTCAGCACGCGGCGCGCACGGTCGAGCAGTCGCTTGCCCGCCGGGGGCTTCGCCGCGCCGGCCGTCTCCTGTGCCACCGGTGTCGGCCCCAAAACGGACCCCGGCATCTCGTCCGGTGGGCTGACGACGACCTGCAGGATCAGCGGGTCGGCCGAGGCGTTGCGCAAGCCATGGGGGACACCCGCCGGGACCACGACGGCCTGCAGCGGCTCGAGCGTGACCTCGGCGTCGTCGGCGACGACCCACACCCGCCCCCCGAGGACCGTGTAGATCGCGTCCGCTCCCGGCAGCGTCCGCGCCTCGACGACCTGGCCAGGCTCCAGGCACACCACGTCGACGGCCACGACGTCCGTGGTCACCACGCGTCGGCCGACCGCCGCGGCGAGGTCGAAGTCGACGTAGTCGCGCAGATCCATGGCGACCGGCTCGAAGGTGACCGGATCGGGGGCGTCCATGCGCACGACTCTAAGCGCGTGGCGGCGTCGTGCATGCTGGACGCATGACCCAGCGACTTCCCGGACTGGTCTTCGACCGCTACTGGCCGGCGCGACACCCCGGCGGCACCGACTACGCCCAGGGCCGATCGCTGCGGGTGCGGCGCCTGTACTGGCTGATGGCGCTGCTCGGGCCCCTGGCGCCGGCGATCCTTGCCGTGACGCGACCGGCCACGCAGACAGCGGGGTTCATCGCCGTCGCCGTCATCGCAGCACTCGCGGTGGTGATCCTGATCTGGGCGTTCACGTCCCCCTCGCCGCCGGGCGGCGTGTACGAGATCGACGAGCAGGGCGAGCCCGTCGAGTACCTCGGCAAGAACCTGCCGGTGGAGCTGCGCAAGGTGCGCGGGGTGACCTACGAGGCGTTCGAGGCCTCGGTTCGGGCACGCCGGCGCTGACGGGGCGTCGTTAGACTCGCCTACCGCCGCGCCGGACCGGCGCCCCGTAGACGCGAGGAGACTGCGTGCCCGAGATCACCGTTGCCGACCACAGCCCAACCGACGTCCAGGCCGACGTCGTCGCCGTGTTCGCGACCAAGGGTGAGGACCGCACCGCGGTGCCGGGGACGGACGCCGCGGCGTTCGGTCAGGCCCTGGACATCGACCTCGCGCAGGTGCTGCAGACCATCCGGTTCGAAGGCGACCTGGGGTCGGTCGCCCGCATCCCGACGCAGGGCAAGGCGGGTGCCGCGCTGCTGCTGGTCGTGGGGCTGGGACCGGCCGACAAGGTGACGACCGAGGTCCTGCGCCGGGGTGCCGGCGCGGCGGCGCGCAACGCCAGCAAGGACGCGACGCTGGCCGTCGTCGTTCCCGGGGACCTGCCCGCGCAGGTCGACGCCACCGAGCGGGGCAGGGCGGTCGCCGAGGGCGCAGGGCTTGGGGCCTACGCCTTCACCACGTACCGGTCCAAGCCGACCGACGTGCCCTCGGTCACGTCGATCATGGTGGTCCCCGGTGAGGGGGTCGACCGCGACGCCGTCAGCGCCGGTGTGGACCTGGGCGGCATCGTCGTCCGCGGCACCGCGTTGACCCGCGACTTGGTCAACACCCCGCCGGCGGACAAGCGGCCGCCGGCGCTGGCCGAGCGCGTGGCGGCGATGGCTGCCGACGCCGGGCTTGAGGCGGTCGTCCACGACGAGCAGGCGCTGGCCGAGGGCGGGTTCGGCGGGATCCTGGGCGTGGGCCGTGGCTCCAGCGAGCCACCTCGTCTCGTCGAGCTGCGGTACGACCCCGACGGCGCCAACGGGCACGTCGTGCTGGTCGGCAAGGGCATCACCTTCGACTCCGGCGGCTTGTCGCTGAAGCCGTCGAACTCGATGACCACGATGAAGTCGGACATGTCCGGGGCCGCAGCGGTGGCCGGCGCGATGTCGGTGCTGCGCGACCTGGGCGTGAAGGTCAAGGTCACCGGTCTGCTGGCGCTGGCCGAGAACATGCCCTCGGGCAAGGCGACTCGCGTCTCGGACGTGCTCACCCACCGGGGCGGCAAGACGGTCGAGGTCATGAACACCGACGCCGAGGGACGCCTGGTGCTCGGCGACGCTCTGGCGTACGCCACGGAGCTGGAGCCGGACGCGATCATCGACCTCGCCACGCTGACCGGGGCGCAGATCGTCGCGTTGGGCAACCGCATCGCCGGGCTGATGGGCAACAACGACGAGCTGATCGCCGAGGTCCGCGACGCCGCCGAACGCGCCGGCGAGCGGGTGTGGCCGCTGCCGCTGCCCGACGACTACGAGGACCACCTGCGCAGCGAGGTCGCCGACTTCAAGAACATCGGCAAGCCGATGCAGGCGGGCACGCTCATCGGCGGGCTGTACCTGCGCAAGTTCGTCGGGGACACCCCCTGGGTCCACCTGGACATCGCCGGCCCCGCGTTCACCGAGGAGGGCGACGGCTGGTACACGCCCAAGGGCGGCACCGGCATGGGGGTGCGCACGCTGCTGTCCCTGCTGACGGCGCGAAGCGCCGCCTGACGCTGCTCGGGTCAGGCGAACCGGCTGCGGTCGACGACGGCGCGTCGGTGCTCGACGCGGGCCACCTGCCGGTCGCCCTCGTGGACCACGGCGGTGAACTCGAGCTTGCTGCCGTCGACCTTGGTCAGGCGCGCCTGCACCGTCACGTTCGCGCCGACCTTCGTGGGGGCGGTGTGAAAGATCTCCGCCCACGTCCCCACGCTGGTGCGCTCCGCCGGCAGGCGGTCGCGCAGGGCAGCCACGGCCGCCTGTTCGGCCAGCGCCAGGACGTGGGGGGTGCCAAGCACCTCGACATCGCCTGAGCCCAACGCCACCGCCGTGTCGTCGGCGGTCACGGTCGCCTCGACGGATGCTTCGAGGCCGGGTTCGATGTCCATCGCCGCTCTTCCTGTCGATTGTCGTTCGCCGCGCGTGCGCTGGCAGTATGGGCGTTCGGGGAAGCGGGGCCCCGCCCACCACCGACCACAGGAGTGCGAGCAACCATGGACGGCGCCAGCGGCGTGATGGCGATCATCCTGTTGGAGACCGCCGTCGGGGCGTCGGTGCTGCTGTGGGCGACCGGCGTGTGGGGCGTGGTCCGCCGCGGCTTTTTCTTGCTGACCGGGGCCACGATCGCGCTGTGCGCGGCCGGGGCGTGGGCCATCACCGCCGCCGAGGCCGGCCCCGGCGCGGGTCGGATCGTCGGTGGGCTGGCCGTGTTCACGGTGCTGGCCGTCGCCTGGCAGGCGCTGCTGATCGCCCGTCAGGAGGGTGCGGCGCGGGTCGTGGGGCTGCTCGCCTCGGTGGCGGGTGTCATCGCGATCGTGCTGTTCGCCGGCGTCCGCGACCGCGCTGTCGGTCTGGCGGCGGTCGAGCTGCTGCTGGGCTCGCTGTTCCTGGGGTCCACGGCCTACGGGCTGCTGCTAGGGCACTGGTACCTGGTCGAACGCCGGCTGACCAACCGCTACATGGTGCGCAGTGCCTACCTGTATGGCGCCGGCGTGGTCGCGGCCGGCATCGCCGCCGCGCTGGCCGCCCAAAGCCCCGCCCCCGAGCCCGGCAACCTCTCACCGCTGCTGGGCATCCCCAACTTCACCGTGCTGCTGGCCGGCGGGTTCCTTGCGATCTGCGCGCTCATCGCGCCGTTCGTGTGGAAGCTGGCCAACGAAGGCGGCCGCTCCATCCAGGCGGCGACTGGCTACTTCTACCTCGCGGTGATCATGGCCTTCAGCGCCGAGATGGCGGCCAAGCTGCGCTTCTTCTGACCGCGCACCAACAGTTGGGCGGTTGTTAACCCGGCACTGACCGGCGCCTTGCCGGCCGCTCCCTACGTTGCGAGCACAAGCAACGACCGGGATGCGAAAGGGGTGGCCGCCATGGCTGCAGGACGGCGAATCGGGCAGGTAGGGGCGGCCGTGGCATGGCTGCTGGTGGTGGTCTTGGGCTCAGCAGCCCATGCCGACGTGCCGGCGAACGACGCCCGAGCTCACGCGACGGTCATCGATCAGCTGCCGTACAGCGACGCGCTGGACGTGGCGGAAGCGACGGTGGAGAGCAACGAGCCGTCGTGCTCCTGGTACGGCGGCCACCAGCGGTCGGTGTGGTACCGCTTCACCGCCACATCGGACACTCGGCTGGTGGCCTCGGACGAGGGCAGCTCGTTCACGCCACTGCTCGGCGTGTTCGAGGGGTCGGCATCGGCGATGAGCGTGATCGCCTGCACGTCGACGTACAGCGAACGCGCCGTCCTGGCATTCGACGTCAGCAAGGGCGAGACGTACTACATCAACGTGGCGTCAAAGCCGGCCGAGGCGACGTCGTCGTTGATGTTCGCCCTGCGCCGGCAACCGACCATCGAGTCGGCGGTCGACGACCAGGCGTGGAAGCGGCTGAGCAACGGACGGACGGCGGTGACCGGCACCCTGCGCTGTTCGATCCCGCTGGCGGTGCAGCTGCAGGTCCAGCTGTCCCAGAAGACTCCCAGCGGCACCGTCTATGCCCGCACCACGGCCTATCTCGACTGCGCTGAGCAGCGGGCCCCGTGGGTCATCAACGTCTCACCGCACCGAGGCAGCTTCGGCAAGGGCAGCGCGTCGGTTGCGCTGACGAGCTGGGCCCCCAGCGAGTCGCTGCATTCCACTTCGACCACATCGGCGTCGGTGGTCGAGTGCACGCAGGTGGGGACGGTGGGGGACGACGAGATGGTCGGCACGTCCGACAGCGACCGGCTGTGTGGTTTGTACGGGGCGGACCTCATTCGCGCCCGCGGTGGCGACCACGTCGTCTACGGCGGACCTGGCCCGGACCAGATCTACCTCGGTGGTGGAGCGGACATCGCCTACGGGGGAGACGGCCGTGACGTGATCCGAGGCGAGGGCGGTGACGACCGGCTGTACGGCGGCGACCACGCTGACCTGTTGATCGGCGGCCGGGGCACGGACCGCTGCAGCGGCGGCGAGGGCCGCGACCGGTTCAAGACCTGTGAGGCCCGCAAGCAGTAGCCAACGCTCGGGGGGTGCCCGTCCGCGTCGCGGGCGGGCTCTTCCGCGTCAGGCGCCGGCCAGCGCCGAGCGCACGACCTCGTAGTCGGCGTCCGGCCAGGCGCGGATGTTGCCCTGGAACGCCAGCTTCCAGTGGTCGTCGGGCCACTTCCGGGGAAACTCCAGCGCCGCCTGGACGGCCTCGGCGGGCACCCAGCGTTGCGGGTCCTCCACGACGATCTCCGGGGCGATCTCGAAGCGCCACGGGTAGTCCTCGCCCGGCTTGGACGTCCAGATCGGCTCGTGGTCGTCGAAGCACTCGCTGGTGACCTCGGCGATCGCGCCGAACGCGACGTGCTTGGTGACGTAGTACACGAGCTTGTCGCCCGGATGGATCTCCCTGGCCGTCTTGCCGCGCCGCGACTTGATCCCCTGGACCTTCCAACCGAGCTCGGCGGTCTTGGCGAAGTTGTCCGGTGACGTCGTCAGACACCACACCGTCACGCGCGCGGCTCCGGGTCGTACACCGCGGCGAGCAGGCCGTCGCCGACGGTCAGCATCGTCGACCGCAGGGCGGCGTCATCGCGGACCGTCTCGTTGAAGTCCCGGATGCCCTCGGTGTCCTCGTCGTCCACGTGGGGATCGGTGACCTTGCCGTGCCACAGCACGTTGTCGGCGATCAGCAGACCGCCGGGCCGCAGCAGCCGCTTGGCGTGCCGCAGGTACTCGACGTACTCGGCCTTGACGGCGTCGAGGAACACGATGTCGTAGTTGTCGTCGGCGAGCTTGGGCAGCACCGTCAGCGCCGGCCCGAGCATCGATCGGACCCGGTCCGAGTAGCCACCCTCGGTGTACGCCTGCTGTGCCAGCGCCTGGTGGTCGCTGTCGATCTCGATCGTCGTGAGCGAGCCGCGCGGGTCCATCCCGCCGAGCAGCCACAGGCCGCTGTAGCCACCGCCTGATCCGACTTCGCAGACGTGACGGGCGCGGGTGAGGCGGGCGAAGAACCGCAGCATCGCGCCGGTGTCGACCGACACCGCCGGGATGTCGCTTTCCTCCGAGCGAGCTCGGGCTGCCCGCAGGGGCTCATCCTCCGCCTCGCTGAACCGGCGCACGTACGCCGTTGTCCGCTCGTCCATGTCCTCGCTGTCCTTGGTCGCCAGGGGATCGGTGCGAAGCGGGAGTCAACCACGAAACCCGGGAACCTCGCCCAGCGTGGCCCCGTTGACACCAGGTGTGCGCACTACACTGGCGGTCGCCGCAGAGCCCGCGGACGGGCTCGCCGAGACAGGAGTCGACGTGGCTGACGGCAACGCCGACGGTCGGCCGGATCCCCGGCCGACGTTCGACGAGGTCGTCGCCGACTACGGCGACAAGATCTACACCTTCGCCTTCCGTCTCACGGGCAACGCCGACGACGCCGCCGACCTGGTCCAGGACGTGTTCGAGCGGGTGTATCGCAACCTGCACCGCTACCAGCCGGGGACCTTCGACGGGTGGCTGTACCGCATCACCCGCAACCTGTTCCTCGACCGGGTCCGCCGGCGCACGAACCTGCGCATGGAGCCCCTGCCCGACGAGGAGTGGAACGCGCCGGCGTCGACCGACCCAGGGCCGGCCGACGTGATCGAACGGGGGATGCTCGAAGCGCGCCTGGAGCGCGGGCTGGCCCAGCTGTCGCCCGAGTTTCGCCTCGCCGTGGTGCTGTGCGACATCGAGGGGCTGACGTACGAGGAGATCGCCCACGCCACGGGCTGGCCGCTGGGCACCGTTCGGTCGCGCATCCACCGCGGGCGCAAGACCGTCCGCGCCTACCTGGCGTCCACCCCCGCCGTCGATGCCGACGAGCCCATCCGAAGGCGGCGCCATGCGTGACGCGTGCGCGGCCACGGAGCACCTGCACTCGGCCTGGGTCGACGGGGAGCTGCGAACCATCGAGCGAGCGCGGGTCGCTGCACACCTGCAACGCTGCGCCCGCTGCCGCGCAGCCGTCCACCAGCTGCGGGTGACCCAGGCGATGCTGCGGTCGCTGCCAGCCCGGCGGATGCCCTCCCCCGTGCCGGCGCCCCCGGCCGACGCCATGGGGCGCCCCGCGCGCACGCGCCGCGTCCTGGCGCGCTCGGCGGCCGGGATCGGGGCGGGTCTGGTGATGCTCATGGCGGCGGCGTTCGCGGCCGGCTCACCGCAGCCCCAGGATCGTCAGGTGGCTGTCCCCGTGGACATCTACGTCGCCGACCACCTGGTGCGAGCGGTCGGCGGACCGGTGTCCACGCCGGCGCTGCTGCAAGCCCGGCCATGACGCTCGGGCGACGCACCGGCGGCCTGCTCACGGTCGTCGGCATGATCGTGGCGTTGACGGTCCCCCCGGCCACCGCCGACACCGACCAACAGTGGCGGACCCTGCTGGGCCGCGCAGCGCACGCCGCAGAGAACCGCGCCTACATCGGCGAGTCGATCTGGGTGGTCCACGACGGCGGCGAGGCGTCGGTCTCGACGTTCCTGGTGCAGTCCTCGGGCAGCGGTGAGATCAGCGTCGCCGACCGGACCCGGTACGCGGTGCGGCTGGGCGACGACGGCAGTGCGCTGGCCGACCACGAGCGCGGGTGGTTCCTCCCGCTGCCGGCCGCCGACCTGTCCAAGTCCAGCAAAGGCCTGGACCGGATCGCCGAGAAGTACGACGTCGAGATCACCGGGGCCGAGCGGCTGCTGCACCGCCCGTGCACCCGGCTGGAGCTGCGCCGGCGGTCCGACGGCCGGTTGGCGGAGCGGCTGTGGGTCGACGACGCCAGCGGGCTGCTGCTGCGCCGGGAGACGTACGCGGGCGAGGAGCAGCTGCTGCGGATGGTCGCCTACAACAAGCTGGACCTGGACCCGGCCGCGCTGACCCGCTCGGGCCAGCCGACCCGGCCCTCGCGGGGGCAGCGCACCTCGCAGGTGCGGCGCGAGCAGGCGGTCACCGAGGTCGACGAGACGGGACGCACCGCACTGCGCGAGGCCGGCTGGCTCGTCCCCGACGCCATGCCGGCGCAGTACCAGTGGGAGGGCGCGTTCGCCCTGAGCGCCGGTGACACACAGCCGCTGCAGACCGTGTACAGCGACGGGCTGTACACGGTGTCGCTGTTCGAGCACCACGGGGTCGGGCTGGACCTGGAAGCGCTGCCCGAGGGAGCCGAGCTCAGCGACCGTCTGGGCTTTGCGGCATGGACCTGGCCCGGTGCGGTTCCGCAGCGGTTGGTGTGGGAGGCTGAGGGTACGACGTGGTCGTTGGTCGGCGACGCGCCGCCCGACGAGCTGGCCGCCATGGCCGCGCAGCTGCCGCATCCGAGCTCTGACGGTGTCCTCGCGAGGATCCTGCGGGGTTTGGGCAGGCTGTGGTCATGGGTGTCACCCTGGTCGTAGCGGCACGTACCGCCGACCCCGTGCCGACAAGGAGTCACCGTGAGCGACGGGCACGCCGCCTGGCGCCGTCCCGACTCGGGACAGGAGCCCGCGCCGTGGGAGTCGGCGTCGGTCCGCACCGAGCCGCGCACGCCGCGCGAGCCGGCGACCTACCCGCCGATCCCCAGCCGCTCGCCGGGGGCCGGCCACCAGGACGCGCGCGCCGGCCGTGGCGGCCCCCGGCTCGCCGTCGTCGCGCTCGTCGCCTCGCTGATCGGGGGCCTGCTCGCCTCGGCGGCCACCGTGGTTGCACTGGATCGGCGGGAGCAGGACCCCGCCGAGGCGGCCCAGGAGGTCGAGGAGCAGGTCCGCGAGCAGCCCGACCAGGCGCCGGAGGTGACCGTCGTCGAGGGTCGCACCGCCGTGGAGGCCGTGGCGGAGGCGGTGCTGCCGACCGTCGTGCAGATCGACATCGACGGCGGCGGCCCGCTGGGCACCGCCGCGGGCAACGGCTCAGGCGTCATCTACCGCAGCGACGGCTACATCATCACCAACAACCACGTCGTGGCCAGCGCCGAGCAGATGGAGGTCGTCTTCGCCGACGGCTCGCGTGACGAGGCGTCGCTGGTCGGGCGGGACGTGCTGTCCGACATCGCCGTGGTCCGCGTGGACCGCGACGACCTCACGGCCATCCGCATCGGTGAGACCTCCGAGCTGCGCGTCGGGCAGCTCGCCGTCGCCATCGGCAGCCCGTTCGGGCTGGAAGGTTCGGTGACGGCGGGCGTGATCAGTGCGTTGAACCGACCCATCAGCGTCGGCGAGGGGATCCGCCTGCCCAACGTCATCCAGACCGATGCCCCGATCAACCCGGGGAACTCCGGCGGGGCGCTGGTGGGCGCCGACGGCCGGCTGATCGGCATCAACTCGGCCATCCTGACCAGCGGGTCGCCTGCCAACGCGGGCGTCGGCTTTGCGATCCCCGTCTCCACCGCGGTGGACATCGCCGACGAGCTCATCGAGTCCGGTTCAGTGACCTACCCCTACCTCGGCGTGGAGGGCAGCAACGTCCCCACCGCGGCGGCCGAGCGCCTGGGCGTGGAGCAGGGGGCGCTCATCACCGGCGTCGAGCCGGGCACGCCCGCAGCCCAGGCCGGGCTGCGACCCGACGACGTGGTGGTGCGCCTGGGCACGACGGAGATCACGACGATGGACGATCTGATCATCGCAGTGCGCCAGGGCGAGGTCGGGGACACCCTCGACGTCGTCTACATTCGCCGGGGAGAGGAGCGCACCGCCGAGGTGACGCTCGTGGAACGGCCCGACCTGTAGGTCGGCGAGGACGAGGACCGAGATGGGCGCGTCTGGCTTCGGGGAGGGGACCGTCCCGGTCCTCGCGCTGAGCGCGCCAGGCTTTTGGGAGTGGGTCTTCCTGGCCGTCCTCGCGCTGCTCGTCTTCGGTCCCGAGCGGCTGCCGAAGATGGCCCAGAGCGCCGGCGAGATGATCGCCCGGTTCAAGCGCGAGGCGGCCGGCACCCTCGACGAGCTCAAGGCGGCGGCAGAGCTGGAAGAGTTCAGCGACGTCGCGAAGGAGCTCCGCGAGACCGGCCGGGGGCTGCGGCGCGACCTGGACGTGTCCGCGCCGGTGACCGCCGGCGGGGTCAAGGCGCAGTCCGGGCAGATGGCCGGCGCGCGCACCGAGCCGCCCCCGTTCGACCCGGACACGCCGTGACGCCTCGCTGGCCGCTGCACCTGGGGGCGGGGCTGGGGGTGCTCGGCGCCACCTGGTACGCCCTGCGCTACCCGGCGGTGCAGCGTGGCGACGTTCGCGCCGGCGACGCGGTTCGGCGCTTCGGCACTCGCTCGCTGGACGCCGCGGTGACCCACACCACCGACCTGGGTTCGGTGTACTCGGTGATCGGCGTGGCGTCGGTCATGGCGGCCACGGGGCGCCACCGCACCGCCGCGGACGTGCTCGGCGTCGGGTTGACGGCCTGGAACGTCGCGCAGCTGAGCAAGACCCGCGTGCGACGGCAACGGCCGTTCGAAGCCGACGGAGTGCGCCGTCTGATCCGCAAGCCCACAGGGTCGTCGTTCCCCTCGGGGCACGCTGCGGTGGGCGTCGCGATGTTCACGATGCTGGCCGACCGGGCGATCACCCTGCCCGCCCGCCGGGTGTTGCAGGCCATCGGCGCGTATGTCGCGCTCAGCCGCATCTATGTCGGCGTGCACTACCCGACGGACGTCATCGGTGGCGCCGGCATGGGCGTGGCGATCGGCGCGGTGTGGCGCGGGCCGCTGGCGTCGGTCAACGCCAGGATCGTCAACTGGCTGTACCGGCAGGCGCGTCGCGGCTGGCGCCGCTAACCATCAGCCGGCGGGGATGTCCTCGGCCACGAGGACGGTGAGGTCTTCATCGGTGGGCTCCGGGTCGTCGACGACCCGGCTGGCGTGCTCTGCCACCGCCTGCTCGAACAGGTTGCGGACGACGCGTGCGTTGCCGAAGCCCTTGCCCCGGTCGTAGGTCTGGAGCACCTGACGCAGCGCCTCGCGGGCCTCGTCGTGGACCGAGTAGTGATGACGCTCCGCCATGGACGCGAAGATGGCCACCAGCTCGTCGTCGGTGTAGTCGGGGAAGTGGATGGTGCGCGGGAACCGTGAGCGCAGTCCGGGGTTCGCCTCGATGAACTCCTGCATCTCCTCCGGGTAACCGGCCACGATGAGCACGACACGGTCGCGCCGGTCCTCCATCAGCTTGACGATCGTGTCGATCGCCTCGCGGCCGAAGTCGTTGTCCCCGCCGCGCGCCAACGCGTATGCCTCGTCGATGAGCAGGACGCCTTCGTCGGCGGCGTCGAACGCCTCGCGCACCCGAGGCGCGGTCTGGCCGACGAAACCGGCGACCAGCTGCGAGCGGTCGGTCTCCACCAGCTGGCCGCGTTCGATGACCTCCAGGCTGCGGTAGATCTCGGCCAGCAGCCGGGCCACCGTCGTCTTGCCGGTGCCGGGGTTGCCGGTGAACACCAGGTGCCGGCTGCTGTCGACCGTGGCCAGGCCCCGCTGGGCGCGCAGGCGTTGGACCTGCAACAGGTTGGTGACCAGGCGGACCTCGCGCTTGACCGGCTCCAGGCCCACCAGCGCATCCAGCTCGTCGAGCAGCTCGGCGACCGGCCGCGGCGGGTCGGCGGGCGCTTCCGGTGCCGCCGTGTCGGCGGCGGCGGGTACCTCGGCAGCGTTCGTCGGGGCGCTGGACGGCCGGACCTTCGCCTGGTCGATGACCCGCAGGACCATGGAGCGGAACTCGTCGACCGCCTCCAGCTCCGCACGGGACAGGTGCGCGTCCAGCGCCTGCGACGCCTGGGCCAGCTCGATGGCGTTGCGGTAGTAGCCCCACGCGTGATGGGTTTCGTCACGGCGGTCGGCTGACACCAGCAGCTGCAGCATCTCCGAGGGCCGGGTCAGCCACTGGCGTCGGCCCCGCAGCAGGCCGGCCTTGCGCGCGTCGGCCGGCGTGGCGCGCTCCAGCGACGTCCCGAGCAGCGGAGCGAAGGTGAGGATGTACGCCCACAGCTCGTCGTCGCTGTGCAGGCCGTCGGCGTCGATGACCCCCGCGACGATCGCTGCCGCCTCGACGGCAGCGTCACGCCGCAGCTGCGTCTCGCGCTGGGGGCTGCCGTCCATCGCGACGAGCACCGCCGACGTGGTGTCGACGAAGCGCTCGACGAGCGCGCTGAGCGAGGTGGTCACGCCCGGCAGTGTGCCTGCTCAGGTCGCTGTGACGGTGACGCTGCGCGGGTGTGCCGGCGCGGGCTGTCGCGGCCCCTGGACCCCCCACTGCACGACCCGCCACAACGCCTCGGCGACGATGGCTCGGCTGATCTTGCTCGCCCCCTCGGTCCGTTCGACGAACATGATGGGCACCTCGACCACCCGGAAGCCCAGCCTCCAGGTGCACAGCGCCATCTCGAGCTGGAAGCTGTAGCCGTCGGAGCGCACGGTCTCCAGCGACAGCTCCTCGAGCACGGCTCGCCGGTAGGCGCGGAAGCCAGACGTCGCGTCCTGCACCGGCATCCCGGTCACGGCCTGCACATACCGGTTGCCACCACGTGACAGCGCCAGGCGATGCGGCGGCCAGTCCACCACCCCGCCGCCCGGGATGTAGCGGGAACCGATCACCAGGTCCGCACCGCGCAGCGCGTGCAGCAGACGAGGGACGTCACCGGGGTCGTGCGACAGGTCGGCGTCCATCTCGCAGAACACGTCGAAGTCGCGCTGCATCCCCCAGGCGAAGCCGGCGCGGTAGGCGCCGCCGAGGCCGCCCTTGGCGTTGCGGTGCAGCACGTCGACGTGCGCGTGGCGGGCCGCCAGCTCGTCGGCGATCGCGCCGGTGCCGTCCGGCGAGTCGTCGTCGACGACGAGCAGTGAGATCTCGGTATCCGGGGCGGCGGTGGGGAGCCGCTCGACCACCTTGGGGAGGTTCGCCGCCTCGTTGTAGGTCGGGACGACGACCAGTGCCCGCACGTGCCGACCTAGAACTTCAGCGGAAGGCTCTTGCCCACCAGGGACCGCTTGGAGGCGGCCAGCTGGTTGGCGACGTCGATGATGCGCTGGCTGGCCGGGGCGTCGGGGTCGCTGACGACCAGCGGGACGCCGGCGTCGGCACCTTCGCGCAGCCGCGGGTCGATCGGGATCGAGGCGAGCAGCGTGGTGTCCAGCTCCTCGGCCAGCAAGATGCCGCCGCCCTCGCCGAAGATCCGGTACTCCTTGCCGGTGTCCGGCGCGATGAAGGTGGCCATATTCTCGATGACGCCGGCGACGCGCATGCCGGTCTGCGCGGTCGTCTGGCCGGCGCGCAGCGCCACGCGCTGGGCGGCCTGCTGCGGGGTGGTGACGACGAGCATGTCGGCGTTGGGCAGCATCTGCGCCAAGGAGATCGCGATGTCACCGGTGCCCGGCGGCAGGTCGCACAGCAGGAAGTCCAGGTCGCCCCAGTGGACATCGGCCAGGAACTGCTGCAGCGCGCGGTGCAGCATCGGACCGCGCCAGATCACCGGCCGCTCGGTGTCGATGAAGAAGCCGATGGAGATGACCTTGCACCCGTGGCCCTGCAGCGGCATGACCATGTTCTCGAACGCCACGGGGCGACCTTGCACGCCCATCATGCGGGGGATGGAGTAGCCCCAGATGTCGGCGTCGAGGATCCCGACGCTGTGTCCCTGCTGGGCCAGCGCGACGGCGAGGTTCGTGGTGATCGATGACTTCCCAACCCCGCCTTTGCCCGACGCGATCGCCAGGACCTTGGTCTGCGAGTCCATCTGGGCGAAGGGGATGACGACCTGGCCGCCGGGGCCCGCCGACGGGGCGTTGCCGCGGACCTTGGCGGCGAACTCCCCACGCTGCTGCTCGGTCATCGCCGAGAGCGCCACGCGCACCTGCGTCACGCCCTCCAACGGCTGCACCGCCGCGGTGACCTCACGCTCGATGCGGTCGCGCATGGGGCAGCCGGGAACGGTCAGCAGCACGTGCACGTCCACCACGCCGCCGTCGACGGTGACCTCGCGGACCATGCCGAGCTCGGTGATCGGCCGACCGACGTCCGGGTCGTTGACGGTCGCCAGGGCCTGCATGACCTGGTCGTTCGTGGGCACAGCGAGCTCTTTTCGACGCGGAAGGGTGGGGGCGCGCGGGCGAGCGCGTGCTCGTCTCCCGCGCACCGGCCATGCTACCGACGGGCCCGTGAAACCGCAGATCCCGAGGCGCCGACACAGTGCCCGCGGTGCGGCGCTTGGTCAGTGCGTGAGGCGTCGGCGCGCGGCGTCGAGGCTCGCCAGAAGGACGTCGGCGTCCAGCGGCTTGCTGATCACGTCGTCGGCACCCACGCCGGGGTCCGCCACGTCACCGTTGTCGGTCATCAGCAGCATCGGCAGGTTGGCCGTCACGGGTCGGGCCCGGAGCTCGCGAACGACGTCGGCGCCGTCCATGTCGGGCAGGTCCACCGAGGCGAGCACGGCGTCCGGTGGCGTCTGGTGGACGCTTTGCAGAGCCTCGCGGCCGTCGGCGACACCGGTGACGGTGTAGTCGCTGTCGGCGATCACCGCGACGGCGGCGCGCACCGAAGGATCGGGGTCGGCGACGAGCAGCACCGGCTTGGCGTTGGGTCGCTTGGGTTCGTGGGCGGTCGGCGTGCCGCAGGTCGGGCAGACCTTCCAGCCCTTCTCCAGGTGCCGGCCGCAGTCGTTGCACGACGCGGGGCGAAGGTCGACGCCGCACCAAGGGCACAGCGAGAAGTCGTCGCTGACGTTCTGGGCGCACACGGGGCACGACCCGGCCTCGACCAGGTCGGTGGTCGTGGTGCGCAGCACCTCCTCCAGCGAGATGATGCCGGCGGCCGCCTTGTCCATCGCGTCCTCACGGAGCGTGCGCATCCCGCCACGGCGGGCGGCGGTGCGCAACGCGCTTTCCGAACCCTGGTTCGACACTAGCTCCCGGACGTTGCTGTCGACGGTGAGGATCTCGAAGATGCCGGTGCGGCCGCGATAGCCGGTGTCGCTGCACCGCTGGCAGCCCTTGCCGGTGCGGAACCGCAGGTTCTCGACGTCGCGCGGCGACAGGTGCAGGGCGGCCATTGTCCGCTCGTCGGGCGGGGTGACCTCGCCGCAGTCCGAGCAGATCGAGCGGCCCAGCCGCTGCCCGATGACCATCGTCAGCGAGCTGGCGATCAGGTACGACGGAATGCCGAGGTCACGCAACCGGACGACGGCGCTGGGGGCGTCGTTGGTGTGCAGCGTGGAGAACACCAGGTGACCGGTCAGCGACGCCTGCATCGCCAGCTCGCTGACGATGGTCATCGGG